>Ga0153956_1003087_pt1 | contig 11257 bp, 8 predicted proteins | sample TSFL040MetaG_FD_104704 | JGI IMG/M metagenome (GOLD analysis project Ga0153956, IMG submission 104704) | Attine ant fungus gardens microbial communities from Florida, USA - TSFL040 MetaG | ecosystem: Host-associated > Fungi > Mycelium > Unclassified | place: USA: Florida, Wekiwa Springs...
CGGCTTGTCGAAACGCATGCTCGCGATGAACAGGTTCATGCCGACCGGCGGCAGGAAGATGCCGAGTTGCAGGTTGGCGAGGAACAGGATGCCGAGGTGCACCGGATCGACGCCGTAATGCAGCGCGACCGGCAGCACCAGCGGCACCAGGATGATGATCGCGGGGAATCCTTCGAGCAGCATGCCGAACACCAGCAGGAATGCGTTGAGGATCAGCAGGAACATGCCCTTGCTGGTGATGCTGCCCTGGATCGCGGAGAACAGTTTCTCCGGCACTTCGGCGTCGATCAGCCAGTTGGTCAGCGCCAGCGAGAAACCGAGGATGATCAGGATCGCGCCGACCAGCAGCATCGCCTCGCGTGCGACCTTCGGCAGTTTGGCCAAGGTGATCTCGCGGCGGATCAGCACCGTCACGATCAGCACGTACAGCGCAGTCGCCGCGGCGGCTTCGGACGCGGCCAGCTTGCCCGAATAGATGCCGCCGAGGATCACGAACGGCAGCGGCAATTCCCACGCGGCGCCACGCAGCGCGGCGAGCAATTCGCGACCGCTGACCGGAGCACGCGTGACGCCGACGCGTCGCGCATGCCAGACGCTGTAGACGCCGAGCATCGCGACCATCAATGCGCACGGCAGCACGCCGGCCTTGAACAACGCATCGATCGTGACCGGCGGCGTGGTGTGGAACTGCTGCGCGACCACGCCGTACAGGATCAGCGGCATCGACGGCACCAGGATCAGGCCGAGACTGCCGGACGCGGTCAGCAGGCCGAGCGAGAACTTCTCGCCGTATTTCTGCTCCAGCAGTGCCGGATACAGCACAGCGCCGAGCGCGACGATCGTCACGCCGGTCGCGCCGGTGAACGCGGTGAACATCGCGCAGGCCAGCACCGCGACGATCGCGAGTCCGCCCGGCAGCCAGCCGAGCAAGGCGTTCGTCACGCGCACCAGCCGCTGCGGCGCCTGGCTTTCGGCGAGCAGGTAACCGGCCAGCGTGAACAGCGGAATCGCGATCAGCGCCGGCATGTCGGCGAGGCGGTAGAACTCGACCGCGACCGCAACTCCTTCCTGCCCTGCCGCATGGAAACCGAGCAAGGCGACGGCGGCGATCAGCGCGAACAGCGGCGCACCGAGCGCCGCGAGCACGATCAGCGCGATGGCGGCGAGCAGCATCATGGCAGTTCCGGCGCCAACGCCGGCGCGTTGCTGCGCGGCGGCTGGAATGCGCGCAGCGCCATGCGCAGCGCGAGCAGCGCGAAGCCGACCGGCACGATCGCTTCGAGCAGCCAGTTCGGAACGCCCGCCGTCGCCGCGCCAGAGCCATAGTCGAGCTGCACCAGGCCGACGCCGTACCACGCCATCGCCGCGCAGATCGCCGCGGCGAACAGCAAGGTCACCGCGCGCAGCACGCGCTTCGCCGTGCCCTGCACGAAATGCGTGACGAGGTCGAGACCGATGTGCTTGTCATCGCGCGCCGCTGCGAGCGCACCGAGCATCGCGGTCCACAGCACCATCGCGCGCAGCAGCGGATCGGCCCAGGCGAGGCCGGTGTCGAACGCGTTGCGCAAGACGATCTGCGCGCCGGCCAGCAGCACCATCGCCAGCACGAGAACGGCGATCAGGCCATTCTCGATGCGATCGAGCCAGCGCGTCGCGCCGCGCGCGTCACTCATTGGGCGCCGCCGCCGCGCACGTCAGCCAATGCGGCCGTCAGCGCCTTCAGCATCTCGGGCGTGAGCGAACCATCGGACGACAGCTGCTTGAACACCTCGGTACCTATCGATTCCCAGCTCTTGCGATCCGCCGCATCCGGTGCGGCGATGCTGATGCCTTGTTGCTTGAGCGCATCGCGTGCGGCCGCGTTGTCGCTGCGGTTGAGCTTTTCGAGCCGCGCGAAGCCGGCGCCGAACTCGGCGTCGACGACCTTCCGGTCGGCGGCATCGATCGCGTCGTAGGCCTTCTTGTCGACGACGAGTTCGCCGACGACATAGGTCAGCGGTAGGTCGACCATGTGCTTCAGCTTGGTGTGCCACTGGAACGCGATCGCGCCGGACGGCGTGTTCGCCGCGGTGTCGATCAGGCCGGTCTGCAGGCTGGTGTAGACATCCGACAACGGCAGCGGGATCGGCGTCACGCCGCCGGTCTTGAACGCGAGTTCGGCGATCTTGTCGCCCTGCGGCACCCACACTTTGGCGGCCTTGAGGTCGTCGCGCGTCTTCAGGTCGCGCGTGCTCATGAGGTAGGCGAAGCCCCCGCCGCTGACGCCGAGCAATTCGAAGCCGGCCTTCTCGAACTCCTGCTTCAGCAGCGGATCGAGCTTGGCGCGAACCTTGTCGATCTCGTCCTCGCTGCGGAACAGGAACGGCAGGCTGTAGACCTGCGCGTCCTTGGTGATGATCGACGCCTCGCCGCCGGTGAAGGCGCCGCCCTGCAACTGGCCGATCTTGATCTTGCGCAGCACGGTGGCGTCGTCGCCCATCACGCCGCCGGGGTAGTACTTGATCTCGACGCGGCCCTCGGTCTTGCTCTTGATCGCCTCGCCGGCGCTGCGCATCTCGCGCATCCACGCGGTGCCGTCGGGCGCGACGGTCGCGATCTTGATCGTGGCGGCGCCGGCCGATGCGGCGGCGAGGCCGAGCGCAAGGGCCAGCAGGGGGCGGACGGGCATTTTCATCGTGGATTCCTCGATGGCGAGGGCGTGCGGGCCGAACGTCGGCCGCCGCCCTCGGTGATCAGAAATAGTCCTTGCCGGACTCGAGCAACTTGCGTGCGCGCTGCTGCGCGACGGTGTTGATCAAGGTCAGGCCGGGTGCGTGCGGATCGGCCGCGAGCGCTTCGTTCAGGAGCTTGTCGTGCAATTCCTGGTCGAACACGAGGCGCGCGTAGCGTTCCGCATAGAGCACGCGCACCATCTGGTTCTTGCCGCCGGACAATGCAAGGGCCTTCTCGAAATACGCCTTGCCCTCCTCCGGCTTGCCGCCGAGCGAGGCGGGTCGCAGGGTGGCGAGCACGCCGAGGTACATGTACGGCTCGCCGTTCGCCCACGCCGGATCGAGCGCGACGACGCGCTCGACCAGCGCCTGCACCTTCGGCAGGTCGGCGATCGCGTTCCAGTCGCCGCTGTTCGCCTGCAGACGCCCTGCCCACGACGAGGCGAGCTGGTACAGCACCGGCACGTCCTTGACGTCGGCCTTCGCGACCTCGCCCTGGAACGCCTCGAACGGCGCATCCAGCTGCTGGCACAACGCCGGCATCTTCACGCAGGTCGCGCGTCGCGCATAGCCGAATGCACGCGCAGACAGGCGCTGCGCACGCTGCGGATCATCGACGAACGCACTCGAATAGGAGTCGTACAGGCGCGCGCCGGCAAGCAGCAGGTCGGCGTTCTGCGGTTCGCCCTGGATCAGGCCATCGACCAGCAACAGCCACGCCGGCACACCCTCGCGCGCGGTGGCGAGATCGTCCTGGTCGAGGATGCCGGCGCTCAGATCGTCGGCCAGGCGCTGCGTCGCGCGATTGACCACGCCGGCGCAACCGGCAAGGACGATCGCGGCGATGAACGCCGCCGGAAATCGGATGGATCGGGCTCTGGAAAGAAGCATGGTCGTTCGGGCGCTCAGTCGAAGAAGGTTTCGGCGGCTTCCAGCGTGTTTTCCATCAGCGTCGCCACCGTCATCGGGCCGACGCCGCCGGGTACCGGCGTGATCCACGACGCGCGTTCCGCCGCCGGCGCGAACTCGACGTCGCCGACGAGGCGGCCGTCGTCGAGCCGGTTGATGCCGACGTCGACCACCACCGCGCCCGGCTTGATCCATTCGCCGCGCACCAGTCCCGGCTTGCCCGCGGCGACGACGACGATGTCGCTGCGCCGCACTTCGCTTTCGAGGCTGGCGGTGAACTTGTGGCAGCCGGTGGTCGTGCAACCGGCCAGCAGCAGTTCGAGGATCAGCGGACGGCCGACATGATTGGACACGCCGATGACCACGGCGTTGCGGCCGCGCACCGGGCGATCGGTGTGCGCGAGCAGGGTCATCACGCCCTTCGGCGTGCATGGGCGCAGGCCTCGCTGGCGCAGCACGAGGCGACCGACGTTTTCGGCCTGGAAGCCGTCGACGTCCTTGCGTGCGTCGATCCGATCGATCAGCGCCGTCGCGTCGATCCCGGCCGGCAGCGGCAACTGCAACAGGATGCCGTGTACATCGGGGTCCGCGTTGAGCCGGTCGATCAGCGCGACGAGTTCGCTCTCCGCGGTCGTCGCCGGCAAGTCGAAATCGAGCGAACGGAAACCGACGAGCTTGCAGGCGCGCCGCTTGTTGCGCACGTACACCGCGGAAGCGGGGTCGGCGCCGACCAGCACCACCGCAAGCCCGGGCACGCGCTTGCCGGCAGCCACGCGGGCCTTGACGCGCGTGGCGACGCCGTCGAGTACGTCGTCGGCGATGCGGCGGCCATCGAGGAGTCGCGCGCTCATTGGGAATCCCGCGGAAAACGCGCATTATCCCATGCCCGCGCCGCGCCACTCAAACGTGCGATGCGTGACCGGCATCACCACGACGATGCCTCGACGACCCTGCAGGCCGGACGCCATGACCGATCCCGACACCGAACTCGAAGCCGCTGCATTCCGTCGCCTGCTCGCCCACCTGCGCGAGCGCAGCGACGTGCAGAACATCGACCTGATGATCACCGGCGGCTTCTGCCGCAACTGCCTCGCCGACTGGTATCGCGATGCCGCCGCCGAACGCGGCATCGCGATCGACAAGGAGGCAGCGCGCGAGCGCATCTACGGCGAACCGTTCGCGCAATGGAAGGTCAGGCACCAGCCGGAAGCGACACCGGAGCAACTCGCGGCGTTCGCCGCCGCGCAGAAGAAGCATGGCTGAGCCACCATCGCCGCCCATGCTGGACCTTGGCGATGCTTTCGCGCGCCCGTACCGCGAAGGTGACGCGCCGGCTTTGTACGCCGCCGTCAGGGAAACGGGCGCCAGCCTCGCGCAATGGCTGGATTGGCATCGACCGGACTATTCCGAATCCGACGCGGCGCAATGGATTGCGCACTGCGCCCGCGGCTGGGCGGGCGGCGACGCCTTCGCCTTCGCGCTTTTCGACGCCGCCGACGAACGATTCCTCGGCGCGGTCGGCATCAATCATCGCAACCGGACCCACAATTTCGCCGGTATCGGCTACTGGATGCGTGCTTCCGCCCGCGGTCGCGGACTCGCCGCCCGCCTCGGCCGCAAGGTCGCCGCGTTCGGCTTCGAGCATGTCGGCCTGGCGCGAATCGAGATCGTCGCTGCCGTCGACAACCTGGCCAGCCGACACACGGCGGAAGCGATCGGCGCGCGCTTCGAGGGCATCCAGCGTCGGCGTTTGCGCGTCGGCACGCACATGCAGGACGCGGCAATGTATGCGCTCGTGCCGGCGGACATCGCATCCCCTGCTGCAGCCGCCGATCGACGATAGATGGCAAAAAACCGACGCTTCGTGGACGATCGGTAACCGCCGCCTCCCGTCGGGTCGCATCCGCGCCAGGCTGCGCCAACGGGGAGCCATTTCCTACCTCTCCATGCTTGATACCCGGCTTGATGTCCCTGTCCGATGCGCAAGACCGTCTACCGCTTCCGCAACTTCCAGTTGGATCCGAAATACCGCGAACTGCGGTGCGACGGGCAGCTGATCGGCTTGCCGCTGAAATCGTTCGAATGCCTGTTGTACCTCGTCGAGCACCATGATCGCGCGGTCGGGCGCGACGAGCTGATCGCCGCCGTGTGGGGCAAGACCGACATCAACGACCATACGCTGGCGCAGACGTTGTCGCGCGTTCGCCAGGCGTTGCGCGACGCGACTGGGGACATGCCCGGCATCCGCACGGTGCCGCGCTTCGGTTACCACTGGATCGAGCCTACCCGGCGCGTCGAGATGGACGTCGAGGACGGAGAGGTTCCCGTCGCCGGCGCATCGGTGGTCGCACCTACGCCGACACTCGAAGAAGCGGCGCCCGGCACGCCGTCGCCGCGCCAGCAGCGGCGATGGCTGGCAGGGCTCGCCGGAGGCGCCGCGCTGGCCGCGGCGCTGGCGTGGGTGCATGTCACGCTCTCGCCGGCTCCGGGGCGCGCATCGCCCCCTGCGGCGCAGACTGCGCCCGCGACGAACCTCGCGGCGGCGGAAGGCACCTATCTGGTCATGCCGGTCGTCGTCGAGACGGAAGCACCCGGAGTCGCGTGGATCCGGCTCGGCGTGATGGACTACATCGGCGTGGCGCTGAAGGAAGGCGGCGCCAGCCGGGTGTTGCCGAACGACCAGATCCTCAACCTGACCGCCGGCGCGAAACGATCCGGCCAGCTCGAAGGCGCCGAGTTGGCGCGATTGAAGGCATTGACCGGAGCGACCCACGTCCTTCAGGCGCATGCGCAGGGCGTGGACGGCGGTTGGCGTTTCGACCTCGATCTTTTCCACGGCGACTCGCTGCGCAGCTATTCGGGCACGGCGGCGATGCCGCTCGAAGCCGCCCGCATCGCCCTGCAATCGATGCTGAGCGACCTCGATCTCGCGGACAGCCTGGCACCGCCGTCCTCGCGCGACGAAACGTTGCAGCGCATCGATGCCGCGTTGCTCGTCGGCGATCTGGCGCAGGCGCAGCAATTGCTCGACGCGAGCGCGGCGCTCGTGGCGGAGAACCCCGCGTTCCGGCAGCGCGCCGGACAGTTGGCGCTGCGCAGGGGGCAACTGGACGAGGCCCGACAGGCATTCCATGCGACCATCGACGGCGAACTCTCCCCTGGCGCCTCGCGCGAGTTGCGCGCGGAGGCCTGGGCGGGCCTGGGCGGAGCGGAGTTGCAACGTCCGGACTTCGCCGCGGCGCAGGCGGCGTTCACCGAGGCGATCGCCCTGGTAGGCGATCACGGCAGCCAGCAATTGCTGGGCAATGCCTATCTCAGCCGCGGTGCCAGTTTCGCCAACCGCAACCGGTTCGAGGAAGCGATGGCCGATTTCGGTCGCGCGCGCGTGGCGCTCGATCGCGCCGGCGACCGCATCGGCATCGCGCGGCTGGACATCAACATCGCGGCTGCGGACGCCTTTCGAGGTCGATTGCCGCAAGCGCTGGAAGCCCAGAACCGCTCGATCCAGGTGTTGACCGCGTTCGGTGTGCGCGACCAGTTGCTGGTCGTGCTCCACAACAAGATCTACGTGCAGCTCGGATTGCTGGACCTGGAAGGCGCGACGGAAACCAGCCGCGAGGCGTTCGAGCAGGCGCAGCGTTTCGACAACGAGCGCATGAGGAAGCGCATTGCCGCAGCGCGGGCGCGCGTGCTGCTGACCACCGGGCAATTGTCGGAGGCGGGACGGTTGATCGACCGCTTCGATGCCGCCGGCGCGGCCACCAGCGACCCCGAATTCGTCTCGTTGCGGTTGGAATGGCTGCTGGAACGAGGCGACTACGATCGTGCCGCGAACCTCGCGATGGATTCGATGCGGCGCGCTCTCGCGGCCAAGGGATTGGCTTCGGACGCCATGTTGCCGTGGACCTGTCTTTCCGGCATCGAGGCCGCGTTGAAAAGCGGGCGTGCCGATCTGGCCGAGCGCCTGTTGCAGTCCCTGGAGCAGGCCCCCGAGGCGGCGCGCGACACGGACCGCTCGATGATCGTCGAGATCGGCCGCGCCGAGCTCGCGCGGACGCGGGGTCGCACCGGGGAGGCACAGCCGTTGTACTCGGCCGCGCTGGCATCGGCGGAACACGACGGGGATACCGACGTGATCATCACCGTCGCGTCGATGTGGCTGCGACACCTGATCGACCGGCGCGACCTCGAAGCGGCCGCGCCGGTCGCCGGCCGCCTCAAGGCGTATTCCGGAAAGGACTACCGGGCGGCCCGCGTAATGCAGGCGTACTACCGCGCATCCGGCCAGCTGCAATTGGCGAACGAGGCGGAAAGCCGCGTGCGGGCGTTGGCGGGCGAGCGCGATTCCCGCCTGCCGCTCTAGCGCGGGAAACGCCGCTACGGCGCCGCCGCGGGATGCGCCGGCTGCGCGCCATCGCCGCAACGGTCGTCGTCGCCGAGAGCGACGATGAACGAATCCAGCCGGTTGCCGCCGTGTTTCCCCCACCCGCCGAGACGCTTGCCGTCGGCGCTCAGCGCGGTCAATGCGAGCGGGCGCCAGTCCGACGGCGGCATTGCGTGCCGGCGGGCCAGCAGATCGGTCAACCGGACGAAACCTTCGGATTCGAGCCAGACCCATGCCGTGCGGTTGTCCCCGCCGCCGCTGTCGCCCACGAGCGTCGCGCCGTCGTTGCTGCTGGCGAGCAGGCGTATCACGGCGGAGTCCGCGGGAAGCCGCCGGACTTCCGTTCCCCGGTAGACGGCTGCCGCGCCGCTTTCGCGGACGCCGAGCCAGCCGACGAGGATCCCGGCGTCGCGACTGCCGCCCAGCACTTCTCCCGGCATCGCCCCGACGCCGGCCATTCCGGCGACCAATTGGCCATCGCGCCAGAGCAGCGGCCGCACCCGCTCGCCGTTTCGTTCCCAGCCGGCGATGCGATGGCCGTCGTCGCTGATCGACAGCGCATGTGTCTCGACCTCGCGGTCGTCCGGCGCGAGCGCGCGCATGCCGGATGCCGCCGTCCATTCGAAAGCGACCTGGCCACCGCCGAAGCGATGGGCGGAACCGACGACGCGCAGCTCGTCCGAGACCGCATGCGCCTGGCTGATCGCGCCGACGCTTTCCAGGTCGCGCATCGGCGGAATGCGATGGATCGCGCCGGCGGCGTCCCAGTAGGCGGCCACTTCGCGTTGCATCGCGTCGAGCGTGGAGCCGGCGGCAAGCGCGCCGCTGGCGGAGAGTCCGCGCACCGCGATCGCGCCCCGCAATGGCGCCGCGCCCTCGTGCGCGCTCCAGCGAAAGCCCGCTGGATCGCCGCCGAGCACGCCACCGGCCGCGGTGCAGCCGTCGCGCGACAGCGCCGATAGCTGGCTGCCGGGAATGTCGAGGGAAATGAAGGTTGCCGCATCCAGCGATGGGGTCGCCGTCGCCAGGATCGCGAGCAGGAGGTGTCGATATGGGATCGGTTTCATCGCTGCGATTCGAAAGGCGGATGACGCGGTCCGGTGGCCCCGGACGGAGGCCACCGGACCGCGTATCGCATCAGGGAAGCCGCGCCTCGAAGCCGTCGGCGAAGATCGCGTCGCCTGCAGCCGTCACCGTCAGCCTGACCGGAGCGCTCTGCACGGGGCGATCAGGATCGTTGCTGGCGAAGCACAGGTTCGCGTCGTGGATGCCGGCGGCAAGCCCGTTCGCGCTGGCGGTGACACTCAACTCATGAGTGCTGCCCGGTGCGACATCGCCGCTGGCTTCGGCGACTGCAAGCCAATCCGGCAACACGCAGGTACGCGGCGTCTCGATCTTGAATACGCGGCCCGGCCGCCCGCCGCCGGGATACAACTGGCCGCCGAAATACGCGTAGTGCCCATCCGGCGCGATCACGGCCGCGTTCAGGCCGCCTTCGGCGACTCCGAGCATGACGGCGCCGACGCGGGAGAAGTTCTGCAGATCGATTTCCACCAGGTGCGTCGCCGAACCCCAGGTCGTCCCGAGCAGGGCGAAGCGGCCGTACGGGTCGATCGTCGCGGCGGTCACGCCCCCTTCGTAGTTGAGGATGTCCAGATCGACCATGCCGACCACTTGGAAGCTGGCGAGGTCCACCTTGGCCAGATGCGAAATACCGACGTACGGCGGTACCGTGCCGAGGTATGCGAACGCTCCCGCGGCATCGACGAGCATGGCACCGCTGCCTTGATCGTCCGCCACCGCGATCGAACCGACGCGCTGGAAGCTGCCGAGGTCGACCTTGACCATCCTGCTGGCCAGCACGCCCGTACCGAAGTAGGCATACGCACCGGCCGGGTCGACGACGGCCGAGTTGATGTAGCCCTCCTCCAGGCTGCCGTCCAGGTCGATCGAGCCGGCGCGCGTGAAGCTGGCCAGGTCGACCTTCACGATCTTGCCGACCTCGGTGCGCGTGCCGAAGTACGCGCAGGCCCCGTCGGGAGCCATCACGGCGCCGCCGAGGAACTCCTCGCCAAGCGCGAGCTCGATCGTGTCGGCGCGCGTGAAATTGTCCAGGTCGATCTTGATGACGCGACCCGGCGAGGCGCCGTAGCCGGTGCCGAAGTACGCATGGTGGCCGCTCGGGTCGATCACGGCCGAGGCGATGTTTTCATCGGAGTCCAGGGTGATCGTGCCGACGCTGGTGAAGGTGGCGAGGTCGACTTTCACGATCTTTGCCGGCGCCGTGCGCGAACCGAAATACGCGTAGTGGCCGGCGGCGTCGACCACCGCTGCACCAATGGTGGAATCGTCGGCATCGAATGCCAGGCTGCCGTCGAGACGGGCCGCGACGCTTCCGCCCCGCAGCGACCAATGCAGGGAGCCGGTGCCGACGTTGCCCAGGGACAGGTCTACGCTGGTGCTCTGGCCGCCCGGCAGGGAGATCGACAGGTTTCCCGGGGCGAGGTCGAGGCTCGGCGTCGGTTCGCGCACGTCGAGCGCGACCGGAACCACGCTCGTTTGCGTATCGGCGCCGGCGGTGGCGGCGATGCACAGCTGCGCCGCATGGGGACCGGCCGCAAGAGCGGACGAATCGATCGCCACGCCGACATTCGCCGTGGCGCCGGCCGCCAGCGTTCCGCTGGATGGAGAGGTGCTCAACCACGTCGTCGCGGACGGCGTGCCGCAACCTTGCACGGGATCGGCCTGCGTGATCGTCCAGCCGAGGGCGGCGACGCCGCGGTTCACGATCGACAGCGTTCGGTTGCCGCTGCCGCCGCGCACGACGTCGAAAGCGAACGCCTCCGGCGCCATGTCGGCCAATCGCACGTCCGCGGTCAGCGGTACCACGATGCGCGGCGTCGCCGGATCGTTGCTTTGCAGGCAGACGGCGGCATCGTGCTTTCCGATCGCCAAACCGGTCGCGTCGAGCCCGACGACGGCGGCTTGATCCGCGCCGCCGACGATCGTTCCGCTGCCCGGCGCGACACTCGCCCATGCGGGCAACGCGCAGTTGTGAGGCACGTCGGTGACCTTGACGACCCGGGCCGGAAACGTCGCCGCGGCGAAGTAAAGCTCGCCGCTGACCGGATTGATCACGGCCGCGCGCAGGTCGTCCTCGCCTTCGTTCAACGTGATTGCGCCGACGCGCGTGAAGCTCGCCAGATCGACCTTGACCACGCGCCCCGGCGTCGTCTGGCGCGTGCCGAAATAG
>Ga0153956_1003088_pt1 | contig 11244 bp, 12 predicted proteins | sample TSFL040MetaG_FD_104704 | JGI IMG/M metagenome (GOLD analysis project Ga0153956, IMG submission 104704) | Attine ant fungus gardens microbial communities from Florida, USA - TSFL040 MetaG | ecosystem: Host-associated > Fungi > Mycelium > Unclassified | place: USA: Florida, Wekiwa Springs...
CCCGATCCGCGGCATGGCGAAGATCGAAGGCTGGACACCGCAGACCATCGCCGATCACTGCATGCCGGCGATGAAGCCCAACTTCCACGATCTGGGCGCGACGGTCAGCGTGTTCGGCTGGGAACCGGTCTAGCTACCAATAGGGCGAGCGCGGCGTCTTGCCGGCCAACTCGGCAAGCCGCCGCCGCGTCGCATCCGTCGTGCCGGCGGGCAAGGCTGCGGGATCGAAGAACTGCGCCTCGCGAATTTCCAGATTGGGTTTGAAATCGATGCGCGCGTTGCGCAGCCGGTAAAGCCCGACCACATTCGTCACCCAAAGCACCTTCTGGGAATAGAGGGCGATGAACTCCGGCGGGGTGGATTCCATCAGCCCCACCTCTTCCTCCATCTCACGCACCACCGCACTTTCCGCCGGCTCACCCCGCGCGACACCGCCGCCGGGAATCTGCCAGCCGCCGACATAGCTATGCCGCACCAGAAGAACCCGGCCCTGTCCGTCTTCCACGATGCCGCGAACACCGAAAACTGCCGGTGTTATCAAAGACTTAGCAATGATCGATAATTCAACGAGGAGAGGCTGCCGGCGCTTCACGGGCAAAGGGACCTTTTGGACAGCAAAACGAAGTAAGGAAGTTATAACCAAACCGCTCTAGTCTTGGTGATTAAGCCGTTAATGGGCATCCCGACTTTGAATTTACACCATACCCTTCATTGGCTTGCCGGACGAGGCCACTGAGATGCCGTCTTCGGCCTACGAGCACCTCCATGCGCTGGTTGTCGAGGACAACGTGCACATGCGCACGCTGTTGCGCTCGCTGTTGCATGCACTCGGCATCAAGAACGTGTCCGAGGCGGCCGACGGCGATGCGGGCCTGCGCGAGATGCGCAACCATACGCCGGATTTGATACTCACCGATCTGTCGATGGTGCCGACGGACGGAATCGCGTTCACGCGCCAGGTGCGCACCTCGCAGAACAGCCCGAACCCTTATGTGCCCATCATCATGGTGACGGGCCATACCGAACGCCCGCGCGTGGAATCCGCGCGCGATGCCGGCGTGACCGAATTCCTCGCAAAGCCGATCACCGTGAACAACCTGATCGCGCGGCTCGCAGAGATCGTGGAACGTCCGCGGCCCTTCGTGAAGTGCGAAACCTATTTCGGGCCCGACAGACGGCGCCGCAAGATGAAAGACTTCACCGGGCCGTGGCGACGCCACGATGACACCGCTGAAGGCGTAGAGGTGCGTTGACATGGCAAAGCCCGATGCACCGAACGCAAAGATCATCGATGTCGATCAATATCCGCCGCTGCTGGACGAAGCCGCTTCGGCCGAGTTCCTGACACAGCTTTCGCTGCGCGATACTTCGAAGCGCGCAAACGGCGCGCTTGAAACGAAGCGCGCGCAGATATCCATGGCCGTGCGCGGCTACATCGAAGCGATGGAGAAGGCCTTCCGCGCCAACGATATCAAGGCGACGATCGCTCAGGCGCATGAAATCCGCGGCCTGGCCGCCAATGCAGGCCTCGAAGCCGTGGGCCGCATCGCCGACGGTCTCTACAAATATCTCGACACGATGCAGCGCCTTGAAGCGCCCATCGATGCGGCCGTCATTTCGCTGCACATCAATGCGATCGCACGCGCGTCCTCCACGGCCAGCGAAGCGAAAGCGCATGGCGAGCGCGTCGCCGAGGAATTGAGCGCACTGGTCGCCCACAAACTGCAGCAGATTAACCAGTTGAAAACCAAGCCGGCCTGAACGCGCTAACCGTTTGGCGCCTGTAAAGCCGCCTGCGTTCATGGCTCTTTAAGCCCTCCCGTTAATACTGACACGCAGGGATCGGGGCTCTCCCGCACCTGTCGCGCGCGGATTCGTTCATGCTTCAGATGATTGGCATCGGTGTTCTGTTCGCCTGCGTGTTTGGCGGCTACCTGATTTCAGGCGGATCGCTGGGCGTGATCCTGGAAGCGTTGCCACACGAATTGCTGACGATCTTCGGTGCAGCGCTTGCGGCGCTGCTGATCGGCGGCTCCATGTCCGAGCTGAAGAAGATCGCCGGCGACATGGGCAAAGTCGTTTCCGGCCCGAAATGGAAACACAGCGACTACACTGATCTTCTGTGCCTGCTCTTCCTCGTGACGAAAACGATGAAGACCAAGGGCATGATCGCGCTGGAACAGCATATCGAAAAGCCGGAAGAATCCTCCATCTTCAAGCGCTATCCGCGCATCATGAAAGACCACTTCGCGCTCGATTTCATTTGCGACACGCTGCGCATGATGACCATGAGCCTGGAAGACCCGCACCAGGTCGAAACGGCGATGGAGAAGCAACTGGAGAAACACCATCACGAGGCGCTTGGTCCTTCCGGTGCGCTGCAAACGATGGCGGATGGTCTTCCCGCGCTCGGCATCGTGGCCGCGGTGCTGGGCGTTATCAAAACCATGGGTGCGATCAGCGAGCCGCCGCCGGTTCTGGGCGGCATGATCGGTTCGGCGCTCGTCGGTACCTTCATGGGCGTGTTCCTGGCCTACGGCATCGTGGGCCCGCTGGCGACACGCCTGAAATTCATCACCGAAGAAGACTCGCTGTTCTATCACGTCATCCGTGACGTGCTGGTCGCGCATCTGCATGGCAATGCCGCGCAAATCTCGGTGGAACTTGGCCGCGGCAGCGTACCCAGCGACGCGCAGCCGAGCTTTCAGGAACTGGAAGAAGCGATCAACAATATCCAGCCGGATAAGTAATTACCGGCGGACGCGCACGCGGGATAGCTCGCGCGCTTTGTCATACTGCTCGGCCAAGCTCACGAAGAACGTCGCCAGCGCGCCGGCGAAGACGCCCAGCGGCACGGCGTAGAGCACGTCCACATCGCATCCCAGAACGACGATCGCGGTGACTGCGAGACCCGTCCATTGCGCCACGTTTTTCGGCATCCTTCGATTCCCCAACCCAACGCGCCAAGCCTAGGCTTGTTCGCGTCCGATTGAAGCGGATGTTTAATGAAAGGTTAATGGCGCGGGCGGCGAAAACGGTGGACGAAAAGCCCGCCCACCGTGCCGTTTCCTTACACCGCGAATTCGATGCCCTGCGCCAGCGGCAGCGCGTCGGAGTAATTGATGGTCGCGGTCTGGCGGCGCATATAGGCCTTCCAGCTGTCCGAACCGCTTTCGCGTCCGCCGCCGGTTTCCTTTTCGCCGCCGAATGCACCGCCGATTTCGGCGCCCGACGGGCCGATGTTCACGTTGGCGATGCCGCAATCCGAACCCGACGCCGCGATGAAGCGCTCGGCTTCCTGCATGTCGGTGGTGAAGATGCAGGACGACAGACCTTGGGGCACTTCGTTGTGCTTCTTCAGCGCGTCTTCGAACTTGGAATATTTCATCACATAGAGGATCGGCGCGAAGGTCTCGTGGCAGACGGTCTTGGTCTGCTCCGACATTTCGACGATCGCGGGATGCACGTAATAAGCATCAGCGAACTTGTCGGCCAGCGCGCGCCCGCCGCCGGTGACCTTGCCGCCTTCGTCGCGCGCCGCGTGCAACGCGCGCTCCATGCCATCGAACGCCGCTTTGTCGATCAGCGGACCGACGAGCGTGCCCTTCTCCAGCGGATTGCCGATGGGAAGACCGGCATAGATCTTCTTCAACGCCGGAACGAGCTTGTCGTAGATAGATTCGTGCACAAACAGGCGCCGCAGCGTGGTGCAGCGCTGTCCTGCGGTGCCGACCGCGGCGAAGGTGATACCGCGCTGTGCCAGATCGAGCTTCGCGGACGGCGCCACAATCATCGCGTTGTTACCGCCGAGTTCGAGAATGGATTTTCCGAAGCGTGCGGCGACGACCGGCGCAAGCTCGCGGCCCATGCGCGTGGAACCGGTCGCGCTCACCACTGGAATGCGTGCGTCCTTCGCCAGCATTTCACCGACGTCGCGCAGACCGAGAACGACCTGCGAGAGATTGGAGGGCGCGGAGCCGAAGGTTTTCACGGCGCGCTCGAACAGCGCCTGCGTGGCAAGCGCTGTCAGCGGAGTCTTCTCGGACGGCTTCCAGATAACGCTGTCGCCACACACCAGCGCCAGCGCCGCGTTCCACGCCCACACCGCCACCGGGAAGTTGAACGCGGAGATCACCGCGACCGGACCGGCCGGATGCCAGGTTTCCATCATGCGATGACCGGGACGTTCCGACGCGATCGTCAAACCGTAAAGCTGGCGCGACAAACCAACTGCGAAATCGCAGATGTCGATCATCTCCTGCACTTCGCCCAGGCCTTCCTGAACGATCTTGCCGGCTTCCAGGCTCACCAGCTTGCCGAGCTGCTCCTTGTTCGCGCGCAATTCTTCGCCGAACAGGCGCACCAGCTCGCCGCGCCGCGGCGCGGGCACATCGCGCCACGCCTTGAAGGCTTCCACGCTGGCCGCGATCTTCTTTTCGACGGAGGCGGCGTTATCGTAGGCAACACGCGCCAGTTCCGCGCCGTCGATGGGCGAACGGGCAACCACGTCGCCGGAAGATTTGATGCCGAAATGGGCGAGAATGTCGTTTGTCATGGCTTGATCCTACTCTTCACCCTCCCCTTGAGGGAGGGTCGAAAAATCCACTTGGATTTTTCGGGGAGGGGTCAGCTTTCGAGCTATGCCCCTCCCCGAAATTTGCTACGCAAATTGTCGGCCCTCCCTCAAGGGGAGGGCAGAATCTCAGACGTAATACTTGCCGAAGCGGTTGGCGAGGAAGTCGGACAGCTTCGCCTGTTCCTGCTTCACAAAGCCTTTTTGCGGCAGCTTGCCTTCGACCAGCAGGTCCACCATCGAGCAGATGCCTGTGGCGGTCGTGATCTGGATGGCGCTCATCAGGCGTCCGCCGACATTCTGCGCGTAGATTTTCTTGGCATAGCTTTCCTGTGTCAGGCGGCCTTCGACCCAGCCGGACACGGTGACGAACACCAGCACCACGTCCTGATAGGTGATCGGAATCGCAGTTTCGAGCACGTCCTTGAAGATGTCGCGGCGCGTGCCGAGGTGCAGGTCGCGCACCAGCAGCTTCACAATATCGCGGTGGCCGGGATAACGCGCGGTCTTGTAGTTGAGGTTCTCGACTTTGCCTTCCAGCGTCTCGCACAAGGTGCCGAGACCGCCGGAGGTGTTGAACGCCTCATATTCCACGCCATCGAGCGTGAACTGTTCGAGTTCTTCCAACGCCGGCACTTCGGTGCGCACGCCATCGCGCACCGCTTCGCACGGATTGCAATATTCGTTGATCAGGCCGTCGGTCGACCAGGTGAGATTGTATTTCAGCGCATTGTGCGGAAATACCGGCAGCGCGCCCACGCGCATCTGCACATCGCGCAGCTTTTCGAATTTCTGCGTCAGGTCGTGCGCTACGATGGAGATGAAGCCCGGCGCCAAGCCGCATTGCGGAATGAATGCAGTGCTCGCGCCTTCCGCCAGCTTCTTGATCGTGCGGGTGGATTCCACGTCTTCGGTGAGATCGAGGTAATGCGCACCGGCGCGCTTGGCACCTTCGGCGATGATCGGCGTCAGGGTGTAAGGCGTCGCCATCAGCACGATGTCGTGGCCTTCGACTTCCTTCGCGAAATCCTTCGGGTTCTCGATGGTGATCTTGCGCAGCGAGACATTGCCCTTGCGCGGCATGCGCTCGAGGCTGGCGGCGTCGCGATCGGCGACGGTGACCTGATAATCCTTCGTGCCGCTCAGAAATTCGGTGATGGCCACGCCGATCTTGCCGCCGCCCACAAGCATGACTTTCTTCATCGCCAAATTCCTTTGTAAATCAGGTGGTTGAATACACCGGGCGGGCGACGGAAAAGAGACAGCGAAACGCCGGAAAACCGGCTATGGTCCGGCGAATCGCAGGGGAAACCGGCGAAATGCCGACGCGGGATAAAGACGACAAACTCATCGCGCTCTTGAAAGCCAATGCACGCGAACCGGCGGCCTCGCTGGCGCGCAAGCTGGGCGTTGCCCGCTCCACCGTGCAGGAACGCATCGCGCGGCTGGAACGCGAGCGCGTCATCAAAGGCTACACCATTCGCGTGGCCGACGATGCCGACGCGCGCACCTTGCGCGCCGTGGTGATGATCACCGCCGATCCCAAGCAGGCCGATCGCGTCGGCGCGGAACTGAAGAAGATGGCCGAGGTGCGCTCGCTCTCCGCGGTGTCCGGCGCCTACGACATGATGGCGATGGTGGAAGCCGACACGCCCGCGAAGATGGATGCCGCGCTGGACCGCATCGGCAAAGCGCATGGCGTGGCGCGCACGGTATCGTCCATCGTGCTCAGCGAGAAATTCTCCCGCTAAGGGTTTTGCGCCCGGCGTGGTATGGTCTGCTTCGCGAAAGGGGAACGCGATGACGACGACAGCCGAAACCGGCCTGCGCCGCCGCGATCACTTGCTCCGCATCATCCAGCGTGTGCGCCGCCCCGACCGCGGGCAGATGGAAGCGCTCAGCCAGCGCGTGCCGTTCTGGTTTGTCTGCGTGACTCTGTTCGCCTTCGCGGCGATCCAGATCATGCTCAATCCGTTCGGGTTCAGCGATCTTACGCAACGCTACGCGCAGGACATTTCCAACCTGCTCGTCACCGGTCCTTATCTTTACGGCGATGCGGGTCAGAAATCCGTCTCCGCTGCGATCATCGACGAGGACACGCTACAGACGCTGCAAATGCCGTGGCCATGGAGTTATGGCGCGCATGCCCGCGTGCTGGATGCGCTGCTCGAATACAAACCCAAAGCCGTGGTCGTGGATTTTCTGTTTGTGGATACGCGGCCGGATTCGACGCTGCCGCAGCTTGTCGATGAGATCGCACGCTACAAGAAAGCTGGCGTGCCGCTGTATTTCGAAGGCGGGATCCATTTGCCTTACGGCGAATATCCGCTGCGGCCCGAGCTTGCGAAGACCGGCGTGCCGATCCTCGACCCCACGATCCCCGTCTATGACGGCATCGCGCGGCAATACAACGTCACCGGCAAATGCTTCGACAAACATGGCGGCATGAAGAGCGGCTGCTATTCGCTGGCGCTGGAAGTGTTTCAGGACACCTATCCGCAATACAAGCTTGAACCGCTGAACGGCATGATGGAGCTGGTGTGGGGCACGCGCACCGATCCGCACAACGCCAAATGGATCAGTGTGACGAATGAGGACGGTACGCGCCGCTCGTGCAATTCCGATATCGGGCCGCTGCGCCGCTTTTATCTGGCCTTCTTCGATCCGGGCGCGGTGCAGAATCCCTGCCCCTACAACGCGCAAATTCCGGTGGTGTCTCTCATGGCGGGGAGCGAAGACCCGGACTTTCCCAATCTGATTAAAAATCGAATTGTCTTTTACGGCGGCTCGCTGGAAGGCGCTCAGGATAAAACCTACACACCGGTGAACGGGCTGCTGCCCAGCGTTTACGTTCACGCGATGGCGCTGGACAATCTCATCACCTTCAAGGGCAAGCCGGAGCAGAACGTGATCACCGCGTTCGGCATGACGATTCCCAGCAATCCGGCGCAGATGATGGCGATCATTCCCGTCATCCTCATTCTGGCCGTGATTCACAGGCGCCGGATGCGGCGTAAGCGCGCCCGAAACCAGATTCAAGAGCACAGCATCACTTTGGAATATGTGCTCGATAAGACAATTGAGACGGTGTGGCACTACTTCGCTTTCGCCCTGGCGCTGGGCGTTGGCCTGCTTCTGGCGCTGGCGGTCGGGCTTTCGACCGCGAACTGGGTGGAAGTGGTGTTCGTGTCGGTGGAACTTGCGGCAATGCTGCTGGTCGGCGTGCCGGATTCGCTTTGGGGATATCTGCATCACGTCGCGGGCGGCGTGGCGGAAGAACCGGCCTAGGGAGGACGCTCATGAATCATCGTGGCATCGCCGCGGCTGCCGTGGCGCTTTTCGTGTTGGGAGCAACAGGAGCCGGCGCATCGGAAGAAACCTGCGCTTCGTCGACCGGCGATGTCGCGCTGTCGGCGCGCACGCCGGAAGTGGATCTCTTCAACGACGCGGCGGGAACCGCAAAGGCGATGACCGTTGAGGCTGCGAAGTTTCCGGCCTGCACGCCGATCACCGGGCGCTCGCCGAACATGATGCTGCAGGTGCAGATGAACGGCACGAAATATTGGGTGCCGCCGCATATGGTGAAATATCGCTTCGCCGGAAAGCTTCCTGCGATCTGCCGCAACCTCGCGCTCGGCTCCAATCAGGAGAAAGCGGGCGCCACACGCGGCCTTGGCGAAGGCTGCCCGAAGACAGGAGCGCATTGATGCGGAATTTTCGCGCTCTTCTCGTCGCGACGGTGTTCGCCGTTGCTGCGCCATCCTTCGCACTGGCGAGCCAGGGCGATGGCTATCCCAGTCACGGCAAGGCCATCGAAACCTTGAAGCCGGCTTCGGATTACGCCGAAGCGGTAAAAGGCCGTCCTCTCGCGCTGGGCATCATGCGCACACGCGGACAAGGCTTCGTGCCGTCGCCGGAACTGCAAACATATGTCAACGGCGTGATGATGCGACTGTTGCGAGGCGTGGCATTACCAGCCAGCTTTCATCCGGAGGTGCATGTTCTCGCCGCGCCGCAATTCGCCGGTGAATGCACACCGGACGGCACGCTCATCATCACCGTCGGCCTGCTTGAACAGTTGGAAACGGAAGACGAACTGGCTTTCGTGATGGGCCATGAACTCAGCCACGCGATCTACCGGCACGAAGCGCCCGATTGGTACAAGAAATCGCAATATTACGCCGTGGTGAACGGCGTCGCGATCGACACAGTTGCGCAAGGCGCGGCGCTCAGTCTGGGTGGATCGCTCGGCGGCAATATCGGGCGCGGCGTCGATGTCGCACAGCATCTGGCCAAACTCAGCGCCAATGTTCTGATGCCGCAAATGGAACGCGGGCAGGAAGACGCCGCAGACGCGCTCGGCTTCGACATGATGGTGAAAGCCGGTTACGACCCTGAAGCGCCGCTGGCCGTGATGGACAAGCTCGCCGCGCAGGAAGCCGAAGCGGCGCGCGCCGCGCAGCAAGCCAAAGCCGCGACGAAAGGCAAAAGCGGTTCTGACGACGAGGGTGGAATGTTCGGAAAGCTGACCAATGTGGCCGGCGGCCTTGGCAGCATTCTTACCGGCGGACGGCCGAGCAACGACCAGATCGCCGATCTTGCCATCTTCGCCTTCGACTCTGCCGTGGACAACATGGCGGAAGACGCGACCACCCATCACCCGGCGAAAGTGCGCGAAGATCTGCTGAGCGATTATGAATTCCGCGAATATCGTTCGATCCTGCCGGTGCAACCGACGCCGCTGCCATGGGCGCCGCAAAGCACTTCGCCGCTCAAGCCACAGCTGACGGCGATGCTGGCGCATTACACCGATGCGGAAGACGCCGCCGCCTATATCGCCGATTCCAGCCAGGGCACGGCAGCGAAGACACAAGCCTCCATCCAGCGCGCGGTGGGCAACCCGACAAGCAATCATGCCTACACAGAATTCGTTGCCGCCGAATATTACGAGGGCAACGGGCAAGCGCCGCTATCGGAAGCTGCGCTGACGAAAGCGGTGATGGGGCCGGAGCCTTCGTGGGAAGTCTATTCGCGGCTCACCGACATCTATATCGCCAAGCAGCAATATCCCAAGGCGCAGGTGCTGATGGATCAGGCGGTGGCGCGGTTCGAAAACTCACCGGTGCTGTATCCCAAGCGCATCCAGCTTTATCGGCTGGAGGGGCAAACCGATCAGGCGGCGACATTGATGCCGCAATGCAAGGCCGCGAAGATCGACGAGCTCTACGATGCCTGCAAAAAGGCGAACGGGCAGAGCTAGGCTGAACTAGGAATGCATCGCACGCACGCTTTGTGCGTGGTTGCGGATCACGAAGCCGGCTTTCACCAGCGTTTCATGGATTTCCGCGCCGTGCGCGGCATCGCGCGCTTCAATGGTGAGGCCAAGGTCGGCGCTCTTTACCGGCATGTCGGTCATCATGCGATTGTGCGACACGTCGAGAATGTTGCCGCCCGCTTCGCCCACCACCGTCGCGATCTTCGCCAGCCAACCCGGCTGATCCTCGATCTCCACAACGAGTTGCAGGATGCGGCCTTCGCGCATCATTTCACGCAATATGACGTTCGACAGAAGGCGCATGTCGATATTGCCGCCGGATAGAATGACGCCGACTTTCTTGCCCTTGAACAGATCGGGATTCGACACGATGGCGGCAAAGGCCGCCGCACCTGCGCCTTCGACAACCGTCTTCTCGATTTCCAGAAGCGTCGCGACAGCCTTTTCGATTTCGTCTTCGCGAACCAGCAGAACATCTTTCACCATGTCGCTGACGATGCGCCGGGTGATCTCGCCAGGCTGTTTCACCGCGATACCTTCGGCGATGGTCTGACCGGAGCACGGCAGATCGGCCTGCTTGATGACATCGTACATGGACGGATAGAGCGCGGTTTCGACGCCGTAGATCTCGATGCCCGGCTTCAACGTCTTCGCGGCAATCGAAACACCCGAAATCAATCCGCCGCCACCAATGGGAACGACGAGCGTGTCCACGTCCGGCGCATCGGCCAGAAGCTCCAGCGCCACGGTGCCTTGTCCTGCGATGATCAGCGGATCGTCGTAAGGATGCACGAAGGTGAGGCCTTCTTCCTTTTCGATCCTGTGCGCACGCTCCGACGCCTGCAGCAGCGTCGCGCCGTCCAGCACCACGCGGGCGCCGAAATTCTTGGTATGCTTCACTTTGTTGAAGGGCGTGCCTTCGGGCATCACGATGGTGGCGGGAATGCCCAGTCGTCCCGCGTGATAGGCGACGCCTTGCGCATGATTGCCGGCGCTCATCGCCACGACACCGCGCTTGCGCTGTTCCGGCGTCAAAGAGGTCAGCTTGTTCAGCGCCCCACGCTCCTTGAACGAGGCGGTGAACTGCAAATTCTCGAATTTCAGCCAGATCTCGCAACCCGCGATCTTCGACAGGGTGCGCGAGAAATGCGTCGGCGTGCGCTCGACGATGCCGTCGATCACCTTCGCGGCGGCGCGGATGTCGTCGATCGTGATGTCGGTTTTGGATCCGGCGGAGGAAGCGGTTTTCGCCTGATGGGCCAATTCAACGGTCCCCATTTTGCGCCCGGCTGGTAGCAGCGGAGGGATTTGAACCCCCGACCAAGGGATTATGATTCCCCTGCTCTACCACTGAGCTACGCTGCCGGATGGCCAGCCAAGGAGGCGCGGTTTAAGG
>Ga0153956_1003089_pt1 | contig 11235 bp, 11 predicted proteins | sample TSFL040MetaG_FD_104704 | JGI IMG/M metagenome (GOLD analysis project Ga0153956, IMG submission 104704) | Attine ant fungus gardens microbial communities from Florida, USA - TSFL040 MetaG | ecosystem: Host-associated > Fungi > Mycelium > Unclassified | place: USA: Florida, Wekiwa Springs...
AGTCGCCGCTCGATGTTGAACAACGGTGTCACCAAAGAGATCTGCGGGAACATCGAGATCAACAACGCCAACCCGACCAGCAGCTGCTTACCCGGAAATGCCAGTCGGGCAATGGCATACGCGGCCATCCCGCCGATCGTCACCGCGATCACCGTGGTGATCAGGCCGATGCCGATCGAGTTGACCAGCGCCGAACTGAACACGTCGCCGGCGAAGATGCCGCGGTAATTATCGAAGGTGATCTGCCGCGGAATCAAATTGCCGTCCTTGACCGTTGACGTCGGCTTGAGCGACAACGACAAGATCCACAGCACCGGCAGCAGGGCATAGACCACCACCAGGACGTTGATGACCGACCAGCCCAGGACGCGTCGACTCATGAGGCATCAGCTCCCGGCGCCGCGGCACCGAAGACCTTGATGAAAACGAACGCGATCGCCGCGACCGACAGGAAGATCAACACGCTGATCGCCGAACCCAACCCGAGATTGAAGGCCTTGAACAGGTTGTCGTAGCCCAGGATCGATACCGAACCGGTGTTGTTCGAACCACTGGTGAGCACATAGATATTGTCGAAGATCCGGAACGCATCCAGCGTGCGGAACAACAACGCCACCAAGATCGCCGGTTTCATCAGCGGCAGGATGATCTTGGTGAAGCGGGTCCAGCCGCCCGCACCGTCCAGCGCAGCCGCGTCGAGCAGATCCTGCGGCACCAACACCAGTCCGGCGAGCAGCAGCAGCGCCATGAACGGCGTGGTCTTCCAGACCTCCGCCAACACCACGACGGCCAGCGACGGAATCTGTTGGGTCAGTGGCGCACTGCCGGTCGGCAACAGATCGGCCAGGTATCCGGTGCCCGGCGTCCACGCGTAGTACCAGCCGTACGACGCGGCCACCGTCACGATGCCGTACGGGATCAAGATGGCGGTACGCACCACCGGGCTGCCGAAGACGGTCCGGTGCATCACCATGGCCAGCGCCATACCCAACGCGAACTCGAAAACCACCGAGACGACGGTGATTCCGACGGTGACGGCGAATGCCGTCCACCAATAGTGATCGGTAAGAACGGTCTGATAGTTGGCCAACCCGACGAACGCGGTGTCATTGGGGGCGGCCAGGTTGGCACGCTGCAAGCTCAGCCAGATCGCATAACCGACCGGATAGGCCGTCACCCCCAACATCAACACCAGGGCCGGACTGATCAGCCAGAGCGCCAGCCGTCGTTCGGCACTATGCGCCGCACGGTTCACGGGATCAGCCCTTTACCGTCGATGGCCTTGCGCACCTCGACGGTCAACGCATCGGCGGTGCGCTCCGGGTCGATCGCGGTGATCGGCGCCAAGGTGGCCGAAATCCGGGTCGAGACCGACTGATACACCGGGGTTGCCGGACGTACCGCAGCATTGGACAACTGAGTGCGGATGATCGCGTACTGCGGGTAGCGGTCCTGGAATTGCGGATCGTCGTACAACGATCCGCGGACCGCGGGCAGTCCACCTTCGATCGCGGAAAACCGCTGATTGGCGGCGCTGCGCAGACACCGGATCGCCTCGAAGGACTCCGCGACGTGGCGAGAGTTCTTGCCCACCGCCAGATTCAGCCCACCGATGGTCACCTTGGCCGGAACGCCGGGCCGCACCGCCGGATAGTCCGCGAAGCCGAAGACGCCGCGGCCGGCCTGATAAGCCGCGGTGAACTGGTCGTCGTCGGGTGCGAAAGTGCCGAGATCATTGATGGCGCGGCGCAAATCGTCGCGCCGGTTCAGCGGCAGAAACGCCACCCCACCCTTGACCGCGTTCTCCAGCAGCGACGGCAACACGAACGGCCAATTGACCTCCAACGCCGCATTGCCCTGCTCGAGCGCTAAGCGGGCGGTGCCCTCATCGGTCTGGGTGATCGACGGGTCGGCGCCCGGTGCGGTGGCCACCGACTTGATGATCTGCAGTGCCTTGACCGTGGCGGCCCGGTGCTCCGGGGTGTCGGTCAGTGTGACGGTCTTGCCGTCATCGGACAGCACGCTGCCGCCGGCGCTGGCCAGCAGCGTGTTGAACCACACCACCAGCCCTTCATACTGCTTGGCCTGCACCGCAATCCAACTCGGTCGCCCCTGCGCATGCAGCGCGCTGGCCGTCGCCACCGCGCCGTCCCAGGTACTCGGCGCGGCCGGCATCAGATCCGTTCGGTACCACAGCAATTGGGTATTGGTGGTGATGGGTGCGGCATACAACCGGCCATCCCACTGCGCGGTCTTGAGCGGGCCGGGCAGGGTGTCGTCGGCGGCGTCGGCCTCGGCTTTGCCGGCCGGATCGGCGGACAACGGCAGCGCCCAACCCGCTTCGGCGAACTCGGCGGTCCACACCACGTCCAGCGCCATGATGTCCAGGCTCGGATCATTGCCGGTCAGTCGCCTCGCCAGTTGCAGCCGTTGATCATCGGCACCCTTGGGCAGACTGATCTGTTTGATCCGGAAACGGTTGCCGAGCTGGCTGTTACAGCGCTGCGCGGCGGCGGAGAACGTCGCCTTCTCGTTGGCCGAGGTGTAGAAGCTGACGACGTTGCCATCGCCCTGCGATGAGCACGACGCCATGGACAGCACCGTCGCAGCGGCCGTCACCAGCGCACTCAGCCGCCCCGCGCGCACCACACGCTCCCCTTCCACACTGAAGTTCCTGACGGGCAACCGTACTAGAGCTTCAGGCGCGCCAACAGGTCTCGGCCCTCTTCGGCACCTGCCGGGTCGCACAGCACGTCGTAACGCCCGGCGACCAATTGCAGCGTGGAACTGAAATCCCTTGTCCCGTGCGCCATCGCGTACTGCAACCCGGCGGTGATCAGACCGAAGAAGACACCGGCCACCAAGCCGGCGATCAACGATTCCCAGGGGTCGGTTCGGAAGAAGCCCAGCACCAGACCGATGAACACACCGAGCCACGCGCCGGACAGCGCCCCACCGCCGAGCACCCGAGGCCAGGTCAACCGGCCGGTGACGCGTTCGACCTGCATCAGGTCGACCCCGACAATCGTCACCTGCTGCACCGGGAACTGTTCATCGGACAGGTAATCGACCGCGCGCTGGGCTTCAGCATAAGTGCCATAGGACCCAATGGGCCATCCCTTGGGCGGTGTGGGCAGACCTCCCGGACCGCCGCGTCCAGGCTGTAACGGGCTCGTCATCGCTGAAATCTCCCATCAAGAATCTTCGACTCGGTCCTTGGGTAGGTTGGGCCGCATGACATACCCGGACCCCAACGACTCCTCGGCGCCGCGACCGACGCCGGGCGGTCACGAGGCACCTCCCATCGAGTCTGGCAGCAATTCCGGTCCGGTGCTCGATTTCCCGTCCGCCCCGGTGCCGCCGCCGTACAACATGCCGCCACAATTCGGCCCGCCGCCCGGCTATGGTCCGCCGCCGTACCCGCCACCGCAGTTCGGTCCGCCACCGCAATTCGGCCCACCGATGGGTTACCCACAGCCGCCGATGTATTCACCGGCATATCCGACCCAGCCGGCGACCAACGGCATGGCCATCGGCTCCCTGGTCACCTCCATCGTCTCGCTCGTCGGCGCGCCGTTCTCGCTGATGTGCTTCGGTGTCATCACCATTCCGGCCAGCATCGTCGGCGCCGTGCTCGGAATCGTGGCGCTCAACCAGCTCAAGCAGCGCCCCCAGAACGGGCGGGGACTGGCCATCGCCGGTATCGCCGTCGGGGGCGTCGCCTTGGTGGTCAACATCGTGGTGCTGGTGTTGTTCGGATACGCGCTGAGCCAGTCGACCCATCCGAGCGGTTACACCGGCGTCTAAACCGTCTAAACCGGCGGGCTGAACGCCGGGCCGGTACGCACCATGCCGGCTGCCCGGCCTTTACCCGCGATCACCAGCGCCATCTTCCGGCTGGCCTCGTCGATCATCTCGTCGCCGAGCATCGCCGCGCCCCGCGATCCGCCGGCCCCCGAGGTGTGCCATTCGTAGGCCTCCAGGATCAGCTCGGCATGGTCGTAGTCGGCCTGAACGGGTGAGAAGATCTCATTGCCCGCGGCGATCTGGTCGGGGTGCAGCACCCATTTTCCGTCGTAGCCCAGCGCTGCGGTCTGGCCGGCTACACGAGAGAATGCCTCGGTGTCCTTCACCTTGAAATACGGGCCGTCGATGGCGTTGATGCCATGGGCGCGTGCGGCGATCAGGATCGTCATCAGCACGTGGTGATAGGCGTCGCCGACCGCGTAGCCCGGCGGCTGTTCACCGACCACCAGCGTGCGCATGTTCAAACTGGCCATCAGGTCACCCGGGCCGAAGATCAACGCCTGGACCCGCGGCCCGCCGGCGATCGCATCGGCGTTGGTCAGCCCGCGGGCATCCTCGATCTGCGCCTCGATACCGATCTTGCCGACCGGCAGCCCGTTGGCGCGCTCCACCTGGGTGAGCAACAGATCCAGCGCCTGCACGTGCGAGACGTCGGTGACCTTCGGCAACACGATGATGTCGAGGTGTTCACCGGCCGCACCCACCACGTCGATCACGTCGGCATGCGTCCACGGCGTGGTCCAGTCGTTGACCCGCACGCCGCGCAGCTGTCCGGCCCATCCCGGTTCGGCCAGCGCCGCGCCCACCCGGGCGCGGGCGGCCACCTTGGCGTCGGCAGCGACGGCGTCCTCCAGATCGAGAAAAATCTGGTCGGCGGCCAACCCCTTGGCCTTGGCGATCATCTTGTCGCTGCTACCAGGTACCGAAAGACAGGTCCGACGGGGACGGAAAAGGTTCTCCACGGAAACACTCTCTACTCTGGTCGACTGTGATGGCAGTCAACCGGGTCTATGCCGCCAGACTTGCGGGCCTCGTGGTGCTCGGCCCCGATGGCGAGTCCATCGGCCGGGTCCGCGACGTCGTGGTGAGTATCGGCGTCCTGCGCCACCAACCCCGCGTCCTGGGCCTGGTCATCGAGTTGCTGACCCGTCGCCGCATCTTCATGCCGATCCTGCGGGTGACCTCGATCGAGGCGAACTCGGTCACGCTGAACACGGCCAATATCTCGCTGGCGCGCTTCGCCCAGCGCCCCGGCGAAATCCTGGTGCTCGGCCAACTGCTGGACAGCCGGGTGCGGGTCACCGATCCCGATCAACCGGAACTGTCCGACGCCGACATGATCGTGGTGGATCTGGCCATCGAGCAGCAACGCTCCCGCGACTGGATGGTGACCCGGATCGCGGTGCGCAATCAGCGCCGGCTGGGCCGCCGCACCACGCTGCACGTGGTGGACTGGCAGAACGTGGCGGGACTGACCCGCTCCGCGCTGGCCATGCCGGATCAGGGCGTGGCCCAGCTGCTCGAACAATTCGCCGGCCAACGGCCCGTCGAGGTTGCCGACGCACTGCGCGACCTACCGCCCAAACGCCGTCACGAGGTCGCCAAGGCCCTGGACGACGAGCGGCTGGCCGACATCCTGCAGGAACTCGACGAGTCCGAACAGGCCGAACTGCTCGACCAGTTGGGCACCGAACGCGCCGCCGACGTCCTCGAAGAGATGGATCCCGACGACGCCGCCGACCTGCTCGGTGAACTCGGCGCCACCCGCGCCGCGGTGCTGCTGGACGAGATGGACCCCGAGGATTCCGAACCGGTGCGCCGACTGCTGCAGCACTCCCCCGACACCGCCGGTGGTCTGATGACACCCGAACCGGTGGTGCTGACCGCCGACACCACCGTCGCCGAGGCCTTGGCCCGGGTGCGCGACCCGGAACTGACACCGGCCCTGGCCTCGCTGATCTTCGTCACCCGGCCGCCGACGGCGACCCCGACCGGGCAGTACCTGGGGTGCGTGCACACCCAACGCCTGCTGCGTGAACCACCCGCGACTCTGGTCGGCGGCATCATCGATACCGATCTGCCGAAGCTGGCGCCGACCAGTTCCCTCGCCGAAGCCACCCGCTACTTCGCGGCCTACAACCTGGTGTGCGGGCCTGTGGTGGACGACGAGAACCATCTGCTGGGCGCGGTCACGGTCGACGATCTGCTGGATCACCTGCTGCCCGAGGACTGGCGGCTGACCGATGAAGCCCAGCTCGACACCGGCGGCGTCCAGGGCTGGAGCACGACATGAGCGAGAGCACCGCGCGCCAGCGCATGGACACGCCACGGTCCTCACGGTGGCGTCTGGCCCCTCGGCTGGATGTGGAGGCCGTCGGCCGGTTCAGCGAATCGATCGCCCGCTTCCTGGGCACCGGCAAATATCTGCTGATCCAAACAGTCATCGTGATCGTCTGGATCGCGATCAACCTGATCGCCGTCAGCCTGCAGTTCGATCCGTATCCGTTCATCCTGCTCAACCTGGCGTTCTCCACCCAGGCCGCCTACGCGGCGCCGTTGATCCTGCTGGCGCAGAACCGGCAGGAGAACCGGGACCGGGTGTCGCTGGAGGAGGACCGTCGACGGGCGGCCCAGACCAAGGCCGATACCGAGTTCTTGGCGCGCGAGCTGGCGTCGCTGCGGCTGGCCATCGGTGAGGTAGCCACGCGTGACTATCTGCGTCGCGAACTCGATGAGTTGCGAGAGTTGCTGGCCGATCGCGAGAACACCAAAAACACCTCGAAGAAACGCAAGTCGTCGAAGTCCCAGGCGGCGGTGAAGACCGAGGACGTTGCGGAATCCGAGCAGCGTGAGACATTGCTGCAACAACCGCCCGAAGACTAGGTATGGTGACTTGGTTCACAAAGGGTTTTCGAGCGAGGACGAGTCCGTGCAACTGGGGGGCAGCGCCATCAACAAGGCCGGCGGCAGGGTCTCGCGCATCCTGCATTCGCCGGCCGCCGGTGTTGCCGTCATCGTTCCTGTTGTGGGGTTGCTGGCAGCGGCCGGCTCCGCGCCGTCGCGCACCACCGCCATGCACGACAACGGCATCACGCCCCTGGCCGCGGTGTCCAATTCGACGCAGGACACCCACGGGGTGACCGTGGTGGCCAATGACAAACTCCCGCGCGCGCTGCGGACCGATATCGCGACCGTGGCCTCACCGCCACCGGCCTCCCTGGTGATGGCGCCGGGCGGGGTGCACATTCCGCCGATCGCACTCAACGCCTATCGCACGGCCGAGAAGATCATGGCCACCCAGGCGCCGGGCTGCGGTATCAGCTGGAACCTGCTGGCCGGTATCGGCCGGATCGAATCAGGACACGCGAACAACGGAGCCACCGACGCCCGCGGTACCGCGGTGAACCCGATCTACGGGCCGGTGCTCGACGGAACGCTGGCCGGAAACGAAGTGATCGTGCAGAGCGTGTCGGCCGGCCGGGTCTACTACGCGCTGGCATTGGGACCCATGCAGTTCCTGCCCGGCACCTGGGCCCGCTACGCCTCGGATGCGATCGGCGACGGCAGACCCGATGTGCAGAACGTGTTCGATGCCTCGTTGGGCGCTGCCCGCTATCTGTGCAGCGGCGGGCTGAACCTGCGCGACCCGGCACAGGTGCTGACCGCGATCCTGCGCTACAACAACTCGATGGCCTACGCCCAGAACGTGCTGGGCTGGGCCAAGGCGTACGTGACCGGTATCGCCCCGGTCGATCTGCCACCCATCGTCGGCCCGCCGCCGGCCATTGGGGATCAGCATCTGGACCACGCCGAGGGCATCGGTCCGGGCCTGCCGCTCAACGCGATGGGCCTACCCAGCGACGATCCGATGGCCCTGACGGCAGCTATGGACATGAGCCACACCGGCATGGTGCCCGGCCCGCTGGGCGGACCCGGCGTGCCACGGCAGCAGAACTGCGCGGTCTTCTGCCTGCAGGCCACTCCGGCCGCACCGGCTCCCGCCGCGGTTCCCGGCCCGGGTCTGCCGCCCCCGCCGGACGCACCGCTTGCCCCGCCGCCCTTCGCACCACCGCCGCCGTTCGCACCACCGCCGCCGCCGTTCGGCCTGCCTGCGCCGTTCGGGCTGCCGCCCGCCGACCCGGCACCGGCCGACCCGGCACCCGCGCCGATCGGTGCCCTCCCGGGTCCGGGCGCCGCGCCCGGCCCGGTCGCACCCTGAGCGGCGCAGCCACTGACAGCGGTGTGGATCGGCAGGCATAGACTCGCCGCTGATGTCTGCTGACCTGAACGCCGCCGTGCGCACCGCACTGGGCAAAGTCGTCGACCCCGAACTGCGTCGCCCCATCACCGAGGTCGGCATGGTCAAGGACGTGACCGTCGAGCCCGACGGCTCCGTGCACGTCGAGATCTACCTGACCACCTCGGCCTGCCCGAAGAAGACCGAGATCAGCGAGCGGGTCACCGCCGCGGTGTCCGACGTGCCCGGCACGGGCGCCGTGCAGGTCACCCTCGACGTCATGAACGACGAGCAGCGCGCCGAACTGCGCAAACTGCTGCGCGGCGATTCCCGCGAACCGGTCATCCCGTTCGCCCAACCGAACTCGCTGACCCGGGTGTACGCGGTGGCCTCGGGCAAGGGCGGCGTCGGCAAGTCCAGCGTGACGGTCAACCTGGCCGCCGCACTGGCCGCCAAGGGATTGTCGGTCGGTCTGCTCGACGCCGACATCTACGGGCATTCGGTACCGCGCATGATGGGCGTGGCAGACCGACCGACCCAGGTGGATTCGATGATCCTGCCGCCGATCGCCCACGAGGTGAAGGTCATCTCGATCGCGATGTTCACCCAGGGCAACACCCCGGTGGTGTGGCGCGGGCCGATGCTGCACCGGGCGTTGCAACAGTTCCTGGCCGACGTCTATTGGGGCGACCTGGACGTGCTGCTGCTGGATCTGCCGCCCGGTACCGGCGATATCGCCATCTCGGTGGCCCAGCTGATCCCCGGCGCCGAGATCCTGGTGGTGACCACACCCCAGATGGCCGCCGCCGAGGTGGCCGAGCGGGCCGGAGCCATCGCCGTGCAGACCCGCCAGCGCATCGTCGGCGTGGTGGAGAACATGTCCGGGCTGCAGTTGCCCGACGGCACCACCATGCAATTGTTCGGTGAGGGCGGTGGTCAGCAGGTTGCCGACAGCCTCACTCGCACCGTCGGCGCCGAGGTTCCGCTGCTGGGCCAGGTGCCGTTGGATCCGCGACTGGTCTCGGCCGGCGACTCCGGTATGCCGCTCGCGCTGGCGGACCCCGAATCGGGGGCCGGAAAAGCGTTGTGCGCCATCGCTGACAAGCTCGCAGGCCGCAAACGCGGTCTGGCAGGTATGTCCCTCGGGCTGGACCCGGCCGGACGCTGAATCACCCGTCCGACAGGAAACATCAAGTGGCACATATCCATACGCGCAACGGTGCGCAGCACGTCGGATTGCTCAGTGTGGCGTCCTATCGTCCCGCGCGAGTCGTCACCAACGACGAGATCTGTCACACCATCGACTCCTCGGACGAATGGATCTACTCCCGGACCGGGATCAAGACCCGGCGGTTCGGGGCCCGGGACGAATCGGCACTGTCGATGGCCTGCGAGGCCGGCGTGCGGGCCTGTGCCGCGGCCGAGCTGTCCGGCGGCGATATCGACGCGGTGATCGTGGCCACCAGCACCAACTTCCGCAACACCCCGCCATGCGCACCACAGGTGGCAACGGCGATCGGCGCCAACGGAATTCCGGCTTTCGACCTCACCGCCGGCTGCGCCGGATTCGGCTACGCATTGGGCGTGGCCGCGGACATGATCCGGGGCGGCAGCGTCGAGCGCATCCTGGTGGTCGGTTCGGAGAAACTGTCCGACGCCATCGACATGACCGACCGCGGTAACGCCTTCATCTTCGCCGACGGTGCCGCCGCAGTGGTGGTCGGGCCCACCGCCGAACAGGGCATCGGGCCGACCGTCTCGGGTAGCGACGGTGAACAGTCGAGCGCCATCGTGCAGGACTACAGCTGGATCGACTACACCGACAACCCGTCCGGGCCAAGGCCTTTCCTACGCATGGAAGGCCAGACCGTGTTCCGCTGGGCGGCCTTCCAGATGGTCGATGTGGGCCGACGAGCCCTCGAGGCGGCCGGCGTCGCGGTCGAGGACATCTCGGCGTTCATCCCGCATCAGGCCAACGGCCGGATCAACGAACTGTTGGCCAGGGGCCTGGACCTCAAGCCGGAAACCGTTGTCGCCCAGGATATCCAGGACACCGGTAACACCTCGGCCGCATCCATCCCGCTGGCGATGGACACCCTGCTGAGCAGCGGCGCGGTCAAGCCCGGGAGCCTGGCACTGCTGCTGGGCTATGGCGCCGGGCTGGCCTACGCCGCCCAGGTGATCCGACTGCCCTGAAAGTCTAGGTGGCGTCGGTGTCGAACGGCGTGACACCGGGCTGGTAGGGCGCCGGCTTCGCAGACTCGGCCGGTTCGGGCTGCACGGGTGCGGTGCCCGTGTCGAATGCCCCGGTGAGGAACGAATCATCGCCGTCGAGAAGATGTTTGGTCAGCGCGGCCCGCGGCGTCATACCGCGGAACTTCTGCAGTTCACTCAGCGGCTGACGCAGGTCCTCGAATTCCGGCCCCAGGTCCGCCTTGAGCTGATTGGTTGCGCCACTGAGGTATTCGCGGGCCTGCTTGAGCGCCGACGCGGTCCAGCGGATGGCTCCGGGCAACCGCTCCGGGCCCAGGATGACCAGGCCGGCGATCACCAGCACCAGCATCTCGCCCCAGCCGATATTGAACATCGCTAGGTCTTCGGCACGTCGGCGCCGGGCACCACCGTCAACGTCACATGGCGACCGTCGCGCACCACCTCGATGGGTGCGGGCTGACCGATCTGCAACTGGCGAACCGCAACCACGAATTCGTCGGCGTCGGCGACATTGCGGTTGCCGACCTTGACCACCACGTCGTTCTCCAACACGCCACCCTTGTCGGCCGGCCCGCCGGCGATCACGTTGGCCACCGCGGCGCCGTTGGCCACGTCGTTGCTGGCCGACTTGGCGGTCAGTCCCAGCGTCGGATGCGAGATCTTGCCTTCCCGGATCAGGACGTCCACGGTGGCCTTGACCTCGTTGACCGGGATGGCGAAGCCCAGACCACTTGCACTGTCGGACAACGACTTTCCAGCGGTGTCGATGCCGATAACCTCGGACTGCATGTTGATCAGCGGGCCACCGGAGTTACCGTGGTTGATCGAGGCGTCGGTCTGTACACCGTCGATCACGGTGTCGGTGTCCGACCCTTCGCCGGACAGCGGCACCGGACGGTGCAGCGCACTGATGATGCCGTGGGTGACGGTGCTGCGCAGACCCAGCGGGGCACCGGCGGCGATCACCTCGTCACCGA
>Ga0153956_1003090_pt1 | contig 11216 bp, 14 predicted proteins | sample TSFL040MetaG_FD_104704 | JGI IMG/M metagenome (GOLD analysis project Ga0153956, IMG submission 104704) | Attine ant fungus gardens microbial communities from Florida, USA - TSFL040 MetaG | ecosystem: Host-associated > Fungi > Mycelium > Unclassified | place: USA: Florida, Wekiwa Springs...
ACAGACAGCGGAACTCCCTGGTGAGAAGGATGTCTTGCGAGGACAATCCATCGATACCTGAGAGTTCCGCTGTCCTATCAGCACCCACCACGGCGTGTCACAATTGCCACACCAGTCACACCCTTAACTGCGCGGCATTGGGGTTAATCGGCCGGAATCGTGAAATGCGGTGGCGCCGAATTGGCGCCACCGCATTTCATATATTCACAGTGCAATCTCGGTAGCTGTCGGCGCCACACATAGCGCCGCAAACCGCCCACGGGCGACGGCTAAACACCGAATTTGGCTTTTGCTTCATCGCTGACCGGCGTGAACAAGTTGATCAAGTTGCCGTCGGAGATCATCTCGCATGTGGCGGCGTGACCAGCAATGACGTCGACGCTTGTAGCCTTGCGAGAGTGGACCGAGGCCCCTTCTTTCACGGTACGACGGCCGCGCTGCAGGTCTGTGATCTGCTCACCGCCGGCCGCCGCTCCAACTACCGGCCCGAGATCGTGATGAACCACATCTACTTCACCGCCTTGCTCGACGGTGCCGGACTGGCCGCCGAACTGGCCGCCGAACTCGCCACCGATGATGCGGACCCGCACGTCTACATCGTCGAACCGACCGGCGAGTTCGAGGACGATCCCAACGTCACCGACAAGAAGTTCCCCGGCAACCCCACCCGCTCGTATCGCAGCCGGGACCCGCTGCGGGTCATCGGTGAGGTCACCGACTGGATCCGCCTGACGCCCGAGGCACTGCAGATGTGGCGGGAGCGGCTGACCGCACTGCTGGGCGATCGCGCCGAGATCATCAATTAGTCGGCGTCATAACGCGTCGCTAGCATTGTGGACATGAGATTTCGCCGCCTGTGCGGGTTGGCCGGTGTCGGCGTGATGGCCGCGTCGACGCTGATGTTCGGCTCCCCTGCCGCCTCCGCCCAACCGTGCCCAGACGCCGAGATCGTGTTCGCCCGCGGCTCAGATGAGCCGCCGGGCGTCGGCAACACTGGCCAGGCGTTCATCGATGCGGTGCGCGGCTTGCTGCCCGGCAAATCGATCGGTGTCTACCCGGTGAACTATCCGGCCACCGGCGATTTCGGTAATCACGCAGTGTTCCCGTCCACCATGTTCGACGGCGTAGGCGATGCCAGCTCACATCTCAAAGCCGTGGCCGCCGCCTGCCCGAACACCAAGATGCTGCTCGGCGGCTATTCCCAGGGCGCCGCGGTCGCCGCCTACACCACCACCAACCCGGACGTCCCCGCCGCCGTGCACGACCATGTGGCCGGAATCGTCCTGTTCGGCACACCGACGCCGACGATGTTGGCCCAGTACGGTGCGCCGCCGGCCAACATCTCACCGCTGTATGACGGCAAGTCGCTGAACCTGTGCGCGCCCGGTGACAGCATCTGCGACGGTTCACCGGGGTCGCTGCTGTCGATATTGGCCCACGGCCTTTATCCGCTCAGCGGCCTGACCAACAAGGCCGCGGCCGCCGCGGCGGCCAGGATCGCATAATCCCCTACCTGCTGAGGCGCGACGCTACCCGGTTGCGGCCGTCAGATTTGGCGCTGTACAGCGCCTGATCGGCCAACTTCATCAACTCATCGAACGGATCGCATGCGGGGCCGATCGCGTAGCCGACGCTGCAGGTGATTCGCCTGAATGAGGCGGCCTCAGACAGCGACGTCCACGCCAACTCGCCCGCGAATGTGAGCCCTACGCACTGGAAAGCCCACGAATCACGTACGCAACCCGCACACTCGACGCGCCTACACGTTGAAGTGGAATGCCAGGGAATTGCGTCACCGGTAAACGTCTCGTCGGTGCCGGACATCGATAACCCTGACCACGACCGTGTCGTCGTGAATTTCGTAGATCACCCTGAAGTCACCACGCCTGGCGGAATATCTGCCCGCGAGATCATCACGCAGCGCCTTTCCGACGCGTAATGGGTTGTCGGACAGCACGTTCGTAATGAACTCCCAACACGCGGCCGCGACCTCTATTGGCAGCTCCTCAGACAGGCTCCTGCGAGCGCGGCGGGTCAGCTCGATCCGATACGCCGCTATTTCACAATCCCTTTCGCGCGGAGTTCCGCCTCAACCTCATCAGCGGGGTACAGGCGCCCAGCCACGATATCGGCGTCCGCCTCCCGCATCGCGGCCATCGCGGCAGCGTCGCCGAGGATGTCCAAAGTCTCCATGATCGAGTCGTAGTCGTCAGCACTGAGCAACACCGCCGCTCGACGGCCCTGCCGGGTTACTTCGACGCGCTGATGCGTACGCACGGCCTCATCGACCAACTTCGAGAGGTTGGCGCGAACTTCTGCCAACGGGAGCGTCTCCATGTACAGAATTCTAGCGTCTATTGCGCTCCTAGTTCCTGTGCCGACTGGACCGGACGGCGAAACAAACATCGATTATGCGGCCTACGCACCGAATACATGCGGATCACGTACGCAACCCACACACTCGACGCGCCTACACGTTGAAGTCGAACTTCACCACGTCCCGGTGCGAAATCACGTCACGACGAAGGCGCAATGTATTCGTGGCCCAACTCGACGGCCCGCGCAATGTGCTCGAAGTCGTGGTCCGCAGACAGCACGGTCGCATCATTCACGATCGCGTATCCAGCAATCAGGATATCGAGCGAACCAGCAGCCCGGACGAGACCCGAATTCCATAGTGCACCTTGAATTTCCAGCACCAACGATTCGTCGGGTGCACGCTCGAGCGGGAAGCCCAGAGAGATCTGTTCGCGATAGCGCGCGTGCTCTTCGGGCGTGCGAGCGCTGTGGCAGAACTCCAGAACCTGAGGCGCACACGTGACGAACAGGTCGGCCGGGGCTCGTTCGATGCGCCGAAGGCGCGCGGTGATCGCCTCGTCGCCGGCGGCCAATCTGGCCCAGACCGAGTTGTCGACGAGGTAGTCCGTCACAAGGCCTCAGGTACTTCCGGCGATGCGACCGGCGCGCCCAACTCGTCGGCGAGGTCTGCCAATCCCGCGATGCCGTCGATCATCGCGCCCTTTTGCTTCGACGCGATCAGCCGACGCAAAGCCAGATCCAAAACGGCCCGGTTGGATCGCTCGCCGGTGAGTGCTCGGGCACGCTCAATCAGTTCCGGATCCAGGTCCACGCTGGTGACAGCCACGATGCACTCCCCTCCGACATTGTTATATGAATAATTATATAGTAGTGTGGGCCGTCAGGCCATGCACGACCGTGCATCAAACGTTGAACCGGAACTCCACCACGTCCCCGTCGGCCATCACGTAGTCCTTGCCTTCCATCCGAACCTTGCCGGCGGCCTTGGCGGCGGCCATCGACCCGGCCTCCACCAGATCGTCGAACGACACGATCTCGGCCTTGATGAAGCCCTTCTCGAAGTCGGTGTGGATCACGCCCGCCGCGCGCGGCGCGGTGTCGCCCTGGTGGATGGTCCACGCACGGGCCTCTTTCGGGCCGGCGGTGAGGTACGTCTGCAATCGAAGCGTCCGGAAACCGGCCCGCGCCAACGCATCCAGACCACGCTCGGTCTGACCGATCGACTCCAGCAGCTCGGCGGCCGACTCATCATCGAGTTCGTTCAGCTCGGCCTCGATCTTGGCGTCCAGGAACACCGCCTCGGCGGGCGCGACCATCGCGCGCAACTCGGCAACCTTCGCCTCGTCGGTCAGCACCGACTCATCAGCATTGAACACATACAAGAACGGCTTCACCGTCATCAGGTTCAGCTCGCGCAGGATCGACCAGTCCTTGCCGGTGGAAAACAGCGTCTTGCCGTCGTCGAAGACGGCCTGGGCGGCCACGGCCGCGTCCAGCACCGGCTTGCGGTCCTTGTTGTTGCGGGCTTCCTTCTCCAGCCGCGGGACGGCCTTCTCCAGGGTCTGCATATCGGCCAGGATCAGCTCGGTCTCGATGACCTCCATATCGGACTTCGGATCCACCCGACCATCGACGTGCACCACGTCGTCGTCGGCGAAGGCCCGCACCACCTGACAGATGGCATCGGCCTCGCGGATGTTGGCCAGGAACTTGTTGCCCAGACCCGCGCCCTCGGACGCGCCCTTGACGATGCCGGCGATGTCCACGAAGGTCACCGGCGCCGGCAGGATCTTCTCCGAGCCGAAGATCTCGGCGAGCTTGTCCAGCCGGGGGTCGGGCAGCGGCACCACGCCCTCATTCGGCTCGATCGTCGCGAACGGATAATTGGCCGCGAGCACATCGTTACGCGTCAACGCATTGAACAGCGTCGACTTTCCGACGTTCGGCAGACCGACGATTCCCAGGTTCAGACCCACGAGTTCGACAGTTTAAGAGACGCCACACCTCCTCGAGCCCCGCGTAGGGGCGCCGGGGTCGGAATTGCCGGTACGGTCTAGGGGTGTCAGGACAGCGCGCAGGATCGGAAGCAGCACCCGATCACAGCTCGGCGCTGCCCAATGTGCCAGGAATTCCCTGGTGGGGGGCCATTGTGGCGGTCGTCACCATGGTTGCGATCGGCTTCGCGTACGACGCGGGCACCGGCAATCGAGATCTCGGAGCCGTCTTCGCGACGTGTTATGTGATCGGTTGCATAGCGGCGGTACTCCTGGTTCGGCCCGGTGGCGTCTTCACCGCCGTCATCCAGCCGCCGCTGGTCCTGTTCGTCGCGGTGCCGGCGATCTATTTCATGTTCCACGGCGACAAGATCCACGGCCTCAAGGACCTGGCGATCACCTGTGGCTATCCGCTGATCGAACGCTTCCCGCTGATGTTCTTCACCTCAGCGGCCGCGCTGGTCATCGGATTGGTCCGGCATTACCTGTTGCCGCCGATCCTGAAGTACCCCAAACCCGACGCCGAGGCACCGAGTCACCGCACCCGGACACCGAGTCAGCGCGCCACCGAATCCGCCATTGGTGGCGGTATCGCCGCACTGATATCGGCCAAGCTCACCAAACTCACCACGGGACGCACCCCGCAGAGCACCCGCACCACCGCCAGCCGCCGTCGGCCCCGCGATGTCGAGGCGGCCGCCGAGGCGCTGGGCCGCAGCCGGTCTTCCGCAGCGCAGCGGGCCGATCCTCGGCAGCGCCCCGAACCGCGTCGTCGCCCCAGCCGCGCCGCGGAAGCCACGTTCGACGAGGCGCGGGCCGCGCGTACGGCCCACCCGGAACGACCGCGCCGGCCACGGCCTGCCGAACCGATGGATGCCGCGCCCCCGCCGCGTCGCTCGCGTCAGGCACCGCCGTGGGACGCACCGCGCCGGACGCCGCCACCGGAGCGACGCCCGCGCCCCGAGTACCGCCCCGAACCCAGCGACCGGCCGATGCGACGTCACCGCTACGCCGAAGAAGCTCCCGAAACCCGCCAACCGCGGAGCGCGCAGCCCGGCAGCGGGGCCCGGCACCCGGTCTCGCGGGTCCGTTACCGCGGCAGCGATGAGTCCACCGGCCACACCGAGCGTCCCCGGGAGCGTCAGCCCCGCAATTGGGAAGCCGACTCCTGGGAGTTCGATATCTAGTGCCGCGCGGGGCGGATCTCCCTCGGTAGCGCGAACACCAACGTCTCATTGGCCGTGGTCACCGACTGGACGGTGTCGTAGCCGAAGTCGGCCAACCGCTCCAGCACGCCGCGCACCAGCACCTCCGGCACCGAGGCACCCGAGGTGACCCCCACGGTGGTGACGCCGGTCAGCCACTGCGGATCGATGTCCTCGGCGTAATCCACCAGGTGCGAGGCGTTGGCGCCGGCGCCCAGTGCCACCTCGACCAGCCGCACCGAATTCGATGAGTTGCGCGAGCCGACCACGATCACCAGCTCGCACTCGGGCGCCATGGCCTTGACCGCCACCTGACGGTTCTGGGTGGCGTAGCAGATGTCGTCGCTGGGCGGGTCCTGCAGCGTTGGGAACTTCTCCCGCAGCCGGCGCACGGTCTCCATGGTCTCGTCGACGCTCAGGGTGGTCTGCGACAGCCAGATGACCTTGTTCGGGTCGCGCACGGTGACCTTGTCGACGGCGTCCGGATTGTCGACGACCTGGACGTGATCGGGTGCCTCACCGGCGGTGCCGACGACCTCTTCGTGGCCCTCGTGGCCGATCAGCAGGATGTCGTAGTCGTCGCGGGCGAAACGTTTGGCCTCGTTGTGCACCTTGGTCACCAGCGGGCAGGTGGCGTCGATGACCTTCAGGTCGCGCGCGGCGGCGGTTTCGTGCACGGTCGGCGCGACGCCGTGGGCGGAGAACACCACGATGGCACCCTCGGGCACTTCGTCGGTGTCGTGCACGAAGACCGCGCCGGCCTTGGCCAGCGTTTCGACGACGTGCCGGTTGTGCACGATCTCGTGCCGCACGTAGACGGGCGCGCCGTGCTTCTCCAGTGCCCGCTCGACGGTCTCCACGGCCCGGTCCACCCCGGCGCAATAGCCTCGCGGTTCGGCCAGCAGTACGCGCTTACCGGTGACGGGCTGCGCCACCGAACCGGTGGCTCCCGGAATACCCATATCGATCGTCGGCGGCATGGCTCAAGGGTACTGACCGACAACTGCCCGAGACCAGCCGTAGTCTGGCAACCATGTCTAGTGCACCGTATGGGGTCCGGCTGCTGGTGGGCGCGGCGGCGACCGCCGTCGAAGAAACCCTTCGGCTTCCCCAGACCATCCTGACGTACCCGATGACCGTGGCCAGCCAGGTCGCCCAGTTGTTCATGAAGGTGCAACAGGACATGGCCGAGCTGGTGAACAAGGGTGACGAGACCCTCGAGCAGCTCTTTCCGCCCAAAGACGAGCAACCCGAATGGGCCACCTTCGACGAGGATCTGGACGACACCGAGCACCACCTCAACGGGCACGACATCGATATCCCGATCGTCGATGACGGGGCGCGGCTGACCGAGGGCCGTTTCGCACTGTTCAGCGACGGTGCCGCGGACACCCAGCCGGCCCCCGCCAAGGCCGAGCCGGCCGGTCCGGTGCAGGCCCCGGCGATCGCCGACTCGCTGGACTACGCCTCGTTGACGCTGGCGCAGTTGCGGGCCCGGCTGACCTCACTGAAGGTCGCCGATCTGCAGGACCTGCTGACCTACGAGAACCTGACCAAGGCCCGGGCACCGTTCCAGACGCTGCTGTCCAACAGGATCGCCCGCGCGACCGCGAAGTGACCCCACGGTGAGCACGGCCGAGATTCCCAATTCGGCCGAAAACCCTTGGCCGGTAAGGGCCGTGAGCACCCGGGTTGCCAAGTACATCGATCGCCTGGGCACCATCTGGATCGAAGGTCAGCTCACCGAGCTCAAATTGCGTCAGAGCACCGCGTTCATGGTGCTGCGCGATCCGGCCGCCGATATGTCACTGTCGGTCAGCTGTCCGCGGACCCTGGTGGAGAACGCCCCGGTGCCGCTGGCCGAAGGCACCCAGGTGATCATGTTGGGCAAGCCGCAGTTCTACACCCGCAACGGCTCATTCTCGTTGCGTATCAGCCAGATTCGCGCGGTCGGCATCGGTGAGCTACTGGCCCGGATCGACCGGCTGCGTCGGCTATTGGACACCGAGGGACTTTTCGACCCGCGACTGAAACGGCCGATCCCGTTCCTGCCCAACACCATTGGGCTGATCACCGGCCGGGCCTCGGCCGCCGAACACGATGTCATGACCGTCGCCGGCGACCGGTGGCCGGCGGTACGTTTCGACGTCCGCAATGCCGCCGTCCAGGGCACCAACGCGGTGCCCCAGATCGTCGAGGCATTGCGCGCGCTGGACGCCGAGCCCGCGGTCGATGTCATCGTGATCGCCCGTGGCGGCGGCAGCGTCGAAGACCTGCTGCCGTTCTCCGACGAGACGTTGTGCCGGGAGATCGCCGCCTGCACCACACCGGTGGTCAGCGCCATCGGCCACGAACCGGACAATCCGCTGTGCGATCTGGTCGCCGATCTACGGGCGGCCACCCCCACCGACGCCGCCAAACGCATCGTCCCCGACGCCGCCGCCGAGCAGGCCCTGGTGACCGACTTGCGCCGGCGCGGCGCCCAGGCACTACGGAACTGGGTGCACCGAGAAGAGCGAGTGGTGGCCCAACTGCACAGCCGCCCGGTGCTGGCCCAGCCGCTGGCGGCGCTGACCGCCCGCGCCGAGGAGATCCACCGGGCATTGGGCGCGGCCAGGCGCGATATCAAGCGGCTGATCGCCGGCCAGGCCGACCACGTCGGTCACCTGAGCGCACGATTGACGACCCTGGGTCCGGCGGCCACCTTGGCGCGCGGCTATGCCGTGGTGCAGGGCCCAGAGGGGGCGGTGTTGCGGTCGGTACAGGACGCGCCGCCCGGGACGCGACTGCGCATCCGGGTCGCCGACGGCGCGATCATCTCCGTGAGTGAGGGTGTGAATGAAGAACATTAGTGAGTTCGGCTATGAACAGGCGCGCGACGAACTGATCGAGGTGGTGCGCCGTCTGGAAGAGGGCGGACTGGATCTGGACACCTCGCTGCAGCTCTGGGAAAGGGGCGAGCAACTGGCAAAACGTTGCGAGGAGCACCTGGCCGGCGCCCGCAAGAAGGTGGAGGACGCGCTGGCCGCCGGCGCCTCCGAGGACGACTGATCCGTCGCACCGACCGAACATTCGAACTCGAAACTGAAACACGTTTCAGTTATGCTGCTGAGCCATGGGTGACGCTTCCTTGACGACCGACCTCGGCCGGGTGCTGGTGACCGGCGGTTCCGGCTTCGTCGGCGCAAATCTGGTGACCGAGCTGCTGGACCGCGGCCACGAGGTGCGGTCCTTCGACCGGGCGCCCTCACCGCTGGCCGAGCACGCCCGACTGCAGACCGTGGTCGGCGACATCACCAACAGTGACGATGTCGATGCCGCGGTCCAGGGCATCGACACGATCATCCACACCGCGGCGATCATCGACCTGATGGGCGGCGCCTCTGTCACCGAGGAATACCGCCAGCGCAGCTTCGGCGTGAACGTCGGCGGCACCCAGAACCTGGTGCACGCCGGCCGGGCCGCGGGCGTCAAGCGCTTCGTCTACACCGCGTCCAACAGCGTGGTGATGGGTGGACAGGATATCCAGAGTGGCCACGAGAACCTGCCCTACACCGAGCGGTTCAACGATCTGTACACCGAGACCAAGGTGGTCGCGGAGAAATTCGTGTTGTCCCAGAACGATGTTGACGGCATGTTGACCTGCTCGATCCGCCCAAGTGGCATCTGGGGCCGCGGCGATCAGACCATGTTCCGCAAGGTGTTCGAGAACGTGCTGTCCGGCCACGTCAAGGTGCTGGTGGGCAATGAGAACATCAAGTTGGACAACTCCTACGTGCACAACCTGATTCACGGATTCATCCTGGCCGGTGAGCATCTGGTGCCCGGCGGCAGCGCTCCCGGGCAGGCCTACTTCATCAACGACGACGATCCGATCAACATGTTCGAGTTCGCCCGCCCGGTGCTCGCGGCCTGCGGTCGTCCGCTGCCGACGTTCCGGGTGTCGGGCAAGTTGGTGCACCGCGCGATGATGGTGTGGCAGTGGCTGCACTTCAAGTTCGGTATCCGCGAACCGTTGATCGAGCCGCTGGCGGTCGAGCGGCTGTACCTGAACAACTACTTCTCGGTGAACAAGGCCCGGCGCGATCTGGGTTACGAGCCACTGTTCACCACCGAGCAGGCCATGCGTGAGTGCCTGCCGTACTACGTCGAGCTGTTCAAAAAAATGGAAGCCGCCTCGTAGTACGAATCCGGGTGATCCTTCGTCCCCACCCGCCGATACCGGGATAAGCCATATCGGCTTCCGCTGCGTGCAGATCGGGTGACCACCGCACATACCGAAGGCCATCTGGTAAGGATGACGGGAACTTTCCGAGCGTCCGCCCGAACAGGAGCACCATGTCTGACGCGGTATTGGTAACCGGAGCCTTCGGCATGGTCGGCTCACAAACCGTCAAGCGCCTGGCCGCCGACGGACGTCAGGTGGTCGCCACCGACGTCGACACCCCGGCCAATCGGAAAGCGGCGGCCAAACTGCCGGGAAACGTCGCCGTGCGCTACGCCGACCTGACCGACCCGCAAGCGGTCGACACCCTGGTCAGCGCGGTACGGCCGGCCGCGATCATCCACCTGGCCGCCATCATCCCGCCGATGTGTTACGCCCACCGCGGCCTGGCCCGCCGGGTCAACGTCGACGCGACCGGCTACCTGTTGCGGGCCGCCGCTGCCCAGCCGGTACCACCACGCTTCGTGCAAGCCTCCAGCATTGCGGTCTACGGGCCCCGCAACCCGCACACGATCAGCGACGTGCTCACCGCCGAGACCCCGGTGAACCCCGGCGACATTTACGGCCAGCACAAGGTCGAGGCCGAAGCGCTGGTCCGGGCCTCCGACCTGAACTGGGTGATCCTGCGCCTGGGCGGGGTGCTGCCGTCGGAGCCCAGCTTCGACATGAACCGCGAGTTGTTGTTCTTCGAGGGCGTGCTGCCCGCCGATGGCCGATTGCAGACCGTCGACGTGCGCGATGTCGCCTCGGCGTTCGCCGCCGCCACCACCGCCGATGCGCTCGGACGGACCTTGCTGATCGGCGGCGACGACAGCCACCGCCAGTTGCAGGGCGATATCGCGCCCAAGACCACCGCGGCCATGGGCACCGGCCCGCTGATGCCGGCCGGCCGGCCGGGCAACCCGGCCAGCGATACCGACTGGTTCGCCACCGATTGGATGGACAGTGCCACCGCCCAGGAAGTCCTTGGTCACCAACACTATTCGTTCACCCAGACCATCACGCATGCCGCCGAATTCCTGGGCTGGCGGCGCTGGCCGATGAAACTGGCCGCTCCGGTGGTACGTCGGTACTTCGCGAAAAACAATGTCTACAAAGATGTTCCGGGGCAATACGCAGACCTGTGGAACACGCTGCGCGCCAAATGGGGCGAGCCGGGCCTGGATGAGGGAGCAAAATGAACCGCAACGCGATCGTCGTCGGTGGAGCATCGGGCATCGGCTGGGCCTGCGCCCGTGGCCTGGCTGCGCAGGGCTACCGCGTCACCATCGCCGACCGCAACTCCGACGGAGCCGTGGCCCGGGCCGCCGAACTGGGTGCACCACACACCTCGGTGGCCATCGACGTCACCGACGAGGACTCCGTCGCAACGGCTTTCGCGGCTGCCGACGAACTCGACGCGGTGGTCAGCTGCGCCGGGTTCTCCACCATCGGGCTGATCGTCGATATGCCGGTCGCCGACTTCCGCGCGGT
>Ga0153956_1003091_pt1 | contig 11212 bp, 9 predicted proteins | sample TSFL040MetaG_FD_104704 | JGI IMG/M metagenome (GOLD analysis project Ga0153956, IMG submission 104704) | Attine ant fungus gardens microbial communities from Florida, USA - TSFL040 MetaG | ecosystem: Host-associated > Fungi > Mycelium > Unclassified | place: USA: Florida, Wekiwa Springs...
AAGAACCACGGCGGTTATTCGGTGTTCGCCGGCGTCGGCGAGCGCACGCGCGAAGGCAACGACCTCTATCACGAGATGATCGAGTCCGGCGTGAACAAGGATCCGAAGACCGGCGAAAGCGGCAGCAAGTGCGCGCTCGTGTACGGCCAGATGAACGAGCCGCCGGGCGCCCGCGCCCGCGTCGCTCTCTCGGGCCTCACCGTCGCCGAGCACTTCCGCGACCAGGGCCAGGACGTGCTCTTCTTCGTGGACAACATCTTCCGCTTCACGCAGGCGGGTTCGGAAGTGTCCGCGCTTCTGGGCCGTATTCCTTCGGCGGTGGGTTACCAGCCGACATTGGCCACCGACATGGGCCAGCTTCAGGAACGCATCACCACAACAACGAAGGGTTCAATCACCTCGGTGCAGGCGATTTACGTGCCGGCCGACGACCTGACCGACCCGGCGCCGGCAACCTCGTTCGCGCACTTGGACGCGCAGACCGTGTTGTCCCGCGCCGTGTTCGAAAAGGCGATCTTCCCGGCGGTGGATCCGCTCGACTCCAACTCGCGTCTGCTCGACCCGCGCATCGTCGGCGAAGAGCACTACACGGTGGCCCGTCAGGTGCAGTCGATCCTGCAGAAGTACAAGTCGCTGCAGGACATCATCGCCATCTTGGGCATGGATGAACTGTCCGAAGACGACAAGGTCACCGTCGCCCGCGCACGCAAGATCGAACGCTTCCTGTCGCAGCCGTTCTTCGCGGCCGAAGTGTTCACCAACGTGCCCGGCATCACCGTGAAGCTCGAAGACACAATCAAGAGCTTCAAGGGCCTCGTCGCCGGCGAATACGATCACCTGCCCGAGCAGGCGTTCTACATGGTCGGCACCATCGAAGACGCGATTGCCAAGGCCCAGAAGATGGCGGCGGAAGCAGCGTAAGTTAGCGAATAGGGAGTAGCGAATAGGGATGCGGACCAGCGGAGCGAATTTTTCATTCGCTATTCGCCATTCGCTATTCGCTTATATGCAATGACTAAGATCGCTTTCGACCTGGTTTCCCCCGAACGGCTTCTTCTCACCGAAGAAGCCGACATGGTCACCGTGCCCGGCGCGGAAGGCTATATGGGCGTGATGGCCGGCCACATGCCGCTCGTCTCCACCCTACGCGCCGGCATGATCGACGTGCAGAAGGACGGGACGGACCGCCGCTTCTTCATTCGCGGCGGCTTCACCGAGATCAATCCGGAGAAGATCGTCGTCCTCGCGGAAGAAGCGATCCCGATGGAAGAGTTCGACCTCGCCGTCCTCGATCAGCGCATCAAGGACACCGAGGAGGATCTCATCGCCGCGAAGTCGGATGCTGAAAGGTCCCGCATCTCGGAATCGCTGGACGATTTGCGCCTCATCCGCGCTGCGTTCTAAGCGCCGTCAATTCACCAGTTCGGACCGCGCGCGCTCCCGCGCCACGGTCCATTTCACATATTCCGGGCGCTTCGTGAGCGCGATCCAGCGCGGGTTCTGAAAGAACGCCAGTGGCGGCGACTGCCCCGGATAGAAGTTGAACCCCCAATCGTTCGGATTGAACGCCTTCTCGTACCAGGAGGCAGACTCGTCGAACGTCTGCGGCACGTGGCTCAACATGAAACCCACATCCCCCGGACCGCCGAGGGATTGAAGCCCATCTTTGGCGGCAAGCCGCTTATGCACGAAGGCAATAGCAACGCGTGCACCCTCGCTGTACAGCAGGATGAAAAAGTTACAATGCGCCGATAGTGGCCGCGGAATTCCGGGTTGAGATAACGTCGTCAGAATATTCCGGGCCTCCGCCACACGGCCCAGATATGAGAGAGCAACGCATTTATACTGTGACGTAACCGGATCGCCGGGATGAATGGCCAGCGCTTCGTCACTTGCTTTGATGACTTCGGCATAGCGCGCCTGCGCAAAATAAGTTTGCGCGATATGTGCCCACGCAGGGAAGGAAAACGGATCGAGCTTCACCGATTGCCGGTACTGGACGAGTGCCTGGTCCCACAGATCCATCACGCTATAGGCATTCGCCACGCCGTCCGCACCGATAGCATTGTTCTTGCCGGCGCGTTGCAGGATTTTTGCGTTGGCGATCACGCCATCCCAATCCCACTTTGAGGCTGCGAGCGACACGGCAGTCGCCAGCGCCTGCGGGTTTTCCGGGTCGATGCTGAGTGCACGCTGGAGCGCAGCCTCAATCTCGCCACTCAGCTCCGTTCCTTGCTCCGTGGCCCGCAGCGCATAGGCCAAGGCGGCCTGCCCGTCTGCGAATTGCGGCGCGCGGGCGGCGACCTCCCGAAACAGCGCCACCGCGCGGGACAGTGCGGCCCCGGACTCCGGCGTCTGTCCCTCAGTCAATCGCTGATCGAAATAGAACTGCGCCTGCAGATAATCGCGATAGATCGCCGGATCGATTTGCGTCGGCTTCGGCACATAAGGTTTGGCCGCTTTGCCGGATAGCGTCGGCGCCAGCGCGTTGGCGATGGATTTGGCGATGTCGCTCTGCACCGCGAGAATGTCGCTGAGCGAACGATCGTAGCTTTGCGACCAGATCTGGTAGCCGTCGGCGGCATTCACCAGCGAGGCGTCGATGCGCACGCGCGTGCCATCCGTGCGCACGCTTCCTTCCAGGATGGAACGCACGTTCAACTTCCTGGCGATGGTGCGAATATCTTCGTTCTTGCCTTCGAAATAGAAAGACGAGGTTCGCGCGGCCACGCGCAACGCGGGATTGCGCGCAAGAAGACTGATGATCTCGTCCGACACGCCTTCACTGAAATATCTTTCCTTCGGATCGCCGCTCATATTGTCGAACGGCAGCACGGCCATCGATCGGGGCGGCGCGGCCAGGTTCTCGACCATTGGCTTCGGCGGCGTTGCCGCCGACCAGTGCCACGCAAGTTCGCCCAAGGTGAGAACAGCGATGAGCGCGAAGGCGGCCACCGCAAACACATCGCCGGACGACCAGCGCGCCGGCGGCGCCCCGGACGCGGCGCCGCGCCGCGCGATCCATCCGCCCGTGATCGCCAGCGGAAAGCCCACCACCGTTGCGACAATAAGCCAGCGCAGAAGCCAGGACGGCGCATCAAAGGCGGGAAGCGCGATGGAGGCCGCCTGGACAGCCAGCCACCCAGCCACCGCGTAAGCGGCGGCGATCCTGTCTATTTCGCGTTCACGAGCCGTCCTGAGAACGCCCTCGAGCCATCTCCCCATGCCGCAAGACTTAACACAGGCTCTTGCCGGGGAAATGTTGCCGGAACGCAATATTTCCGTGCGGCATTGTGGGGTTCCATGCCTGCAACGGCTTTTGGTATAAGGCATTGAATCTACGGCAGGGATAGCCGCAGATATGGAAGGGTTTTGAAGTGACGGACGGTGTGGTTTTCGCTTCGGGTTGGACGCTGGACGATGTTCAGTGGTCGAAGTTCGACGCGTCCAAAGTCGATCCAGGTCTTCTGCAGGCTGTAAAAGCCGCCTCGCTGGTCGAGTTCAATGCGCCCGATTACGTCGTCTATCTCAAGCGCGTCTTCAAGCACGGCAGCGCCCAAACCTTGGCGGACATCGACCGTTGGGGCGTGGAAGAAACGCAGCACGGTCTGGCGCTCGGCCGTTGGGCCGAGATGGCCGATCCCAGTTTCGATTTCAAAGCCGCCTTCGCGCGTTTCCGTGCGGGCTATCAGGCCGCGCATTTTACCGGCGACGATGCGAACTCCATTCGTGGCAGCCGTCGCGGCGAAATGGTTGCACGCTGCGTCGTGGAAGCGGGAACATCATCCTTCTACAGCTCCATCCGCGAAGCCGCGGAAGAACCGGTGCTCAAGGAAGTCGCTGGCCGCATCGCAGCCGATGAATTCCGGCATTACAAGCTCTTCTATGAGACTCTTCAGACGGATGAAGAGCCCGATCTGCCGTTCTGGAAGAAATTGATCGTGGCCCTGACGCGCGTGAACGAGTCCGATGACGACGAGTTGGCCTATGCGTTCTATGCGGCCAACATTCCGCCGAGCCAGCCCTACAAGCGCGAAGAATATGCCCGCGCCTATTACGCCAAGTCGCTGACGCTCTATCGCCGCCACCATGTACGCAAGCTGGTGCAGATGATCGCCAAGGCCGTCGGTGCCGATCCGAACGGACGCCTCACACAAGCCGCCGGCGCTGTCGCCTGGCGCGCCTTGCGCATGAAGGCAGGACTAAATGCGCGCGCTGCGGCGCAGCTCACGGCCTAAGCAGCCGGGGTTGCCGCGGCTTCCTGCTGTCCCCATATCAGAATTACCATGACCTTTCGTTCGCGAGCCACATTCCGCGCCGGTCGCCTCCACGCAGGCCTTTGACCCGGGCGGCTTCGCGCCGTCCGGGACGATCCCATCCCACCCATTCAGGAACCGCGCGATCCGCGCAGGAGGATTGTCATGTCATTGCCCTGCCTTCCCAGAATCTTCATTGCCGCCAGCGACAAACGCGAACTAAACCGACTGGCCCAGCGCGCCGGAAACGAGAAATCGCCTTTGGCGCCATTCCTGCGCGCCGAATTGCATCGCGCGGATGTCTGTCCGGATAAAGCTCTGCCGCGTCAAACCGTGGTGATGAACAGCACGGTCACCTATCGCATCGATTGGGAACCAGTGCTGCGCGGCACGATGGTGTTTCCCCATGATCGCGGGGCAAAAGACGATGAGATCAGCCTGCTCTCGCCGCTCGGCGTCGCCTTGCTCGGATTGCGCCGGGGAGATTGCATGCCGTTCTTCGCCACAGGCCGTGGATTTCGCCTCGTCACCGTTTTGGATGTGATCCCGCCGCCGAGGCAGCACGGCCGCGTCAATTCCTGACAATGCCAAGGTGACCTGTAACGCGGTCTACACCCCGCGCTTCACCATCATCTGCTTGATCTCGCCGATCGCTTCCGCCGGGTTCAATCCCTTCGGGCAGGTATTGGCGCAGTTCATGATGGTGTGGCAGCGGTAGAGCCGGAACGGATCTTCCAGATTGTCGAGACGCTCGCCGGTGTTCTCATCGCGGCTGTCCGCCAGCCAGCGATAGGATTGCAGCAACGCCGCCGGCCCCAGATAGCGCTCGTCGTTCCACCAATAACTCGGGCAGGACGTGGAGCAGCAGGCGCAGAGAATGCACTCGTAGAGCCCGTCGATCTTCTTGCGGTCCTGCGGCGACTGCAGATGTTCTTTCTCCGGCGTCGGCGTCTTGGTCTGCAGATAGGGCTGGATGGACGCATACTGCGCATAGAAATTGTTCATGTCCGGCACGAGGTCTTTGACGACCTTCATGTGCGGCAAGGGATAGATGCTCACCGAGCCCGACACATCCGAAATCGCCTTGGTGCAGGCCAGCGTGTTGCCGCCCGCGATATTCATAGCGCAGGACCCGCACACGCCTTCGCGGCAGGAGCGGCGGAAGGTCAGCGTCGGATCGATCTCGTTCTTGATCTTGATGAGCGCGTCCAGAACCATCGGCCCGCAGCTGTCGAGATCGACGCGGTAGGTATCGACGCGGGGATTAGCGTCTTCATCGGGATTGTAACGATAGACCCGGAAGTCCTTGGTGCGCTTCGGCTTCTTGCCATTTGCGGTGGTGGGCGCGGGCCAGACCTTGCCCTTCTGTACGCGGCTTTCCTTGGGCAACCTGAACTGGACCATCGAATCCCACCACTGGATATAGCGCTGATTTTGCTTAGCAAACCGCCGGAGGGCTGGCAACGCGGCGCGAATTCGCGGGCTTTAGGAGCGGTTTTCCGTATCGTTATGGCAGTCCGAATCGAACCTTGAAGGGCGTTTTCCGTGTTTCCCGAACGTACCGCTCTCATCCTCAATTTCACGGGCAACACATATCACTGGGGATGTTTCGGCACGTCCTACGAGATCTACCAGACGCTCCTCGACCGGGGCTACGCCCCATCCTTTCTCAGCGTCAACGCGATGCATTCGCTACGCCCGGCGCCGCAAAACATCGAGGAGATGTTGAGCAAGTCGTTTGCAACGCAAATGATGAACGCCCACCCCTTCATCCGCACGGCGATCACGGAGACGGATGTGGTGGTGGTCAATGGCGAAGGCACGCTGCACCGGCAAGCTCCCGGACCGCTCAACCTTCTGTTCTTCATGTTCGCGGCGCGGGCCTATTACGGAAAGCCCGTTCACCTGATCAATCATTCCTTCTATCCCTCCGGCGGCCGCGAGCCGTCGGAGCCGGCAGACGCGATATACGCGGCGGTGGCGAAGCAACTGACCCGCGTGGTGCCGCGTGAACCTTACTCGCTGGAAATCGCCAAACGCCTTGGGGTCAACGCCGTTCAGGGTTTCGATTGCCTGCCGCGCTTCATCAAGCGCCACAAGGATGAACTGTCACCGCTCAAATTCGGCGCGCTGATCCTGTCGGGCGGTATCGCCATGTCGGAGCAAGTCGCCAGAACCATCGCCCGCGTGGCCGGAAAGTGCCGCAATCCGGGTCAGAAGCTCATCTATCTCACCGGCGCCAAGAAATTTCCGGCGTCGGAAGACGCGACGATCTTTCGCTGGATGAATTCCGAACTGAACGACATTCAGACCTACAACGCCGAGAGCATGGAAGACTGGCTCGATATAATCGGGGGCGCGACCGGTATGATCAGCGGCCGCTTCCACCACAGCCTCGCGGCCACTGCCTTGGGCATACCGTTCGTCACCTTCCCCAGCAATACGCCAAAGATCCAGGCCACCAACGAGATGCTCGGGCTAGAACCACCCATCGCCTATGACGATCCGGCGCTCGAAGAAAAACTCGCGGCGGCGATGACGGCCATCGTTTCGGGCAAAGGCCGCGTCGTCGATGAATCCATGCGGCGCAAGATACTCGAACTCGCGGAAGAGAACTTCGTCGGCCTTTAGACCGCTCTGGTTGGAAGCGGATTTCAGGCCAGATTGATCTGTTCGAACATCCAGCCGATCTCCACCGGCTCGTTGCGGACGCTGCCCGTCAAAACCAGTTGCTCAGCTTTGCGGACCATATCGCCCCCGACATAGACGCTTTCGTCGATGGAGATTTGCGCGCCCCCGCAGCGGAAGCGCCAACCATCGCCATTGGGCAGCTTCAGCAGCACGCCACCGCCCTGGCTGGGCGACACCCGCACATCGGGATGGATGTGGAAGCGCACCGCGAATGCGACGCCTTCACGCGGCCGCCGCGTCTGTCCTTTGGGCACGAGACGATCGACGCCGCTCAACGAGAGTCCATTGGGCGAAAGCGAGAGGGTGCGTTCGTGCGCGACGCCGAAATCGTGGACGTAACCTTCGTGCCGCGCCTCCACGATGGCGCCCTGCGGCGTCTCGCGGCGGCTGGTCTCCACAGCAAAGGGCTCGCCGACCAGACGCGGACCAATCAGATCGCGCGCGAGGCCGTCGCCGATCACACCGGCATAGGAGGTATCGTTCAGGGTCACAGTGGAATGCGCGGCGGTCGCGCGCAACGCATTGTCCCAGCGCGGATTGCGCGATCCGGCGGCCCCGCAATTGACGACGACACGGTGCGGACCGTGACTAAATTCAAACGACAAGACGCCCGCATGCGCGCCATTGGCGTGAATGCCTTCCGGCGGCTTGCCGCAATCCATGATCGCCAATGTGCGCGCCGCTGCCATGCGCTGATAGCCGGAGTGCGGCGCATGCGCGAAAGGCTGGCCGCGCACTTCATCCCGCGCGAGCAGCGCCGCCACCATGCGTGCGTCGCTTTCGCGGCCGCTATTGAAGAGCGCCAGCGCGCCATCGCCGTGGCGGAAGAAGCGCAGCATCGGCGCCATGCGGTCATGCGCGCTGCGGATCGGCTGCGGCAGGTCGTAATCGATGGCCTGCAACGCGTCCATCACCATCACCAGATGGCGATAAGCGTGGGCTAGAGCTTCCGGCGAGCGGGAGATGTGCCCACCATCGGGAAGGATCTGGCGCGACAATTCTTCTTCCAGCCGCTCCAGCCCCAGACCGAGACGCCGCGAACTGTCTTCCAGACACGCACCCGCCAGCGCCTGCACGGCGGCGGCTTCCAGCCGCGGCAGGCCATCCGGCGCTTCAATGCCGATGCGCGTCAGCAGCTTGGCCTGTTCGCGCAGGCTCACGAACATCTTGGAGCGCCACAGCATGTCCGAATTGGAAAGCACAAAGCGCCCATGCGCGAAGATATGCGCCAAACGGCGGGCGATGGTTTGTGGCGCCATGGCCGGTTCGGAGTAACGGCTGTTGCGGTCGATCCATTGCGCGATCAGGTCCTTGGCCAGATCGCGGGCCGCATCGCCCCCGGCGGACGACAGCGCCGGAAGCCAGACGAATTCGTTCAGATCCCGCTTCCACGCGGCCGATGGCGCCGGAAGATCGAAAATGCATTTCCCTGATGCATCAACGCTTTCGCCCGCGAACCTGAAGCGTCCCTTGAGCATGGCATCGGCGTCTTCCAGCCGGCGTGGCAGCGCATCGTAGGGGTAGAAGACGACATGATCCGGCAGCTTGCCCTTGAGCAGGCGGCGGTAGAACCAGTTGCGTCGGCGCATGACCCGCCAGGGCGTCAGGAGCCGATACCAGAGGGCGCGCAGGATTTCCGGCAGAAGATTGAACGGAACGGATCGCCGGTGAGCCGCCGCCACCCGCGTCAGCCTCGAAGCGCCGCGATATTCGCCGCGTAATGGTCCGGTCCGCCTTTGAACACGGCGGTGCCCGCGACCAGAACATTTGCCCCGGCCGAGATCGCCATCTTCGCCGTCTCCGGCGTGATGCCGCCATCGACTTCGAGATCGATGTGCCGTCCCGATTTCGCGATACGGTTCGCTGCCGCTTCGATCTTCTTGAGCTGGCTGGTGATGAAACTCTGCCCGCCGAAGCCGGGGTTCACCGACATGATCAGAACCAGATCGACCAGATCGAGCACATTGTCGATGGCATCGATCGGCGTCCCCGGATTGAGAACCACACCCGGCTTTTTTCCGAGCGAGCGGATCAGTTGCAACGTGCGATGCACATGCGGCCCGGCTTCGGGATGCACCGTGATGCCGTCGGCACCCGCTTTCGCGAAGTCCTCGACGTAGGGATCGACCGGCGAGATCATCAGATGCACGTCGAACGGCTTCTTGGCGTGCGGCCGCAGCGCCTTCACGACCATGGGACCGATGGTGATGTTGGGAACAAAGTGACCGTCCATCACATCGACATGGATGAGATCCGCGCCCGCCTTCTCAATGGCCTCGACTTCCGCGCCAAGACGCGAGAAATCCGCCGACAGAATCGAGGGCGCAATGCGAACGGGTGATGTCATGGGCCCGATTAAGTGACGGATTCTGTGTGGTCTCGCAAGGAAAAGCGCCCTTCCGTCCCCAACAAGGCCAGCGCGAAAACCGGAAGCCAGACGAGGCGCGATTGATAGCGGTCATGGGGGTTGGAAAGCGCCCCGCAGATGACCGCATTGCCCAGCAGCGCCACCAGCGTGAAGCCGAGAAAGATCGCAGAGTTCCATCGCCTGCGCCGAACCATCATCAGCAGGGCCGCCAGCGCACCGAGTTGCCCAAGCGCGGCCACGGGCCAATGCACGTCGTTCACATAATGGAAGTGGATATCGCCCAGTTGCTGGCGTGCGCCCATGTAAGCCGTCATCTGGTGCGGAATGAATCGCATCAGGCTGCGATGCAGTACCCATTCCTGCGGCTCGATCTGATCGCCGGTGCGAAAATCGATGAGTTGTTCGAGGGTGTCGTTGATGGTCGAGCGGAAGAACGCGCCCGGATAGCGCGTGAGGATGTCGTTGATGATGCGCTGCGATTCCGAGGCCGTTCCGTCGAAATGACCAAGTGCGACGAACGGGCTGTCGGGAAACCACAGCCAATGCTCCGCCGTCTTCGGCAGCTCGTCTTTATAGACACAGAGATTGTAACCGGATTGCGGGCAGCTATCGGTGAGCAGGCGGGCGACCAGCCCATCCTGCAACATGCTGGCGAACACGAAGACGCTGCCGGCGCGATTGAAGAACAGTTTGTTCGTCAGCGAATAGTTGGCCGCAAACGTCAGCGCGACGGCGAGAAGCGCGCTCATCAAAGGCAATGCGAGGCTGGACAACCGCAATCCCGCCGCGCCGTTGCGCGCGATGCTGATGATCTTGAACGCGGCCACGATCAGCACCAGTCCGACGATCAACAAGATGTGCGATGGATGCGTCGCCGCCGCGAACGCCGCGGTCAGGAATATGGCCAAGCCGCGCGGCCAACCCAGATCGCGCGCATGAAAGGCCAGCAGATAGGTGCAAAGGACGGTCAGCGCGGTGAAGCAATCCGGCTCGATCTGCCCGGCGTACCACGGCAATCCCGTCACGATCACAAGCGCGATGGCGACAGCCAGAAACGCGCCGATCTTCATCTTCGGCGCCACGCACCGCGCGGTTTCGACAATCACAAAAGCGGTAAGAGCGGCCTGGATGATCGCGATGAACCAGAGGCTTTTCGCGCCGCCGCCATAACTGAGGAACAGCGAATAAACCGGCGAGCGTTCGACGACGAACACGCGTCCCAATCCCTGAAGGATATACGCACCTGTGTCGTAGAAGATGAGCGGAAAGCCGTTCCAGATCGCGACACTGAGCAACAGCGGAACAAGCGCGAGCGCCGCGAAACTCTCCGCGCGCGGATCGGCAATGGGTATTCGCAGGACGCGAAATACGCTGTCCGCCCCCGTGCGCACGCTGGTTCTCCGGCGCTAGCCCTGGAAGAAGATTTCGGCGCGGCGGTTGCCGTTCTCGCCTTGCGCGGCCGCGTCGTAAACCGGCTGGGAGTCGCCCACGGCATCGACCAGGATCTTGTTCGCGGGAACGCCATCCTTGATCAGCTCACGCATGACCGATGTGGCGCGCGCCTGCGAACGCTCGAAGTTGAGCTGCAGCCGCCGCGATTCCGAAACCTTGGTTGCGGCGCTCGAGGCATGTCCAACGACGCGGATGTAACCGGTCGCGCCCCGCGCATTAAACGCTTCCGCCGCGGACCGAACCTGCGCTTTGGCGTCGGCGCTGAGGATCGTCGTCGATTCCGAGAACACGATCACGGCCGCCGGCGGCAGGCCCATGGCATTCGAATAGGCGACCGCCGGTGCGACAGCGCCGCCCTGCAGCGCGTCATAATTGGCAACCACCGCGCCCGTCATCCTTTCGGGACCGCCCATCGCACGGTTCGGCACAGCCGGAACTGCCGGAC
>Ga0153956_1003092_pt1 | contig 11211 bp, 9 predicted proteins | sample TSFL040MetaG_FD_104704 | JGI IMG/M metagenome (GOLD analysis project Ga0153956, IMG submission 104704) | Attine ant fungus gardens microbial communities from Florida, USA - TSFL040 MetaG | ecosystem: Host-associated > Fungi > Mycelium > Unclassified | place: USA: Florida, Wekiwa Springs...
CGTGGCGTGCTCTTTTGCGCTGGCGACCATCGCGCAGGCGATGACAACGATCTGATCTCCAACCATCTGTGGATGGACGTTTCCCCGCGTCGCTCTTTGCGCGGCGCGCGGCGATGATCGAGGTTCTGGCGATGGAGAATCAGTCTGGCGATGGCGGCGGCCCGAAAACCGGCGAATTTCGTGCACCTGCGGGTGAAGAGCGCCTATTCGCTCCTCGAAGGTGCCATCCGGCCCGGCGAACTCGCGGAATTGGCGCGCGACCACGCCATGCCGGCCGTCGCGGTTACCGATACCAACAACCTCTTCGGCGTCTTTGAAATCAGCGAGACGCTGGCGAAGCGGGGCGTCCAGCCCATCGTCGGTTGCCTGCTGTCTGTCGATCTCGACGAAAAGACAGCCGCGCCTGGAATGGTCAGCCGGCAAAAGCCGGCCCAGCTTCCGGTCTTGGTCCAGAACGAGCAGGGTTATCTCAATCTCTCCAAGCTGATCAGCGGCGCCTATCTGAAGGCCGCGCCCGGCGATTGGCCCTGTGTGAAGACGGCGGATCTGGCGGTCTATTCCGAAGGCCTGATCGCTTTGACGGGCGGCCCGGGCGGCCCCGTGAACAGTCTGGTCGCCAACGGCCAGCCCGAAGCCGCCGACGAGCTTCTCAAAAAGCTCGCCGCGATTTTCCCCAATCGCCTGTACGTCGAATTGCAACGGCACAACTTGCCGGAAGAGCGTGCGGCGGAAGATGGATTGATCGAGCGCGCCTATGCGATGGGCCTGCCGCTCGTTGCCACCAACGATGTGCATTTCGGCAGTGCCGCGATGTACGAGGCGCATGATGCGCTGCTCTGCATTGCGGACAGCACCTATGTCTCGCAACAGGATCGGCGCAAGCTGACCCGCGAGCACCGCTTCAAATCGGCGGAAGAAATGGCGGTGCAATTCGCCGATCTTCCCGAAGCGATTGAGAATACCGTCGAGATCGCCAAACGCTGCGCTTTCCGTCCGAAGAAGCGCAATCCCATCCTGCCGCAATTCGTTCCGGAATCTGGTCTGTCGCCCGCCGATGAATTGCGCGCGCAAGCGGAAGCAGGCTTGGCTCGCAGGCTGGCGGAACACGGCACCTTCGCGGATGAGAAAGTCTATCGCGACCGTCTCGAATTTGAGCTTAGCGTCATCATCCGCATGGATTTTCCGGGCTACTTCCTGATCGTCTCGGACTTCATGAAGTGGACGCGCGCCAACGGCATTCCCGTCGGCGTGCGTGGTTCGGGCGCGACATCGCTGGTCGCCTGGTCGCTCGACATCACCAATCTCGATCCCATCCGCTTCGGTCTGCTGTTCGAGCGCTTTCTCAATCCCGAACGTATCTCCATGCCGGACTTCGATATCGATTTCTGTCAGGAGCGGCGCGACGAAGTCGTGCGCTACGTCCAGCACAAATATGGCGAAGATCGGGTTGCGCATATCATCGCGCTGGGTTCGCTGCAGGCGCGTGCCGCGGTGCGCGACGCGGGCCGTGTGCTGCAGATGCCGCTCGGCCTTGTGGACCGTATCGCCAAGCTCATCCCCAATCCGCCCGGCAAACCCGTCTCGCTGAAAGACGCCATCGAAACCGAGCCGCGCCTCCAGCAGATCGCGGAATCCGAGCCGATCGCACAGCAGTTATTTTCCATCGTCGGAAAGATCGAAGGTCTCTACCGCCACGCTTCGACCCATCCCGCCGGCGTTGTGATCGGCGACCGGCCGCTGGACGAAATCGTTCCGCTCTATCGCGACCCGCGCTCCGAAATGCCGGTAACGCAGTTCGACTATGAGGATGCGGAAAAATCCGGCCTGGTGAAGTTCGACTTCCTGGGTTTGAAGACCCTCACCGTTATCGCCAAGGCGGAAGAATTGCTCAAGCAGCGCGGGATCGTGCTGCATACGCAGAGCATCGACTTCAATGATCCGAAAACCTTCGAGATGCTGGCGCGCGGCGAAAGCGTGGGCGTGTTCCAGCTCGAAGGTGCGGGCATGCGCGATCTGCTGCGCAAGATGAAGCCCGACCATATCAACGATCTGGTCGCCCTTGTGGCGCTTTACCGCCCGGGTCCAATGGACTCGATCCCGAAATACATCGCGGTGAAGAACGGCAAGGAGAAGCCGGAATATCTCGACCCGACGCTTGAGCCGATCCTGAAAGAAACCTACGGCGTCATGACGTATCAGGAAGACGTCATGAACATCGCGCGTGAACTGGCGGGCTACTCGCTGGGCGAAGCCGACCTTCTGCGCCGCGCCATGGGCAAGAAAATCGCCTCCGAAATGGCGGTGCATGAAGAGAAGTTCGTCAAAGGCGCGCAGGAGCGCGGTGTTCAAAAGGGCATCGCGCAGCAAATATTCGAGCAGGCCGCGAAGTTCGCCGGTTATGGCTTCAATAAAGGTCACGCAGCTGCCTATGCGCAGGTCGCCTATCAAACGGCCTTCCTGAAGGCGAATTATCCCGTCGAGTTTCTTGCTGCGTCGATGACGCTGGATATCGGCAACACCGATCGTCTCAACATCTTCCGGCAGGAGGCGCAGCGCTTGGGCGTGCGCGTGCTGGCGCCGGACATCAACCGTTCGCAATCCTATTTTGCCTGCGATGCGGCGGAGAATGTCGTCTTTTACGCCCTTGCCGCCGTGAAGGGTGTCGGCAAGCAGGCGATGGAGCATGTCGTCGAGATGCGCCAAGAGGGCGGCGCCTTCAAATCCATCAGCGATTTCGCGCGCCGCGTCGATCCGAAGCTCGTCAACAAGCGGGCCTTTGAGAGTCTCGTACGCGCTGGCGCCTTCGACGCGCTGTCATCGAACCGCAAACAGCTTGTCGAATCTTCCGACGCGGTGTTGAGCGATGCGGCGCGCACGGCGCGCGAACGTGAGACGGGGCAGGTGTCCCTGTTCGGCGAAGCTGCGGCTTCGACCGAAGAATTGCGTCTGGCGCCGGTCGATGACTGGCTGGCACATGAGCGTTTGGGCGAAGAGTTCTCCGCCATCGGGTTCTATTTGTCCGGCCATCCGCTCGACAATTATCGCACCTCGCTCACCCGGCTTCAGGCGCTGACCTATGCGCAGATACAAGAAGATCGCCGCTCGAATTTTGTCACATCGGTTGCCGGCACGTTGATCCGCAAATCCGAACGCCGCGGCCGCAACGATCAGAACTATGCTTTTGTCTCGTTCTCCGATCCCACGGGCATGTTCGAAGTGATGTTCTTCCCGGAAGTGCTGGCCGCATCGCGCCCGCTTCTGGAAGCCGGAAAGTCGATCCTGCTGAAGCTGAATGCCGGTTGGGAAGGTGACGAACTTAAACTACGCGCGATTTCCGCCAGCGATCTGGACAAAGCCGCCGCCGATGCGGGCGAGGGCATGAAGATTTTCTTGGAAGACACGCGCCCGCTCGGCGCCATCGCATCGCAACTGCGTCAGCCCGGCAAGGGCATGGTCACGCTGATCGTGCCGGGAAGCGAAGGCCGCGAGGTCGAGATCAAGTTGCCGCAACGCCTGCAGGTGAATGTCGCGCTGAAGAACGCGATCAAATCCATGCCGGGCGTCGCCGCCGTCGAAACGGTCTAAAGCGCGGCGACGGCTTTTCCAAGACGTTCCAATCCGGTTTCCAGCAGTTTGGGGTCCTGCGCGAAACAGATGCGCACATAGGATTCGAGTGTGCTGTCTCCGATGTCGCCAAACGCTGTGCCAGGCGCGACGCCGACACGCGCCTTCTTGATGAGATCGATCGCGAAGTCGTGGCTGTTCGTCATGCCTTCGACATTGAGGAAGCCATAGAACGCACCTTCCGGTTTCATCCAGCGGATACGGTTCTGTGTCTCGATGAATTTTTGGGTGACCTCGCGGCCGTGATGGCAGCGTTCCCGAATCTTGTCGCGGAACGCATCGCCTTCCGGCGACATTGCGGCCAACGCTCCATATTGCGCGAACACGGTCGCGCCGGTGTTGTTGGCCATCGAGAGCACATTCACGGAGTCCTTGATTGCGGCAGGATGCACGAGCCAGCCCACGCGCCAACCCGTCATCGCCCAGGGCTTTGAGAAGCTGTTAATGACGAACACGTTGTCATCCGGCTCTGCGACTTGAAGGAAAGATGGCGCATGCGGCGTGCCATCGTAAACGAGCGTGCCATACACTTCGTCGCTGATGATCGCGATGCCGCGCTTGCGCGCGAATTCTAGAACCGCACGCTGCTCGCTCGGCTGCATGATCCAGCCGGTCGGATTGCCCGGCGAGGCGACGAAAATCGCCTTGGTGCGCGCGTCGCAAAGCGCGAACAGCTTATCGAGATCGAGCTGCCAATGCGGCGTCGCGCTGCGCCAGTTTTCCTCAAGCTTGGCGAAGCGGATCTGTGCGCCGCAAATCTCGCCTGCCTGAAAAATGTTCGGCCACACTGGCGAAACGCAGACGACATTGTCGCCGGTTTCGACAACGCATTGCAGGGCGCAAGTCACTGCCAGCATGGCGGCGCCAGGCACGGTGATCCGATCCAGCGCGATATCCGCGCCCACAGTGCGCTTGTGGAAATCGCGGATGGCTTCGCGCAGGGGCGGGATACCGTCGGCATGGGTGTAGAAGGTCTTGCCTTCGTCCAGCGCTTTCTTGGCCGCGTTGCTGATGAAGGCGGGGGTCACCAGATCCGTCTCGCCGAACCACAGCGGGATCAGGTCGGGCTGGCCAAGAGCGGTGGAACTCACAGCCCCGATGCCGTTGGGGCGAATGTGGCGAATAGCGGGACGAATGGGCGAGGGGCGTTGTGTGGTCATGGTTCCCAGTCTATGCGCCGTTTCCGGCGCCGGAATATGGGGTTTCGCATAGCGGCTCTGCGGCCAAATGGCTGCAAGGACTGTCATTTTCGCCACCATAATCGGTTCTTGCGCTGCCCGGCTTAAATCCCTATAAGCCCGCCATCTCGCACGCGCGGGTGGGTTTGCGGCAGGTGTTCTTCCGCCCCCGTCCGGTGCCTCTCAGGAGGTAACCCGCGCGTCTGGCCAACCGGTAAAGGAGAAGGTCCCCAATGGCTCTGCCAGATTTTTCCATGCGTCAGCTCCTTGAATCGGGAGCGCATTTCGGCCATCGCAAGCAGCGTTGGAATCCGAAGATGCAACAGTACATCTACGGCTCGCGCAACGACATCCACATCATCGACCTGACACAGACCGTTCCGTTGCTGCATCAGGCGCTCGTCGCTCTGCGTGATACGGCTGCCGGCGGCGGCCGCATCCTTTTCGTCGGCACCAAGCGCCAGGCTTCCGAGCCGGTCGCGGCTGCCGCGAAGCGTTGCGCCCAGTATTATGTGAACCATCGTTGGCTCGGCGGCACGTTGACCAACTGGCAGACGATCTCCGGCTCCATCAAGCGCATGCGCTCGATCGAAGAGACGCTCTCGTCCGCGCAAAGCTCGGGCCTGAAGAAGAAAGAACTTCTCGGCCTGCTGCGCGAGCGCGACAAGCTCGACCTGTCGCTCGGCGGCATCAAGGAAATGGGCGGCCTGCCGAACATGCTGTTCGTGATCGACACGAATAAGGAGCAGATCGCCGTTGCCGAAGCGCAGAAGCTTGGCATCCCGGTGGTCGCGGTTCTGGACTCCAACTCCAATCCGGATGGCATCGCCTATCCGATCCCGGGCAATGACGATGCGGCCCGCGCGCTCGCAATGTATTGCGATCTCGCCGCCCGCGCGATCATCGACGGCCTCTCGCAGGGCCAGGTTGCTGCCGGTGTGGATGTTGGCGAATCCGAAGCGCTGCCTGACCTGCGCTCGGCCGAAGAAGTCGCCGCGCAGCACGCGTCCGCCTAACAAACCCGCTTACGGAGAAGAACGATGGCGAACATCACCGCCACGATGGTGAAAGACCTGCGCGACAAGACCGGCGCGGGCATGATGGACTGCAAGTCGGCCTTGGCCGAAACCAATGGCGACATGGACCAGGCGATCGACTGGCTGCGCAAGAAGGGCCTTTCGAAGGCCGCCAAAAAGGCCGGCCGTGTGGCCGCCGAAGGTCTTGTCGGCGTGGCGCTCGGTTCGGGCACTGGCGCGCTGGTGGAAGTGAATGCGGAGACGGACTTCGTTGCGCGCAACGACCAGTTCAAGGACTTCGTGAAGTCCGCCGCGCAGCTTGGCCTCGAAGCCGATGGCGACGTCGAGAAATTGCTCAACAAGAAGATGGGTAGCGACACGGTCGATGCCACGCTGAAGGAACTCGTCGCCAAGATCGGCGAGAACATGAGCGTACGCCGCGCCACCGCACTTGCGGTGAATCCGGGAGTCGTCGCCAGCTACGTCCACAACGCGTCGGGTCCGGAACTGGGCAAGATCGGCGTTCTGGTTGCGCTGAAGTCGTCGGGCAACACCGACAAGCTGATGGCGCTGGGCAAGCAGATCGCGATGCATATTGCGGCTGCCAACCCGCTGGCGCTGACCTCCGCGCACCTCTCCAAAGAGGTGATCGAGCATGAACGCAGCATTCAGGCCGATATCGCGCGTCAGTCCGGCAAGCCGGAAAACGTCATCGAGAAGATGCTCGAAGGCCGTATGCGGAAGTTCTACGAAGAATCGGTTCTAATGAACCAGGTCTTTGTGATTGATGGCGAGACGCCCGTGGCCAAGGTGGTCGAGAAGGTTTCCAAGGAAATCGGCGCGCCCATCGAAGTCGAAGGTTTCGTGCGCTATCAGGTCGGCGAGGGCATCGAGAAGGTGACCACCGATTTCGCAGACGAAGTGAAGGCGATGTCCGGTCAATAAGGTGACCAATTCCGGAGGGGCTATGGGTTCGATGCCGAAGTACCGCCGGGTTCTGCTGAAAGTCTCGGGTGAAGCCCTGATGGGCAACGAGGCTTACGGCATCGACACCGCTACGGTCGATCGCATTGCCGCGGATGTGAAAGAGGCCACGAGTGCCGGCACCGAAGTGTGCATGGTGATCGGCGGTGGCAACATCTTCCGCGGCCTTGCGGGCGCCGCCAAAGGCATCGACCGCGCCACCGCCGACTACATGGGCATGCTCGCGACCGTGATGAACGCGCTCGCCATGCAGGCGGCGATGGAACGCATCGGCGTCGGCTGCCGCGTGCAGTCCGCCATCCCCATGGCCAGCGTGTCGGAGCCTTACATCCGCCGCCGCGCCATCCGCCACATGGAGAAAGGGCGCGTGGTGATCTTCGCGGCCGGAACCGGCAATCCCTTCTTCACAACGGACACCGCTGCCGCGTTGCGCGCTGCCGAAATGAGCTGCCAGGCAATGCTCAAGGGCACGCAGGTGGATGGCGTCTACAGCGCCGATCCGAAGAAGGACCCGAACGCGAAGCGCTATGATTCTCTGAGCTATCACGAGGTGTTGGCGAAGGATCTTCAGGTGATGGATGCGTCGGCCGTGAGTCTTTCGCGCGAGAACAAAATCCCCATCATCGTCTTTTCGATTCACGACCGCGGCGCGCTGGCCGCGGTGCTTCGCGGCGAAGGCCGCTGCACGATCATCGAGGAACGGGCGTAGCATCCCACCCTCGCGGAGGACCAAATGAGCTACGACAAGAACGAACTGAACCGCCGCATGGACGGCGCCGTCTCAACCGTGAAAAGCGAACTGAATGGCCTGCGCACCGGTCGCGCCAGCGCCGCGCTGCTCGATCCGGTGAAGGTTGAAGCCTACGGAAACGTCACGCCGATCAATCAGGTCGGCACTGTCGGCACGCCGGAGCCGCGCCTGATCACGGTGCAGGTGTGGGACAAAGGCTTGGTTAAGGCCGTGGACAAGGCAATCCGCGATGCCGGCCTGGGCCTCAATCCGCAGACCGATGGCCAGCTCATCCGCATTCCGCTACCCGAACTGAACGAGGAGCGCCGCAAGGAACTCGTGAAGCTCGCTCACAAATACGCCGAAGCCGCGCGCGTGGCCGTTCGCAATGTTCGCCGCGACGGCATGGACGCCCTGAAAAAGGCGGAAAAAGACGGCAAGATCGGTCAGGATGAACACCATAAACTCGGCGACGAATTGCAGAAGCTGACCGACGGGCATATCCGGGACATCGATCAGTCCTTGCAGGGCAAGGAGCAGGAGATCATGCAGGTCTGACCTGCGGTCGAGAGTTAGGGCGAAACGCACATGGCAAAAACAGTACCGCCGCCGGACAAGGCCAGCCTGCCGCGCCATGTTGCGATCGTCATGGACGGCAATGGCCGATGGGCGAGCAAGCGACTGATGCCGCGCGCCGCCGGTCACGTAGCCGGCGTTTCGACGGTTCGCACTATCGTCCGCGCCGGCAACGACATCGGTCTGCAGAATTTGACCCTTTACGCGTTCTCTTCGGAGAACTGGAAACGTCCCATCACCGAAGTGAGTCATCTGATGGGTCTGTTCCGCGCGTATGTGCGCGAGGACGTCAGCCAGCTTCTCGAAAACAATGTGCGCGTGCGTGTCATCGGCAATCGCTCGCGGGCGAGCGAAGACATTGTCGCGCTGATGAAGGAAAGCGAGCAACGCACCGCGGCTTGCACCGGGCTCAACCTGACTCTGGCTTTCGACTACGGCTCGCAGGAAGAAATTGCAGCAGCGGCGCGCGACATGGCGCGCGCGGCGGCGAAGGGCGAACTCGATCCCGAAAAGATCACCACCGAATTCTTCGCATCGCAGCTTTCGACGGCGGGAACGCCGGATCCCGATCTGGTTATCCGCACCAGTGGCGAATATCGCCTCAGCAATTTTCTGCTGTGGCAATCGGCCTATTCGGAATTCGTTTTTGTGGACAAGGCGTGGCCGGATTTCACCCGCGAGGATTTCTTCGAAGCGCTCGATACATTCGCGCAACGTGAACGCCGGTTCGGCGCCGTGACGCCGGAAGCTGTCGCTTGAGCGGCATGTCCGACACCGCGAACGCAGAAGGCCGCTCGGATTTGGCGATGAAGGCGCCGCGAAAGTTCCTCGGCTTCGACGTGACGCTTGATTGGCTGATGCGGCCGCTCTTCGGGGTGGGCCTCGCGGCCGTCGCGATTGCTGCCACCTATTATGGCGGGTTCTGGTTTGCCGCCTTCATCGCGGCAGGTGCTTCGGCCGCTGCACGCGAATGGCATCGCATGTGGGCCGGCTCGAACTATTTCTGGCTTTCGACGGTATCGATCGCCGCCATCGTGATCTCAGCGGCCGTCGAAGTTCTGGTTGTGAAGTCGGGCAATCCACAGCTTGCCGGCATTCCGTGGCTGGTCCTTGCGGGTGCCGTTCTTCTCAACTTCGCGCTGGCGTTCACGCGCGGCAAAACGAAGTTCTGGCATGCAGCGTCGATGCTTTATATCGGCGTGCCCGCGCTGTGCCTCGTTGCGATCCGTGAAGTGCCGGCCAATGGCGTCTGGGAATTGTTCGCGCTGTTCTTCGCCGTCTGGCTCACGGACACAGGTGCGCTCATTACCGGAAATCTGTTGAAAGGACCCAAGCTCTGGCCGGCTCTGTCGCCCAACAAGACATGGTCGGGATCGATGGGTGGCGCGATCGCCGGCGCGCTCGCTGGGGCTCTCGTGTTTCTGTTTTTGCAATCGAACCCCTGGCATGGCGCCGTCCTTGGCGTAACCGCCTCGGTGATCGGTCAGTTGGGGGATCTTTTTGAGTCCTTCCTGAAGCGCAAGGTTGGCCGCAAGAACAGCGGCAGCCTCATCCCGGGCCATGGCGGCGTTCTGGACCGTATCGACTCGATGTTATTCGTGGCGCCGGTCGCCGCACTTGTCTTCCTGACGTTCAATGTCGATCCCTTTGCTCTGGGCCTACCATGAGCGGCGATCTTTCTTCCGTCATGGCGCGTCGCGTCACCGTGCTGGGCAGCACGGGATCCATCGGCATCAGCACGCTGGACGTTATCGCGCACGCGCGGGAAACCCACGGTCCTGATGCGTTTCCCATCGAAGCTTTGACGGCGCAATCCAACGTCGAGGCACTGGCGGAGCAGGCGCGTCGGTTCAAGCCGAAGCTCGCTGTGATCGGAGATGCCACCCGCGGTGAGCAACTGAAAACGCTCCTGTCCGGAACCGGCATTCAAACCGCAAGCGGCTATGATGCGATTGTCGAAGCAGCCGCGCGTCCGGCTGAAGTCGTCATGGTTGCGATCGTGGGTGCCGCAAGCCTAGCGCCAGCATTTGCTGCCGTGAAACGCGGCGCGACCATCGCGCTCGCCAACAAGGAATGTATTGTCGCCGCCGGCGATATATTTTGCAGTGCAGTCGCGCAGTACGGCGCAACGCTGATCCCGGTTGATTCCGAACACAACGCGGCGTTCCAACTTCTGAATTTCGACGAAACACATGCGATCGAGCGTGTGACGCTCACCGCGTCTGGTGGTCCCTTCCGCGAATGGTCGAGCGATCGCATGGCTGCGGTCACGCCGGAGCAGGCGGTGGCGCATCCCAACTGGTCGATGGGTGCGAAGATCTCCGTCGATAGCGCGACGCTGATGAACAAGGGCCTCGAGCTTATCGAAGCGCATTTTCTGTTTTCGCTTCCGCCGGAGAAGCTTGCCGTTCTGGTTCATCCGCAGTCCATCGTCCATTGCATGGTGTCCTATGCCGATGGCTCGACGCTTGCGCATCTTTCCGCGCCGGATATGCGCACACCGATCGCGCATGCGCTGGCATGGCCGCGGCGGATGTCGTCGCCATCGCGCCGCCTCGATTTGGCGATGCTGAACAAATTGACGTTCGAAGCGCCGGATCCTCAGCGGTTTCCATGCCTCGGACTCGCCCAGGATTGCTTGCGATCAGGGGGGCTCGCGCCTACCATTCTTAACGCCGCAAATGAGGTCGCCGTGCAGGCTTTTCTGGGCCGCAGGATCGGGTTTCTCGATATCGCGCGCGTTGTCGAAGACACTTTGTCAGCCCGCGCGCCGAACAGTGCCGGCCTGCCAAGTGATGTCGAAGGGGTCCTCGATGCGGATCGGCAGGCTCGCGATCTTGCCGGTACAATCTGCCGCCGCGTAGCCGCATAAACGGAGTAGCGCCGATGTTAGACGTTCTGCATGGATTGGTCGGGTGGATTCCCCTCGGTCTGCCGGCGTTTCTTTTTGTCATCACGGTCGTGGTGTTCTTCCACGAATTGGGACACTTCTCCGTCGCGCGTGCCTTCAACGTTACGGTGGAGACTTTTTCGATCGGGTTCGGCCGTCCGATTGTGCGGTGGAAGGATAAGAAAGGTACCGATTGGAAGATCGGTTGGCTCA
>Ga0153956_1003093_pt1 | contig 11210 bp, 10 predicted proteins | sample TSFL040MetaG_FD_104704 | JGI IMG/M metagenome (GOLD analysis project Ga0153956, IMG submission 104704) | Attine ant fungus gardens microbial communities from Florida, USA - TSFL040 MetaG | ecosystem: Host-associated > Fungi > Mycelium > Unclassified | place: USA: Florida, Wekiwa Springs...
GCCCGCCGTCGTGACATTCATGGCGCTGATCGTGCTCGTCTCCTCGCTGTTCACCATCCCGCTCGGCTGGGCGATGCCGGAAACGCCGCTGCACTGGGCTTTGTTGATCGGGATCGGCATCACCGGCGGCCTCGGGCAGATGGGCTTTACCGAAAGCTACCGTTACGCACCTGCCTCGTTTCTCGCGCCGCTGGATTATTCCTCGATGATCTGGGCGTTCCTGCTCGGTTACTGGATTTTCGCCGAGGTACCGACGATTCACGTTCTGACCGGAGCTCTCATCATCGCCGGCGCGGGCATTTTCGTGATCGTGCGCGAACGGATGCTCGGCATCAAACGCCTTCGTGAAATGCCAACGGCCGCCATCGGCTCGATGTCCGAGGACGAGAAGGACGCACAATTCTGAGTGGTTAGCAGCGGACTTCAATCGCTGTCATTGCGAACCAACGGACCCGCGCAAAGCGCGGCACGGTGACAGGTTATGCGAAGCCATCCTCTAGATGGCGGCAGGCGCGTTTCAGATGGCCAGGGCATAAACTCCGCTTGCATCCTTCTTGAATCCGTTCCGGCACGCACGAAGAACGGACCTGACTTCGGATGCCGGAACTGGTTTGCTGAAGAAATAGCCCTGCGCCTCATTACAGCCTTCCGCCGCAACGTAATTAAGCTGCTCGATGGTCTGCACGCCCTCTGCCGTCGTCCGCATGCCAAGGCTCTTGCCAAGGCCGACGACCGCCCGGACGATGACCTTGGAGCCTTCGGCATCAGTCAGATCGCGCACGAACGACTGGTCGATCTTCAACTTGTCGAACGGGAAGCTGCGCAAATAGCTCAACGACGAATAGCCGGTTCCGAAATCGTCCAATGCGATGCGCAGCCCGAGCGCACGCAGTTTGTGCAGCGTTGCCGTCGTCTCGCCATTGTTGGTGAGAAGAACGGATTCCGTAATTTCGAGCTCCAGCCGCTTCGGCGGCAATTTCGAATCGCTCAGGGCGCGCGAGAAAGCCTCCAGCAATCGCGGACTGCGAAACTGCACGGAAGACACGTTCACCGCGACCTTGAGGTCGTCCGGCCACAATGCGGCCTCCCGGCACGCTTGCCGGATCACCCATTCGCCCAGCGGAATGATGATGCCGATCTCTTCGGCGACAGAAATGAACTGCTCGGGCGTCACCACGCCATGGACCGGGTGACGCCAGCGCAGCAGCGCCTCGAAGCCGCAAATCCTGTCGAGATCGATGTCGTAAAGCGGCTGGTAGAACAGTTCGAACTGCTTCTTCTCCATCGCCTCCCGCAGATCGAGCTCCAGTGCTCGCCGCTTCTGCAGGCTTTCGTCCATCCCGGTCTCGAAGAACCGCCAGATTCCCCGGCCCTCCGCCTTGGCGCGATACAGAGCGACATCCGCGTTCTTCAGGAGCTTTTCGCCCGACGTGCCATCGCCCGGCGACAAAGAGATGCCGATGCTGCAACCGATGACGACCCGCTGGCCGTCGAACTCATAGGGCTCCGCCATGCATTCGACGATGCGCCGCGCCAGCCGCTCGGCATCTTCCGGGCGCTGGGTATCGGCCTGGATAATCGCGAACTCGTCGCCTCCAAGGCGCGCCACGGTATCGATCTCGCGCACACAGGCCCCCAACCTGTCCGCGACAGCACAGAGCAATTCGTCGCCGACTGCGTGGCCGAGCGTATCGTTGACCTGCTTGAAGTTATCCAGATCGAGACAAAGGATCGCGAAGCCAGACCCGCGCCCGACCTGCGCGACCGCCTGCTCGATCCGCTCCGCCAGCAGGGCGCGATTCGGCAGACGGGTCAGCGCATCGTGACGGGCCATGAAGATAATTTTGGATTCGGCCTTCTGCTGTTCCGTGACATCCTCGCATGTGGTCAGCCATCCGCCATCCGACGCCGGCCGGTGCCGGACGCAGATCACACGATCATCGCTGAGCTGCTGGTAGTAGCTGTCAACCTTCTCGCGGGACAGGAATCGCTGCCGTTCGGCCAGCAGATCGGCCACGTTCTGGCCCGCGTGATTTCCGGCCATGACACTCAACATCAAGACGGATTCGAAGCTCATGCCAGCATGAACGGACCCCACCGGAATGTTGAAGATCTCGCAGAACCGGCGATTGACGACCAGAAGGCGCGCATCCTTGTCATACAGGCACAGACCTTGCGACATATTCTCGAGCGCGGCATCCAGCCTGCGGTTGGTCTCGTGCAGTTGCTCTTCCTGTTCCTTCAGGGCGGTGATGTCGCTGAAAACAACGATGACGCCGCGTTCCTGAGTCATGCTGCGGCTGACACGCAGCCACCGCCCAGTCGGCAGGCGCGCTTCGCTTGCCGAATCCCGCAGCGTGGCAGGTGTGAAATCGACCAGCGGATTTCCAATCCACTGGTCTGCGAACGGGCTGCACCGCAGCAGATCCGGCGCCTCGGCCAGAAATTCGGTTGCGCGCGAATTAGCCAGCGCGATTTTTCCATCAGCCTGAAGCAGCACCACACCTGCCTGGGACGTTTCGAGCGCGTCGGTCAGGCGCGCCTGCGCGGAGCGCCGCTGGGCGATCTCGCGCTCCATCATGTCTTTAATATTATTGCGCATCACGCCCATGGCGGTGATCAGCGTGCCGAGTTCATCCACGCCGCCGGCGGGGATATCGACGTCAAGTTTGCCTTCCGCGATGTTGCGCGCGGCCTTTGACGCCACCGCGACCGGCCCGATGATCCGGCGGCCCAACCGCCACGACAGGAAGCCGGACAAAATCAACGCCGCGGCCAGTGCGACAAGATTGAAATTGATGTCGCGGTTGATCGCCGACAACGCATGCTGCCGGAACAGGAAGCCGTCACCGGCCGTATAGTTGACCAGCAGATCAACCTGCTGATCGACGACTTTTGCGTAATTGTCGAGATTGGCAGCCTGAGGGCTGAGCCCTTTCCCCTCGACAGAGCTCCCTGCCGCATCATCCTCGATCACCACGGTTCGATGCAGCGCGGCCCAGGCGTCCGCAGCTTCCTGCACCTTCCTGGCAGCCGTCACGGCAAGAGCGGATTGCGAGCGTTCGGCCGCGATGTTGAGATCTTCGCGGAGCGTCTTTTCGAGATTATCGATTTCCTTGTCGAGGGTTGCTCGTGTCGCAGGATCGTTGCTCACCCGCCGCCGGGCGGAGGCCGTGCGCATGTTGGAAAAGTCCGCCGCCGCTGCCCGTGCGTAATTGATCGACATCAGCGATTCATCGAAGGTCTTGGCGACCAGATCAGCCGCGTGCCTGATACCCGATGTCGCATAAACGCCTAGCGCGGCCGTGATCGCGCTCATCAACAGACAGCAAATCAGAATTTGCGTCCGGATCGTTCCCTTGACTGGCATAGCGGCCAGAAGACGGCGGGGTATCGCGAGAAACCATCCGCGACCGGCCCTACGGCCCGATGAAACCCTCATTTTGAAACTTCGCTTTCTTCATTGGCTGAAGAAGACATTCTTGTCTCACGCCACTCCCCCCTCGATGTGGCCCCTTCTGAGGTGACATCGACTATCCAGATAGCCATATAACGTTTACAGGCAGTATCGAGCGGTATTGAGTAAAAGACGTCGCGAGTCATGGTAACCAGTTGGTGCATCTCGTCGTTCGCAGTTCCACGATGAGCAGGTGCACAAGGGAGAAAAGGATGCGTGGTTCCAGAGGATTTTTCGCCATCACGCGACACCTCGGGTTTCAGATCGGCGCAGCAAGTTTCGGCGGATTGCTCGCAGGTGCAGCACTGGCAGTGGGCCCCTACCAGATCTCGCAAAAAAACCGTGAATTCCACCCGGGCGAGATCACCATCAATCGTGGTGAGGCATTACGCTTCGTTAACGATGACGGAGACCTGCTCCATCACGCCTATCTCAAGTCGCCTCAATTTCAGTTTGATTCCGGAGACCAGAAACCGGGCAGCAAATTCGAGGTGGTCTTTCCGGTGGCGGGGAATTTCACCGTGCTCTGCGCCATCCATCCCAAGATGAAGCTGGCCGTGACCGTCAAATAAGCGGGGCCGCGGCGCGATGCCCGCGGGATTCTACAAAACTGTCGTGTCAAACAGATAGGCGTGACCGACGTAATACACGAAAAGCGTCGTGGCCAACGCCACGCAAAACGTCGCCGGGGCCAGTAGCGGCACGCGACGATCATTGTCCGCGACGCGCCGGTTGTCGGCGATGATCGCCAGCAGCACCGCGATAATGCCCGAGTGGCCAATCAAATCGATCTTGCCGAATTCGAAACAGGCGGCGATGAACATTCCGGCGAGGATGGCCGCCGCGCAACGCCGGACCAGCGGCGTCCACAGCAGGGCAAACGCCAGCGTGAATTCAACGACGCCTGCCGCCCGCATGTAAAAATCCGGATCGAACCCGAACGTGACGCCCGGATGGGTGATGAAAATCGGAAAGCTCCATTGCGGATAGGCCCATTTCTCCACGGAGGCCCACATCAACGTCACGGCCGTCGCATAACGCATGATATCGACGGCCTCGATTCCGAACAGCTTCTTCTGAAACCCGGTCAGCGCGAGATAGGCGGCGATGCCGAGAAAAATCGGATAATCGGCCAGATGGAAAATGCCGTAATCATGGACGGCGATGCCGAAAAGGATGGCGATGCCGAACGCGGAGACCGGCAGGGTTCGCTGCGACAGAAGGCCGGCGATGATCACCAGTTGAATAGGGCCGATCCACGCCGACGTCGATTTCAACTCCGGCGTCAGAATGATTCCGCCGATCGCCCATAACGACACGAAAAAGAAAAAGACGGTCGCACGGACGATCAGTTCGGTATTGGCCTGCAATCCGCTGGTGACCCGATCCATCGCCCGCAGCATGGCATCGCCGACCGATGTCCGCTCAATCAGGCAACCCGCGAACAACCAGACCAGCGCCACGAAAACCAGAATCTCGAAGTCCTGGCACAGCACGTTCTCCAGCCCCTCGGGCTGCCCGGCGACGTTGTAAGCACAGAACCATTTGACATGAGCGCTCGCACTTTCGGTGCCGATGGCACCGAACAAGACAACAAGCACAAAATGAAAAAATATCGAGGATGAGCAACGGAGCGCGGAGCCAAGCCGCTCACAATAGGTCATCATCACCAGCCCGATTTTTTAACGATTATATAAAGTGTTTGTTTACTATACTGGATTTGCAGAATCGAGCGAGGTGACGCGTCCGCAACCTCGTTTTGTGGTTAACGATTGTTAAGGAACAAAAGAGCCCGCCCGCTCAATAGCTTGAGACGAATATTCAAGACATTTCAAATTCTACGCATTTGCATCATCGAACTTAAGCGCATCACGTCCATTTTGATGACCGATCGAATTTCAGGAGTACGGAATGATTGCCTTGCTGAGCGTGGCGAGCGTCCTGGGCGGCTCGGCACTCGCCGTCTTCGCCGACAGGCACATCTCGCATCGCGATATGTTGGAAACCTGTGCCGGGACATTGCTGTTCGCAGGCTTCGGCCTGTTGGGAGCGGCCCTGCAACATTACACCTGACCCGTCCGGCTCAAGCCGCACGCCGCCGCCTTCGCCGCTTCACCCGATCGGATTCATTTCGCCAGATTCGGCGATTGCGCTTCGATCGCGGGCGCCGAGAGGGTCTTGAGAAAGGCGACCAGCTCCGCCTTTTCCGCCGCGATCAGGCCAAGCGGCTTGATCGACGGCGAGCGGCTCGGGCGATCGATGCCGCCTTGATTATAAAGCTCGATCACGCCCTGCAGCGTCGCTATTGAGCCGTCATGCATATACGGCCCGCGTTCCGCGACATCGCGCAATGTCGGGGTCTTGAAAGCGTATTGCAGCTTCTCCGACGCCGGAAACAGGCGGCCTCGCCCGACATCGCTGCCGGTCGCGGAGCCGATGTCCTGAAAGGAACCATCGGTGAACGACGGCCCGCTGTGGCAGCTCGCGCAATGCGCCTTGCCGTTGAACAGGGCAAAGCCACGCTTGGCCTCCGGCGAAATCGCGTCGTCGTCTCCCATGACCCAGCGATCGAACGGCGCGGTGCCTGCAACAATCAGCCGTTCATACGTTGCAAGCGCCAGTTCGATTCGCCGCCGCGTGATGCGCTTGTCGCCGAACGCCTTGACGAAGGCCGCCCGATAGCGCGGCACGGCCCGCAAGCGCCGCACCAGTTCGCGTTCGGTCATGTTCATGTTCTGCGGGCTTGTCAGCGGCACGAAGGCCACCGATTCGAGATCCGGGAATTTCCCATCCCACCCCAAAATGTCGACGAATGCGACATCGATCAAAGTCGGCGTGCGAATGTCCATGCCCCTGGGATCTTCGCCCACGGCATGGGCCCGCCCATCGCCCCACGACTTCGCCGGCACATGGCACGAGGAGCATGAGTGCTTGCGCGATCCGGACAGCAACGGATCGAAGAACAGCATTTTCCCTAAATGAGCCTTGGCCTTGCTGTAGGGATTGTCGTCAGGGAAAGGAATTGTGGCCGGACGCCGAAACGCCGCGCGGGCGGCATCCATATCCTGGACGGCGGCAGCGTCATGCACCCCTTCGGCTGCCATATACCCCATAGGCAGGCCGAAAAGCAGCAGCCCCGCAAAGGCAGGTCCCGTCCATCGTTTCATTGCATTTCACCAAGCCTGACAGTGACTTGATATGCTTTCACAAGGCTTAAGGTTTGGTAGTCGCAAGGCCCTGTCAAAGCAGGTCTTTACGCTCTAACCGCCTCAGTATGCGGAGAAAATGGTGCCCAGGGGCGGGATCGAACCACCGACACTGCGATTTTCAGTCGCATGCTCTACCAACTGAGCTACCTGGGCATGGCTCCCAGGACGTCATCCAAGGGGAGCGGCCGGTTTATAGAGAGGCTGGCGCATCATGTCCAGCCGCGCGGAGGCGGTTTTACGCCTTCCGCATCATTCCTTCAAAGGCACGATAACGGAAGGGAATCAAGAGGATCGAGGGGCACCCGGCGCGGGCGGCAACAACGGCTCCTCATCGCCATCCGCATCCGTGTCGGCTGCCGGGATCGCGTAGGAACCGGAGAGCCAGCGGTTGAGATCGACATCGCGGCAGCGCTCCGAACAGAACGGCCGCGAAGCTGCCATTGGAGGCTTGCCGCAGATCGGACAGGGCTTTTGCACCGCCATCATCTCAATTCGCGTCGACCCAGCCGGCGCGCACCGGGAAACCCTCGCCGCCCAATAGCGCCGTGGACTCATATAATGGGAGCCCGACCACGCTCGTGTAAGAGCCCACCATCTTCACCACGAACGAACCCGCGATGCCCTGCACGGCATAACCGCCGGCCTTGCCGCGCCATTCACCGGAATCGATATAGGCTTGGATATCGTCGGCCGTCAGGCGCTTGAAGCGCACCCGTGTCTCCACCAGACGCTGGCGAAAGGCTTCCTTCGGGGTGACGAGGCAGATCGCGGTGTAGACGCGATGATTGCGCCCCGACAACAGCCGCAGGCATTGCACCGCTTCATCCACCAGTTCCGCCTTCGGCAAAATACGGCGGCCGACCGCAACCACAGTGTCGGCGGCCAGAATGAACGCGCCGCGCAATTCGTCGTCGAGTTGCACCGATTTCAGCGCGGCGTCCGCCTTGGCGCGCGCCAGCCGCGTCGCGCAAACGCGCGGCAGCTCACCCCGCTTCGGCGTCTCATCGACATCGGCGGGACGCAGCGCATCGGGCTCGATGCCGGCCTGGTTGAGCAGGCTGAGACGGCGCGGCGAACCGGACGCGAGAACGAATTTGGGACGGCCAAGCATGAAGGGAACGATCTGATCGGGATGGGTGCGCGGAAACTATCGGAACGGCCCGGCGCCGACAACCGGAGAAACCGCCCGGAACAGGGCTGACCAGCTACTCATTGGCGACAGGCGGCGGGGCGAACCGCGCGCGAATCCTGCGCACCAGTTCATCGCGGGTGGCGCGGTAGGCATCGAGCTGCAATTCGCGCCGTCCTTCGGTGCCGACCGGGTCCTGCGTCGGCCAGTATTCGACATCGGTGGCGAGCGTCGCCGTCATTTCCAGCGCGCGATGATGGGCCTCCGGCGCAAGCGTGATGATGAGGTCGAAATTGAACCCCTCCCAATCCTCCAGCTCATTCACCGTCCACGGCTGATGGCCGGAAATGTCGAGTCCCATTTCCTCCATCACCGCCACCGCGAACGGATTTTGCTCGCCCGCTCTCACGCCCGCCGATTGCACATAGATCCCGCGCGGCCCGATCTGCCGCATCAACGCGGCCGCGATGGGAGAGCGCACGCTGTTCTGTCCGCACATGAACAGGACGGCCTGCGGCGCGCGGGTGCGCGGCGGCTCGTTCATGCCAGACCCGCCGGGCGCACGGCCCTGCCGTAGGACAGCAATGTCGGAAAGCGGGCCATGCTCAGCCCTTCCAGTGCAGCACGCACAGCAGGGTGAACAGGCGGCGCGCTGTCTCGAAGTCCATGTCGACCTTGCCGCTCAGGCGCTCCTTCAACGTGTTCGAGCCTTCGTTATGGATACCGCGGCGGCCCATATCGATCGCCTCGATCTTGTCGGGCGTCGCGGTGCGGATCGCCTGGTGATAGCTGTCGCAGATCATGAAGTAGTCTTTCACGATGCTGCGAAACGGCGTCAGCGACATCAAATGCACGATCACCGGATCGCCGCTCTCCTTGCGGATGTCGAACATCAGGCGGTTGCCGGTGATGCCGAGATGCAGCGTGAACGGCCCTTTCGGCTCGCCCAGCGGCGCGAAGAAATTCTGCTCGATCAGATCGTAGATCGCGATGGCGCGCTCATGCTCGATGTCGGGCCCCGAACGCCCGATCGATTCCTCGTCCAGCGTCACCGCTATGAGGCGGCTGTCGGGATCGTGGTCCTGATCGGGCTCGTCGCTCATCGCAAATTCAGCCGCAAACCGACCGAGCGCGCATGCGCGTCCAGCCCTTCCGCGACGCCGAGCGTCATCGCCGCAGGGCCGAGCGCACGCAACTGGTCCGGGCCGCATTTCAGGATGGAGGTGCGCTTCATGAAATCAAGCACACCAAGGGCCGACGAGAACCGCGCCGAGCGCGCCGTCGGCAGCACATGGTTGGAGCCGCCGACATAATCGCCGATCGCTTCCGGCGTATGCGCGCCGATGAAGATCGCGCCCGCGTTGCGCACGCGCGCGGCGAGCGCTTCGGAATCCGCCGTCATGATTTCCAGATGTTCGGCCGCGATCGCGTCGGCGAGCGGCAACGCATCGTCCATCGACTTCACGAGAATGATGGCGCCGAAATCGTTCCACGACGGGTGCGCGATCTCCGCGCGCGGCAGCGTGGTGAGTTGCGCCTCCACCGCGCGCTCGACATGCGCCGCCAGTTCGGCGTCGTCGGTGAGCAGGATCGACTGCGCGTTGACGTCGTGCTCGGCCTGCGCCAGCAGATCGGCGGCGATCCAGTCGGCGTTGGCGGTGCGATCCGCCATCACCAGCACTTCGGACGGCCCCGCGATCATGTCGATGCCGACCTTGCCGAACACGATGCGCTTGGCGGCCGCCACATAGGCATTGCCGGGGCCGACGATCTTCGAAACCGGCTTGATGGTCGCGGTGCCGTAGGCGAGCGCCGCCACCGCCTGCGCGCCGCCGACACGATAGACTTCCGTGATTCCGGCGAGCGATGCCGCGGCCAGCACCAACGGATTGAGCTTGCCGTCCGGCGAGGGCACCACCATCACCACGCGCGCCACGCCCGCGACCTTGGCGGGCACCGCATTCATCAGCACCGAGGACGGATAGGCCGCCGTGCCGCCGGGCACATAAAGCCCCGCCGCATCAACCGCGCTCCAGCGCCAGCCGAGTTCGACGCCGAGCGCATCGGTAAAGCGTTCGTCCTTCGGCAACTGGCGGCGGTGATAGGTCTCGATCCGGTCGCGCGCGAGCGTCAGCGCTTCGATAGTCTTGGGATCGCAGGCCGCGGTCGCCGCCGTGATTTCCTCCGCGCTCACCCGCAGAGTCTCGGCATTCAGGGTCAGGCGATCATATTTCGCGGTCGCCTCGATCAGGGCCGCGTCGCCGCGCGCGGCGACATCTTCCACGATGGCCCGGGCCGCCGTGTCGATATCGCGCGAGACTTCGCGCTTCATCGCGAGAAAGGCGGCAAATCGCTCAGCGAAATCGGGATTGCGGTGGTCGAGACGGATCGGCATGGACGGCTTTCAAACAGGTCTTTCCACCATTCAATGGCGCTCCCGGGCACCGCCGTCAACAACCTGATGCGGACGACATCAAGCGGGATCTCTGGCTCCGCCCTCTCCGCCGTCGGTTTCCAGCGCGCCGTCATCCAGCATATCCTCGCCGATATCGGCTAACTCGCACTCGATGCATTCGACGTCGAGCCGCAGCGCCGCGCCGTCCGCGAACATCAGAACCACGCTGCCGCCGGGCATCTTGCCGGGGTGAAATTCGAGGCCGAACAATTCCAGCGCCGCATTGCGGTCGGTGAGGTCGACCCCGCGCGCCTTGCAGGCCAGCACGCGATCGAACCGCAGCGCCGTGACAAGCCGCCGCTCCGACAATTGCCCGGAACAGACCGCCTGGTCCCAGTCCAGCCGCTTCATGCCGATGACGAGGCGCTTTTCGCCCGGCCGCCACAGAATGTCGGCGACATGCACCGAGGCGTCCTGCACATGGGCGGAAATCACCGCGAGGTCGTCCTCATCGAGCGCGATCAGTTTCCGCAGGGAAGCCATGTCACTCTCCCAAAAAGGGCACTCTCCCAAAAACGGCCTCCACAAAGGCCGTCGCGAGAATCCGTCAGCCGCTGATCCGCTCGATGGTGGCGCCGCAGGCCGAGAGCTTGTCCTCGAGCCGCTCGAAGCCGCGATCCAGGTGATAGATCCGATTGACCATGGTTTCGCCTTCCGCGGCCAGCGCCGCGATCACCAGCGACACCGAGGCGCGCAGATCGGTCGCCATGACCGGCGCGCCGCGCAGCGTCGGGCGGCCCTCGATGGTCGCGGTTTCGCCGTCGAGCGTGATCCGGGCGCCGAACCGCGCCAGCTCCTGCACATGCATGAAGCGGTTCTCGAAAATCGTCTCGGTGATGTGCGAAGCCCCCTCGGCGCGGGTCATCAGCGCCATCAGTTGCGCCTGCAGATCGGTCGGGAAACCCGGGAACGGCGCGGTCGAAACCTCGACGGGACGGATGCCCGCGCCATTTCGCTGCA
>Ga0153956_1003094_pt1 | contig 11210 bp, 12 predicted proteins | sample TSFL040MetaG_FD_104704 | JGI IMG/M metagenome (GOLD analysis project Ga0153956, IMG submission 104704) | Attine ant fungus gardens microbial communities from Florida, USA - TSFL040 MetaG | ecosystem: Host-associated > Fungi > Mycelium > Unclassified | place: USA: Florida, Wekiwa Springs...
CCATTTCTTGCCGTACTTCTCGAACAACACCTTCGAGATCGAATTGGTCTGCATGCGCGTGGTGTTGCAGACGCGGAAGACGTTCCAGTGGCAGTTCGAGCCGGTGATCGAATCGGTGTGACCGCCCGGAACGACATGGATGACCTTCTTCTCGTAGGCGACGTTGGCGATCGCCTGCGCCAGCGCCGAGTTCACGTTGCCGAGAATGAAGTTCACCTGATCGCGGTCGATCAGCTTGCGCGCCTTTTGCACTGCGGTGCCAGCGTCGCCGCTGGTCGAATCCTCCACCAGCAGTTCGACCTTGCGGCCGAGAATGCCGCCCTTGGCATTGATCTGCTCGACGGCGAGCTGCGCGCCGATGACTTCATTCTTGCCGGTCGCCGCGTAGGTGCCGGTCAGACAGTCGTCCATGCCGATCTTGACGGTGTCGGCGGCCCAGGATGGGACCACAAAGGGGGACGCAACCTGCGAAACACCCGCCAGCGCGGTTGCTTTCAACAATGTACGGCGGCTCAATTTCGGCAATTCGAACTTTGAACTCATAAAACATCCTCCCAGATGTGATCGTTTTTGTCGGATCGCGAGACTTTTTTGTTTTGAATTTTTTTGATGATACAGACGCTCTCGCAAAGAATGCAAAATTAAAATCCAGATATCGCCGCTTGTCGAGAACGTGAGGGATAACTTTCGTCTCAATCCGGCTGTTTTTTTCAAATGCTTTGTTTTTTTATATCGCATCGCGCATTTTTCATCTCGCATTGCGATAAGTGTAACGCATCGCAAAATTCGCCAAAGAATTCGATGTGGTCGAACCAAAGGTTCGCAAGAAAAATTCCCGTCACAATAATTTTCAGAGCCGGGAATTCTTCGACCGCAAGATGAAACGTCGCCCCTCGAAATATGAAACGCCGTGATGTGATATCGCGCGCGTCAGCAGGCGAACCTCTCAAGCCACGGTCAGTGCCGGTGCGGATCGGTTTCGGAAGCGATGACTGTGGAGGTGAGGGCGAAAACGGCATCGAACATCCCAAGACGTATTCGTCCGAGACTCGACAGTCCTGCCCGGCGATCATGCGCGGGCTTGGCTACGAATTGAATGGAATGAAGCGGGAACGGGCAAAATGGTCGGAGTAGCAGGATTCGAACCTGCGACCCCCTGCTCCCGAAGCAGGTGCGCTACCGGGCTGCGCTATACTCCGACGTGAGGCCGGTCTTATAGCCGCGCCCCCCGGTCCCTGCAAGGCATTGAGAAGCTCTTTGACGCCGTCCCGTCCAGCGCCCATAAAAGGGGCCATGAGCCTGATTTTGACCACAAAAACCGTTCCCGCAGCTGCCGCGGCCCACCCGGCCGCCGAATGTCTGGCCGCGGGCGGGCTGGTCGCCTTCCCGACCGAGACCGTTTACGGCCTTGGCGCGGACGGGACCAACGGCGAGGCCATCGCCCGGCTTTATGCAGCCAAGGGGCGGCCCTCCTTCAACCCGCTCATTGCCCATCTGCCGACGCTGGAAGCCGCCCAGCGCATCGCTACATTCAACGAGACCGCCCTGAACCTCGCCCGGGCCTTCTGGCCGGGACCGCTGACGCTGGTGCTGCCCAAGGCGGCCGGATGCCCGGTGGCGGGGCTTGCCACGGCGGGCCTCGATACCGTCGCGGTGCGAATCCCCGCCCACCCCGTCGCACAGGCCATCCTGGAGACGCTCGGCCGGCCGGTCGTCGCCCCGTCCGCGAATCGCTCGGGCCACGTCTCCCCGACCACCGCCGCCCATGTGCTCCACGACCTCGACGGCCGGATTGACCTGATCGTCGATGGCGGCCCGGTCAGTGTCGGTGTCGAATCCACCATCGTCGGCTGTATCGGCGCCCCTGTGCTGCTGCGGCCGGGCGGCACGCCCCGTGCCGATATCGAGGCCGTGCTCGGCGGCGCCCTTGGGCGAATCGAGCCCGAGGCAGGACACGACAGCCCGCTCGCCCCCGGCATGCTGGAATCGCACTATGCGCCAGCCGCCGCCGTCCGGTTAAACGCGACGGATCTGCGAAAAGACGAAGCGCTGCTGGCCTTCGGCGAAGCGCTGCCCGGCGCGGCACCCGAACGCATGCTCAACCTCTCGCCGCGCGGCGACCTGATCGAGGCCGCGGCCAGTCTGTTCGGCCATCTGCGCACGCTCGATGAGACCGGCGCGCAGGCGATCGCGGTGATGCCCATTCCAACCCACGGCCTCGGCGAAGCGATCAACGATCGTCTGCGCCGCGCCGCAGCCGACAGGCCTTCATGATGACGACGGCTCCTGCTCTCTCCGCGGATCTGCTGGCACGCTTTTCCGCCATTGTCGGCGACAAGCACGCCGTCATCGACGGCGACGAGAAAGCGCCCTACCTCGTCGAGGAACGCGGCCTGTATCAGGGGCAATCTCCGGTCGTCCTGCGCCCCGGCACGACGGAAGAAGTCGCCGCGATCTGCAAGCTCGCGAACGAAACCCGCACGCCACTGGTGCCGCAGGGCGGCAACACCGGCCTCGTCGGCGGGCAGATTCCCCATCACGGCGAAATCCTCGTCTCGCTGCGCCGCCTCGACAGAGTGCGCGAGGTCGATCCGTCCTCCAACACCATGATCTGCGAATCCGGCGTCATTCTCGCCAACGCGCATGTCGCGGCGGAAAAGGTCGAGCGCATCTTCCCATTGTGGCTTGGCTCGGAAGGAAGCTGCACCATCGGCGGCAATCTCTCGACCAATGCGGGCGGCATCGCCGCGCTGTCCTACGGCGTCGCGCGCGATCTCGTGCTCGGGCTCGAAGTCGTGCTCGCCGACGGGCGCGTCCTGAACGGCCTGTCGAAATTGAAGAAGGACAACACCGGCTACGATTTGCGCCATCTGTTCATGGGCGCGGAAGGCACGCTCGGCATCATCACGGCCGCAGTGCTGAAGCTGATGCCGAAGCCCCGCACGATGGAAACCGCGTTTGTCGGGCTCGCCTCGCCCGAAGCCGCGCTCGAGCTTCTGAAGCTGTCGCAATCGTCCGCAGGCTCCGCGCTGACGAGTTTCGAACTGATCGCGGATATCGCGGTCCAGTTCGCGCTCACACACGGTCCCGGATTGCGTGCACCGCTGTCGGGTTCGCACCCATGGTACGTGCTGATGGAAATTTCCTCGCCGCGCGATGATGCGCGCGCACTCATCGAGAACACGCTCGAAGCGGCGATGGAAGCAGGTTTGGTCGACGATGCCGTGATTGCCTCCAGCCTCGACCAGCGCAACGCGTTCTGGACGCTGCGCGAAGTCATCACGCCCGCGCAGAAATCCGAGGGCGGCTCGATCAAGCACGATGTCTCGGTGCCGGTGGCGGCGGTTCCGCAATTCATCGCCGAAGCCGACGCCGCCGTCGTGAAACTCATTCCCGGCGCGCGGGTCGTGGCGTTCGGCCATCTCGGCGACGGCAACATCCATTACAACGTCAGCCAGCCGATCGGCGCCGACAAGGCGGCGTATGTTGCGCGCTGGCACGAGGTGAACGACGTGGTCCACGCCATCGTGCTCAAACATGGCGGCTCGATCTCCGCCGAACACGGCATCGGCGTTCTCAAACGCAATGAATTGCCGCATGTGAAGGACCCGGTCGCGCTCGACCTGATGCGCACGCTCAAGCGCACGCTCGATCCGCTCAACATCCTCAATCCGGGCAAGGTGGTGTGACGCCGGACCTGTGTCGCTAGAAAAGTGAGCCCTGTCTCTCATCCACGACGCGCGTGGCGCGTCGCGGCGATGTCTCTGGCTTCTCTGGCTCCGCCATTTCCGAAATATCGACCGGCTCCAGCAATCCAGCATGATCGTTGGCAACGCGATTGACCTCGGTCGACACCGGATGCCACGCGAGGCTCCCCGAAGGCGGCGGCCGCAACAACGTGATCGCCTGTTGTGTCGCCACCTCCCCGCCATCGAGCCAGCAGGCATAATCGCTCGGCGCGATCACCACCGGCACCCGCGCGTGCAGATGCATCATCTCCCGCCGTGCGGCTGTCGTCACGATCGCCACAGTGTCCTGCTCTTCCCCGTTGGGGCCGACCCACGTTTCCGCAATCGCCGCCAATCCCATCGGCGCGCCGTCACGCGGATGAATGAAGAAGGGCTGCTTGCGCCCGTTCGCGCTCTGCCATTCGTAGTAGCCATCGGCGGGCACGAGGCAGCGCCGACGCCGGATCGCATTCCGGAAAGCGGGCCTCTCCAGCACGGTTTCGGAACGGGCATTGATGATGAGAGAAAACGTCTTCGGGTCCTTCACCCATTCCGGAATAAAGCCCCAGCGCATCAACTGGAAATGCCGTCCGCCGCGCTCACCAAGGACCACGGCCACCGGCTGCGTCGGAGCGATATTATATCGGGGCGGAAAATTCGGCTGCTCGGGGTAATTAAATACACCCCGCAGGATCGCCGGTGCCGGCGTCAGCGTAAATCGCCCGCACATACGTCCCCTCTAGCCCGATACCGATCATTAATCGCCATTCGATAGTGTTAGTCGGTCTACTGCGATCCTTCAAAGCTCCCGATGGCGTTATCCCAGACTACTGTCTCGACGAACCAGCCCGATGCGGCCGCCCAAGCGGCACGCCGCCAGTTGCTGAAGGACCACAACATCAACCCGCGCACGGGGCTCGCCACCGACTACCTCAATCATTTCAACGAAGCGATCATGCTGCTCGAAATGATCCCCGACATGCCCGAATGCGCCGAGGATTTTTTGAACTGGCGGCCCCTCACCTATCGCCAGCATTTCGAGGCCTCCAACCTCAAGGCCAAGGAACTGATGATCCAGGCCTACGAGCAGGCCGACGTCGCCCTGAAAACCGAATTCGACCGGGTGACGGGATCGATGCGGGATATTCTGACAGCAGTAAGTGAGGGAATGCGCGCCACCATGCAGGATGCGTCCCGCATCAAGCTCGCCAATGAGGCCATCGGCTGGATTCAACCTCTGCTTGCGATGGCCGGCGCTTTGATCCACGGTGTCCCGGACGGAACCGACATCGACAGCATCATGGAAGCCTAAGACGTGACCGACTCCATCGCCGCACGGCCGCAGGTCGCGGTCAGCGCAGGCATTTTCCGCGACGGCAAGATCCTCCTGACACGCCGGACCAACGATCCCAAAGGCGTTCGCTGGACATTCCCCGGCGGCCGCATCGAGTCCGGCGAGACCATGGCCGAGGCGCTCAAGCGCGAAATCCTCGAGGAAACCGGGCTCACGATCGAAATCGCCGGATCGGCCGGGGTCCGCGAAATGCTGCACGCCCAGTCCGGGCACGGGCACTTCATCATCCTGCCGTTCGCGGTCCGCTGGGTGTCCGGCGAGGTCGCGCTCAACGACGAACTCGAGGAAGCTCGCTGGTTCGACCCGGACGAGACCCGCAACCTGACTGTCACGGACGGGCTCCATGACGTGATCGCCGACACACGCCGGATCGTGGGCGTCTAGGCCGCCATGACGAGGCTCCTTGCCTCCTCCGGCTCCGGAAGGCTAAGACCAGCCGCTATGCTGCACCGTTTCCTCACCGTGCTCCTGACCTGCTCGATCCTGCTGCCGGCGGCCGTCCGCGCGGAGGACGAGGCCGCGCCGTTCGATGCCGATCTGCAACGGCTCTCCGAAATCCTAGGGGCCCTGCACTACCTGCGCGGCATCTGCGGAACCAATGACGGCCAAAAGTGGCGCACCGAGATGCAGTCCCTGATCGAGGCGGAAACGCCCTCCGGCGACCGCCGCACCCGGATGATCGCGAGCTTCAACCGCGGCTATAACGGCTTCCAGCAGACTTACCGGACCTGCACCCCGGCCGCGCATCTGGTGATCCGCCGGTACCTCACCGAGGGCGCCGATATTTCCCGGAACCTGACCTCGCGCTACGCGAACTAAAAGTTATCGACAGCCCTCCCCTTTAAATTAACCTTTTCGCAAGAACTGGCTGGGATGGCCCGCGCTGCATGTTAAAGCTCGGGGACATTGCAACGGCGCTCGCGCGCCCGATTCCGGATTGTCTCCTTTCATGTCGCATTCGCCTCTTGCCCCTTCTCGCGCTTCTCTCCCCGACCAGGAACAGAAGCAGGCCGCGCTGTCGTATCTGAACGAGGCCTGGGCCGAGGCGCTTCACGACGGCATCGACGGCGACTGCCTCGCGCAGGCGAGCCTGTTCGCGGCCTTCGCCGAACTCGTGAACACCTATGGCGAGGATGCGGTGGCGAAATTCGTCGAGGGCCTGCCCACGCGAATTCGCACCGGCGAATTCTCGCTGGTGACGTTCAAACAGTAACGTCGAAGATCGGCGCTACGCGCTTAGTAGATCAGTCCCGGAATATTTCGATGGGTCGTCCCCGCGCAGGCGGGGACCCAGACTTGCACAAATCACTATCCGTCATGGCTGGACTTGTTCCGGCCATCCACGTCTTGGCTATACGACAGAATAAAGGCCGCGTTACGCCTTCAGCGTTTCCATGAAGCGCACCGGCTCGCCCTGCGAAGGCGTCGCCAGTTCGCCCTGCCACATCACCCGCTGTCCACGCACAAAGGTGCCGACCGGCCAGCCCTTCACCTTCACGCCGTCATAAGGCGTCCAGCCCGCGCGCGACGCCGTCCATTCATTGGTGATGGTTTCGGTCCGCTTCATATCGACCACGGTGAAATCGGCATCGTAACCGGCGGCGATGCGACCCTTGCAGGCAATATTGAAAATGCGCGCCGGTCCCGCGCTCGACAGATCGACGAACCGCGCCAACGACAACCGCCCCGCATTGACGTGATCGAGCATGACCGGCACCAGCGTCTGTACGCCAGTCATGCCGGAAGGCGACGCCGGATAGGTCTTCGACTTTTCTTCCAGCGTATGCGGGGCATGATCGGAGCCGAGCACGTCGATGATGCCTTGTGAAATGCCGCGCCAGATTCCGTCGCGATGGCTGGCGTCACGCACCGGCGGGTTCATCTGCGCGCGGGTCCCCAGCCGCTCGTAGCATTCCGGGGCCGCCAGCGTGAGATGATGCGGCGTCGCCTCGCAGGTCGCGACATCCTTGTGGTCGCGCAGATACTCGATCTCTTCCTTGGTGGAGATATGCAGGACGTGAATGCGCTTGCCGTATTCACGCGCGATGCCGACGAGGCGCTGTGTCGCGATCAGCGCTGCCGTCTCGTCGCGCCACACCGAATGCGAGCGCGGATCGTTTTCGATGCGCAGGTTCTTGCGCTCGTTGAGACGGTATTCGTCCTCGGCGTGGAACGCGGCGCGGCGTCGGATCACGCTCAGGATTTTCCGCAAGCCGTCATCGTCCTCCACCAGCAGGCTGCCGGTCGACGAGCCGATGAACACCTTGACGCCCGAGCAGCCCGGCGCGCGCTCCAATTCCGGCAAGTCGCGGTAGTTCTCACGTGTGCCGCCGATGAAGAACGCGAAGTCGCAATGCATCCGGTGATGTCCGGCCTTCACCTTGGCGGTGAAGGTTTCTTCCGTGATGGTCAACGGATTGGTGTTCGGCATCTCGAACACCGCCGTCACGCCGCCCATCACCGCGCTGCGCGAGCCGGTCTCCAGATCTTCCTTGTGCATGAGGCCCGGCTCGCGGAAATGCACCTGGGTGTCGATCACGCCCGGCAGGATGTGCAGGCCCTTGCAGTCGATCACCTCGCCAGCACTTGCGTTATCCGGCACGTCAAGTGCTGCGATCCTGCCTGCGGTGACGCCGATGTTGCGCACCCCCTCCCCGTCCTGATTGACCACGGTTCCGGATTTGAGGAGGAGATCGAACGTCTGAGCCATGATCTTTGGGTGCCGCTGCTGGAATGTCACTTTTGCGCCACGCAGGTCGCGCGGGGCTTGTTGCGCGCACCATACAGCCTTACGTTTCATCGTGAAATCGGCGATGCGCGATTCTCCGCAAAACTTCTGCCGATCAAACCCATTTCCAGAATCCGCCGATCCAGAATCCCATGAAATCTGCATTTCTCACCGATCGGGGCGTGGTCAAGGTCGGCGGCGAAGATGCCCGCCACTTTCTCAACGGCCTCGTCACCACCAATATCGATCTGGTCCAGCCGGGGCTCGGCCGCTTCGGCGCGCTGCTGACGCCGCAGGGCAAGATCATCGCCGATTTTCTGGTGACCGAAATTCCGGCGGGCCATGGCGGCGGCTTCCTGCTCGATTGTCCGAAATCGCTGGCACAACCGCTCGCCGCCCGCCTGTCGATCTACAAGCTGCGCGCCAAGATCGTGATCGAAAATCTGTCCGACGCGTTCGGCGTGCTCGCCATCTGGGACGGACAGCCGCAGATGACGCCAGACCTCGCTTTTGCCGATCCGCGCGACGAGGCGCTCGGCTGGCGGTTGCTGGTGCCTGCGGAGTTAGCGGACAAAGCCGCTACCGCGATCGGTGCGGAGATGACCGATGAAAGCGCGTATGAAGCGCATCGCATCGCCTGCGGTGCGCCGCGCGGCGGCATCGATTTCGCCTACAACGACGCCTTCCCGCACGATGCCAACATGGACCGGCTGCACGGCGTCGATTTCGACAAGGGCTGCTACATCGGCCAGGAGGTCGTCTCCCGCATGCAGCACCGCGGCACCGCGCGCACCCGCATCGTGCGCGTCGGGCTTGATGGCAACGTCGCAGCCGGAACGCAGGTGACCGCGGGTGAGAAATCGCTCGGCACGCTTGGTTCGTCCGCAGGAGAGCGCGGACTCGCGCTGCTGCGCATCGACCGTGTCGCCGATGCGTTGGAGGCAGGCACGCCGGTTCTCGCGGACGGACAGGCACTCTCCTTCATCGCGCCGCAGGACATCCAATTGCCGAAGAAAGCTTCCGCATGAGCGCGACGCCGGCGAAAGCACCTCAGGTTTCTCGGTGCGCGTGGCCGGGCGAAGACCCGCTCTACGTCGCCTATCACGACGAGGAATGGGGCGTGCCGGAATATGACGACCGCGCGCTGTTCGAAAAACTGTTGCTCGACGGTTTTCAGGCGGGACTGTCATGGATCACCATCCTGCGCAAGCGCGACAATTTCCGCAAAGCCTTCGATGATTTCGATCCCGCAAAGATCGCACGCTACGATGCGAAGAAGATCGCCGCGCTGATGAACGACGCAGGCATCGTACGCAACCGCGCCAAGATCGAAGGCGCGGTGAAAAGCGCGCAGGCCTATCTTGTCATTATGAAGGAAGGTCCCGGATTCTCGAAACTGCTATGGAGTTTCGTCGGCGGTCAACCGAAGGTGAACCGCTTCCGCAGTAAGAGCCAGGTGCCGACCGCGACGCCGGAATCCGTCGCCATGTCGAAGGAGCTTGTGAAGCGAGGTTTCAAGTTCGTCGGCCCCACCATCGTCTATGCTTTCATGCAGGCGACCGGCATGGTCAACGATCACATGGTCACCTGCCATTGCCACGCCACCTGCGGCAACTCTAAGCGCGCGCGCAAAACCAGATGACAACGAAACGCCCTCCTGCAAAATCCGCCACGCGCGCGTGGCAGCGCATGCTGTCGGGCCGCAGGCTCGATCTGCTCGATCCCTCACCGCTGGATGTCGAAGTCACGGACATCGCACACGGACTTGCCCGCGTCGCACGCTGGAATGGACAAACTCGCGGCGCGCACATTTTCTCGGTGGCGCAGCATACGCTGCTGGTCGAGGAGGTCCTGCGCACGCGCTCGCCCCGCATCGATCATCGCGTACGCCTCGCAGCCATGCTGCATGACGCGCCCGAATACGTGATCGGCGACATGATCTCTCCGTTCAAAGCGGTGATCGGCGGTTCCTACAAGGCGGTGGAAAGGCGCCTGCTCGCGGCGATCCATCTGCATTTCGGCCTGCCTGCGGTGCTGCCTGCCGAGATCGAAAGCATGATCAAAATCGCCGACATGGGCGCGGCCTATCTCGAAGCGACGCACCTTGCGGGATTCAGTCAGGCCGAGGCCAAGCGTCTGTTCGGCCGCGATCCGAAACTTACTCCCGCGACCGTCGAGAATTATCTGACGCCATGGTCCGCGACCAAGGCGGAGCGGCAGTTTCTCGCGCGCTGCCAGTCTCTCATCACCTGATTTGTTCCGGTTTTTGCGCGCTTTCGCGACGCTGCGCCCTGACGTATAGAGAGTACAATCAGAGGCCATCATGATCCACGTCTGTTCGCTCGCCGAGCTTCATCCCACCGTCGCCGCCGTCGGCGCGAGCCACATCATCACCGTACTGGGCAAAATCGAGAGAGCGGTGACGCCCGCGTCCGTACTCGACGCCAATCATCTGCGCGTCTCGATGGACGACATCACCGAGGCCGCCGAAGGCCTCAAGCCTCCTGCCGCCGCGCATATCGACACCACGCTTGATTTCGTGCGGCGCTGGGATCGCCGCGCGCCGCTTGTCGTCCATTGCTTCGCCGGGATCAGCCGCTCCACCGCGACCGCCTTCATGGCCGCGTGCGCGCTCAATCCGGAGCGCGACGAAGGCGACATCGCGAACGCCATCCGCGCCGCCTCCGCGAGCGCCAGCCCGAACCGGCTGATCGTGCAACTGGCCGACCGCGCGCTCGGCCGCGACGGCCGCATGATCCGTGCTGTCGAGAATATGGGATCGGGCAGCAGCGTTCTCGAAGGCCGTCCGTTCCGTATCGAACTTGAGTGAGGCGATGGCAGAGAAGTCGCTGACCCCTATCGAGATCGGCCTGACTGCCGCGATCGTGTCGATCAACGACAACGAACCTCTCATTCTCACCGCACCGGGCAGCGGCCAGGATGAACTCGCGGGACTGCCGTTCGGCCCGTTCGATGCGGTCAGCCATCGCACCTTCGAAATCGGCCTGCGGGCATGGGTCGCCGAACAGACCGGCCTGCAGCTTGGCTACGCCGAACAGCTCTACACTTTCGGCGACCGTGGCCGCCACACCACCGATCACACCGGCGTGCACGTCGCCTCCATCGGCTATCTCGCGCTGACGCGCACCATCGATGGCGATTCCACACCGCAAGTCGCGGGCGCGACGTTCGAGCCATGGTATCGCTATTTCCCGTGGGAGGACTGGCGTATCGCCAAGCCCGCGATGATCGATCGCGAAATTCTGCCAGCACTGCGGGCATGGGCATCGGCATCCGATGCACCCAACACCTACCGCGCACTCGGCCGCGCCGATCGCGTGCGGCTTTATTTCGGCGCCGAAGGCACCCATTGGGACGAGGAGCATGTCCTCGACCGCTA
>Ga0153956_1003095_pt1 | contig 11200 bp, 12 predicted proteins | sample TSFL040MetaG_FD_104704 | JGI IMG/M metagenome (GOLD analysis project Ga0153956, IMG submission 104704) | Attine ant fungus gardens microbial communities from Florida, USA - TSFL040 MetaG | ecosystem: Host-associated > Fungi > Mycelium > Unclassified | place: USA: Florida, Wekiwa Springs...
CGATGAACGCGCCCTGCGCCAGCCCCGCCAGCGGCTCCGCCTTGCCGTGGCCGAAGCGATGCTCCGCATCCGCGGGCGTGAGCGCGCTGCGGATGGCGATGAGATTGAGCGTCGAGGTGAACAGATCGAGCGCGGAGTCGGTGAGCGCGGCCAGCACCGACACCGAATGGCTGCCGAAATAGGCCAGCGCCTTGATCGCGACGAGGAAGATCGACACCGACAGCGAGGCGATCGCCGCGTTGCGCATCAGGCGCGGGTGATCGTCCACCGCTTCGTGGATGCCGGTTGCGGCCGTCATGGAAACAGGCGTTCCGTCGCCCATGCGGCGTTCGCGTCGGCGCGGCGATAGACGAGGCGGTCGTGCAGGCGGAACGGGCGGTCGCGCCAGAACTCATATTCCAGCGGCGTCACGCGATAGCCGGACCAGTAAGGCGGGCGCGGCACTTTCTGCAGCGCGTATTTCGCGGCGTATTTGGCGATCTCTTTCTCGAACGCCCAGCGTCCTTCCATCGGGCGCGACTGCTGGCTTGCCCAGGCGCCGATCTGGCTGTCCTTCGCGCGGGTGGCGAAATAGGCGTCGGCTTCTTCGGCGCTCACCGGCGTGACGGGACCGCGGATGCGGATCTGGCGGCGCTGCGTCTTCCAGTGAAACAGGATCGCGATGCGCGGGTTCGCGGCCAACTCGCGGCCCTTGGCGCTTTCGGTGTTCGTATAGAAGACGAAGCCCCGATGCGTGGCTTCCTTGAGCAGCACCATGCGCACATCGGGATTGCCGGATGCGTCCGCCGTGGCGATGGCCATGGCATTGGCTTCGTTGGGCTCGGTCTTCTTCGCCTCCTCCATCCACGCCTCGAACAGCGCGAGAGGATCGTCTTTCGGCGTGATGCCGCCGTCGTCGATGGGTCCGCCGATATCGCTCATGGCTCTTTATTATCCGTCGCTCTTTGCGGCGGCAAACCGCTTTGTTAGCCTAGCGCCCATGCGTCCCATTCTCATTCTGGCTGCCGTGCTGTTCACCGCGAGCGCTTCCGCACAAGACGCGCAGACGCCGCCCGCGGCTCCCGCGCAGAATGCCCCCGTGCAGAATCCGGACAAGCTTCCGCTGCCGGCGGAGCCCATCATGGTCAAGCCCACGCCGCTCGATCAGAAGAAGTTCGACGAAGCCGCCGCCGCTTACGACGCGAAGGACTACGGCAAGGCCTACAAGCTCTTCACCGAACTGGCCGACGAATACGACGTGGCCGCGATGCGCAACGTGGCGCTGATGACGCGCGACGGCCTGGGCACCGAGAAGGATGCCGAACGCGCCGAAGCGATGATGAAGGAAGCCGCCAAGCGCGGGCTTCCCACCGCGCAATACGATCTGGGCGCGATGCTGCTCGACGGCGCGGCAGGCCCGCCGGATCGGAAAGCCGCCCTGCCCTGGCTAGAACTGGCCGCATCCGCCGGACACCCGCTGGCGCAATACCGCCTCGGCCAGCTCTATGAAGAAGGCGAAGCGGTGCCGAAGGACGTGAAGGTGGCGGAGCTTCTCTATGCGGCGGCGGCGCGGCGCGGCTACGACCCGGCGCTGCAGCGGCTGAAAGCCCTGGAAGGCTGGACCACCGTTCCGGCGGAGCTTTATGCGCCGGGGCCGAATGAAACCGGCCAGAAGCCCGCGCCATCCTCCGCGTCCGGGCAACCCGCGACACCGGCAAAGCCTTAAACGACAGCGTTTATTCCCTATATTGGTGCCGGGCCGCGACTCACATTCCCGGCGGCCGGAGAAATCATGGCAGATCCGTACAAAGTTCTTGGCGTTTCCAAAACCGCGTCCGAAGCGGAGATCAAGAAGGCGTTTCGCAACCTCGCGAAGAAGTATCACCCCGATACCGCGAAGGGCGACGACGCCAAGAAGAAGTTTCAGGAGATTTCCAACGCCTACGACGTCGTTGGCGACAAGGACAAGCGCGCGAAATTCGACCGCGGCGAGATCGACGAGAACGGCAACCCGCGCGGCTTCGATCCGGGCATGGGCGGCGGCGGATTCCGCGGCGGCCCGTTCGGTGGTGGTGGCGGCCCCGGCGCGCGCGAATTCCATTTCGGGTTCGGCGGCGACGAAGCGCAAGGCGGCGCGCAGGGCTTCAATGCGGAAGACATCTTCTCCGATCTCTTCGGCGGCGGACGGCGCGCGCGCAACCAGCCGCGCAAGGGCGAGAGTTACGAATTCGCGCTGACCATCGGCTTCGAGGACGCCGCGCGCGGCGCCACGCGGCGCATCGTCCTGCCCGACGGGCGCGACCTGGATGTGAAGATTCCCGTCGGCCTGAAAGACGGCCAGCAAATCCGCTTGCGCGGACAAGGCGGCGCCGGCGCGAACAACGGACCGGCGGGCGATGTGCTGCTCACCGTGACGGTGGCGCCGCATCCGTACCTGACGCGCGACGGCGACAATCTGCGCATGGAGCTTCCGATCACGCTGCAGGAAGCGGTGCTGGGCGGAAAGGTGCCGGTGCCGACCTTGACCGGCACGGTGGAAATGAATGTGCCGCCCAATTCCAACACCGGCACGACCTTGCGCCTGAAAGGCAAAGGCATCCCCGGCCGCGCGACGCGCGCCGGCGGCGAACCGGCAGGCGATCTCTATGTGAAGCTGGTGGTGACGCTGCCGGACAAAGCGGATGAGGCGCTAAAGGACTTCGTGGCGAAGTGGGATCGGAAATACGATCCACGGGCGAAGTTGAAGTAACACTGCCCCCTCCGGCCTTCGGCCTCCTCCCCCGTAAACGGGGGAGGAAAAGAGCGCCGCTATCTTTCCTCCCCCGTTTACGGGGGAGGTGCTGAGCGAGCTTTTCGCGAGCGAAGTGGAGGGGGCGGTGTCAGCCGCGCGATATACTCCAAGACGTCATGTAATCTCTTGTAAACATCATCGTTCGTTACCCGGATGACGCGCCAGCCGCATGCACGCATGAACAGATCGCGGCGGCGATCGTAAGCACGCTCTTCATCGGAAGAATGTGTTGCACCGTCGATCTCCACGACGACGCGCGAAAGCGGACAGGCGAAGTCCGCGATGTAGGGTCCGATGGGGGATGCGGCGGAAAGCGGAACAGCGGCCAGGCGGTAGTATAGTTAACCGATCTGGCCACGTGTGCTTTGCCCGCGGCCCTTTCTGTAGACAACGCTCCCAAAAATCGACACTTTTCAAGTCATCGCACTCAGATAGACATGATTTCTATTTGACGGCGCTCGAATTCCACTTGGGGGCATTATCATGCGCAGGTTCATTCTATTTTCCGGCCTAGCGGCTTTTGCGTTTGCAGGAACGGCTTCGTTCGAAGCGGAAGCCCAATCGATTATCGAAGTCACCTACGACCCATCCACGCATATGAATGCGTTTGTATCTGTGGATAGCGCAACCGGATCAACGACCGTGCTGAAAACGTTCAAATTTCCGAGCGGAAGTTATTTTCCCAGCGCTTCGTTCGAGGACCCTGCAACAGGCATCCTGTACGTCCAGGATTCCAACGGAACCTACCTTTCCTATAACGTGTCGACAAACCAGCTTTCGGTAATCAACGGTCCCAATAACAACGGCGGTGGCGGTTTCGCAACGCCCGTACCGGGCGGCTTCAACACAGTCATCGGCAACATTCAATCCGGCGGCACGACCTACATGAAGACGAACATGAGCGGCCCGGCTGCTTCCGCCACCGGAACGAACAGCATGGCATTCGGCGCGGGCAGCAGCGCGACGGGGAATGGCAGCGTCGCGCTCGGTTCCGGATCTGTTGCCTCGGAAGACAACACGGTTTCCGTGGGTTCTTCGACAAATCAGCGGCGCATCACCGAAGTGGCGCCCGGCGTAGATTCATCGGATGCCGTCAATGTCGGACAAATGTATGGCGCGCTCAACAAGACGTTCGGAAAGCTTGACTCGCAGATGAACCAGACGGGCGCGATGAGCTCGGCGATGTCTCAGATGAATGCGAGCGCATCCGGAATTCCATCCGACAATCGCATCGCGATCGGTTTCGGCACGCAAGGAGGGTCGACAGCAGTCGCCTTCGGCTATCAGCACAGCCTCGCGAAGGACTTGAACTTTACGGTCGGCGGTGCCGTGAGCAGCAATACGTCCACCGCGGGCGTGGGCCTGGGATTCGGCTGGTAGCACTTCGGCGCCACGAGGGGTTCCGATCCAAAAGCCCTCTCCCCCTTTTGAGGGGGAGAGGGTTGGATGAGGGGTAGCGCAGCGCCTCGACTTGAAAGGAATGGCACCGAACTTTCGGCGGATTCCGCGATGGTGGCGGCCCCCTCACCCTGCCGCGCATATGCTGGGCTATGCGCCCCCTTCAAGGGGGAAAGCTGTTGGATGTTTACCAAGCCCGTCTGGAAATCGTCGCAAATGCTGGGATAATCGGCGCCATAAGGGGTAGCGGCTTGAATTCTGTTTACGACATCGCGGTCGTGTTCGCGGCTCTGGCGCTCTTTGGCTGGGGTGCGATGAAGCTGTGGCAGCAGCACATCCATCGGCGCGATCAGAAGAAAGCCATCAAGGCCCGCGCCGAGCGCGCGCGCATGACCTACAACGATTACGCAAAGGAATATGCCAAGGCGTTCACCGCGCTCGAACAGAAATATTGCGTGCTCGACGTGATCCACGACCTCTCCGACGAGTGGCAGGCGAAGGACGGCGCGCGGCAGTTCATCTCCTATGAAGAAGCGTTCTCGCTGTGCGAGAAGATCCGGCGCAACAAGAAGTCGCAATTGCTGCTGATCCTGCACACGCTGGGCGGATACTCCTTCCCCAGCGAGATGATCGCCAACGCGATCAAGAAACATCCCGGCAAGAAAGCGGCGTGCGTGCCTTATGTCGCGATGTCGGGCGGCACGGTGATCGCGCTGGCCACCGATGTGATCCACATGGGCAAGGATGCGTTCCTCGGCCCCATCGATACGCAATATGCGGGCTTTCCCGCGGAAGCGTTCGACAAGCTGAAGGAAGACAAGTCCAAAGAGCGGATCGGCGACAGCGTGCTGCTCACCTCCTATCTCGTGGACCAGCACAAGACGAGCGCCAAGAAGCGCGCGATGGCGATCCTGAACGAGAAGCACCAGCCGAAGGACGACAAGGAAAAGGTCGTCAACGAATTGATGAACAAGGGCCGCCACCACGCCGAGCCGATCAGCGTGAGCGAGGCGAAGAAAATCAGCATCAACGCCGATACCGAGATTCCGCCGGACGTCTATGCGCTGGTGGATGCGCGGCTGGGCATGTTGCGCACCTACAAGCCCGAGCATCCGACGCATGTGCCCGCGCCCGCCGATCCGGCACCGGAGACCGTGTTCGCAGAACCGGCGCCGCTGCCGGCGCCGGATATGCGCTTCCTCGATGGGACGAACGGCTGACTTTGGTCAGCGGGTCGGGATCGGCATCACCGGCATGACGTCCACCCCGTCGCCGGGGAAGATGGCGAAATGCGGATGGTTCTCGAACATCTTCGCCGCGTCTTCGTGGGACGCGGCTTCGACGATCACGTAGCCGGACATGTTGTTGCTCGCGTTCGCTACGCCGCTCCTGGAGACGCGGAGCGTCTTGCCGAGCGGGCCGCCGCTTTCGACGACCGACTTGGCGTGATCGCTCATCCATTTGGTCCACGCGGCCATGCCCTTGGCGATGGTTTCTTCGCTCGGCGGTGCGGACGGCGCGGAACCGGTATAGACGGCCAGAAACTTCGGCATGCGGAACTCCTCTGTCACTGCTGGGCGCAGGACGATAGCGTTTACACCCGCGCCGTTGCTTCGTCTTGCGTCGAAGTGTGAAACCTCAGCTTGTCAGCGCGCCATAGACCATCTTCTGGAACATCGGACACGCGATGCGCGCGCCCATGCGTGCGCCGGTGACCGCCTGCCCCGCCATATCGGGCGTCAGCGGCGTGTAGTTCTGGATGAGGAAGATCAGGATCATGTTCTTCACCGGATCGGCCTGCCACCAGGTGCCGAACGCGCCGGGCCATCCGAACGCGCCGACGGAGCCCGCGCCCATCCATTCGTTCTTCGCTTCGTCGGTGACCATCGAGAGCCCGAGACCGAAGCCGCGGCCGGACCACATCGGCATGCCGAGGAACGGAATCTGGCGCTGCGCTTCGGTGAGATGGTTGGTGGCCATCATCGCGAAGGTGTCGCGTGTGAGATAGCGGCGGCCGTTCAGCTCGCCCTTGTTCAGCAGCATGCGCGCGAACAGCAGGTAATCGTCCAGCGTGGAGATCATGCCGCCGCCGCCTGCGGTGTAGGCCGGCGGGGAATCGTAGTTGGGGAACGGCACCGGCTTCAGCGCGCCGGTTTCCTGATCCTGCTGATAGACCACCGCCGCGCGGTCGCGCTTTTCCTTCGGCACATAGAAATCGGTGTCCTTCATGCCGAGCGGATCGAGGATGCGTTCCTTCATCACTTCGCGATAGGGCTTGCCCTCGATGCGGCCGAGCAGGAAGCCCAGCACTTCGGTGGAATGCGAATAATGCATCCGCTCGCCGGGCGGATAGGACAGCGGCAGCGAGGCGATGGTCTTCAGCCATTCGTCCGCCGTCTTGGGATTGTCCAGCGGCGTGCCGAGCACCTTCTCATACGCCTTCGCGATCGGGCCGCTGGAGGTGAAGCCATACGCAAGGCCCGAGCGATGGGTCATCAGGTCTTCGACGGTGATGTCGCGCGGGGATTTATACGTATCCTCGAGCGGGCCTTTCGGATCCTTCAACACCACGCCGTCCTTGAACTCCGGCAGCCATTTGGTGATGGGATCGTCGAGGCGCAGTTTGCCCTCTTCCATCAGCATCAGCGCGCCGACCGACGTGATCGGCTTGGTCATGGAGGCGATGCGAAAGAGCGTGTCGCGCGTCATCGGCTTGTTGTTTTCGATGTCGCGCTTGCCCAGCGTGTTGAGTTGGACCTCCTCGCCGTCGCGCCAGATGAGCGTGACCATGCCGGACAGATCGCCCGCATCCACCACGCCCTGCATCGCGGCGGTCTCGGCGGCGAGGCGGGCTTCGTCGAATCCCTTGTGGGTTGCGGGCTTGTCCATGCGTTCCTCCAGTTTTCTCTGGCCCGAGAGTGGAAGCCGGGGGCGCAGCCGTCAACGGTTCGGTGACGGCCCTGTCATGATGGCGGAACTGCTTGATTTCCAGTCCAATTCCCCTTAGCCGGATGTTTTAGACGCAGCGTCATATTTCCGGAGAACAGCATGTCCACCAGCGGCCTGATGAAGGGCAAACGCGGCCTGATCATGGGCGTCGCCAACGGCCACTCGATTGCCTGGGGCATCGCCGAGGCGCTGCACAAGGCCGGCGCGGAGCTCGCGTTCACTTATGCCGGCGAAACCTTCAAGAAGCGCGTCGAACCGCTGGTCGCCCCGTTGAACCCGGCCTGCGTCGTGGACTGCGACGTGACCCAGCAGGGCTCCATCGACAATGCCTTCGCCGAACTGAAGAAGAAGTGGGACACGATCGACTTCCTGGTCCACGCCATCGCCTTCTCCGACAAGAACCAGCTTCAGGGCCGCTACATCGACACCACGCCCGAGAATTTCCAGAACACGATGAACATCTCCGCCTATTCCTTCACGGCAGTGGCGCAGCGCGCCGAGAAGATGATGCCGAACGGCGGCTCGATGGTGACGCTCACCTATTACGGCGCCGAGAAGGTCATGCCGCACTACAACGTGATGGGCGTGGCGAAGGCCGCGCTGGAAGCGATCACGCGCTACATGGCGGAGGACCTCGGCAAGCAGGGCATCCGCGTGAACTCGATCAGCGCCGGCCCGATCAAGACGCTGTCCTTCGCGGGCATTTCGGATTCGCGCTATATCCTGAAGTGGAACGAGCTCAACTCACCGCTGCGCCGCGCGGTGTCGATCGAGGAAGTGGGCAACACGGCGCTCTATCTTCTTTCCGATATGGGAAGCGCCGTGACGGGCGAGAACATCCATGTCGATGCCGGCTATCACGTCGTCGGCATGAAGGCGGTCGACGCGCCGGATATCGCCGTCGCGAAGTAATGGCGCTGCAACTCCGCGAAGGCATCACGCTTTACTTCTGCCGGCATGGCGAGACCGAGGCCAATGTCGAATTGCGCTTCCAGGGCCGCACGGTCGACACGCCGCTGACGCCGCGCGGCCGCAAACAGGCGCACGCCATCGCGCAAAGCCTGAAGGAGGCGGTGCCCACGCCCGCCGCCCTCGCCTATGTGTGCAGCCCGCTTCAGCGCGCGCGGACGACCATGGACATCATCCGCACCGATCTCGGCCTCGCGGCGGACGGCTACAACACCGATCCGCGCCTGCAGGAGATCGATCTCGGCGCGTGGGACGGGCTGACGGACGAACAGGCCAAGGCGCTCGATCCGGCGATGTTCGAAAAACGCGGCAACGACAAATGGAATGTGCGCGTGCCCGGCGGCGGCGAGAACTATGCCGATGTCGCCGCCCGCGCCGAAAGCTGGATCCATGAACTGACGGCAGATACCTTCGCCGTCGCGCATGGCGCGTTCACGCGCATCCTGCGCGGACTCTTCATGGGCGTGGACTGGAAGGCGATGTCCAACCTCGACGAGAAACAGGGCGTGCTCTTTCGCGTGCGCGGCAATACGATCAAGCGCTACGACCCGCCCGAGGAATTGTCCAAGCCGGCTGGGCCGCATCCACCTGGATGAAATGATGACGGATTTCCGCGATCTGACTCTCTATGTGATCCGTCACGGCGAATGCGAGCACAACGTCGCCGGGCGCGCGGCATCCTGGGACGACTCGCCGCTCACCACGACGGGGCGCGCGCAGGCGCGAAGCAATGGCGCGTTGTTGAAAGCGGTCGCCGGCGATCTGTCCGGTTTCGATTTCTTCGCCAGCCCGATCCACCGGACCTGCAATACAATGGAATTGGTTCGGGAAGCCGCGGGCCTTCCTGCCACCGGCTATCGCGCGGACCATCGGCTGATGGAAATCCATTTTGGCGATCATACGTGGATGACGCGGGAAGAGATCGCGGCGCTCGATCCCGCGTTGCCCGGTCTCGATGACAAGGACGACTGGAATTACACGCGCCCGAACGGCGAGAGCTGGGCGGGCTTGCACGAACGGGTCCGCCGCTTCCTGGCGACCTTGAAGCGCGGTGCGGTGATCGTGACGCATTACGGCCCGGCGCGAGCGATCCGCGCGCACTATCTTGGGCTTGCGCCGGAGGACGTCAAAAAGCACAAGCCGCCCCACGCCGGAATCCTGAGACTCTCGGCGGGGACGGAAGCACTGTTCGGCGACTAAGACGAGCTTAGTGTGTGCCGGTCGAGCCGGGGCCCGAGTTATGGTGATGATTGTTGTCGTTGCTGGCGATGATCACCGCTGCCGCGACCACAGCCGCGCCGCCGATGAGATAAGCCGTCTGGTTGTGATCCCACGACCAATCCTGTGCCACCTTCACGCCAGCGGCAGAGCCCGGCGCCAATGGCGCCGATTGATTGGAAGCAGCATCCGCCGCCATTGCGCCGATAGGCGCCAGAACAAGTGCCGCGCCAAGCAGCATTCCCGTAATACGCGATTTCATGTCAGTCCCCTTCAAAACTACTCTGAACACACCCCAGCGTGTGTCGATACAGGCCGCAAAAATTTCGATAAACTTTGCGAGTCCGAAACGCCGTTAGGCTAGGTTTGTGGCGACGGATTCGCAATCCCGGATAACAGACAATTGTTGAACTTTTCTTGACCTGTATTGCCCATTAAGGCGGTAGACAGCCCCAAGACTGGCTGCAGAACGAATGGTTACGGCGGATGTCCTTCAACAGTTTTGGTCATGCGTTTCGAGTCACGACCTTCGGCGAAAGCCACGGCCCCGCGCTGGGCTGCGTCGTCGATGGCTGTCCCCCTGGGATTTCCCTAACGGAAACGGACATCCAGGCACATCTGAACCGGCGGCGTCCCGGCCAGTCCCGGTTCACGACGCAGCGGCGCGAGCCCGACACCGTGCGCATCCTGTCCGGCGTTTTCCAAGATGAACGGATGAAAGCGCAAGTGACCACGGGCACACCGATTGCGCTGCTCATCGAAAATGTTGACGCCCGCTCCAAGGATTACGGCGACATCCGCGACAAATTCCGGCCGGGTCACGCCGACTACACCTACTGGGCGAAATATGGCGTGCGCGATTATCGCGGCGGCGGTCGGCAGAGCGCGCGCGAAACGGCGAGCCGCGTGGCGGCCGGCGCGATTGCGCGCAAGGTTCTCGACAGTCTCTACAAGAAAGTCAGTGTGCGCGGCGCGCTGATCCAGATCGGCGCCAGCAAGATCGACCGAAGGAACTGGAAGTGGGAGGAAGTCGGCAAAAACGATTTCTTCTGCCCGGATGCGAAGACCGTTCCGGTGTGGACGGAGTATCTGGAGAGCATCCGCAAGAAAGGATCATCGATCGGTGCGATCATCGAAGTGGTGGCCGAAGGCATCCCTGCCGGACTGGGCGCGCCGGTCTACGCCAAGCTCGATCAGGACATCGCCTCCGCGATGATGAGCATCAATGCCGTGAAGGGCGTGGAGATCGGCGACGGCATGGCGGCGGCGCTTCTCTCGGGCGAAGAGAACGCCGACGAGATGCGCAAAGGCGCGAAGGGAAAGCCGAAATTCCTCTCCAACCATGCGGGCGGGATTCTCGGCGGCATATCGACGGGTCAGCCCATCGTCGCGCGCTTCGTGGTGAAGCCCACCTCTTCCATTCTTTCGCCGCGCAAGACGATCGATGTCAAAGGCAACGAGACGGAGATTTTCACCAAGGGCCGCCACGATCCTTGCGTCGGCATCCGCGCGGTGCCGGTGGGCGAAGCGATGATGGCCTGCGTGCTGGCCGACCATGCGCTGATGCATCGCGGACAGGTGGGATAGCGCTCTATTCTGCCAAAGCGCCTTGAACGAACGACGCCGGATCCTCACAAAACTCACGCCAGACTTTGAAATGATCGGTATCTCGCAATGCGACCGGCGCCAGACCGTATTTTGTGAGCCGTAGCAGTTGGGCATTGGGATAAGCCATCAGCATCGGCGAATGCGTGGCGATGATGACCTGAATCTTGCCGCTTTCATCCATCATCCGCATGAGCTTGAGAAACTCCATCTGCCGCGAGGGTGAAAGTGCGGATTCAGGTTCGTCGAAGATAAAGAAGCCTTGTCGCTGGCAGCGCTCCTCGAAAAAGC
>Ga0153956_1003096_pt1 | contig 11192 bp, 8 predicted proteins | sample TSFL040MetaG_FD_104704 | JGI IMG/M metagenome (GOLD analysis project Ga0153956, IMG submission 104704) | Attine ant fungus gardens microbial communities from Florida, USA - TSFL040 MetaG | ecosystem: Host-associated > Fungi > Mycelium > Unclassified | place: USA: Florida, Wekiwa Springs...
GTATCGGACAAGGTGTGGCGGGTGCCGAAGGACACCAGCTTGCGCACGTCGGCCTCGATCCGTGCCGCCGAGGGCGCGCTGCCGATGTCGTACAGCAGCGGCAATTCGGCCGGCGGCGGCGTGGCCACCTGGGCGGAAGCGAGGGCGGGCAGGGCCAGCAGGGCGGGCAGCAGGATGCGCATGGCAACTCCGGATCGGGGCAATCCGTCGATTATGCGCAGCCCTGCCGTGCCCGGCGTGGGCCGACGGTCATGCTTCAACCGTCCAGCAAGGCCTTGTCGCGCACTGCGCCCTTGTCGGCGCTGGTCGCCAGCAGCGCGTAAGCCTTCAATGCGGTGCTGACCTTGCGCGCGCGCGGTTGCGCCGGCTTCCAGCCGCGAGCGTCCTGTTCGCTGCGGCGCGCGGCCAGCTCGCCATCGGCGACGAGCAGGTCGATGCTGCGCGCGGGAATGTCGATGCGGATGCGGTCGCCGTCGCGCACCAGGCCAATGCCGCCGGCGGCGGCGGCTTCCGGCGAGCAGTGGCCGATGCTCAGGCCCGATGTGCCGCCGGAGAAACGGCCATCGGTGAGCAGTGCGCAGGCCTTGCCCAGCCCTTTCGATTTCAGGTACGAGGTCGGGTACAGCATTTCCTGCATGCCGGGGCCACCCTTGGGGCCTTCGTAGCGGATGACGACCACGTCGCCGGCCTGTACCTCGTCGCCGAGGATGCCCTTCACCGCCGCGTCCTGGCTTTCGTAGACGCGGGCGCTGCCCTCGAACACGTGGATGGATTCGTCCACGCCGGCGGTCTTCACCACGCAGCCGTCGGCGGCGAGGTTGCCGTACAGCACGGCCAGCCCGCCTTCGCTGGAGAAGGCGTGGGCGACGTCGCGGATGCAGCCCTCGTCGCGGTCCGTGTCCAGCGACGGCCAGCGCGTGCTCTGGCTGAAGGCCACCTGGGTGGGGATGCCCGCCGGGCCGGCCTTGTAGAACGCGTGCACGGCGGCGTCCTGCACCTGGGTCACGTCCCAGCGTGCGATGGCCTCGCCCAGGGTGCGGCTGTGCACGGTCGGCACGCCGGTATGCAGCAGGCCGCCGCGCGCCAGCTCGCCGAGGATGGCCACGATGCCGCCGGCGCGGTGCACGTCCTCGATGTGGTACCTGGGCGTGTTCGGCGCGACCTTGCACAGCTGCGGCACGCGCCGCGACAGGCGGTCGATGTCGCGCAGGTCGAAGGCCACTTCGGCCTCCTGCGCGGCGGCGAGCAGGTGCAGGATGGTGTTGGTCGAGCCGCCCATGGCGATGTCCAGGGTCATCGCGTTCTCGAACGCCTCGAACGTGGCGATGCCGCGCGGCAGCGCGCGCGGATCCTCGCCGCCGTACCAACGGTGGCACAGTTCGACGACCAGCCGCCCGGCGCGCTTGAACAGCGCCTCGCGGTCGCTGTGGGTGGCCACCACCGTGCCGTTGCCCGGCAGCGACAGGCCCAGCGCCTCGGTCAGGCAGTTCATCGAGTTGGCGGTGAACATGCCGCTGCACGAGCCGCAGGTGGGGCAGGCGCTGCGCTCGATGGCGGCCACCTGCTCGTCGCTGACCGCTTCGTTGCCGGCGGCGACCATCGCGTCGATCAGGTCGAGCTTGTGCCCGGCCAGCTTGGTCTTGCCGGCTTCCATCGGCCCGCCGGAGACGAACACCACCGGGATGTTCAGCCGCAGCGCGGCCATCAGCATGCCCGGGGTGATCTTGTCGCAGTTGGAAATGCACACCAGCGCGTCGGCGCAGTGCGCGTTGACCATGTACTCCACCGAGTCGGCGATGATCTCGCGGCTGGGCAGCGAATACAGCATGCCGTCGTGGCCCATGGCGATGCCGTCGTCCACGGCGATGGTGTCGAACTCCCTGGCCACGCCGCCGGCCGCCTCGATCTCGCGCGCCACGAGCTGGCCCAGGTCCTTCAGGTGCACGTGCCCGGGCACGAACTGGGTGAAGGAGTTGGCCACGGCGATGATCGGCTTGTGGAAATCGCCGTCGGTCATGCCGGTGGCGCGCCACAGGGCGCGGGCGCCGGCCATGTTGCGGCCGGCGGTGGAGGTTTTCGAGCGGTAGTTGGGCATGGGGGAAGCGGAAGGGTGCGGTGCGATCGATTCTGCATGAACCACCCGGTTGCTGTTGCAACCAATCCCTGCGCCTGCGTCCGCAGCGACGCTGCGAGAGTGACTTTAACTGCCGCAGCGGTGGGTGCGCCAGCCGCCCGGGCGGGCCGGCGCCGGCGGCGTTCAACGCACCGTGGTGTTGCCGCGGCCGCGGACAAACAGCTTCTTCACCGCGCCGCCGAGCGCGACCACGCCAACCAGCAGCAGCTTCCAGAACTTGGCCAGCATCAGCCCGAGCTTGGCGAACAGCCCGGCCTTGGCCGCCAGCCCGCCGCCGATCAGCGTGGCCACGCCGTAGGCGGCGATCTTGTCGGTCTTGGGGTTGTGGTCGGCATAGCGCGCGCCGGGCTCGAACTCGGCCATCGGCAGCAGCTTTTCCATGCCGGTGCGCACCTGCGGCAACTCGGACATGCCTGACACCGCATTGAGGCTCAGGTAGCCGTGGCGGCCGAGCACGCGGATGTCGTAGTTGAGCACGTGGTTGGGGTGGCCGTTGAACTCCAGCTCCTTGGCCCAGTACAGCTTGTTGTTGCCGCCGTCATAGTGCGGGGGCACCGCCCAGCCCACCAGCTGCAGCGTGCCGTAGCCGGCCTTCTCGCGCTCCGGGTTGGCCTCGCGTGTCTGCTCCTGCATCTCGCGCAGCAGCTTGGCGTAGTCCATCTTCGACGCGTCCTCGTCGGACACGTAACCGTCGTCCGAATACGTGACCACCACCGCCCAGCTGTCGTCGTCGGCCAGGCCCGGCGAGCGCGGCACGATCAGCCCCAGCACGTCGGCGTCGGGCGGGTTGCCCCACATGTCCTCCAGCACGCGCCGCGCATCGGCCTGGTCCAGGTAGCGGAACTCCGGGCCCAGGTTGAAGCGCGCCTTGGCGGCAGGCACCTCGATGGTGCCGGAGCGGAAATGCAGCGACTGCACGAACGCCGCGGCGTCCTGCTCGTCCTGCGCCAGCGCGGCCGGCGAAGCGGCGCACAACAGCGTCGCGCCGGCCAGCAGGCCCAGCGCCATGGTTCTGATCGACATGGAAGGGTTCCTTTCCCTGGAGAGCGCCCCGCGCCCGAGGTGGGCAGTGTGAGGCAGCATGGATTTGGCGGCAACGGGATTGCCAGCATGCAGGGAGTGGGCAACGTCGCGTTGGTCAGCGATTGCCTGGGTCAGTCGTGCCGCGCAGTGGCGCCTGCCTGGATGAGTTCCCAAGGCTCATGCCGTTACCGCACAAAACACTGCAGCAGCACCGAGTCCGCATGCGCCAAAGAACGAGATGCCTTCGGCATACTGCAGCCAGCCGGCCAGTGTGGGTACGCCATCGATCATGGTTTCGACACCATTGACCGAAGCAGACGATCTTGAGCCTGCGTAGCGCAGGGGCCACGAGAACACCCCCGCCGGGATGGAACCCAACGCAAAGCCCGCCAGGAGAACACTCCACCAGCGGAACAGGCCACGCCAACGGAGCAAGAGGTAAGCAGGTATGCCGAGTGCCATGACGTGAGCCGCCGAGATGACCAGGCAAATGAAGAAGAACCCGCGAGTGCGAACCCAAATATAGGGGTCGCTCGAATCGAACATGGAGAACTGGCCAAAGAGGTACCAAGCGACGATTGCGATCACCGGTGCCAGGATGGCGGCGACAAAGGCAATGACGATTCTCATGCGCCCTGGAAGTTCGCCATCCCCAGGTACTGATCCTTCAAGCGCACGTAGTGATCGGCCGAATAGTGCAGGCCTTCTATGTCCTTCGCGCTCAAGGTGCGCACAGGCCGCGCCGGGTTGCCGACCCACAACTCGCCGCGCGCCACCCGCTTGCCCGGCCCCACCACCGCGCCGGCGCCGATGAACGCCTCGTCCTCGATCACCGCGCCATCCAGCACGCACGCGCCCATGCCGACCAGGCAGTAATCGCCGATGCTGCACGCATGGAGGATGCAGCCATGCCCCACGGTCACGCCCTCGCCGATCAGCGTGGGGTAGCCGCCCTTGTTGTACGGGCTCTCGTGGCTGACATGGATGATGGTGCCGTCCTGCACGTTGGTGCGCGCCCCGATGCGCACATGGTTCACATCGCCCCGGATCACCGTGCCCGGCCACACCGACACGTCATCGCCCAGCGCCACGTCGCCGATGATGGTGCAGGCGGGGTCGATGTAGACGCGCTGGCCGAGGGTGGGGGATTTGTCTAGGAAGGAACGCAAGGCGGGCATGGCTGTGTCACGGACGAGAAAGGGCAATACGTTTGGCTAAGTGTTATGCAGCAAATCTTACGGCCTTGAAAACGGGATGTTCGGGGAACAGACGTGTGAAAAACTGTGGGGGATAAAACGCCCCAGTTGTCTTTCGCAAGTGATCAAGTGATATCGCTCTCTCGAAGCGTGTGGTTTCTTCTAGCACTAGTACCACAGCCTGCGATGATTCGCTGTAGTAGTCGGAAAACTCCTGCTTCGTGACACCAGTGTCCTTCCCGAACCGTCGCCAAATGCTTGCTGGTGTCGCTGCGTGGACTTCCTTTACCTTCGCTTTGCCAACTACGGACCCAATTGGCAGCTTGGCGTATATCCAGACAGTCGTGCCTACACCAACATTCATAGGTCGTTTGCGAAGCTCAACACGCTTGCGCCCCGATAGGATGTTCTCGGCATGCCGGGGTTCAAGAGAAATTAAAATGTGCTGAGCTTCAGTCATCGGAAAAACCTTCAAGAAGGATGTTGGTCAGTTGATCGTTGGTGATAGGGTTTGTCGTAATTAGCTGGTTAGGATTTCCACACCCTAGTAGCTGGAGTTGGGCTAACGTCACTGGCTTTTTTAAAGGGAAGATGTTGTCGATGACACTCACCGCCTTGATTTCAGCTTGACCGATCTGGTCTAACGTTTCTGGCCGGAGCACAGACGACTGGAGATCAGATAGCAGGAGTGCGTCTCGTCTCCTGAGATAGGATTCCACGATACGTGCTACAGCGACGATGGCTTGCTGTCCGCCACCCTTTGAGGATTCATAGAACAGCATCAGCGCACCCCGTTGCAAGTGCTTTAGTGAACGTGGATCACACAGGTAGTGCCTAGCTGCGTAAAGGGATGCTGAGTGTGCTGGAAGCAATGATGCTTGACGGGAGTGGCCGAGCAAAGGCTCGGCAAATCGCCGTTCAATTGGGCTTATGACCGCAGGACGATCAGCGAGGCAGAGCAGCACTGGAGAAAGTAGTGTCTCTAGCAAGTCCAAGGGGAGATAGCGTCGGTTGCCATCGGGTGAATAGATTTCTATGGCTTGACTGGCACTCACGAAGCTAGGTTGAGCCTCTGGCAACTTCAGTCCACAAAGTCGCGCGATCTCTGAGCGGTATGTCTTCCATGTTGAACCGGTTAGCACATATCCCGCGATCATTTTGACCAAAGGGGAGTGCTTGTGGGCAGCACGAAAGCCCAGTGAAAGCGCAACTTCACGAAGATGGGACTGGTGGGTCGGTAGCGTCAATGAAACTATGCAGGGACTGTGGTTGTCCATATGCTGGATGATGTGGCGCAGCAGTTCCCGAGCTACGTTGAAAGCCTCCGCATGCGTCTCATCGATTGCTGCATGTGCTGGGTACTTAGCTCCCTCTGTGATCATGGGCCAAGTGATGTAGCCAACGCAGCTTTCTCCACAGTGCACGACGGTCTGATGTGTAGCTCGCCGAAGGCCATCCGGTGTTAGCCAACTGTGAGTGATAGTTCCATTCGAAAGTCCGCATTGGCTGAGCAATCGCCGAACTTCTTGGGTGTCACCACTCTCCATCGCGCGCGTGATGAGCTGCGATTCCGATACGGTTTGGACAGACACTCCCTCGGTCCACTGTTGCTCTTGGTGCTCGAAGGCTTCTGGTGAAAGAACTTGAATTCCATAGGTCTCCTGAAGTGTGCCAGCGGCTTGAAGCATCGCGATCTCGCTGGTTATGAAGCCGCTAAGCTTCTGATTGATAGCTATCGCGAGGTGCTTCAGGTCAGATTTGTCATTGATAGAAAGTTGCCCATTTCGAGACTGTGCTGGGAAGACAATCAACGCAAGATCTGAAATTAGCGTACACATTTCGTCGTCCGCTAAATCCGGCAGGAACTCAGGTAGTGTCGCGACCAGCTCGATCATTGGATCGGTGCGCCCCTGCTCTGGTTGATGCCGGCGCAACTCGTTCCGTATTTCGCTACTTATGCCCAATCGACATGTGCCTTCGTTGCAAGCGCGAAAGAGGTTAATCGCTGTCGCGTGGCGAAGACGACGGGGTTGCAGGTCGAAAAGGACATTGAGGTCGATAAGGTATAGCGGTGGTTCACCGGTTACTTGCGCCTGCAGCCCTAATGGGTCTTGTCCAGCAGTACTAAGCCCACTGGGTGGAAATAGCTGAGGCGACTCAAGTTCTAATACACGAACAGCTATCCGGCGCTTGCGAGCTGCGCTACCAGGGGCTATGCGCTGTTGATAGAAATTCTGTGCCGACCAGAAGGCGGTGGCATCCGCAAGATCTTCAGCTACTCGCGCGTATATGGCGACGAAATTGTGTCGAGTGAGTGCTTCTTTTAGGGTGGCTAAGAGCCGGGACGCTACGCCCAGACGTCGGCTGTTCGTGTCACAGAACATCTGCAGAATATTGGCGCGCGGGTACCGCAGGTCAAAGAGCAGGTGCCCTGCATAGACTGGCTTTCCGTCGACTAGACGAGTTGCTACGTAAAGTTGTTCGCGCCTGGCGAAATCGACATAGACATTGGCTGGGAAGAACCCTAGCGCCAAAGTCTGAGCATCGGCCGCTTTACGGACGTCTTGCACGAAGGGAGCAACGTCGTCCCGTGATGTATGAATCATCAAGGTCCCTGACTTCATTTATCCACCATCCTTTGGATACCTTTCGCCGAACTACTGCCGAGCATCGTTCTCAATGGGGTGGAGCGCGATGTGGGCGAATTGTACGAACAACGCAGGCTCATAGCTAAGCTTCGATCAGCGGTATGACAGATAGGCCTCCGGCGACGGGGTCCGTGAGCTTGATTGCCTTCAACAATGCAGTGAGGAAGCGCTCCCTTTTCGACCATATGGGAGAAGTCTGATTGACATCCTGAAGGGTTCGATAGCACCATCCACCCGCTGCGGCAAACTCCGCAGCCAGGTTTGACAGCCTGAAACCACAAGGCGCACCAGCGCCCATCTTCGATGCCGGCGCTTTTCTTCTGCCCGGCGTTCGGCATGGGCGAAGCTGCCAGTTCAACGGCGGGCGGTGTGCGGAGGCCGAAAGGCCTGCCGGTTCCTTGTGGCCGGTCTGTCAACCGCGCACCGTCCGCCACCCTCGATTGACAGCGAGGCGGCGGACTCCTCATCGCACAAGGAGTCCGACATGAGCCGTTCCAAGGAAGTTACACGCGTTTCCACCGTTGCGGCCAACCGCAGCCCGTCCAGGCACGAGGCATCCACGCCGCGGATGATCGATTCCGCGCCGGTCCCGGAGTTGTTCTCGCCGCCGTTGCCCACGCCATCCGCTTCCAGCGGCTGGGCGCGCATGCCCAAGCGCTGCACGATGGGCTACCTGTACTACGACGAGCGCCGGGGCCAGCAGGTCGTAGGCCGGCCCGTGCCCAAGCTGCGCCTGTCCGGCCGTTGGCTGGAACGTTGCGGCTTTGCCGTAGGCGATGCGTTGCAGGTGACGGTGGGGAACGGGTTGTTGTTGATCAGCCGCAGCACGAACGACCAGTGAGCGGCACTGCGCTGCGGCTGTTCAACGGTTGATGGCCGCCGCGGTGCGCTTTCCGCCGTCATGAAAAGAAGAAGCCTGCTTGCGCGGGCTTCTTCTTGGGTAACGCAGTCAGGTGCATCACGCGAAGGCGTTGCGCAGGAGATTAAAAGTCTTCTGCTCGACCAATGCTGACGGCTGGTTACGCCACCTTCCCGCGCCGCGCCCGCTCCAGGTGCACCAGCAGCAGCGAGATCGCGGCTGGGGTCATGCCGGGGATGCGCTGGGCCTGGCCGATGGTCTGCGGGCGCACGCGTTCGAGTTTCTGCAGCACTTCGGCGGAGAGGCCGCGCACGGCGGCGAAGTCGAAGCCTTCGGCAATCGCGGTGTTCTCGTGGCGCTGCTGGCGTTCGATTTCCTCGCGCTGGCGGTCCAGATAGCCGGCGTACTTGACGCTGATCTCCACCTGTTCGGCCACGCGCGCATCGCTCACGCCGGGGCCGAGCGAGGGCACGCGCATCAGCTTGGCGTAGTCCAGTTCCGGGCGCTTGATCAGGTCGAGCACGTTGGTTTCGCGGCTCACGGCCACGCCGGTGGTTGCCTGCACGTCGCGGCCCAGCGCGTTGGCGGGGGTGGCCCACAGGCCGCGCAGGCGCGCGCTTTCGCTGGCCACGGCAGCCTGCTTGGTTTCGAAGGCGCGCCAGCGGCGGTCGTCGACCAGGCCCAGGTCGCGGCCGGTGGGGGTCAGGCGCGCGTCGGCGTTGTCCTCGCGCAGCTGCAGCCGGTATTCGGCGCGGCTGGTGAACATGCGGTAGGGCTCGCTGGTGCCGTGGGTGATCAGGTCGTCCACCAGCACGCCGATGTAGGCCTCGTCGCGGCGCGGGCACCAGCCCTGGCGCCCCTGCACGAACAGCGCGGCGTTGACGCCGGCCAGCAGGCCCTGCGCGCCGGCTTCCTCGTAGCCGGTGGTGCCGTTGATCTGGCCGGCGAAGAACAGGCCGGCCACCTGGCGGGTTTCCAGCGTGTTCTTGAGCCCGCGCGGGTCGAAGAAGTCGTATTCGATGGCATAGCCGGGGTGGGTGATGTGCGCGTGCTCGAAGCCGCGGATGCTGCGCACCAGTTCCAGCTGCACGTCGAACGGCAGCGAGGTGGAAATGCCGTTGGGGTAGATATCCACCACGTCCAGGCCTTCGGGCTCGACGAAAATCTGGTGGCTGTCCTTTTCGGCGAAGCGCACCACCTTGTCCTCGATGGACGGGCAATAGCGCGGGCCGATGCCTTCGATCTGGCCGCTGTACAGCGGCGAGCGGTGCAGCGCGTTGCGGATCACCTCGTGGGTGCGCTCGCTGGTGTGGGTGATCCAGCAGCTCACCTGCCGCGGGTGCTCGGCCACGTGGCCCAAGTAGGACATCACCGGCAGCGGGTCGTCGCCGGGCTGTTCTTCCATGACGCTGTAGTCGAGCGAGCGGCCGTCGATGCGCGGCGGGGTGCCGGTCTTGAGGCGGTCGATGGCGAACGGGCGCTCGCGCAGGCGCGCGGCCAGGGTGGTGGCCGGCGGGTCGCCCATGCGCCCGGCGGTGTACTGGGTTTCGCCGATGTGGATCTTGCCGGCCAGGAAGGTGCCGGCGGTGAGCACCACGGCCGGCGCGTGGAAGGTCAGCCCGGTCTGGGTGATGGCGCCGCGCACGGCGTCGCCCTCAATGACCAGGTCATCCACCGCGGCCTGGAACACGGTGAGGTTGGGCTGCGATTCGACGATGCGGCGGATCGCCATGCGGTACAGGTTGCGGTCGGCCTGGCAGCGGGTGGCGCGCACCGCCGGGCCCTTGGAGGCGTTGAGCGTGCGCCACTGGATGCCGGCCAGGTCGGCGGCGTGCGCCATGGCCCCGCCCAGCGCGTCGATCTCCTTGACCAGGTGGCCCTTGCCGATGCCGCCGATGGCCGGGTTGCAGCTCATGGCGCCCACCGTTTCCACGTTGTGGGTCAGCAGCAGGGTGCGGGCGCCGCCGCGCGCCGCGGCCAGTGCGGCCTCGGTGCCGGCGTGGCCGCCGCCGATGACGATGACGTCGTAGCGGTAGAAGGAGTTGTCCATGGGGGTGATGAGCACTGGAAGTGTGAAGTCCGTCGACAGCGTGAAAATCCGGCCGTCAGTGGCGAGGTGGTGATTTTACCGCCAATGTGTCTGCGCGCAGGTACGGGCCAGGAACTGGCATGCAAAGTGCATCCAATTCCCTTGCACCCGGTATGGCATGCGACGCGCGCGCAGCGGCTGGAATTGGAACAGGGGCCAGCCCAGGCGCATGCCGGGGAAGCATGGGGGCCGGCAGTCGGGGGACTGTCGGCCCCTTCTTTATTGCGGTTTTGCCGTGGTGCCGGCAGGGCCTGGCCGCTGGCGCCGCAAGGGAAAGGCCCGCTTCCGCAGCCGCATTGCAAAGAGCACCGGGAATCCGGAAAGACGAAGCCCCGGCCTGGCCGGGGCTTCGTCTTCTATAGGTGCCGATGCCCGGCAGGGCCGGAACAGGGGGGATCCAGATTTCCTGACGGACATCGACATGGAGCAGGTCGAGGACAAGGCAGTTCGGGTCAGTTATCGACGCTGCCGGTCACCCGGTTCGGCAAGATTGCCTGGTTTTTCCGTAATTGCAAGCGCCTCAACGCTCCTGGTGCTGTACCCGGCGTGCTCCGCGGGACTGTGACGCCGGTCGTACTGGTGTCTGGCGCGGTTGCGCCATCGGCTGCGGGGCGGCTGCGGCCTGGGGAACCGGCAGGGCCCGCTGCATCGCCTGCGGTGGGCGGGTCTGCGGGCGCTGCAACCGGTCCAGGTCGCGCCAGGGCGATTTGCCGCCACCCCCGTTCACCGGCGGGCGCGGCGGCCGGCCCTCGTTGTTGCCGGGGCGCGGTGGGCGTTGGCCATTGCCGTGGGCCGGCGGTGGCCGGTGTCCGTTCCAATGCCCGTTCTGTGGCCGCGACGGCACGATGACGTACGGCGGCCGGTAACCCGGGTAGCCGTAGTTGGAATAGCCGTAATAGCCATAGCTGCCGTATCCGTAGGGGCCATAGCCATAGGAATCGTAGGGGTAGCCGTACGGATAGGAGCGCTGCACCGACGGTGCGCCGTGGTAATAGCCGCCGCTGCCGCCGCCCACGTAATCGTAGGTGGCGCAGCCGGACAGGCCGAGCAGCAGTCCGGCCGAAAGGATCAGGCGCTTTTTCATGAGTATCCCCCCAGTGGGTATGCGGGCAGCTTCCGGCTCCTGCATTGAATCGGTCCTTAACCCTGCCGGCGGGGCTGAACACCGGCCCATCGTTGCGGATGGTCCGGCACTGGAGCCTACGTTAACCTTTCCGCATGCTCGAACTCACCCTGCCAGGAA
>Ga0153956_1003097_pt1 | contig 11191 bp, 13 predicted proteins | sample TSFL040MetaG_FD_104704 | JGI IMG/M metagenome (GOLD analysis project Ga0153956, IMG submission 104704) | Attine ant fungus gardens microbial communities from Florida, USA - TSFL040 MetaG | ecosystem: Host-associated > Fungi > Mycelium > Unclassified | place: USA: Florida, Wekiwa Springs...
CCGACAGATCGGCCTCTTTGTTCGGAAGCAGAATCTTTGTCGGGCACTGTTCCAACAGCACATCGAGCAGGCCGGAACTAACCGCGTCGGATAGGCTTTGTGTCGCCAGCAGGACGAGGCAGTTTTTCTTGCGAAGCTCTTTCAACCATTCCCGCAGACGTTCGCGGAATACCTTGTGGCCGAGCATCACCCACGCCTCATCAAGCGACAGGATCGCGGGTTGTCCGGTCAAGGATTGCTCGAAACGCCGGAACAGATAGAGCAGCACCGGAATGGCGTTCTTGTCGCCGAGCTTCATCAACTCATCAATTTCAAACACGGTGAAGGCCGACAGGCTCACGGTGTCCGATTTGCCATCGAGCAGATGCCCCATTGCGCCGCTGATCGTGTAATGGTTCAGCGCCGCGCGGATTTCATCGTCCTGCACCGTTGAGACGAAATCCGTTAGCGAGCGGAAGTCACGCGGGGCCTCGCGCAACAGCGTCATGGCGCGATGAATTTCACCCTTTTGGTGCGGGCTTGGCGGCTTGCCCGCCTGCAATTCAAAGCAGATCGCGGCCCATTCTTCGGCCCAAAGCATCGCGCTATCGCTGTCAATGTCGGCCAGCGGCGCGACGGCCACGTGGCTGTTGTCGGCCCCTATGTCGTAGTGCAGGCCGCCCGTGGCCGCGCAGAGCGCATAGAGCGAGCGGCCCTTGTCAAAGGCCGTGATCGTCATGGGAAGCGTGGAGCCGTCAGGCCGGGGCCGACTGCGATAGCGGCGGGCCTGTGCGAGCAGCGTTGCCAGCAGCGTGGACTTGCCCGCGCCGGTCGGGCCGAAAACGAGCGTGTGCCCCACGTCGCCGACATGCAGGTTGAGCCGGAACGGTGTTGCGCCGGTTGTGACGGTCTGCATGAGCGGCGGCGATCCGTGCGGATAGAAGTCGCAAGGATTTTCCCGCAGGCCCGGCCAAACGCTCGACAGGGGCAGCAGATCGGCGAGGTTGAGCGTGTGGATCAAGGGCCGCCGCACGTTTGGGTAAGTATGCCCCGGCAACGAGCCAAGCCACGCCTCAAGACAATTGACGCTTTCGATCCGGGCCGCGAAGCCCTTGCGCTCAACCTCGCGCCGGACATAGCGCGCCTGTTCCTCAAGGAACTGGCGGTTTTCGTGCATCAGGACGATGACGGGCGTGTAGTAGCCATATGCGACGAGGCCCGAGCGGGCGTCATTCATGGCCTGTTCGCTGTCCTGCATCATCGCAAGGGCGTCGGTGTTAATCATGCCCTTGTTGCTCTTGATGACTTGCGACCAGAACCCGCGCACCTTCTGTTGCCACTTGAGCCGGTAGCGGTTCAGCGCCGCGACCGCCTCATGCTGTTCAAGGAAGATGAAGCGCGACGACCAGCGATAGGCCAGCGGCAGGCCGTCGAGCATGTCGAGCAGGCCGGGCACGGTGAAGCCCGGAAAGCCCTCTATCGCCACGCACGAAATGAACTTGCCGCCGAGCTTCGGCGTGTCGCCGGGCCACAGTTCCGGCGTGCCTAGCCACGCATCCAGATACATGGGGCAATCGGGGATGCGCAGCGCGGCCCCCTCGCCCGTCATGCAGAAATGCAGATAGTTCACCAGTTCGTCGGAATCGTATTCCTCGCCGTCCGGCGCGACCGCGCGAAGCGTGGTCATCCGGCGCATGTGGAGCAGATCGGCTAGGCCGTCCTCAAGATCATGGAGGCGCTTTTTGAAGTCGGCTAACTGGCGGTCGCCGGGCGCGGACAGATCGCGCCCGTCATCGTCATAGACCAACTCGCCCAGCTTCGATTCCCGGCGCAGCGGCGGCAGGAATTGCACGACCATGCCATATTCGGTTTCGTAGTGCGCCCCGTCGCGCTCGAACATCGCGCGGCGTTCCGCGTCGATCATGGCCGAGATCGGTTCGGGGTAGTGCGACGATTCCGGCGGCGAGTAGCCGGGGCTATCGAGCCGCGCCGCGTCCGTCCACACCGCCCAGCCCGCGCCGAAGCGCGACAGGTAGGTGTTGACCATCGACGTGATGTAGTTCCGTTCGGATTCAGTCGAGACGGCGGAATCGTCTCCCCGGAAGAAGAAACCCGCCATCAGCGAGCCATCCTTGCCCTGCACTATGCCCTCGTCAATGAGCGCGGCATAGTTGAGCAGATCGGGGAGGCCCGCCGCCTTGGATCGAAAACTTTTCAGTGCAAGCATGGCGCGCGCCCTTCAATAGATGCGCGGCGATTTCGCCACGCGCCAAGGCCGCGATGACGGCCCGTAATAGTCCCGATATTTAAGCTGGCGCAGATAGACCTTGGACATGACCGGATCGGCCTTTGCCATCTTGCGCAGCCCGTAGACGCAAATCAGCCAGAGCGTGACGCCGACCAGCGTAGCCACCACATTCATGGCGGCCACGATGATGCCGCCCGCAAGAAGCATGGAGAAAAGCATTAGCTCGCGCTCGCCTCCCCACACCTGTTGCGGACGGTGAAGCGCCCGGCGGATAGCTGTCTGCCGCAACGCTTGCTCGCTCATCGCGCAGGCACCCCCGCAGCATGGAGGACCGCGTGCGCGGCGCTGGGATCGAGCGAGAGGCCGCCGGGGGGGATCATCGCGCCGGAGAACAACGCGCCCGTCAGCAGCGTGTTGGCGAACACGATCAAGCAGACGACGAGAACCACGTAGATGATGCGGCGGGTGAACTCGGAGATTTCACCGCCCCAAATCAGGGTCGCGCCGCACGCGATGATACCGAGCAGCGCGATCACGAAGGCCACGGGGCCGCTGATCGACTGCCGGAGCTTGTCTAGCGGCCCTTCCCACGGGAGGCCCGCACCGCCGCCCGCGCCGGAGGCGTCAGCGGCATGTGCAGGCACGGCGGCGAACAGCACCAAAACAGTTAAGGCGCAGAGCATCCAAAAGGTTGGATTGCGCAGGAGGCCACGCATATTGATCGCAAAGCTCATAAGTCATTCCTCGACAGGTTGAGTTACATACTTGTGGCCGTCATGGTCTTTGACCATGACAACCTCTTTCACGCGCCGACCGCCTGCCACCTTCTCAATCGAAATGATTAGGTCGATGGCTTCAGCAATCAGCGTTTTCATCGGCGCTTGCGTGGCCTCAGCAACAAGCTGTTCCATGCGTATCAACCCAGCAGGAGCCGAATTAGCGTGAACCGTAGCGACACCGCCGGGGTGGCCGGTGTTCCATGCTTTCAGGAGAGCGAGGGCCGCGCCGTCGCGGACTTCGCCCACGATGATGCGATCCGGGCGCAGGCGCATGGTGGCCTTGAGCAGTCGCGTCATATCGACATGCTCGACCGCGCGGAGGAGCACGGCGTTCTCTGCCGTGCATTGCAGTTCCCCGGTGTCCTCAATGATGACGATGCGCTCTAGCGGCGACACATCGACCATGTGCCGGATGATGGCGTTCGTGAGTGTGGTTTTGCCGGTGCCGGTGCCGCCGACGACGAGAATATTTTTGCGGTGGCGCACGCTGCTGGCGATGGCTTCCATCTGCCCCGGCGACATAATGCCTTGCTCGACGTAATCGGCGAGCGTGAACACCTTGATTGCCTTCTTGCGGATCGTGAACGTAGGGCCGGAGACGAGCGGGGGAATCAGCGCCTCAAAGCGCGATCCGTCCAAGGGTAGCTCGCACTCAAGAATGGGGTTGTGCGCGGTGATCTGCGTCTTGAGCGTAGAGGCGACCGTCGCCATGAGCGATTCGGCTTGCGAGGGAGCCATGCGGCCAAACTGGCGCATCGGCTGGCCGAGGTGTTCAACCCACAGCGAGCCGTCCGGGTTGAGCATGATTTCAATAACGGTGTCATCACGCAGCAGGGCGATGATTTCCGGCCCTAGCTCTCGGGTCAGCTTCTCGGTGATCCGCCGGATATGCTCATCCCGTGCCCCAAGACGAGCAGGTTGCGAGCCTTCCATAAAGTCCCCTTCCGGTGTTGTGGCGTTGCTGATATTATAGTCTACAGACTATAAAGCCGCAAACACAAGAGGGGTCAAGCGTGAAGGGTCTGAAATGCAAAACACGTTGGTGTTACGCTGGAATCCGCTACAGCGTGAAATTCCCGCTATGGCACAAGCAGCTTCCAGAGAGGTTTCCCGACAGCAGCAGCCAGTTGGGCCATGTTGTCGAGGTTGATTGTGCTTAGTCCGTTTTCGAGTTCGGAAATGAACGGCTGCGAAAAGCCGGTCTTTTCCCGAATCGCTTGTTGGGTCAGACCTGCATCTTTGCGGGCCTTTTTGAAGTTGCGAGCAAAAACAAGCCGTTCCGGCGGAGGTGGTGAATCTCCCGGAATTGCTTTATTTTCCTTGGTGTCACGTTTCGACATATTCGGCGTTGGCACCCTAAAAAAGCTGTGGCGTTGCTCGGTCGCGGCGAGCAGCACCAAAATTTGGGAGGGCCAGCCGCGTGGCAGGTAACAATGATAACAGCGTGGATAGTAAGACGACAGGCTTAAGCGCCCGGTACGTCAAGCTCATACATGACTTTTGGGAAATCGAGCAGGAGTCGGCCCGCAAGGCGGGCGCGCTGGGCGTCATCACCCGAGTGATGGCGCAAGCCACCCTGCCCCACACCGACCCCAAATTGCCCCCCGGCACGCTCTACAGCCGCAGCACGGGACTGCTGACGCTGAACATCGCCCCGACGACGACGAAATACGGCGTGCCGTTCGGGACGATTCCCCGGATCGTTCTCGCATGGATTTGCACCGAAGCTGTCAAGACGAGTAACCGCACGCTGTTGCTGGGACGTTCGCAGCGGGAGTTCCTAGAGAAGATTCAGCTTCACAGCAACGGACGCGACATAGCGCGGATGCGTGAGCAGTGCATGAGGCTGTTCCGCGCCGTGGTGTCGGTCGAGTATGAGAACGACCAAGGCGAAGGAAGCCGCCGCCTCCCGATCACGAACAGCGACACGATTTTCTGGCATCGGTCGAACGCCAACGTGCAATCGCTTTGGCAGAGCGAACTAGAGCTAACCGAGCAGTTCTATAACGAGGTGAAGGCCCATCCGGTGCCTATCGACATGCGGGTGTATCACGCCCTTAGCAAGTCGCCGATGGCGATGGATATTTACACGTGGCTGACCTACCGCATGTTCGTGCTACGGGCGAGCGGCAAGAAGGCCGCACGGGTGCCGTGGATCGGCCTCAAGGCCCAGCTAGGGAGCAACATCGCCGACGACGCGGCGGGCCTTCGCCTGTTCAAGAGCCGGTTCCGGCAACGGCTCAAGGAGGTCTTGCTGTTCTATCCCGAGGCGCACAGCCACGTGAAAGACGAAGGCTCGCACCTGATGCTCACCCCCTGCCAACTGCACCTCCCCGGCCCCGGCGAAACTCGCCTGCTTTGATCCGCCGCGCGGCCTCGCCGTCCCGGCTCCGGCGCTGATCCAACAGGGCAGCACCAAAGGGGCGCAGGAGGGCCGCAGAGAGGCCCGTGCGCCCGCCGGGCACCTACCCACCCCGAAGCCCCAATGAACGCGCCAGCGGCCCGCTGTGGCCCGTGGCGGGGCCATTCCAATATGGCCCCTGCCCGCCCTTGGCGTGAGCCAGTTTTGAATTGGATTGTGCAATCCAAATTATATGTGCAGGAGATCGGCGGCAGATCGCGGCGGGCCTGTGGATAAGCCTGTGCGGTCAGGGAGTTATCCACGTGTAATCTGATACGCAGCGAAAAGCCCGGTTTTGCTGGGATTTTGGCGAAATCGGCGATTTATCCACGTGTAATCTGATACGCCGAGTGCGTGTAATCTGATACGCTCCGCCCGGCCAAAAGCCGCGCAACTTGTTGATTTGAAAGCCGAAAATCGACCGCCCGCGCTTCCCCCAAGTATCTTCTTTTTCAAATAATATAATCTAAACAAGATATTGGCGGCCCGCCGCTGTGGACAGCGGCAGTCCGAAAGGGATTCCGACACCAAAAGGGAGGTTTTTGGGAGGTAGGTCGTTTTACCGGAAAAGGCAACTTAAGTGAACTTAGGGCAATCAAAGGCAATTCAACGCAACTAAAGGCAACTTTTGAGCGCACAGGCCGCCCCGCCCGCTTTCCTTTTGGTGCTACTTTTTCCTATCAACCACGGTTGACATTCGCAAACCTGCCAACTATAATTAGCACATGATCGAACTCATCAAGACCGCGACTTTCGATGCTTGGCTGATCGGTTTGCGCGACCGTAAGGCGGCGATCCGTATTCAGGCCCGGCTTGACCGGCTGGCGGTCGGGAATCCCGGCGACGTGAAGCCCGTAGGGGCTGGCCTGTCGGAAATGAGGATCGACCACGGCCCCGGCTACCGGGTCTATTTCATGCAGCGCGGCCCGGTGCTGATCGTGTTGCTCTGTGGTGGCGATAAGTCGTCACAGGCCCGCGACATCGAGCAGGCCAAGGCGCTGGCCGCACAATGGAAGGATGAGCCATGAGCAACGAGACGTTCAGCCGATATGACACCGCCGATTACCTCAAGACCGAGGAAGATATTGCGGCCTACATGGATGCCGTGATGGAGGACGGCGGGGACGATCCCGCCTATGTCGCCCGCGCGCTTGGCGTGGTGGCCCGCGCCCGCAACCTAAGCCAGCTTGCCCGTGACGTGGGCATGTCCCGGCAAGGGTTGGACAAGGCGCTATCCGGCGACGGCAACCCCAGCTTTTCAACCGTGGTCAAAGTCGCCCAGGCGCTTGGCCTTCGCGTGTCGTTCAAATCGACGCACACGGGCCAGCCCGCGCAGATCGCAGGGGCGTAAGCCCCCTGCCCTGCCCTAATTGTGGGAGCATGAAAGGCGGCCATGACGGAGATTGAGCGCGCCGAACAAGAGCCGATCCTTGCCCGTCCGACCGGCGACGACTGGCGGCGGTTGCGCGACCGGCACGGCCTTACACAGAACGACCTTGCGGCCCTTGTCTATCGGTCGCCCGACGCCGTGAAGAAGTGGGAGCAGGATCGCGGCGACGGCGACCTTGCCTGTTGGCATTTGGCGCTGTTGTTGCTGGGCGAGCTTGCCCGCAAGAAGCGCCGCCGGTCGCCGATCCGGGCCGAGGCCGGGAGCGCCTAGCGGTCGAGCGCGTTCAAGCCCGCGCCTGCCACGCTGATTCTGTTCCGCCCGTTCCTCTTGGCGTCGTAAAGCGCCCTATCCGCGTCCTGTAGCAACCCCTCATAGACCGGGCGCGGCTCGCTGGACGCGGCCATATGCGCGGCGCTGGCGATGCCCACGCTGATCGTGATGCGTTGTAGCGGGCTTCCGGCGTGCGGGATGGCGAGATCATGGACGGCCTGTTTCATCGCTCTGGCGATATGCTCGGCCCCTGCCCTTGGCGTGTTCGGCAGGATCACAGCAAATTCCTCCCCGCCATATCGGGCGGCCCAATCGGTCGGGCGATGGAGGGCGGAAAGGATCGCGGCGCTCACCGCCTGCAAGGCGGCATCCCCTGCGACGTGGCCGTAGAGGTCATTGAAGGGCTTGAACCAATCCACGTCGATCATGGCGACCGACAGTGCGGGGTGCCCCCGCAGCATCCGGCGCGTTTCATCGTCCAAGACCTTTACCAGCCCCCGGCGGTTCAGGAGGCCGGTTAGCGGGTCGGTTTCGGCGAGGGCTTCAAGTTGCCGGTGCGCGAGGGCCAATTTTTTGTTCGAGGCCGCCAAGGCGATTTCGGTTTGCTTGAGATCGCTAATGTCCGTCAGGATCGCGGCGACGGCGGTAGCCCGGCCCTCATGCCCGAGATCGAGCGGACTAACACCAACAAGATAGACGTGGCCGTTGATGGTGATTTCGTGGTCGGGGACCATCTGGCCCATGTCGAACGTCGCAAAGTCCCGGCGCGCGTTGGCGACCATCTCGGGCGTGCAGAAGTCCGACATAGGCTTGCGCGGGAGCGCCGAAAGCGGCTGGCCGAGGATCGCCGCATATTTGTCGTTCGCGGCGATGAAATGCGCCTCCCGGTTAACCAGACACATGGCGACCGGCAGAGAAAGGATTACGTTTTGGAGCGCATCAATTGGGAAACTTGAAAACATACGACAAGACCACCCCCCACGTCTCATGAATATGCGAGCGTCAAGGGGGGCTTTGGCGCGTGCCGTCAAAGGTGCTGTCGCTCGCGGTGACAGCATTGTGCGCCAAGCACTACCATGACGAATTTAACCGAATGTTCCCAAGTTAGGTAAATATTTACAGTTTAACAGGTGGTGGCGGCGCACGTGGGGCTATCAGTGCGTGGCGATAACCTTGGCCGTGTCGATGACGATTCCGGCCCATACGCCCAGAATGTCGGCCTCATGCACGGTGTCGGGTTCGTCCGCCTTGCCGTCCTTCGCGGTGACGGCGAGGATGCCCAGCGTCCGCCCGAACTCATGCGCTTCTACAATTCCGGCCCTTCGCAGATAGACCGCTATGAGGGCGAGCGCGGAGCCTTGCGCGTGCAACATCGCGCGTTCAAAGGGGGTCAGGTCGAGCGCGGGGCGGTTGTCCTCGTGCCCGTCCATGTTGTTGTTATCCATTTCGGTTTCCTCATGCGACCCCGGCAAAGGGGCTGGCGGGCGGTTTGCCGCCCGCCCGGTTATTTCACAAGCACGATGACGAGGGCGGCGATTGCGACGATGGCCGCGAGGCCAGCAGCTACCGCCGCGATGATCGCCGTAGATCGCGCCGCACTGGCCGCGCGTGCGCCTTCCACGGCATCGCGCCCGGCTGTCCGCGCGTCGGCCACGTCCTGCCGGATCGCGGCCCCGGCGTCGGACAGCGCGGCTTGCGCCGCCATGCGGACTTGATCGCTCACATAGTTGGCGGCGTCGGTTATGAGCCGACTACCCGCCGCCTTCGACTGTTCGACATGCTCTTGCAGCGCGGCGGCGAGGGCCTTTTGATGGCCCTCGTTTTGCGCGGTTAGCACTTCGACATACCGACCAAGCACTAGGTCATGCAGGGTGACAGTGACCAAGATAGGATCATCCGGCCCGAGCAAGACGTTGTGCTTGATGGCAACGGTTTTCCGAAGCTCATCAAAATCAATCATCCTGCCCCCCTCACATCACAGCGGCGAGTTGTTCAAAGATCGCCTTTTTGACTTGCGCGAGCCGCGACTTGGACATGAGGCCGAAGCTGGCCGAGTTGGCGACTTCGCCGAACGTCAGCTTTGAATCGAGCATCAGTTGAACGTCCTTGCCGAACGTGCTTCCGGTTTGGCGCGCGATCCGCACAAGGCCATGCACGCGGTCGCGGTTGTTGGCGTAGACCTTCATTTCCTCGAACGTCTTTCCCTCGGCCTCAATGTCGCCGAAGAACTCATTGAGCCACACGACGATGCGGGTTTGCTCCGGCATCTGTTCGACCAGCGAGGCGAACCCGGCGAGGGTGTCGCGGATCGCCTGTCCGCCCGTGATGACGGTATGGATGACGACCTGTTTGCCGTGTTCGGCAATGACGTTGATCGCGTCATTTTCGGCGATGTAGTAGGAGAGGGGAATGAAGCTCGCCGCGCCGTTGTCGATGACGAAATTGGAATCTTCGGCAACGACGCGCTCAATCAGAGCGTCAAAGTTACGCTCAACCAGCGAGCCGCCTTCCATTAGTTCAAGGCGCTGGGTGTCAAAAGCCTTGTAGCCCGCAAGGGTCGCGTTCACCGGATCGGTGTCCACGGCGACGACCGGCTGGCCCTTGTCGTGCAGGTATTGCGTAATGAGGCTCGACACGAAGGACTTACCGACGCCGCCCTTGCCTTGCAGGGTGAAATGAACTTGCTTCATGTGCGAATTGCTCCTTTCAGATGAGATCGTTGCGGTCATTGCCGCTGTTGGGGTTGTGGCTGAATCCGCCCTTTGGCTTGGCGGGCCGCGCCGGTTGCTGGCCGGGGCCTGCGGCGCTGGGGTTGGGGCTTGCAGGGGAGGGGGTTCCTCCGCTGCTGGGCGCTGGGGTTGGGGTGGTTTGCGGGGCGGCGGCTTCGCCTTGCCCGCTTCGCGTTTGGTGCCTGTCATGGTCTGCCTTCCTTACGTATCTGCCGACATACTTTGTGAACTGCGGATACCCGATGCCGAGTTGGTTCCTGTGATCGTCATAGATCGCCCGCATCGGGTGCCCTGCGTCGAGCAGCCTTTGGAAGTCAGCCAGACGGGCCAGAAAGGCGACACGGCCCGCGCCGCGATGCACCTTTTTGGTGTCGTCCGTCATGTGCTTTTGCTCCGATAAAGCGCCTCATGATTCGCCGAGTGGCGACCCATCATAGCGCGTTAGGCAACTCTACGCAATTCTAAGCAACTTAGGGCAATTGCGCAACTCCGATAAGGCAACTTAGCGCAACTCGGGTTAATATAGGGCAATTGAAGGAAACTCGGCAAGAGAAATATCGCCTGTGGGCGATATTTCTGGCGTCTTGCGCTAGGTTGCGTATAATTGGCTAAGGTAGGATGGCAGGATGTGTGTTGTGGGCCTACGCGGCAAGCCGCGCAGTCCCCCAACACCTCGCCTTACTCGCCTTTGGCTCGACGGAATCCTGCTCTGCGAGGCTCACGGTCGCTACCGCGACAAGGGCGACAAACGAACGAAAAGGGGCGCAAGGCGCATGACAGATGACGACACCAAAACGCCCGAGAGGCGGCCCCGGCGGGAGGTTCCGCCGGTCAAGGTGTGGGTGACGGATGCGGAGAAAGCGGAGCTTTCCGACCGGGCGGCGCAGGCCGGATTATCGGTGTCCGCCTACATGCTGGCGGCGGGCCTCAATCATCCGATCCGATCCGTCTATGACCTAACGGCGGTCGCCGACCTTGGCCGGGTCAACGGCGACCTTGGCCGGGTGGCCGGGCTGCTAAAGCTATGGCTTGCCGAGAAGCGGGGGCAGGGTGCGCGGCCCTTCGACGTTGAGAAGATGATGAACGAGTTTCGGGCGTTGCAAACCGAGCTATCGGGCATCATGCGGCAGGCACTGAAATGATCGCCAAGCGCATACCGCGAAGCAAGGGCACGTCCAGCCCGGCGCGGCTTATCCGCTACATGGTCGCGGCACAAGGCGGGATCGAGCCGGAGAGTTGGAAGCGCACCGCCGATTACATACTGGACACCAAAAACACGACGACGCACGGCGAGAAGGTCAGCAGCTATCGCGTGACCAATTGCGGCACCGATGACCCGGCGCAGGCGGCGACGATCATTGAAGCGATACAGGCGGCCAACAAACGGTCGAAGGC
>Ga0153956_1003098_pt1 | contig 11186 bp, 11 predicted proteins | sample TSFL040MetaG_FD_104704 | JGI IMG/M metagenome (GOLD analysis project Ga0153956, IMG submission 104704) | Attine ant fungus gardens microbial communities from Florida, USA - TSFL040 MetaG | ecosystem: Host-associated > Fungi > Mycelium > Unclassified | place: USA: Florida, Wekiwa Springs...
CAGCTTCTGTCCGACGACACGCGCAGCAACGTCGGATGAACTGCCCGCGGCGAACCCGACGATAATTCTGACCGGCCGGTTGGGATAAGCCTGCTGCGCCGCGGCCGGCCCGATCAGGACGGCGCCGGCAATGAAACCGAACAGAGCGCGCCGGCCGATTGCAAATCGACCTCGTTCGCTTTTCTTCTCCTGCGATCGCATCAAATCCTCCCCGGTATCTTTTATGGGCCGACGTATATCGCCGGCGGCTGGCTGAAGAACGAATAGAGCGTGTGATAGACCAGCATGTAATTGGTCTGCTGGAAGCTCGCGTGAGAGATGCCGGGCATAAGCGCGAAATGCTTGTCCGGATGCGGCAGCAGCTCGAAGAATCGATAGAGATCATCGATCCCCGCAATCCCGTCGTACTGCCCGCGCATCATGATGGTCGGCACGGTGATCGTTTTCGGGTCGACCATCGGCAGCCTGGTGCACATATCGAGATAGGTGCCGGTAGGCACCGTGTCGTCCCACTTCAGGGACTCGACCGCGAACGCCTCGATCAGGTCCGGCGTCGCCGTGCCCGGCAAGTCCCGGTCGAATACGGACTGGATCACCGCGCGATTGAACGGTCGACGATTGACGCGCTCCAGTTCGGGAACGGTCTTGCGTCTCTCGGCCAGAGTAGGGCTCCCCTCGCCCGTCCAGACGAACGCATCGAGCGCAAGCCGCGCAACACGGTCGGGGTGACGCGCCGTAAACACGGCCGACTTCAATGCACCCGAAGAGATGCCGTACAGCAGAACCTGTTCGATGCCGCGAACCTTGAAGATGTAATCGGTCGCCGAGACGATGTCGTCCGCACCGATCTCGATCCCGAACTTGCTGTCGCGCGACTTGTCGGACCGTCCGTAGCCTTCGTTGTCGAGACACCAGGTGTCGTAGCCGCGCGCGGCAAACCAGTCCATCACCGACGACCACGGCCGTCCGGGGACGTGCAGATCGAAGGTCGCCAGCGAGCCCCAGGACGAACCATGAATGAACAGGAGCGTGCCCTGATAATCCGTACCGGGCGCGCGCCGCTTCTCCCAGAGAAACAGCTTGATCCCGTTCTTGTCGGCCCAGTGTTCCCGTCCCTGAACCAGATGTCCGTCGCCTGCTGCGTGCATGTATCAATCCGGATTGTGTGAGTGTCGGCAATGCGTGAAGGAAAGCTATTTCGCGCCGGGCTTCGAACCGACCCGGCCTTCTTCTTCGAGAACCTGATTGGCGGCCTTGAACGCATCGAGGCCGGCGGGGATGCCGCAATAGACCGTGGCCTGCAGCAGCGCCTCCTTGATCTCGTCGACGCTGACGCCGTTGCGAAGCGCGCCGCGCACATGGAGCTTGAGTTCATTCGGACGGTTGAGCGCCGTCAGCATCGCCAGATTGAGCAGGCTCCGCGTCTTGAGTTCGAGACCCGGACGGGTCCAGGCATAGCCCCAGCACCATTCCGTGGTGATGCGCTGAAACGCGGCCATGAAGTCGTTCGCATTGGCGAGCGAGGCGTCGACATAGTCGGCGCCCAGCACCGCGCGTCTCTGCGCCAGCCCCCGATCGAAGACAGCCTGCAATTCCTGATCGCCGGTCATTCCGTACCCCTCTCGTTTGGTATATTATAATACAATATGATGATTTTTCCGTCAAACAGACTCCCGCCGGGACGGAGCCCTTGAACAAGGTTCAGAGGCCGGGCCGACGGGTGGTTCGCAAAGCGGGATTGACACGCGGACGAGAGATCGGACGCATCTCCTGCGCCGCCGGCGGGCCGCCGGCTTGCGGAAGCGCGCCGGCAGTTTCTCGTTGATCCGTCAGGTCAGGCGCCGGAAGCGCGCAGATGGCCGCCGACATTGCGGGGCGATGACATCGTCGCCGGCCCGTTACCGCGGCAGACATGCCGCGGCCATATCTCAACGGGAACCCGGCCCCTCCGAGCCGCGTCCCGGCCAATGGGCGATGGTGTGCTGCACGCAGTCGCCAACATGCTCTTTTAAAATCGCCTTTGCGCGCACGGCATCACAGCTCAGCGCGCAATCGAGCAATTCGCGATGCTGGCGGACAGGGGCCTCATCCCTGAACTGAAACGTAATCATCTGATAGCGGAAATATCGATCGAACACCGCGGCATGGGTTTCCATCAGCGTTGCGGACCCGCAGTTGGAAATCAGCGCCTGATGAAATTCGCTGTCGTACTGCTTCCACTGTTCCGACGCGCCGATTTGCGATTGCATCAGCTTCTCGGTCGCAGCGAGCTTATGGTGTGCCGAGACGACGCGCCCCTCCCACTCGACGTCGGCACGGGCAAATGACCGTTCAATCGCGTGCGACTCAAGAATGAGCCGCAGATCCGCCAGCTCCTTCAGATTCTCCACCGAGATCGGGGCGACCTCGAAGCCCTTCTTGCCCTCAGCGACGACCAAACGTTCGGATGCCAGACGATTGAGGATTTCGCGCAGGGTCGTGACGCTCAACCCATAGGTTTGCCTGAGCACTTCCAGCCGCAGGCGCTGGGAGGGGGGCAATCGCCCGAAGATGATATCGGCGCGAAGGCGCAGATAGCCGTCATCGGCAACCGACGCGGATTCAGAAGTTTCCATTATCGTCATTGAGGCCAACCGTCAGAAACGGTCCTTTCTGGCACCCGCGGGTTGTCCTCACAAGGGCGAGGATTTCCCTATATAGAGCCAATATCATATTATGATATTAGAATTATAGTTTGACTGATAGATCATAACATGATCCGCTTCCTGCCCAAGACGGTACAAACCGCAGCGATTGACCTGGGAGGAGAGCGATGAAGCCTGTGACATCCATTGTGTGGGCGGCGGTGGCCTCGTTCGCGTTGGGGGCCGTTGTTCCGGCCGGCGCGCAGGAGATCCAAAACCGGACGATCCGCTGGGGGCACCTCAACAACACCGACCATCCCGTGAGCTTCGGCGTCCAGAAATTCGCGGAAATCCTCGCCGCCAAGAGCGGCGGCAAGATGAAGGTCCGGGAATTTCCCGCCTCGCAACTCGGAAACGAGATGCAGATGCAAAGCGCGGCACGCGGCGGCACGCAGGAAATCGTGTCGGCTTCGACGGCGTCGCTCGCATCGGTCGTGAAGGACTTCGCTCTGCTCGATCTTCCGTTCATTGTCGCCAATTTCGCGCAGGGCGAAGACCTCGTGCGCGGGCCATTCGGAAAGCTGCTGCTGTCGAAACTGCCCGAGAAAGATCTCATCGGGCTTGGCTATTGGACGCTCGGTTTTCGCAACGTCACCAACAGCCAAAGACCGATTGCCAGGCTGGAGGACTTCGAAGGCTTGAAGCTGCGCGTGCTGCCGAGTCCCGTCTATGTCGAGACGTTCAAGGCGTTCAAGGTCAATCCGGTACCGATGAACTTCGCGGAGCTTTACAGCGCGCTGGAATCGAGAACCGTCGACGGACAGGAAAACCCCTATTCGGTGACCTATTCGAATAAATTCTACGAAGTCCAGAAATACGTGTCCTCGACCAATCACACCAACTCCTACAACATCATCATCGTCAGCAAGAAATTCTGGGACAAGCTTTCGCCGACCGAGCAGCGTCTCATGCGCGAGGCTTACGAAGAATCCCGCGAATACCAGAAGCAGCAGACCCAAATCGCCGTCGACAAGTCCCTCGCGGGCCTGCGGGAAAAGGGCATGACGTTTACCGATATCGCCCCCGCCGACCTCGCCCGGATGCGCGAGGCCACGAAGCCCGTGATTGAGAAATTCCTCGCGGAGTACGATCCTGAGATCGTGAAGGTCTTCAAAGCGGAAATCGAGCGTATCCAGAAAACACAGTAACCGGCACATGAGGCCGCGCGCGGCGTGGAATTTCCACGGCGCGCGCAGCCCTGCCACGCTGAAGGTCTGTGCATGCAACGCGCTCTCGACTGGTACTGCAATCTCATCAAGTTCCTTGCGGTCGCCTGCCTCGCCGGCATGGTCGTGCTGGTGTTCGGAAACGTGGTTCTGCGCTACGGCTTCAATTCGGGAATCGTCGTATCCGAGGAAGCGGCGCGCTGGCTGCTCGTCTGGCTGACATTTCTCGGGGCGATCGTCGCGCTTCGCGAGCACCGGCATCTCGGAATCGATACGCTGATCCGCAAGCTCTCGCCGGGCGCAAAGCGCGTCGTCTTCGTCATCAATTACGCGCTGATGCTGTACGCGAACTGGCTGCTATTGCTCGGTAGCTGGCGTCAGATGCTTCTCACCGCGTCGGATCGCTCTCCGGCCGCGTCCTTTCCCGTCGGAATATTCTACGCGTCGGGCGTGGTGTTCGGCGCATCGGCCGCGGTCATTCTTCTTTATGACGTGAGCCGCGTGCTGCTCGGGCACGCCAGAGAGGACGAACTCGTCACTGTCCGCGAATCCGAAGAAGCCTGATGATGGGGGTTCAGCGGTCATGACAATCGCCATCTTTACCGTCTCGCTGCTCGGCGCCATGGCGCTCGGGATGCCGATCGCATTCGCGCTGCTGATCTGCGGCGTGACGCTGATGGTTTCGCTCGACATCTTCGACGCGCAGATCGTCGCGCAAAATACCATCAACGGCGCCGACAGTTTCCCGCTCATGGCTGTCCCGTTTTTCATGCTCGCCGGCGAGATCATGAACCGGGGCGGTTTGGCGCGACGGATCGTCGATGTCGCGCTGACGCTGGTGGGCCATGCCCGCGGCGGCCTGGGTTACGTCGCGATCCTCGCGTCGGTCATTCTGTCGTCCCTCTCCGGCTCCGCGGCGGCCGACGCCGCGGCGCTGGCCGCCCTGGTCGTTCCCATGATGGTGGGCGCCGGTCACAGCAAAATGTCCGCGGCAGGGCTGGTATCGGCTGGAAGCGTGATCGGCCCCGTCATTCCGCCGAGCATCGGTTTCGTGCTGTTCGGCGTGGTCGGCGGCGTTTCGATCTCCAAGCTGTTCCTCGCCGGAATTTTCCCGGGGCTGCTTCTGGCTGCCGGGTTGTGCATCGCCTGGTGGCAGGTTGCAAAGAAAGAGGACGTCGCACGGCGGCCGCGCGCCTCATGGACCGAGGTGGCTCGCGCCGTCATCGACGGGTTCTGGGCCCTGATGCTTCCGGCCATCATCGTCGTCGGATTGCGGTTCGGCATATTCACCCCGACGGAAGCGGGTGTCGTCGTTGCCGTCTACTCCCTGTTCGTCGCGACCTGCATCTATCGCGAGCTGAAACTGGGCGACCTGTACAGCGTGTTTCTGTCCGCCGCCGTCACCACCAGCGTCGTGATGTTTCTCGTGGCCGCAGCCCTGGTCTCCTCCTGGCTGATTACGGTTGCCGAGATCACTCACCAGGTCGTCGACATGCTGCACCCGCTCATGGGTAGCCCGATCCTGCTGATGCTGGCGATCATGGTGATTGTCGTCATCGTCGGGACCGCTCTGGACCTGACGCCGACCATCCTCATCATGACGCCAATCCTCATGCCCGTGATCCGGGAAGCCGGAATCGATCCGGTCTATTTCGGGGTCCTCTTTATCGTCAATAATTCGATCGGGTTGATTACACCGCCGGTTGGCGTGGTGCTCAACGTCGTTTGCGGCGTTTCGGATATCAGCATGGAAGACGTCATCAAAGGCGTCTGGCCGTTTCTGATCGCGCAACTGGGCATTCTGCTTTTGCTCGTGCTGTTCCCGTTCCTCGTGACGGGACCAGCCAAGTGGTTCGGGGGATGAACACGTTTCAAATCATGCGTCTGAAAATCATCAACGGCCCGAATTTGAATCTGCTCGGAGTTCGAGAACCGCATATCTACGGAAGCACGACGCTGGCGCAAATTCATAGCGCCTGCAAGGAAGCAGCCACCGAATTCAATGCACGCCTGGAGTTTCTGCAGTCGAACCACGAAGGGCAGATCGTCGATTGGATTCAGGAAGGCCGCGACGATGCAGATGCGATCATCTTCAACCCGGCCGGTTATTCGTTCTATTCCGTCGCGATCTTCGACGCATTGAAAGCCTTCGAGAGGCCGATTATCGAGCTGCATCTCTCCAATATCCACGCGCGGGACGATCTCCACCGGCATTCCATCATGTCGCGCGCCGCCACCGCCGTCATTTGCGGCTTCGGACCGCTCGGATACCGGTTGGCGATACAAGCGGCGGCACAAGTGCTGGCCGGCAAGGAATAGGGCCACATGCAGCCCAAAGCATTGCTCGCCATTCGCAGCGACATCGCCGCATCGGTGGAATCAGACTATCTGGCATGGCTGACCCGCGAACACACCCACGAGCGGGTCGGCATCAAAGGATTTTTGTCGGCCCGGGTCTATCGGCAGCAGCATGCCGGTTTCGCCCGATTCCTGATCCTCTATGAATTGTCCGATGCCGATGTCGTGGACGATCCGGCTTATCTGAGCCGGCTGAATAACCCGACGCCGTGGACGACAAGGATCATGCCCAACCTCGCAAATTTCGTCCGAGGCGGAGGTCCTGTTTCGCTCGCGCTTGGCAAGGGATACGGAACGGCTCTCCTCGTTGCGGAAATCGACAACGACGCGGCCGTCTCTCATCTTCAAAAGGCGTTGACTGATCTTCCGGGCATCATCGCCATCCGAATTCTCAAGACCGATCTGGAAAAAACATCCGTCGCCTCGAACGAAAGGAACCTGAGAAGCGGCGACAGGAGTTTCAAAACCCTGATGCTGATCGATTGCCTTCAAAACCATCCGTGGCGGCAGACAACCGGGGAAGCGCACCGCGAAATACCTCTTCTCCTGAAGCAAGGGCAGCCCGAGATACGCGCCTCGATGTACGCCCTGATATTCCATCTTTGCTCAGATCGAGCGTTCGGGAGCGATTAACGATCGTCGCTGTCACGCGGTCCCTGCAAGCATCCAACTGCCCGCTCAAGCATTCCCGAACGACATCGCAGCCATATTGACGAGCCGGCTCGATGACGGGATCGGCTTGTCGGCGTCGGGCCGGAAATCACAGGACGAAGGCGGACCCTTCCCGGCCCGCCCCCGGCACGCTTCACCTGATTGATCTTCAGGCCGTCATCCCCGCTTCGCCAGCCGTCAGATGTTCGGGTCCCATGCGACCGGGACCAGACGATAACCCGCGCCGTCCCTTTCCACATGCCCGACGCAGGGATACGGAAAATGATAGCCGACGACGACAGCCTTCTCTGCGGCCGCCATGTCATAGAACTTATGGCGCGTGCTTTGGGCGACCAGAGGCTCGTTGTCGAAGGCGACATGCCAGTCCGGATTCCGCAGGAACAGCGAGGGAATGTTGGTCACGTCGGTCTGAACCAGAATTTTCCGGGTTCCCGAAGCGACGACAAACGACATGTGACCCGGCGTGTGGCCCGGAGTCGCGATCGACGTAATGCCCGGCGCGATCTCCTTGTCGGCGTCGTAAGGCGTCACCCCGAGGCCATCCATCATCTTCTTCGCGGTCGGGAAGAACGCCTTGTTAAAGCCGTTGGCCTTGCTCGCATTCGCGTCGTCCGACCAGAACGCCTGCTCCACGGCCGGCACCTTGATCTCCGCATTGGGAAACGCGGGGCTGCCTTCGGCAGTCTTCAAGCCGCCGATATGATCTCCATGAAAATGCGAGATGATGACGATATCGATCCTGGCCGGATCGATCCCGGCGGCCCTCATGTTGAGTTGCGCCTGCCCGACGGCGCCCTTGGTGGCGCCGTGCGCCGCAAGGCCATTGCCTGTATCGATGGCAATGAGCTTCGATCCGGTGTTGACGATCATCGGGCTGAACGGAATCGTCACCTTCCCTTCCGGCATGTAAGCGTCCGCCGCCGCCTTGATGGCCTGGTCCTTGCTCGCATTCGCGACAAAATTGTCGGGAACGGGAAATGTCCGGGCGCCATCCATCAACTGGATGATTTCGTAATCGCCGACCTTGTAGCGATAAACCCCGGTGGCCGTGGCGGCCGTTTGAGCACGCGCGGGCGTGGCCTTGAGAAGCGGCACGCCGGCCGAGGCAAGCATCGCCGCGGAGGAAGCGAACAGGGTACGACGTGTCATTTGCGTCATGTGTCTATCCTCACTGTTTCTGTTGCTAGGCCCGGAATCGGGTCTGTCCGAATCCGGGAATACGGCTCACGGCAAAAACGACTGCGAAGGTGATGATGAGCATCCCGAGGCCCAGAACCGAGATGGCGCCAAGGTCTCCGCTTTCGTTGAGATCGTAGATCAAAACCGAGAGCACCTTCGTTTCGGACGTAAACAGGATAATCGCCGCCGACAGCTCGCGCATGACGCCGACAAAGATGAAGCACCAGGTGGCGATGACGCCGGTTCGCAGCAGCGGCGCCGTGATCTCCCACAGCGACCGCAAACGCGTCGCGCCGAGGATACGGCTGGCGTCCTCCAACTCCGGATGAATGGTGCGGATCGCAGAGCGAAGCTGCTGATAAGCCGACGGCAACGCGATGGTGACGAAAGCGATCAGCAGGATCCACAGCGTCCCGTAAAGCACAAACGGCGGGCGCGTATAGCTCAGGAACAGGCCGACGCCGAGCACGATGCCGGGAATGGCGATCGGAGCGGTGGCGAGAAATCCGAGCGCGCGCCACCCTTTCACCGCCTGCCGCGCGGTAAGATAGGCGATCACCAGCGCAAGCGCCGTGCCGATGGTCGCCGAGAGGCCACCGAGAATAATGGTGTTGTTGAACGCCGGCTTCACGGCCGACAGCTCGAACAGCACGAACTGGATATTGTGCAGCGTCGCATTCGACGGCGTCAGCAGCGTCGTCGCGATCGGCGAGAAGGCCGCATTCAGCAAAGCTCCGTAAGGCAGGAAGACCGGCATTGTCAGCACGGCAAAGCAGACGAGCAACGCCGGCCAGCGCCAGCGTCCGAGCGGGATCAGCCGCGGCGCTCCGTATTTTCCGCCGACGACCGAATAGCCGCGCCGGCCGAGGATGACGTGCTCCGCGCGCAGCAGCAGCACGGTCAGGATCAGAAGCGGCAGCGAGGCGGCGGCGGCCAGCTCAAGCTTGGGCGGATACTGGAAGAGGCTCCAGATCTTGGTGGTCATCGTGTGGAAACCCATCGGCAGCGCGAGAATCGCCGGCGACCCGAACAGCGTCATCGCCTGCAGGAACGCCACGAGCGCGCCGGCCAAAAGCGCCGGCAAGACCAGCGGCACTGTGACCCGTCGTGCCGTGTACCAGCGCCCGCCCCCGAGGATCGAGGATGCGTCCTCGAGTTCTCCGGGCGTGCGGTCGAGCGAATTCGACACCAGCGTGAAGACATACGGAAACGTGTAACAGGAGATCACGAAGATCAGCCCGGTCAGCGTGTAGATATTGAAGATGTGCTCGCTTTGCTCGGCGCCGGTGATATATCGAAAGAACTGGTTGAGAAGGCCGCTGTTCGGCGCGGCCAGCAACTCCCAGGCGATCGCGCCGAGAAACGGCGGCGTCACGAAGGACGCGGTGACCAGCGCGCGGATCGCCGGAGCCAGCGGCAGATCGGTGCGGGCCACCAGCCATCCCATCGGCGCCGCCACCGCGCAGCAGATTACGGCGGATGACGTCGCCAGAATGAAGGTGACAATGAGCGGATCGAGAAACGCCGTCTCGCTGAACAGCCGTCCGAAATTCGCGAGCGTCGGCGCACCGTTCTGATCGGTCAGGCTGAAGACGAAAAGCCACGACAGGGGCAGAACGATCAACAGGCACAGCACCGCCGCGATCAGATAAAACAGCGGCGTGGAGATGTCGAAACCGAAGCCGCGCTGCGTGGATTTCCCGGGGATCGCGATGGTCATAGCAGACTATCCCGCAGATAAGAATGAATTACCGCGCAGACAAAGAAACCGGGCGCAACAGCACCCGGTTTCGCTGGATCGAGATCATCCCGCCTGGAGCAACGGGCAAGCATGCTCAGACTTTGAACAGCCTGGAGTAATGCGCCTTGATCTCCTCGCTCATCTTCTCGACCGCCGCCGGATCGTCTTTCATCGTCTTGATATCCTTCCATGGCGTGCGCCCGGCCTTCTCCTTGGTCTGCGGATGCATCGAGCGCAGACCGCCGAGATCGACGATCAACTGCTGACACTCCGGCATATAACCGTAGGCCGTAAACAGCTTCGCCGCATTCGGATTCGGTGCGGCCTTGAAGATGCCGGTCGGGCCGATAATCAGCGGCGTGCCCTCCGTCGGATAAACCGGCGCAATCGGCTTTCCGGACTCCGCAAGCTGGAAGACATTGTACTCGTTACCGTCCGCCATCACGGCCCGCTCGCCGAGCGCAAGGCGCTTCGGCGGATCGGTCGAAGACTGAACCTGCATGACGTTCTGCTGTGCGAGTTTTTCGAAATAGGTCCAGCCGAGATCGCGCTGCGTCTGATAGGTGGACGTCATGATCGTTCCGGAATAGCTCGGATGGGCCTTGACGATCTTGCCCTTCCACTTCGGATCGAGCAGATCGGCAAAGCTCTTCGGGGCATCTTCCTTTTTCACCAGATTGGTGTTGTAGGCAATGATGCACAGCCACACGCGGAAGCTGGCAAACATGCCATCCGGGTCCTTGTGCTCGGCCGGATAAAACTTGGCGATATCCTCCGGCACGAAGGGCTCAAGCATATTCTTGCCCTTCCAGACGATGAGGTGCGCCGCATCGGAGGAATTCGCAACGTCGACCGCGTGGATGTTGCTGCCGTATTCCTGCGCGACGCGCTGGAACACGCGCTCGGCTCCGGCGCGTTCGACGCGAACCGCGATGCCGGGAAATTTTGCCTCGAACGACTTGGCGATTTTCTCCGCCAGCGGCAGATCAACCGACGTATACCAGACGACCTTGCCTTCTTTTTTTGCCGCCTCGATCAGCTGCGGGGTGATGGCCGCGGCAGGCGGAGCGGCGGCAAGCACACGCGCCGACGGCAGCGCCGCCGTGGCGGCGACTGCGCCGGATGCCTGCAACAGACGGCGGCGGGACCAGTGCAATGTCTTCATCAAAGTCCTCCCAGTGTTGTGTCGGCACTTTCTTTTTAGCTTTTTAGCTTTTTAGCTTTTTAGCTGTTTAGCTGTTTAGCCGGTCAGTGCGTGGCACCGTTCCGCCGGCAGATACAACCACACATCGCCGCTCGTCGGCAGGCGCTCCTCGACGGGCGTGAGAACGCGAAGCTGCGTGCCGTCCTTGACCTCAACCATATAATCCCTGCTCCCGCCGAGAA
>Ga0153956_1003099_pt1 | contig 11179 bp, 14 predicted proteins | sample TSFL040MetaG_FD_104704 | JGI IMG/M metagenome (GOLD analysis project Ga0153956, IMG submission 104704) | Attine ant fungus gardens microbial communities from Florida, USA - TSFL040 MetaG | ecosystem: Host-associated > Fungi > Mycelium > Unclassified | place: USA: Florida, Wekiwa Springs...
AAATTGCGGACATTTTGATAATACCCTGTGATGGCATTATAAGCACCGAACAAGGTGCCTGCGGTGGTTTTCATTTGCTGGGTCGGGTCACCCATTGCATAGGCAAAGGCGTTATCTACAATGTTGGTATAAGTAGTAGACAGCTTATCCACCAAACCCAATTCCAGATTGGTAATTACCTCCTTGTTCGGTGCCATTGCGACCTGTATCAGTTTTTTCACCTGTACATCGGTGATGCGCACCTTTGTCCAATGGTTGAACAGTTCCTCTAATTCTTCAGCCATCACATGGGAAATGTCCATTAAAGTATGCGCCTGTTTCAGGCGGTCGTTAGCCGAAGCGGTGTGCCTTATTTTGATACCTCCCGAATGGTTACGCATGGCAGCATTTAAGGTATTGTTACAAACGATACGGGTCGGGGTAAAGGCAGCGGTAATGCTGCCGAAACCATCGTGCGAAGTGGTCAGGAATAAATACTGCTCAATTAAATCCTGTTTTCCGACCTTGATATAATCGGGTAGCTTGGCAGTAATGAATATGCGTTCACCTTTGCCCAATGCGCCTGCGGTTTCGTACTTGATACCGCTTTCGCCGCCTACGATAGCATCAAAGAATTGGAACGCGTCAGCATTCTGTACGACTTCGTAGTCTTTGCCCACGACACCCAACACCGAATTGTTATCGATACGAACGGTAGCAAAAAAGTTGGGTACATCGATTTTAGGAAATGCGATACTTTCCGACATTTCATTTAATTCATTCGGCAGGGAGTTGGTGAATAAGGGGCGTTTTTCAACGGTGTAGTCTAAACCTGCATAGCGGATGGCTTCCGCACTGGTCGGGTAATCTTCTACTATCTGTCCTAACCCGTGCCATGCTTTTTCCTTTACACTAAAAAAACTGTGTTTTTCTGTCTGCTCGTTATAAAAAAGATTGTGTGCCATTTTCTTAATTTTTAAGTTCAAAAATTCTGTTACTTCGTTTAAGACCGGGCTGATTTGGTCAGCATTTGAATTTGCTCGGTACGAAACCGCAGGCTTGCCATTGGTTCACCGTCACGGCTTACCCACGGTTCGGCGGTCATAAACCCCGATAGCTGAACCAACATGCCTTTGGTCAGATAGGGTGCGATACCCTCCCCACGCCAGTAGGTGCAATCCACAAAGGCGGTTTCTTCTTTGCGTTCGCCTTTGGATTGGTAGGTACGGTTGACCGCTACCCTGAAACCTGTTACTTTTTTGTCCTCGCCTGCTGCTCTCACGGTAGCGTCTGCTACCAATCTTCCTGTGATTTCCATGATTTTTTTAAATTATTTGCGTTAATAAATTCTGTTATGACCATTTGGTTAAAAATTCATTTGGCCTTTGATAGAGGCAGAAAATTTGCGCGGGGGGCTGGCCTGCAAGGCTGACATAGAAAAAATACGACCCGGAGCGCAGCGGAGGTGTGGAGATTTTTTCGGTCACGAAGCCTGGCCTTGCGGGCCGAAGAGATATAAATTTGCCTCAAGCAAAGGCTAAATGAACGCGCCTTATCAAGTCCGGAATGGCTATCCCTTGCAAAGTCTTGGGTGTACTGCGGGAGGGCCCGGATCTCGAGGCGGGAAAAAGCGGCCGCCCTGCCGGCTGCCGTTGCCGGCCGTGGCGTCCGAAGGATCATAGCCGGGTTTTTCCCGACCCTGATGAAAAAAATTAAATTGGTCAAGAGCAAAAAGCAGGGGCGCACTTCAACACTTCCAACTTCAAAGAGACCGTGCAGCAAGTCATGGCGGGCTCGCTGCCTCCTGGTCAATAGGCTATGCGAATAATCAAATGCTAAAAATATTAGTAAAATTAAAACCTGACCCCTACATTTGTGAGATGCTGAGACTAAGGAAACAGGCGGCCAAGAGAGATGTGCTGGGCTTTCGCCTGCCGATGCTGACGCACGAGGAGCCGACGCTTGATGTGACCGATATTATCGTGATCGACCCGGACAATACTTATTACATGCGAATGGGAAGCGAAGCAATGACGGCGTATCATATCCTGGAGGACCATATCCTGGTGATCGACCGTTCACTGCCGCCGGTGCCGGGCTGTATCGTCGTGTTTTTTCATGAGGGTGATTTTTATGTTCGGGAGTATTGCCCGGAACGCGACAAACTGATACTGAGGGCCAATTCCCCGGCAGAGACGATCATTATTGCAGGAGGCCAATGGAAATGCTGGGGGGTGGTCATGCTGACCCTGAACCCGTTATTGCAGCCCGCACAAAAAACAGGAAGGTACGGCCATGTTTGCGCATGTTGATATCAATAACTGCTATGTGAGCTGCGAGACGCTCTTCAACCCGACCCTGAAAGGCCGGGTGGTCGTGGTGCTGTCCAACAATGACGGCTGCGTGATCGCCCGAAGCAATGAGGCCAAAGCGGCGGGCATTAAAATGGGGGACGCCGAGTTTATGGTGCGTAAACAGTTAAAGGAACTGGACGCGGTGATCTTCAGCAGTAATTATGCGCTGTATGCCGATATGAGCGCACGAATGATGAACAACCTGGCGCGCTATACCTATATGCTGATGGTGTATAGTATTGATGAAGCTTTCCTGGCGCTGAACAACCTGACGGTTGACTTGGAACAGCATGTAGCGACTATTAGTGAGAACGTGATGCGGGATACGGGTTTATCCATCACCGTCGGTGTCGGCCCGACGATGGCATTAGCCAAACTGGCTAACAAAGCGTCCAAAAAAATGAAGCGCAATTACCTCGTATTAGATACCCCGGACAAAATCGATGCGGTCATCAAAGATTTTCCCATCGAAGACGTGTGGGGCGTAGGCCGGCAGTATTATGAAAAGTTGAAGGAACTGGGCGTGGTTACTGCGGAAGATTTCCGGCAGCTGAAAGCCGACCTGGTCAGACAATATATGACCGTGCAGGGCTGGCGCCTGCACCAGGAGCTATGGGGTATCCCCTGCAATGTGATCAAAGATGTGGCCGACCGTTCTAAAGGCATCGAATCCAGCCAAAGTTTCAATACTTATCAAACCGAGCTGGAACAGCTCGAGGAAGCGGCGGCGATGCATGCCGCCACCGTCGCGGTAAAATTGCGGCAGCAAAAGAGTATGGCCATGATGCTGACGATTTACCTGCGGACCAATAAGCATAACGAGAAGCACGACCAGCATTACCCGAGTCTTACCGTCAAAGTGCCGTTCGCTACCAACAGCACCCAGCAATTGACCAAAATATGCGTGCAGGCTTTAAGAGCCATTTATCAGCCGGGCTATAATTATCTAAAGACCGGGGTCCGGGCAACGGGCATCATCCCGGCCGGCGAAGTGCAGTACAACCTTTTCAGCAATTATGACGCCGGCAAACAGGACGCGTTGAGTAATTTAATGGATGATATCAATGCACGCTACGGACGGGGCGCTTTGCGGGTTGCCGCTGAGGGGTATGACAAGACCTGGAAGATGAAGCAGGAGTTTTTGAGTAAGCAATACACGACCAACTGGAAGGATATTATCGTTGCGAGATGAGTTACGGGCAGGAAAGATTTTATGAAACGCTGCGGCAGGCGCTGATGAGTTGGGTCTGGAATAATCCGCGTCTATTGCACAAGATCAAAAAGCGCGAACTGGCGTTTTTATTTGAGTTCGATCCGCAGCGCGGTTTATCTATCGATCTGCGGCGGTTTGAACCGGCCTATTATAAAGCCACCTTTTATCCGCCCGCGGAAAAGAAAGTGTATATTGATGAATTTGTACGCAAGGTCTGTAAGATCATTCATCAGAACCTGAAAGCTTCGGGTCGTACCGATCTGACCATTACCATCACCGTCCGGCACATGATCTCCGAGATCAGCCATTGGAAGACTTTTTATATCAGTGAGAATTTTGACAGTGGCAAGACCGTTCCGCTTAGCCAAAAGGATACGGATTGGCATTACCGTTACGATCCCGGGAATTAATTCAGCCGATTCTTACCTGTCCGTTAAGGGGAGCCGGAATAAAGATTATGCGCATCCCCCCTGTTTCTATGCTTAAACGATCTATTCAACGGGCTGCCTGAACAGCAGCCCGTCGATAGCAAAAACGCTTTGCATGTTTAACTCCTGATCTCGCGGCGCATAAAAAGTGAATAAGCCAGCGCGAAGCAGCCGGCGGTTGCGGCCAGCATACCGCTAACCTGCGGCCAGACGATCATAACACTTTCCTTCAGCGGCAACGGGGCAGGAATAGCGCCCGCCATCTGCTCCATGGTAACAGGACCTAGGCTGCGCACGGATGGCATCAGTAAGGTAGTGACGGCATCCGAATACAATTGGTTGGGTGCGATGCGCAGCAGGTTTAAGATCACGTCATTGTAACGGATGAGTTCAGCCTGGGTCAGGTAGGCCGGATCTGGCATGACAGCCCTGACCACAAGATTGATCACGATCTGAAAGAATATGGTAAAAAACAGCCATATACCGATGGCGGTGAGCGCGGATGTGGCCGCCTGTTTAAACAAGATGGAAAGCACGACCGATAAGCTAACCCAAAATGCGACATAGACGATCGTGATCGCGATAAAGCCAACTACCCGGAGCAGCTCCGCCGGTTCCATGCGCACACCGGTGAAGAGCAGTCCGCCACCGATCATCAGTAAAGCCAGCGCAATAAAAAGGGTGCTGACTATCAGGAGGGCGCTGACGAATTTGGCCAGGAGGAAGTTATCCCGGTAGACCGGCTGCGCCATCAAACGTGTCAGCGTCCCGTTGTTCTGCTCGGAATTGACCGCATCGAACCCTAAGCTAATGCCCAGGAGCGGTGCCAAAAAGCTCAGGAATACGTGAAATGGCGGTATCGAGTTATCCGTTGCCGTTAAGAGCTTAAGGTATAAAAACAAATGGTCCGGATCCTTCGTATCGGCTACAGCGGAACGAATATGCCCCAGCGACACGTACATGGAAGCCGTAAAGGTCAGCACGATGAGCGCAATAAGGATGCTCAGGCGCCAGCTGTGGATATGATCCGCCATTTCCTTGTGCACCATGATGCTGAAAGGCCCGGGTTCAGGAGATCTTTTATTCATTGGATTCAAAATATTTTTGATAGATATCGTCAAGACCATAATTTTTTTGATGGACGCCAGTGATGTTACAGCCTTTGTCCACTAAGAAACGGACCAGCGCGGCAGTTATAGCCTTACTGCTGGTCGTCTCGAGTTCATTTTCATGGATGTTGATGTGGCTGATGGCTGGCCATGTTCTTAATTCTGTTTCCAGCGGCCAGGGATGCGGGACAGCCTGTTCGAATGTGACCGATGTGATGTGACTGCCAGCACCAAACAATTGGGCAGACAAACCGGTGATGTCGCCCTGGGCCAACAATTTTCCGCTGACAAAAATACCCACCCGGTCGCAGACCTGCTGGACATGGTGTAAATGATGAGAGGAAAGCAGAACGGTCAGCCCCTGCTGACGGCTCAGGTTTTTGATCAGCGCCAGAAAATCCTTTACCCCGACCGGGTCGATGCCGAGCGTGGGCTCGTCGAGGATGATGACCTCCGGGTCTTTAATCAGTACATCGGCCAGGCCCAGACGCTGCTTCATGCCACGGGAAAAGGCGGCGGTCTTTTTATGCCGCTCAGCAGTCAGACCGACGATTTCAAGTACGCCGGCTGCGCGATCAGGTAATTCGTTCTCCGGCACGCCATTCAGCCGCCCGATATAAAGCAGGTTCTCTAAAGCCGTGAGGTTATGATAAAAACCGACGTTATCAGGCATATACCCCACCTTACGTTTGACCAGGATCGGGTTGCTGGTCGCATTGTAGCCGCAAACTTTAGCTGTCCCGGCAGTCGGATCGGTCAGGCCAAGCATCATTAAGATGGTGGTGGTCTTACCAGCCCCGTTTGGCCCCAACAAGCCGAATATCTCGCCCTGCTGAATATTCAGGTTCAGGTCATCGACCGCTTTAACAGTACCATACTGTTTGGTCAACCCCGTTAATTGTATAATAGGTTCTTTCATCGGTAAAAAATGGGATAAGGGGCTTATCGTCTGCCATATTTACGGATGAGATAATAAACAATGCCCACAGCCAGCAAAATGACCAGTACTCCTGCCCAGCCGGAAAGCAGGGAGGTTTTGACGAGCAAGCGAAACGCGACCTGTGAATTTGCGCTGCTGCCCGAAGCGGTAAAGTTGGCGGCGTAATCACCGGCGATGGTCTTATCGGGTACTTTGATGGTTGCTTTGACATCAATCGTCTTTCCGGCTTCCAGCTGTTTAATGCTGGCGGGTTCAAAAGTAGATTCCCAGCCAGTGGGCAGCTGCGCGCTAAGCGTCAGGTCGTTGAGCGGCAGGGTGCCGGTATTTTTCACGGTCAGCTGTAATTCTTTTTGGCTGCCGGAAGTGACCTCATCGCTCAGCCGCCCGGTAGGCGTACTTAAGGCCAAGTTATAGGAACCCTTGACAACGGCTTCCAGGTTTAATTCTAATGTATCGGAGCCGGCCACAGCCCGGATCGGGACCAGGTATTTCTTCGGCGATGCGGTAGCGGCGGCATTGATCTCGATGGCGATGTCCTGGGTTTTCCCCGCATCCATATTGATGGAAGTGACCTGGTTGCCATCCACTTTATAGGCGATCGTCCAGCCGAAAGGAATGTCGGTCTTTAATTCAAAGACCCGTGCGGCGGCTGATCCGTTATGCAAGGTGGTACTGTAACGGAAGGTCTCACTGGTGGCGGCTTCGATGTTCATCAACCTGGCTGTGAAGCCGGACTTACCGGGTGGCCAGGCGGCCGGTTGTTGGGATTGCTGTTGCGCCTGTACCAGGTCGGCCAAGGTTACTAATGCTAATAAAAATGCAAACCTCCGCATTGCGCGGAATGGGGTGGTAGTGATGTGGGGTAACATGATCTAATAACTAAAATGGTTAATAATAGCTTCAAAAAATGCTTTTTCAATAAAAGGTTAATTGTTTAAAATTGATGGTCCAAAGAAAAAAAGCTATGTAAAAAATTCAAACAGCTTTAACATTTTTTAACAATCTACCCGTGTCTCGGCAAATCATTTTAGTCCCGACGTGCGACACCTTTCCCGTTTCGGTAGTGGTGATGGTATTCCTTACCTTTGGCATCACCCAGCTGATAAAGAAACAAAAGCAATGGCGAAGATATTTATTACCGGTTCGGCAGATGGCTTAGGGCAACTAGCCGCCCGGCAACTTATGAAGGACGGGCACGTGGTCGTGCTGCATGCACGGGATGAGCAGCGTGCGCGAGATGCATTAAACCATGCTCCGGGTGCAAAAGATGTGCTGACGGCTGATTTAGCTGATATCGGTGACACCAAAGCCCTTGCTGAAAAAGCCAATGCTCTGGGAACGTTTGATGCGGTGATACATAATGCCGGTGTCTACCAGGTCGGGATGCAGCAACTCTTACATGTCAATACGCTCGCGCCTTATATCCTGACGGCGTTAATGAACAAACCGAAGCGGCTTATTTATTTAAGTTCGGGCATGCATTTATCGGGTCATGCGCAATGGACAGAGCGGCTATCTTATGCCGATAGCAAACTGCATGTGTTGATGCTGGCTAAAATCCTCGCGCGTAAATGGCCTGAAGTTTATGCCAATGCGGTCGACCCGGGTTGGGTGCCGACGAAGATGGGTGGCCGGGCCGCGCCCGATGATCTGCAAATGGGTTATGAAACGCAGGTTTGGCTGGCGACCAGCAATGAACCCGCAGCGTTGGTCAGCGGCCAGTATTTTTACCATCAACGACAGGCACGCTATAACAGGGCAGCGGATGACATCGCTGCCCAGGAGCGGCTACTGGCTGAATTGGCGGGATTGACCGGCATTCAACTTTAATCAGCGAGGAACTTTTTCACGGCGGCGATATACCGGTCAAAGGCTTCGATCTGCGGCAAGTGGCCGGCACCCGCGATGATGACCAACTGGGCACCTTTGATCTGTTGCTGTACTGCTTTAGCCAGTTTAGGGTATTGCCCCATTTGGGCTTTGATAGCCGGGTCTTTGACCAGGTCTTTGTTAATAGCCGTACGGTCTAAACTACCTACGATCAGTAAAGTGGGTGCCTTGATCAGATCAAATTCGTAAACCACCGGCTGTGTAAAGATCATATCAGAAGTGAGTGCATTATCCATGGCGACCGTTGGGTAATTCGGGTCGCCGTACCAGGCCACCTGCAGTTTGGCCCATTCGTCGTACTCGGGTTTCCAGGTGCCGTGGTAATAGTTTTCCTGCTGGTATTTTTTAGCCGCGGCGAAATCGGTTTTTAGTTCCTTTTTGAAATTACTGTCGATCGAGGCATAGGGCGCGACGCGTTTCCAGTCTTCCAACCCGAGTGGATCAATCAGAATCAATTTGGAAACCATGTCCGGATACATTAAGGTAAATCGGGTCGCGATCATGCCGCCCATAGAATGGCCTAACAATTCGATGTTTTTGACCCCAAGTGTGTCGAGCAGCTTTTTGGTGTTTTGCGCCAATTGCTGAAAGGTAAATTGATAGCCTATCGGCTTACTTGATTTACCGAAGCCGATCTGATCGGGTGCGATCACGCGGTACCCTGCCTGGTTCAGCGCGGCGATGGTCGTTTTCCAGTAAGCGCCGTTAAAGTTTTTACCGTGTAAAAGTGTTACCGTTTTGCCGTTCGGCTTTTGCGGCTTCACATCCATATAGGCCATTTTCAGGTTTTGGTGCTGACTATCGAAATTCATATAACTAACCGCATACGGATATGAATAAGTGCTCAATAAAATATCCTGCTGCGCAAAAGCCGCGGACGAGATCAGGACGAATAATAAAAGCAAACGTTTCATCAAATAATAAGGAATGAACTTTAAAATCGTTTGAGTTAATTAATTCAATTAATTGCTAAAATATTTAGTATTTTTGTGCGTTTAGTTTTAATCATGTGCGGAAGAGTTTTAATAGGCGAACAAAAAGATATTTTGATCACAGGCAGGGATGGGAGGCAGTTCAAGCCAAAGCCCAATACAGGCGGGAATCCCGGCTCGATGTTAACGGTCGTGACGGATGCTATGCCGGATAAGGTGCAGCAATACCGCTGGGGTTTATTGACCGCGGATGATGATAAAATTCATCATAAGCATAAGCATGCGAAAATTGAAAATTTGCATAGCGTATGGCGCAACCAGTTAGGTAAGAAACATTGCGTGATCCGGATACAGGCTTTTTTTGAATACAACAAAGATCAAAAGAAATCTTACCGTGTCGAGCGGGCTGACGGCAAACCCTTTTACATCGCAGGATTGTGGGACATCTGGATGGATGTGGATACCAATGTGTTGTTGCCTACCTGTTTGATGATCACTATGCCGCCGAACCGGGCGATGGCGGAGATCCATGACCGGATGCCGGCGATCCTGGAGCGGGGCGATGTGAAGACCTGGCTGAACGGGAATTTGACCGGGCAGCAGCGGACGGCTTTTTTGCAAGCACATCCTTGTTTGCCGGAAACCTTAAAAATTATTGTTGAGAAGGAGTATTAATGGAGCAATTGGCGTTTTTTCCGGATGCGGGGCAAAGCAAAGGTTTGCCCAAAGATTTTTTAGAGTACAGGCCCGGCTTGATCGATGCGCAGACCGGCGATCAATTGCTTCAATATTTCATTGAAACTACACCCTGGAAGCAAACCGCACAAAAGTTGTGGGATAAGGAATACCTGACGCCACGACTGACTTGTTGGTATGGCGATACCGAACGGATCGCGGGAGCCTTTCCCTGGACGCCGGAATTGCAAATGATCCGCGAAATGGTAGAGCCTTTAGCGGGCATCCAGTTCAATAGTGTTTTGCTGAACTATTATCGTGATGGTAATGATTCGGTGGCCTGGCACAGCGATAAGGAAAGCATCATGGGCAGCCAGCCGGTGATCGCTTCGGTGAGTTTCGGGCAGGTACGCAGTTTTGACATCCGTAATAAGCAGGATCACCGGGAACACTACTCGGTTCGCCTGGAGCACGGTTCATTTCTACTGATGAAGTCCGGTTTACAGGAAGCTTTCGAGCACCGCATTGCCAAATCTAACAAGCCAATGAAGGCCCGGATCAACCTGACCTTCCGGCTGGTGATTTAATTTTACTTTTGTTTTTATGATCAAACTTTTTATCGGCGGTTTCCCCTTGGATATGGATGAAATGGGGCTGGCGCAACTTATTGCGCCGCACGGGAATTTCGACGTGATGAAGATCGTGCGGGATAAGAGAACCAGCCTCGCTAAGGGTTACGCTTTTGTGGAAATGGCTTCGGAAGCGGACGCGGTCGCGGTCATGGCCGCGCTGGATGGCGAGGCTATGGGCGACCGGTAGCTCAGCGTTAAACTGGCCGATCCGGCAATGCCTATTCCGGCAGCGCCTGTTCCTGCGCCGCGATATGAAAAACTACGCCGGCCCGGCGATCCGGAACGGAAAATGCGCCCCCGCCGGCCTAGGTTGTAAACAGGTCGGTTTGGTTTAAGCCCGGTGTCACTTCTTTGAAAGCATATTTGTTTTTAATGTGCCGGTTGAACCAAATGCCTTTAACCATCGTCGCTTTGAACTGACGGTATTCGCTTTCCGGCACGTTCAGGTAATGATATACCTTTCCTGAATGATAAACGACCTCAAAGATCTGCGTATCCGCTTCATACTGATAGGATTTGATCACGGCAGAAGGCATGCTATTTCTCGCTTTTTGGAATTTCTTCCGGGTGATGCTCAAAATGAATACGTGCCTGCTTAAGACCGGTGGCAATCGCTTCGCCTTCGTTGCCGGTCGTTTTCAATACCTCGTTTGCGATTTCTGTCGCTTTTTCGCGAAGATACTTCGGTTGGTTCTTGTAGCTGGGCGGGTAATCGCCATTATACCAGGGCATAATTCCTCCTTTTTTTAATTTTGCTGTAGTTTCGCTTCCATACTTAGTGTCGTATGCGGCACGGCCATCAGTCTTTCTTTTTGGATAAGCTTTCCGGTAGCCCGGCAAATCCCATAGGTCCGGTTACCGATGCGCACCAGAGCGGCTTCGAGTTGTTCAATGAACTTTTGCTGCCGCCCGGCCATCTGGTAAATCGTTTCTTTTTCCAAAGTCGCTGCGCCGTCTTCAAGGGTCGCGTACGCTCCGCTGTTATCATCATTGCTGGCGCGGCCGTTCAGCACGTCGAGCAGATCCT
>Ga0153956_1003100_pt1 | contig 11177 bp, 10 predicted proteins | sample TSFL040MetaG_FD_104704 | JGI IMG/M metagenome (GOLD analysis project Ga0153956, IMG submission 104704) | Attine ant fungus gardens microbial communities from Florida, USA - TSFL040 MetaG | ecosystem: Host-associated > Fungi > Mycelium > Unclassified | place: USA: Florida, Wekiwa Springs...
GCGCGCGGTGGTCCGCCGGCTCGCGCAACAGCAGCCAATCGGAGGAGAAACCGCTCATGCCGCAGCCTCTTGCAAAACGGCCGCGATCTTCGCGGCGGTATCCTTCCAGCGCGGCAGCATCGCCGCATGCGCCCATGCCGCGTCGGCGCGCTTGGCGATTTCGGCCGGGTTCGCCAGCAGCCAGCGCAATTTTTCCGCGAGCGCCTTGGCGTCTCCCGGCTGCACGAAAACGCCCGCATCCGCGGGCACGGTCGCGGTCACGGCGCCGCCTTCGCAGGCGACGATCGGCAGCCCGCGCGCCATCGCCTCGGTGAAGGCCATGCCGTAGCCCTCGAAATGCGAGGGCAGCACGAAAAGCGTGGCGCGGTCGTATTCTTCGGCGAGTTCCGCGTCGGTGAGCGAGCCCAAGAGGCGGATGCGTCCGCCCAAATTCGCCGCCGCGATCTGGCGGCGGATCTTTTCGGCGGTCGCAAGGTCGCGGTCGAAGCTGCCGGCGATCCGGCATTCCCATGCGAGATCGGGGATGTCCGCGAGCGCCGCGACCAGCGTGTCGAAACCCTTGCGCGGCGTGATCGAGCCGACGCCGAGCAGCCGGACGCGCGTATCGCCGCGCGCGCGCGGCGCGGGTTCGGTGCCGGGTTCCGCGACGGCGATGCGCTCGCGCGCGACGTCGAAATCCCGCGCCAGAAAGTCGGCGGTCGTCGTGCTCGTGACGGCGACGCGCGGCGTGCGCGTCAGGGCTTCGCGTTCATGCGCATGCAGCACGGCTGCGTGCTCCGGCGTAATGCCGGTCTCATAGGCGAGCGGGTGATGCACGAGCGCCACGTAGCGGCGCGGCACGCGATCGAGGATCGCGGCGGGCAGCGCGCCGAGCGCGAGGCCGTCGAACAGAATGACGGCGCCCGCGGGGGTCGCCGCCAATGCGCGCTCGGTTGCCGCAAGGCTCGCCTCCGAAGGCGAGGGGAAATCGCCGGGCAGTTGCAGGTGGTGCATGTTCCAGCCGAGCCCCCGCAATTCCTCCATCACCCGCCGGTCGTAGCGATAGCCGCCCGTCGGTGTCGAAAGATCGCCCGGTATCGCGAACCAGGCTTCATGCACGGGCGACGGGTCCCTCGAACCAGGCGCGGGCGACGTGCGACTCGTGCAGCGTGACGCGAATGCGCGAAACGCCGTTCGACTCTTCCCCGAGCGCGCCCTTCTTCAAGGCATCGCTCATCCTGTCGAAGACGTAGCGCGAAAGCGTCTCGGTCGTCGTCTGCATGCCCTTGAATTGCGGCAGCGTATCGAGATTCTGGTAGTTCAGCGGCTTCAGAACGGCCTTCAATTCGTCGAGCGCGCGGCCGATGTCGACGACGACGGAATTCGCGCTCAGCTCCTCGCGGAAGAAGGCGACGTCGACCACGAATGTCGCGCCGTGCAGCGCCTGCGCCGGGCCGAACATCTCGCCCTTGAAACTGTGCGCGATCATGATGTGTTCGCGAACTTCGACAGCGTACATGAAAACCCCTTGCGATGACGGTTAGTAACGGACGAGCGCGCCGACGCCCGAAGCGTTGGGCGCGAACAGGCGCGGCAGTTCTTTCGGGAGATTCTCGAACGGAATTGCCTCGCCCAGCAATATATCGAGCTTCTCGTCGGCCAGCAGGCGGATCGCCGCTTCCAGGCGGCGGCGATGATTCCAGCGCGGCTTGCGCCAGCTCGGGATTTCGCCGACCTGGCTGGATACGAGCTTGAGCCGCCGCGAATGGAACGCGCCGCCCAGCGTGAGCTGGCAAGGGCTCTCGCCGTGCCAGCTGGCTTCCACGATGGTCGCTTCCGTGCCGGCGCATTCGAAGGCGAGGGCGAGGCCCTTTTCGGTCGCGCTGGTGTGGATCACGAGATCGGCGTCGTGCGGCGCCGTCTTCGGTTCGGCGAAATGCGCGCCGAGCGCTTCGACGAGCGTCTTGCGCGCGGGGTCGATGTCGACGACCGTCACGTCCGCCCCCGGCAGCTTCGCGGCGAGCGAAGCGATGAGCAGCCCGACGATCCCCGCGCCGATGACGACGATGCGGTCGCCCGGCGCGGCGTTGCCGTCCCACAGGATGTTGAGCGCCGTCTCCAGATTGGCGGTCAGCACCGCGCGCTGCGCCGGGATATCGTCGGGGATGAGCGCGAGGCGCTCGACCGGAATCACGAAGCGGCTCTGATGCGGATAGAGCGCGAAGACCGTGCGGCCGATGAGCGCCTGGGGGCCCGCTTCCACGGCGCCCACGGCGGCGTAGCCGTATTTCACCGGGAAGGGGAAATCCCCTTCCTGCGCCGGGGCGCGCATCCGCTTCCATTCGCTTTCGGGCACGCGGCCCTGAAAGACGAGGCGCTCCGTCCCGCGGCTCAGCCCCGAATAAAGAGTACGCACCCGCACTTCGCCGACGCGCGGCTCCGGACAGGGGGCGGGACGCAATTCCGCGACGCCCGGCGAAACATACCAAAGGGCGCGGACTTCGGGGGTTGGGGAGGAGCCGGCTTTCACGGCAGCTTCATCGCATGGCGGATTGTTCCCGCCAAGCGGGGGCGAAACCATGATCCGGCCATTGTCCGGCCTATGCTAAATGCATTGCGGGGATGGCGGACCGGGCAAAATCCGCTTAGAAACCGCCGGTTTCGTTCGATATTCGGCCGCCCGGCGGCCAGGGGCATAAAGGGTTTCACTTGTCGCTCGATCCGGCTTTCGCCAAAGCGCCCGACGCCGCAAAGGCCTCGGGGCAACGCACGCCCACCGGCGCGCAGTCGGCGGCCGTCGTCATGTGGCGGCGTCGGCTTTTCGCCTTCGTCTGCTTCGCGACGCTCGTGCTGATGACCGATCGCCTCGCGCAGATTCTGGCAACCGACGGCTTCGGTTTGATCGACGGGCTGCTCGTGCTCTGCTTCGTGATTGCCCTGCCGTGGTCGATCCTGGGATTCTGGAATTCGCTGCTAGGCTTTTTGCTCGCCTTTGCGCGCGACCCGCTGGAGGCGATCAATCCGGTGGCGACGCGCGCGCGCACGGACGATCCGGTCTTCATCCGCACCGCCATCCTGATGACGCTGCGCAACGAAAATCCCGCGCGCGCCTTCCGCCGCCTCCGCATCATCAAGCAAAGCCTGGATGCGACGGGCTACGGCGACAATTTCGATTACTACATCCTGAGCGACAGTTCGGAACCCGACGTGCTCGCGGCCGAGCGCGCGGCTTATGCGGCGTGGATCGCCGAATTCCCGCATGTCGACCGGATCGTGTATCGCCACCGCGAGAACAATGCGGGCTTCAAGGCGGGCAACGTCCGCGATTTCTGCGAGCGCTGGGGCAGGCAATATGAAGTCATGGTGCCGCTCGACGCAGACAGCCTGATGACGGGCACCGCGATCGTCCGTATGATCCGCATCATGCAGGCCAGTCCGCGTCTCGGCATCCTGCAAAGTCTTGTCGTCGGCATGCCGAGCGCGAGTTTCTTCGCGCGCGTTTTCCAGTTCGGCATGCGCCATGGCATGCGCTCTTTCACGAGCGGCAGCGCCTGGTGGCATGCCGACTGCGGCCCGTTCTGGGGGCACAACACCGCCGTTCGCGTCGCGCCGTTCACCGATTTCTGCAAATTGCCGGACCTTCCCGGCAAGCCGCCTTTCGGCGGCCCGATCCTCTCGCACGACCAGGTCGAGGCGGTGATGATGCGCCGCGCCGGTTTCGAGGCGCGCGTGCTTCCGCACGAGGACGGCAGCTACGAGGATAACCCGCCGGCGCTGCTCGATTATGTCCGGCGCGATCTGCGCTGGTGCAACGGCAACCTGCAATATTTCAGAATCCTCGGCTTGCCGGGCATGCTGCCGACGAACCGGGTACAGATCGCGCTCGCGATCCAGATGTTCCTCGTTTCGCCTGCGACCGTCCTGTTCGCGGTCCTCGCGGCCATCGCCGCCGCGCGATGGCCCGCCGATGTCGCCTTCCCGATGAAGCCCGCGCTCGGGCTCTACGCGGTTTTCCTCGCGATGTATTTCGCGCCGAAGATTTTCGGCGTGCTCGGCGCGCTGTTGCGCGAGCCCGCCGCCTTCGGCGGCAGGGTTCGCCTGCTCGCCGGCTTCGCGGTCGAGACGCTGTTCAGCTTCATGCTTGTGCCGATCTCCTGGTTCAATCAGGCGATGTTCATGGCGGCGCTCTTGGCCGGAAGGAGCATCGGCTGGCGTTCGCAGCAGCGCGACGGCTATCGCGTGCCGTGGCTTGTCGCCGCGCGCGACCTCTGGCCGGCGACGCTGTTCGGCCTTGCGATGATTCTCTTTCTCGCGCTGACCGCGCCCGCGGCGATCGTCTGGTTCCTGCCGTTTCTCGCCGGCCTCGCGCTTTCCGTCCCCTTTGCGGTGTTTTCGTCCTCTCCGGAAATCGGCGACGCCATGGTACGCTGCAGGCTCTGCGCGATTCCGGAGGAGTTCGACACGCCCGCCGAAATTTCCACGCTGCTCGCGCCGGACTGAGGGGAAATTTCAGCATGGGGGGCATATTCGCGACCATTCGTGGCGTTCTGCGCTCGCTCCGGATCTATTACGGCGATCCCGCGCAGCGCGCGGCGATGGACGAGCTGTACCGGCATTTCCTCCGGCCCGGCGATCTCGCCTTCGATGTCGGCGCGCATGTCGGCGACCGCGTTGCGTCCTTCCGGCGTCTCGGCGCGCGCGTCGTCGCGGTGGAGCCGCAGCCCGCGCTCGTGCTGACGCTGCGGCTGCTGTACGCGCTCGACCGCGAGGTGACGATCGAGCCGGTGGCGCTCGGCGGAAAGACCGGCACCGTAGAATTGAAGCTCAACCCGCCGAACCCCACGGTCGCGACCGCTTCCAGCGATTTCATCGCCGCCGCCGAAGGCGCACCCGGCTGGGAGGGGCAGCACTGGACGAAGACCAAGACCGTCGCGATGAAGATGCTCGACGAGCTGATCGCGAAACACGGCATTCCGCGCTTCGTGAAGATCGACGTCGAGGGCTTCGAGGACGAAGTGCTCGCGGGCCTGCACCATCCGCTTCCCATGCTTTCCTTCGAGTTCACCACCATCCAGCGCGAGGTCGCGTTGAAGGCGATCGAACGGCTCGCGAAATCCTCGCTCTATTCGTTCAACGCCGCGCTCGGCGAAAGCCAGAAGTTCGTCCATGCCGAGCCGCTCGACGCGCGGAACATCGCCCGCTGGATCGAGCAACTGCCGGCGGAGGCGAATTCGGGCGATATCTACGCCAGCATCGACCCGGTTCCGCTGCGGCCCTGAGGCAGCCAGCCCCTGAGGCAGCCATGCCGCGCGGGCGGCGCTGCCTTGCTCCCGCATGGCTTGATCGGGGAGGCGAAAGATTGCATGCCATCCGGGTTCTTTTCGCGTCCACCATTTCTTCCGCCCATCGTTTCCATTGAAAACCCGTCCGCGTCAGACGCCTTACCGCACCATCGCATTCCTGGCCGCCGCGAGCTTCGCGAGCGCCGCGTCCGTGCGCGTTTGCGACCCGATCCTGCCTGAGATCGCGCGGAATTTCGGCACCAGCATCGGCGGCGCCTCGGGCGTGATTACCGTCTTCGGCGCGACCTATGCCTGCGCGCAGCTTGTATTCGGACTTATCGGCGACCGCTTCGGCAAGCTGGAAACGATCGCGGCGACGACCGTTCTCTCCGTTTTCACCGCCGTTCTGTGCGCCTATGCGCCCACGCTTCCGCTCCTGATCGTCGCGCGCGTGCTCTCGGGTTTCAGCGCGGCCGCCATCATCCCGCTTTCGATGGCCTGGATCGGCGACGAAGTGCCTTACGAGAACCGCCAGCCGGTGATCGCGCGTTTTCTGCTCGGGCAGATTCTCGGGCTCACGCTCGGACAGGCGGTATCGGGCGTCGTGGCGGAGCATATCGGCTGGCGCTCCGTCTTCTTCGTGCTCGCCGCCTGCTTCCTCGTGTCGGGCGTGGCGCTTGCGATGGAGCTCCGGCATCGCGACGAATTTTATGCGCCCAAACCCGTTCCGCTGCGCACGTCGCTGCGGCAGCTCGGCGCGTTGTTGCAAAAGGGCTGGGTTTGGGTGGTGCTGATAACCGTCTTTCTCGAGGGAGCCGCGCTGTTCGGCGGCTATTCCTTCGTCGGTTCCTACCTCAAACTGCAATTCGGCATGAGCTACGACCTGATCGGCTTGATCGTCGCGGGGTTCGGCGTCGGCGGCGTCTCCTTCGCGCTGGCAGCGCCGCTGTTCGTCCGCTGGCTCGGCGAAAGGGGACTTACGCTCTGCGGCGGGGCAATTCTCGCGATCATGTTTTTCTGCATGGCGGGGCTGCCGGTCGTGGAAGGCTCCGTGCCGCTCACGATCGCCGGCGGGCTCGGGTTCTATATGCTGCACAACACGTTGCAGACCAACGCGACGCAGATGGCGCCGGAAGCGCGCGGCCTCGCGGTCGCCTGTTTCGCGACGGCGTTCTTCATGGGGCAGTCCACGGGCGTGAGCGTGGCCGGGCTCATCTTCGACCATGCCGGCGCGGCGCCGCTGTTCGTCGGAGCGGGTGTGCTGCTTGCGCTGCTCGGCGGCACGTTCTGCTTCGCACTGCGATACAGGAAGTGAGCGCCGGCTGCGGCACGAATATGTTTCGTGTTATGAAGGACCCGCAACGGACAAAGGGCCTTCGATGAAGAACGAAGAACTCATTTCGCTGACCGCGACGGAAGCGGCGGCGCAAATCGCTTCCCGCGCCGTCACCGCCGAAACGCTGACGCGCGCCTGTCTTGCGCGCATCGCGGTCCGCGACGTCGACGTGCATGCCTTCGTGCATCTTTCTCCGGAGCATGCGATCCGGCAGGCGCGCGAGCGCGACCGCGAGCAGGGCGAGGGCAGGCCGCTGGGCCCGCTGCACGGCGTTCCGGTCGCGGTGAAGGATATTTTCGATACCTCGGACTTTCCCACCGAGAACGGCTGGCGGTTGCACCGCGGCCGCAAGCCCACGGTAGACTCGGCGCCGGTGGCGCGCCTTCGCCGCGCGGGCGCGGTCATCCTCGGCAAGACGGTGACGACCGAATGCGCCTATTTCTTTCCCGGCGCGACCCGTAACCCGCACGATCCGACGCGCACGCCCGGCGGCTCATCCTCGGGGTCCGCGGCGGCGGTGGCGGCCAACATGGCGCCGCTCGCGCTTGGCAGCCAGACCAACGGTTCGGTGATCCGGCCCGCGTCCTTCTGCGGCGTGATCGGCGGCAAGCCGGGCCACGGCATGATCTCGCGCGCGCGCGTGCTGTCGCTTTCGAGAACGCTCGATCATGTCGGGGTGTTCGCGCGCTCGGTGGACGACATCGCGCTCGCCTATGACGTGCTCGCCGGACCCGACCCGGACGACATCGATACGGCGCGAACGAGGCTCCCCGAATTCCGCGGTCATCTGCGCAAGAGCGGCGATGCCGCCCCGAAATTCGCCTTTCTCCGCACGCCCAAGTGGGACGAGGCCGATCTCGAGACGCGCGTCCTGTTCAATCGCCTGATCGCCGGTCTCGGCGCGAAAGCCGCGCCCGTGAGCCTGCCCGCGAAATTCGAGGATTGCTGGCCGTCTCACCGCGCGATCATGGCGGTCGAGATGAACCGGAGTTTCGGCGACGAAGCGCGCCGCGCGCCCGACAAGTCGAGCGAGATGCTGATGAAGCTTCTGGACGAGGGGAAGAACATTCCGGCGGAATATTACGACAAGCTGATCGCGAATATTCCCTCGCTGTACGCGATGTTCGCGGATGCGATCAAGAATTACGACGTCGGGATCACGCCCGCGGCCAAGGGCGAGGCGCCGCCGGCCGATACGACCGGCGATCCGGTCTTCAACGGAGCCTGGTCGCTGCTTGGCGTGCCCGCCATTACGCTGCCGCTGCTGAAGGGCGAGCACGGCCTGCCGATCGGCGTGCAGATCGTCGGCCGCAGGGGCGACGACGAGGGCGTGTTGCGCGCCGCCCGGTGGCTCTGGAAGAATGCAAACCTTTAACAGGATTGCGCGAGCGCGATCAGGATGGCTTCCGCCGCGCGCCTGACGTCCGCGATGGCCGGACGGAGCGCCGCTTTTTCCGCGCGCGCATGGCCGCGCGGCGCGGGGATATGCACGAAGGCGATGGGGATCGGCCTTCGCCGCGTCGCATGCAGCGCATGGAAGATCGCGGCATTGCAGATGTAGCTGCCCGCGTTGCGCGAAAGCCGGGCTTGCACGCCGGCATCTCGCGCCGCCCGTAGCAGCTTTCGTACCGGCGCGTTGATGCGAAGCATCGCGGGGGCGCGCGCAACGAGCGTCCGGCTGCTTTTGGCGCGCGCGGCGTCGGCGTGAAGCAGGCTCGCATGGTTTTGCGCGCGCGTCTCGATCCTGAGCCAGGGCGTTCGCGCCGCGAGCCCGAACATCAGGACGCCGTCGGCTTTTTCCCGCTCGATCAGCCGGGGAAGGCGCAAGACCTCGGCATAGACCGTGGGGACGACGATCGCCCGCACGCGCGCGAAACGCGCGGCGCGCCGGGATCTGCCGAGCGAAAGCGCGAGTTGCGCGCTCGGGTTTCCCGGCGCTCCGGGAAACGGGCCGAACCCCGCGACGAGGATTTTCGGCAGCGTCATTCGATGCCGAGCAGCGCCAGGATTTCTTCCGCCGCGAGCGCGGGCGGTGTCCTGCCTTCCGCGACGGCTTTCTCCAGCGCGGGCATTTTCGATTTCAGCTTCGGGTCGCCTTTCAGCTTTTCGCGAAGGCGGTCCTCGACGATCGACCACATCCAGCGCACCTGCTGCTCGCTGTGCTTCCTCGCGAGCTGGCCGCTGGCGGCGAGTTTCTTCCGGTGCGCTTCGAGCGATTTCCACAAATCGGCGATGCCGTCGCCGGTGAGTCCCGAATAGGTCAGCACCGGCGGGGCTTCGGTGCCCTGGCTCGAGGCGAGGATATGCAGCGCGGCTTTCAGCGAGGAAGCGGCCACCTTAGCGCGGGCGAGATTGTCGCCGTCGGCCTTGTTGACGGCGACGACATCGACGAGCTCCAAGAGGCCCTTCTTGATGCCCTGCAGTTCGTCGCCGGCGCCCGGCAGCATCAGCGCGAGAAACGTGTCGGTCATCGCCGCGACCGTGACTTCCGATTGGCCGATGCCGACGGTTTCCACCAGCACGACGTCGTAGCCCGCCGCCTCGCACAGAAGCATCGTCTCGCGCGTCTTGGCCGCGACGCCGCCGAGTGTGCCGGCGGAAGGCGAGGGGCGCACGAAGGCGCGCTCGTCGGCGGCTAACTTCTGCATCCGCGTCTTGTCGCCGAGGATCGAGCCGCCGGTGCGCACCGAGGAAGGGTCGACAGCGAGCACCGCGACGCGGTGGCCGTTCTGCGTCAGATACGTGCCGAGCGCGTCGATGGTGGTGGATTTGCCGACCCCCGGCGCGCCGGTGATGCCGATGCGCGCCGCCTTGCCGGTGGCGGGCAGCACCAGCTTCAAAAGCTCCTGCGCCTCGGCGCGGTGCGCGGGCTTCTTCGATTCGACGAGGGTGATCGCCCGCGCGAGCGCGGCGCGGTCGCCGGCGCGGAGCGCTTTTGCGAGATCGGCTGGTTTGAGCGGCTTGTTCATCGAGTCGGCGATTATTCTAGAATGAAGCTTCTCCGTTCGTCATGCCCGGCCTCGTGCCGGGCATCCACGCCTTGCTTATCGGAATTCAAAAAAGACGTGGATGGCCGGGACAGGCCCGGCCATGACGGCTCATTCATTTCTATCGCTCTCCGGCCGCTCGCCGCCGAACAGCTTTTGCGCTTCCGGCGTCAGGAGCGGCATCAGCGCCGTGGCGGGAACGAAGGCGGTATAGTCGCCTTCCGCGTAGGCGCCCACCGCATAGGGCGAGAAGTGGAAGGTCACGCCCGACGATTTTCCGGGCTCCGTCGAAGGCGCGAGCGAAGGATCGCCGAACTGGCTGTATTCGGGCTTCCAGTCCTTGAACCACATATCCGTGAGGTCGAAGGGCACGTCGCGCGCTTTCTTTTCGGCGGCGAGTGCGTCGAGCACGAGCTTCGAGAGCGTCCGCATGTCCGCGCTGCCGTTCGCGGTATCCTTGAACAGTTTCTCGAAATCGGCTTCCGCGTTCTTCTCGCGATCCCACAAGAGCGTCGTCGAGCCGTGATTGGGATGCGCGCCGCCGGTGAATTCGGACTGGTCGATAATCACGCTCACATAGGGCCCCGCCGCCGTGCGCAAGCGATAAACCTGGCTGAAGCTGTAGGCCATGTTGCGAAACAGGCTCTTGTCATCGCGCCATTGCTTGAGGGTGTCGTCCCTGTTCTCGGCGCCGAATTTCTTTCCATCCGCGACGAGCTTTTCGTAAAGCTTCGGCCAGGCCGAAAGCGTCTTCTCGATGCGGACATCGATCTCGACATATTCCGTATTCGTTTCGTAGACGACATTCTCGTCGCCGGCGCGCGCATGCGGAACGGACAGCGCGGCGATGAAGGCGAGGGCAGGGATCGCGAGGCGGGTGCGCAATTTATTCCGCCGCCGCGCGCGAATGGCCGAGCCGCGCAGAGAGCTTGCGCAAGAGGTCTTCCGCCGCTTCCGCGATCACCGTGCCGGGCGGGAAGATCGCCTCGGCGCCCGCTTTCTTGAGCGCGTCGTAGTCCTGCGGCGGCACCACGCCGCCGACCACGATCATGATGTCGCCGCGGCCTTCCTTCTCGAGCGCGGCCTTGATCTCCGGCACGAGCGTGAGGTGCCCCGCCGCGAGCGACGAGACGCCGATGATATGCACGTCGTTCTCGACCGCCTGCCGCGCGGCCTCGAGCGGCGTCGCGAACAGCGGGCCGATATCGACGTCGAAGCCGAGATCGGCGAAGGCCGAGGCGATGACCTTCTGGCCGCGGTCGTGGCCGTCCTGCCCGAGCTTGGCGACGAGGATGCGCGGCCTGCGGCCTTCCTCCGTCTCGAAGGCTTCGACGAGATGCTGCACGCGCTGCACGGAGTCGGCCATGGCCCCGACCTCTCTTTTATAGACGCCCGATATAGCACGCGTCTCGGCGCGGTGGCGGCCCCAGACCTCTTCGAGCGCGCCGGAGATTTCGCCGACGGTGGCCTTGGCGCGCCCCGCTTCGATGGCAAGCGCGAGGAGATTGCCTTCGCCGCTTTCGGCGGCTTTCGAGAGGGCACTGAGCGCGGCCTTGAGCTTCTGCGGGTCGCGCTCGGCTTTCAGCGCGCGCA
>Ga0153956_1003101_pt1 | contig 11176 bp, 12 predicted proteins | sample TSFL040MetaG_FD_104704 | JGI IMG/M metagenome (GOLD analysis project Ga0153956, IMG submission 104704) | Attine ant fungus gardens microbial communities from Florida, USA - TSFL040 MetaG | ecosystem: Host-associated > Fungi > Mycelium > Unclassified | place: USA: Florida, Wekiwa Springs...
ACTGACCAATCCATCCCTGACATCATTGCGGTCCTTATTCTGAGCCGCAATGAAAGGAATCTGACTCGACTCTACCTTGGCAATAAAAATCGTGTGCACACCTTAGCCCCACCGGGGAGAGGTTAAGAGAGCGTCGTCGATAAGAAGACTAACCGGCCGTTTCCACCGCCTCGCGGGCGTCGTTGCGGATGCGCTCGACCATCGCGCGTAGTCCGTTCGAGCGCTGCGGGGTCAGGTGTTCGCGGAAACCGAGTTCGTCGAACACCGCGATCGCGTCGGTGGCGAGGATGTCCTGCGGCGTGCGGTCGGAATAGAGCGACAGCAGGATCGCGATCAGGCCGCGCACGATATGCGCGTCGCTGTCGCCGAGATAGCTGAGCACCGGGACGCCGGTATCGCGCTGCGCGAGTTTGCGCGACAGCCAGACCTGGCTCGCGCAGCCGTTGACCTTGTTCGCCGCCGAATGGGCCTCCTCGGGCATCGGGGCGAGGGTGCGGCCGAGTTCGATCACATAGCGATAGCGGTCGTCCCAGTCGTCGAGCAGTTCGAAATTGGCGCGGATATCGTCGATGGTCGTCGTCATGGAAGTCCCGGTACAATGATCGGCCCCTATATAGGGGCGATCCGCATCGAATACGACCGTGTTCCGGTATTTATCGGCCGGGAACCGCGCGCTCAGGGCGCCGGCGGCGCGTCCGGCGACCGCCACTCCACCGCGAGATCGTCCGGCGTGAGCGTGTTCGGCTGTGCAACGGCGACGTCGCCCTGCTGATTGCCTTCGCCGGATATCGATCCGGTATGGTCGGGCTTCTTCTCGGTGATGATCTGATAGACCTTGCGTGCACCTTCCTTGGCGCGTTCGCCGATGATGGCGGCGGCGTTGCCGCCGACTTCGCAGGCGGCCGGCTGGCGGGTGCAGAACTGACTCATGTCGGACACCGCGGCGCTCGCGGCGGACACCGCGTCGGAGGCGCCGACCTGCGGTCCCTTGTCCGACTCCGGCGTGTGGTCCCGCGGCAGCAGCACGAGCACCAGCCCGAGCCAGAATGCCATGCGCAGCAGGAAGAACATGCGAACCCCGTTTGGTCTTTCCGATCGGTTGCGACTGATCGCAATCGGCATCGAAGTTAGGTCGCGTCGATAAACTTCAAGTATTTTCGAAGCGATTAATGCGACGAACAGCGGTGCGATTGGAGACGGCGTAAATTTTCCGTTGATGTTTTCTGTCGTCGTCATTGCGCGGAGCAATGACGGCTTCGGTGTGATGCGTCCATACTTTCGAAACCATATGCGCGCCGGTGAAAGTTTCCGTTCACCATCACACGCGAAGGAAAACGCAAAACCCCTTTGAAATCAGCATCCGCGCGTCAGGCATCGTGTTGTCCACCGATCGTTTTAGCGTTCGTTTAATGTCGCTCTGACAGGTTGGCGCAACGATGAAGGAGGCGTTTCGACGCGCCGTGCCTGACTGATCTGTCGAAGCGAAACGAGTGACAGTGTTGAACATCATCCGCGATTGTCTTGATGCGATGCTGCACCCTTCAGTGCGTTGCGATGCGCTGACAAGTGCGCGCCATCGCGCGTTCATGGCACCGCGCCTGCTCGGCAGCCTCGCAGCCTTCGCGGCATTTCCTGCCTATCTCGCGATGCGCGGTGCGCCGACGGCGATCGAGGTCGCGGCGTTCGCGTGGCTGATCGCGCCGATCCTGTTGTCCTATTTCCTGTCGCGCACCGGCCGTTATGAAAGCGCGCAGGTCATGTCGTCGATCGCGCTGGCGGGGCTCGTCATGCTGGTCGCGATGTCCACCGGCGGTATCGCCAGCTTCGCCGCGGTCTGGCTTGTGGTCGTGCCGATCGAAACCGCATTGTCGGCCTCGCGCCGCATCGTTGTTGTCGCGTCCGCGCTGGCGGTCGGCTGTGTCGCCGTGCTCGCCGCGGTGACGGCGCTGGGCTGGCTGCCCGCAGCCGAACCCGGGATCGTCGGCCACAGTGTCTTCACGACGTTCGGAATCGCCTCGGCAACGCTCTACGCCGCCGCGATCGCGTTCGGTGCGGAGTCGCTTGCACGCACCGGCATGTCGCTGCTCACGGTCGAGGAAGATCGCTATCGCCTGCTGGTCCGGCACATGAGCGACGTGATTTCGCGTCATCGCGCGAACGGGACCGTGCAGTTCATTTCGCCGGCTGCGGAAGCGCTGGTCGGTGTTCCGCCACTGCGGTTGCTCGGTCATGGCCTGTTCGATCGTGTCCATGTGGCGGACCGCCCCGCTTATCTCACCGCATTGTCCGATGCGGCGCGGGGAGGTGAGGCGCGCAGCGTCGAGTTCCGCTTGCGCCGTGACAACGCGCTGAGCGAGCGCGATGCCGGCGATTTCATTTGGGTCGAGATGCGCTGCCAACCGCTGGAGGCAACGCCAGATCGGCCGGCATCCGCGACTGCCGAAGCGGAAGTGGTCGCCGTGCTGCGGGACGTGACCGACCGCAAGCGGCAGCAGGACGCGCTGGAGGATGCCCGGATCGCAGCGGAAGGTGCCGATTCGTCGAAGACGCGCTTCCTGGCCACCATGAGCCACGAACTGCGCACGCCGCTCAATGCCATCATCGGCTTTTCCGAAATGATCGCGCAGGAAGACGCGCTGGTGCTGGATTCGGCCCGGCGCCGCGACTATGCGCAGTTGATCAACGATTCCGGCCGGCATCTGCTGTCGGTGGTCAACGGCATTCTCGATATGTCGAAGATCGAATCCGGCAGCTTCGAGCTGGCGCCGGAGCCGTTCGCGCCGCGTCCGGCGCTGATCAATTGCTGCAACCTGCTGGCGCTGAAGGCCAGCGACAACGGTGTGGATCTGATCACGGATGCGCCGAAGGATCTGCCCGAAGTGAACGGCGATCCGCGCGCGTTCCGTCAGATCATGCTCAATCTCGTGTCCAATGCCATCAAGTTCACCGAACGTGGCGGCAGCGTCACCGTCACCGCGGGCATCGCGGCGGCGTGCCTCGTGGTCGAGGTGCGCGACACGGGTGTCGGCATCGCCGCGGACGATCTCGTCCGCCTGGGCGATCCGTTCTTCCAGGCCGGCCGCAGCTATCACCAGCGCCGCCACGAAGGGACGGGGCTCGGCCTCTCCATCGTCAAGAGCCTGGTCGCCATGCACGGCGGCGAGATGCAGGTGCACAGCCGTATCGGTGAAGGCACCAGCGTCACCGTTTCGCTGCCGCTGGATTGTACGCCGCCGGTCGCCGTGCCGAGCAATATCACGACCCTGACGCCGGCGCTGCGCAGCGCGCCGTCCGATGCCATCCATCAGGTGAAGAAGAGTGCCTAAAGCAAATTCCAAGTCCGGCAAGTCCAAACGTGTGCGTGCCGTTGCCGTGGAGGAGTCGGCGGAGCGCGGGCTTTTCATGCGGATGGTGCTGCACAGCCCGAAGGATCTGGTGGCCGGCCTGATCGCCTTCTCCGCGGTGAGTGCGATCATCGCCAATGCGATCTTCCTGCAGACGGGCCATCATCCGTCGCCGATGTTCGGCGCCGGTACCGTCGTAGCCCTGCCTGAGTCGACACCTGCGGCTAGTCCGTTGCCGAAGCCGCGCCCGGCCGATGCGACGCAGACCGCGTCGGAGGCCAAGCTCGATACGCGCATGCTCGATGCGACGCCGGTGAATCCGGCAAGCGAAACCAGGCAGCCGGTGACGGCGAAGCCCGCCGACGCCATGGGGAATCTCGTCAAGGCGACCGTTGCGCCGGCCGCGGCCGCGCCGGTGGCGCGTCCGCCGGCCGCCATTCCGCATCCGGGCAAGACCGATCCTTTGGGCGATCTCATCACCAACACCCGCCGCGTCGCCGCCGTGCAGCGCGCGCTGACGGAATACGGCTATGGCCAGTTGAAGCCGACCGGCAATGTCGGCTCCGACACGTCCGCCGCGATCCAGCGCTTCGAACGCGAGCGCAAACTGCCCGTGACCGGCCGCATGTCGGACCGCCTGGTGCAGGAACTCTCCACCGCGACCGGGCGGACGATCAATTAGAGCATTTTTGGGTTAGACGGAGACGTGTCCCGGACGCGGTGCAACGCTCTTGCGTTGCTCCGGCAGAGCCGGGACCGTACGAAGCTCCGACGTATGGTACGGTCCCGGCTCTGCGAAGCGATACCGGCGGCGAAGCTCCGCTTCGCCTGAGTATCGCATCGCGTCCGGGACAAGGTTCCATTAAGTTCAGAAATGCACCTTCACGGAGATGCGTTTCAGGTCGATTTTGAACAGTATCACTGAGGAGGCAACCATGGCCGAATACAAAGCCGTCAGAAATCCTCGTCGTTGCCCGACGCATCCCGGCGCGGTGATTGAAGATATGCTCGACAGCGTGACGGAATCGAAGATCGAAATTGCCGGCATGTTGGGCATCGCCCGCCAGCATCTCCATGCCGTTCTGACCGGCAGGAAACCTCTATCTCCTTCGATTGCGGTACGGGTGTCCAAGCTCCTTGGCGGGTCTCCTGAATCCTGGTTGAGGATGCAGGCCGATTTCGATGCATGGCACGCTGCACGGAGCGTTGATGTCAGCAAAATATCGACGCTGAAGGTTGCCTGACTGAACCTGTTGAGGTTTCCTGTATGCGCTGCTTTTTCCGAAAGCGTGTACGCGATGATATCGGCGACTTAGCTCATGAGACTCAAATCAGCCATATGGGTGGCCGCTTATCTGCGCCGCTGCCAGACCGAGGGCGTGTTCGGCGCGGTGCGGCGGCGCGGGGCCGAGGAAGCGGGCGCGATCTTCGTCAAGCTTGCGCTGCTCGACGGCAACGCGCTGTTGTTCACGCCTGCGCCGCAATCCACCTATGAGGACAGCCGCCCCGCCGATCGCGTCTTCGCCCCGTCTCCGCCACAGCCGGTGGAGGAACGCAAGATCGAGGAACGGCTGCAGAAGGAAATGAATTTCGATCCCGATCTCTGGATCGTCGAGATCGAGGACAAGGCCGGGCGGCATTTTCTGGATCTGGCGAAGTAGCGCGTATCTTCCTTCCTTCTCCCCCGCGCGAAGCGAAGCTTCGCTTCGCGCGGGGGAGAAGGGAAGAACGTTTAGCTTCCCGATGAATTCCTGGTCCGCGTGACGTCCACGCCCGGCTGTATGTTCGGCCGCGATGTCGGGGCCGTGGTGCGCGCACGGTGGCGTTCGTCGTCGTAGAGGGCCGGGCGGAATTTTGCGCGTGTCGCGGCGAGATGCGCGCCGCGCCAGGCGGCGACCATGATCAGTGCCGCACGCTCGGTGAGCACGTCATACATCCGCGACAGGCGATAGACGTTGTTCACGGATGCGCCGAATTCCGGATTCAGGAACAACAGCACGCGCTGGAAGATGGCGCCGGACATGCCCAGCGCCTTGGCGCAGCAGGCGAGCGGTTCGCCGCCGGGATCGCCCACCACCTGATCCGCGACGGCGGCCGGCAGCATCAGGGCCTCGCCGATCTCGCGGGCGAAATTCTCGCGGTCCTCGGCGAACGCCGCCATCTCCAGAATATGCATCGCGCGCTCGGCGCGCGCCTGCGGAATCCGCGCCGACGGCTGCAGCGGCGTATCGGCGAGATTGTGCAGCATCTTCGCGCGCTCGGTGGCATTGGCGGCGAAGAACAGATCGCTGATCTCGGCGGCGTCCTGCGGCTGCATGTTGCGATTGACGATGCGGCTCGGCGGCGGTGCCGGCTGCGCGAGCGTCGGCATCGCCGGCGCTTCGGGCGCGATCGATGGTGCCAGCGGAACCGGTTGATCCACCGGAGGCAGGCGCAGCGCCAGTTGATCGCGGATCGCAAGCGGGGTGTTCGGATAGATCGACAGCCGCGCGCGGACAGCGGCGCGCGTGGTGTCATCGACCTGGTCGATCAGGCGCGAGGCGAGTTCGGTGAACTGCTTTTCCTCGTCCAGCGAATGGTTTGGCGCCTGCACATAAAGGTCCGTCAGCACCCGCAGCAATGTCGGACGGATATCGACGCCCTCGCGGCGCGATAGCGTCATCAGGCCGTCGAAGCCCGGAAACATGGGAGAAGTGGTCATGGCGGTACGCTGACAGAGGCTGCTTTGCCTCAAATTACGACCGACGAATTAACATCTGCTTAACCATCAGCAGCCGGCGCCGTTTATCCCTCCCCACGCTTCGCGGGGGAGGGATTAAGATGGTCCGTGTGCTGTTGCTTGCTCTCCGCCGCATCACGCCCGCACCTCGTCGTCGTAATAGAGCGGCATCTCGCCGGGGCGGATCGACCACAGCAGCGCGACGCCGGGACCGGTGACGGCGCCGGCTTCGATTTCCTCGAATTCGCGGAACAGCCATCGATGCCCGCTGCGCGTGAAGCGCGAGAAGTCATAAGCGCGCTCGTGCACCTGCTGCATGAAGGGCGTCTCGGCGTAGACGAGACCGTTCGGTTTGAGGACGCGATGAATTTCGGCCGCCACCGTTGCGGGCGCCAGCACGTGTTCGAGCACGGCTTGAATCCAGATGCCGTCGAAGGTGGCATCGTGGAACGGCAGCTTGTGCGCGTCGGCGACGAGCGCCGTATGACCGGAGGAAAACACGTCGCTGCCGACGACCTCGATATCGCGGTCGTCGTAGAGGGCGCTTGTTCCACAGCCGACGGTGGCGCCGCCGATCACGAGCACCACCGGGCGCGCGCAGGCCTGCTTCAGCAATGTGCTGAACTTCTCGCAATTGCCGGCGGCGACCGGATTGTCGCCGAAGGTGAAGCGATGAAGACGCGAGCCGAGCGAATGCCCGGTGACGTCGCGCTCCAGGATCGAGCCGTGGTTGCCGTGATAGGTTCGCGGTCGAACACGCTGTCATCGAAATCGATCAACACCGGTTGGCCGTCGATCACGGGAAAACCCGCCGCCGAATAGCTGCACCGGTCATTGACGCAGGATGGCCGGGCCTGAATGTCGGAAATCGGAGAACCGCAACGCGGACATTGCATCCGTTTTGTCCAGTGCGATGAAAGTGGAGTCTCGTCCAAGCCTTGCAGTGTTGCGTTCATTCGGTTCCTGTCCGGCATCGGGGGACATGCGCCGTTCAGTTCCTGCAAGAGGCCTTTCGCGGAAGAATGCGGCGTAGACTTGTTAAGGATCGATTAACCATAAAAGCCCTTAATGCGGCAGTATCGTCCGTCAGGAGGCGGAGCGAGGGGCAAGGTCAATGGGCAGCATCATCGAGTTCCCGGCGTATGCGGCAGCGCGACGGCTGGGCGTGGATGTTCCGCCTTCGCCCCGCGATGTGTCCGCTCAGATTCTCATTCTTCCGGTCATTCGCATCGAGCGTCACATCGATGACGGCTGCGGCGGGCAGGGACCGGATGCGGGGACGGCGTCGCCCCGCCGCCGCAAGCGCCGCGCGCGATCCTGAGCACGGAAGCCGATTGATGCAGCCGATATCATTTCCGAGCCGGCTGCGGCCGCGAAGACCGTGTTCTGCGCCGTTGCTCGCTTTGACGATCCTCGTGACTGCGACTCTCGCCGGTTGTGCCGGCGGCGATTTCGGGCGGACGCGCAACAACGCCGTCACCGACGACATGCACCGCTGGATCGGCGTCGAAGCCACCGGCAGCGTCGGATTGAAGTCGTCGGAATTCCAGCTCACCGATCTCGAACGGCAAATGCGCGATCTGGCCTATCCGCTGATCGAGCCGCCGCATTCGCGCCCGCTCTGGAAAAGCGTGTTCGGCGATTACAAGCCCATCGAGTCGCCGTGGCGGCAGAACGTGGCGTTCGATCGCACCGCCTACGGTAAGCTGCTGATCGACGAGCCGCACCGCTCGCATGCGTCGCGCTATGCGGTGCTGATGGACGATGTGCGCGACGACATCCTGCGCTTCGAAGCGTTCTACAGCACCGCAAGCCGGGTGGTCGAACTCGACCGCAAGCGCGCGGCGAGTCTGCGACTCGTTTCGGCCCTGGAGCCGAAAGAACGGGCCGATGCCGGTGCGCGCATGGACGAGAACGCGCTGATCGTGCAGTGGGTGGAGCAATGCCTGCAGCGCCGCGTGGCGTCCTACAAATGGGCGCTGGAACGTCTGGTGATTCACGCCCCGGACGGCGCTGCGGCGAATGCCGATATGCTGATCAACCGGCTGGCGTCGCAGGCCAACGCCGCCGCCGGCACCATCGCCCCCGTGCGCCCCGGAAAGATATTGCGCGTCGGCGGGTGAGTCTCCGCCCTCATGGTGAGGAGCGCGCACAGCGCGCGTCTCGAACCATGGGTGCTTTGCCATTCGCAAAGAAACGCCGCCGCGCGCGAGCTGTCCTGCGCCTCAGCGCTTGCCTTTCACCGGCGCGGCGGCGGGATCGGTCTGCACGCGACAGCTTGCGGCGGCGAGCGCGGCCTGGGCCTGGGTCATCAGGCCGGATTCGGCGGCAAGCGCTTTCAGCACGATCAGGCCGGTCTCCGACGGCGAGTCGATGATGAGGCGATCGGCGGCGGTGACGTCTTCTTCTTCGGGAAGCGCCTCGTGCTGCGCCTCGGTCATCAGGTCGAGCTCGATGACGCGGCGGCCGGCGGAGCGGTCGTTGATGGCGTAATAAGCGACGTCGCTGTGCGTGTAGAACGACACCGATGTGTACGACTGGCTCACCGGCACCGTGAGCTTGATCGGGCCTTTCGACAGATCGTAGCGGCATACCGCTGTCGCGAAGGCCGGGTCCATGAAAGGCAGCAGCGCGTTGGACGGATCGGTTTGCGCGAGCGGCGTCACCGTGTTGTCCCGGGACACCGCGGCGATGCGCGAATAGGCGTCCTGCGTGGCGATGCGCGGCAAGCCCAGCACGCTGACGAGATGCACCACGCCGCCGAGCAGTACGCCGCCGATGATGGTGAGCAGCAGCCGGATCATGACGGGCAGCCCACGGTGGCGACGGCCGGCATCGGCGCATCCTTCTGGCTGCGCGTCGCCACGCCCACCGGCGTATCGTACAGGCGCAGCATCAGCACGTAGCGATCGACCGCGCTGGTCGGCAGCCAGTTGCCGGCGCGCGCGCGTGCCGCGATCCGGACTTCGAACGAGCCGTCCGCGTTGCGCACCACTTCCTGGCTGGTGAATCCGTAGCGCTCCAGCGTATTCGCGACGACGCGGCCCTTCTTGTCGTACAGCGTCAGCGTCCAGAAACGGGCCGGTGGGGTGACGCCTTTGACGACCACGTCGCAGCGGCCGTCGAGCGGCTTCTTGTTATCGTCCTCGGTGGTGGTGAAGGTGATGCCGTCGCCGGTGCCGATCGGCAGCTCGCCGGATCGCGCGACGGTCGCGCGGTTGTAGGGATCGATCTCGTTGGTGCCGGATCGCGGACGGGCCGTCCACGCGCCGATGGTGAGCGTGCCGATGTCTACGCCGCGCGTCGCCGTGGTCCAGGTCAGGCCAAGGCCGACGCCGGCCGCGATGACGAGCGCCAGAAGCGTGAGAAGGATCAGCCGCACGTCGCCACCGTCATGTCGTCCGTATCAGTTCTTGCGGGTGGCGGGCGCGGGCGCCGGTTTCGGCCCTGCATCGCCGGCCGATGCGTAGTTCTCGGGAAAGGCCAGCGTCGACGCGGCGTTCGGCTTGACGGCGTCGTTGTCGGACGACGTTTGCCCGATCGATTTGCCGGCGTCGTTGAGCATTTTCTCGACGCGGAGCAGGATATCGGCGCCGCGCCGCGTCAGCACCGGCGGCGGGCCGGGCTTGTTGTCCTGCGCGTTGGCGGCCATGACCGAGGAGGCGGCCGCAGCCGGATTCTTCGTGCCCATGCCGACACCCGGCAGTTCGCGAATCTCGATGCCCTGATGGGCGGCGACCATGATGTCGTGCCACGTCTGTGCCGGCAGCGAACCGCCGGTCAACCGGTTGGTCGGCGAGTAGTCGTCATTGCCGTACCAGACCGCGCAGGCGAAGTTGCCGGTGTAACCGACGAACCAGGCGTCGCGATACGCATTCGTGGTGCCGGTCTTGCCGGCGGTCGGGATGCCGTCGAGCGCGGCGCGGCGCGCGGTGCCTTCGCTGACCACATGGCTCATCATTTCCGCCATGTCCGCGGCCGTCGAAGCGGGGATCGCCTGGGTCGGCTTCGGCCCGTCGCGGTCGTAGCGCCAGACGAGGTCGCCGGCACCGGTGCGAACTTCCAGCACCGCATGCGGTTTCACCGCGCGGCCCTTGTTGGGGAAGGTGACATAGGCGGTGGCGTGTTCGACCACGGACACTTCGCCTGAGCCGATCGGCAGCGACGGCGTGTCGAGCAGCGGCGCCGTGATGCCGAATTTGCGCGCCGTCTCGACGATCTTGGCGCGGCCGGCTTTCGGACCACCCTTGCCGCCGAGCGCGATGGAGAGCTTCACCGGCACCACGTTGATCGAGTGGGTGATCGCCTGCGTCAACGTCACGTTGCCGGAATAGGAGTGGCCGTAGTTCTGCGGACACCAGTTGCCGATGCAGACCGGGCCGTCGAGGATCACCGACTTCGGCGTGTAGCCGTTGAGCAGCGCGGTCGTGTAGACGTAAGGCTTGAAGGACGAACCGGGCTGGCGCATCGCGTCCACCGCGCGGTTGAACTGGCTGGCGCCGTAATCGCGGCCGCCCACCATGGCGCGGATGCCGCCGTCGAGATCGGCCACGACGGTCGCCGCCTGTGTCGCGTGATAGTCGCGGCCGAACTGGCGGAGCTGGTTCTCGATCGCGTCCTCGGCGGCGCCCTGCACGTTCATGTCGATGGCGGTGCGCACCACGAAGACACGTTCCGTATAGGATTTCGGAAACGTATCGACGAGGCGGCGCATTTCGTCGAACGCCCAGTCGAGATAGTAGTTCGGCGAGATTTCCTGGCGGCGGTCCACCGCGACGGCCGGGTTGCGGCGGGCGCCGAACACCTGGCCCTCGGTCATGAATCCGGCATCGACGAGATTGTCGAGCACCTGGTTGGCGCGCGCGCGCGCGGCGGGCAGGTTGATATGCGGCGCGTATTTGGTCGGCGCCTTGAACAGTCCGGCGAGCATCGCGGCTTCCGCCAGCGTGACGTCGCGGGCCGACTTGTTGAAGTAGAAATGCGCGGCGCCGTCGACGCCGAAGGTGCCGCCGCCCATATAGGCGCGGTCGAGATAGAGTTTCAGAATCTCGTTCTTGGTCAGCCGCGTTTCCAGCCAGATCGCAAGGAAGGCTTCGTTGACCTTGCGCTCGAT
>Ga0153956_1003102_pt1 | contig 11176 bp, 9 predicted proteins | sample TSFL040MetaG_FD_104704 | JGI IMG/M metagenome (GOLD analysis project Ga0153956, IMG submission 104704) | Attine ant fungus gardens microbial communities from Florida, USA - TSFL040 MetaG | ecosystem: Host-associated > Fungi > Mycelium > Unclassified | place: USA: Florida, Wekiwa Springs...
CCGCTTCGTGGGCTGCATGGCCGGTGCCATTGTCGTCACCCTCGCCACGCTGCTGTGCCAGGGGGTGCTTTGGGCCACCCTGCTGTGCCTGGTGGCGGGCGTCGTCATGGGCCGCCACATCGAGAACAGCGGCGGACGGCTGGCCTATGTCGGCAACCAGTTCTCGCTGCTGTTCCTGGTCGTGTTCGTACCGGACAGCTATCAGGCGCTGAGCGCCGAACCGGGATTCGCACGACTGCAGGGGGTGGTCATCGGCATCATCCTGTTGCAGGTGGTGCGCCTGGCATTCGCCGGCGTTCGCCGGCTCCGCCAGCACGCGGCCGCCTGCTGACCGGCCCCGCAGGACAGATCCAGGCAGCCGCTTCACGCCGCAGGATTTGCTTCACGCCCGCGCCAGACTCCACGCGTTCAAACAGCGCTGCAGGCCGTCGAGACCGGAAAGCACGAGGGGCCGTTGCGCCTGCATTGGCGGAAGAGGTGGGATTCGAACCCACGGTAGGCGTGAACCTACGCCAGTTTTCAAGACTGGTGCCTTAAACCGCTCGGCCACTCTTCCAGGCCGTGGATTCTAGCAAAACCCCGCCACGGCAAGGCCCGAACCCCTCACAAGGGTCTGCGCGCCAGGTAGGCCGTCGGTGAAATTCCCAGCGTGCGGCGGAACATGGCCGTGAAGGCGCTCGGGCTTTCGTAGCCGTGCGCCAGCGCCACCTCCAGCACCGAGGCGCCGGCGGCCAGGCGTGGCAGGCTCAGCAGCAGCCGCGCGCGGCGCAGCCACTGCCCGAAACTCAGGCCGGTCTCGCGCTGGAACATCCGCGCCAGGGTCCGGCCGCTGACATGCAGCTGCGCGGCCAGGCCCTCGAGTGTCACCGTCCGGGCCGGATCGGCGATCAGGTGCTGGCACAGGCGCATCAGCGCCGGATCACGCGGCAGGGGGACATGCAGGTGCAATCGGGGGGCCGCGACGATCTCATCCAGGATCAGTTCCATCACCCGCTCGTCCCGGCCACCCGCCGCATAGTCGAGTGGAATACGGGTGGCCGCCACGATGGCTTCGCGCAGGAAGGATGACACCTCGATGACCTCGCAGGTCCGCGGCAGACCGGGACGCGCATCTTCCTGCACGAATATCGTGCGCATGCTGACGTCGCCTGCAATCCGGATCGCGTGATCCTGGCACGCGGGCATCCACACGGCCCGCCCGGCCGGCACCACCCAGCTGCCCTCGCGGCTGCTCACGGTCATCACTCCGCTGAGTGTATGGATCAGCTGTGCGCGCGGATGGCGGTGTGGTTCGATGTGCTCGCCATCGGGATGATCACTGGCCAGCGCGGCCACCGGTCGTGGCGCGCGTTCGCAGTCCTGGTAACGGCGTGGCCTGTCCATATCTCGACGAATAATGTCATCTGCGCGCAAGACGGACAAGCCGGGACAGGCCAGCATGACCCTGCCGCCGCGCCGGACAGGCCACCACGACCCCGGCTTCCCGGCTCGCCTTCCATCAATCCTGAGCACCCGCCATGACCGACACCGCCACCTCCTCGCGTTCCGCCCTGCCCGCGCTGCGACGACCGGACCAGCGTCAGCTGCTGTTCTGTGGCGGCGCGCTGGCATTGGCGGCCACGCTCGTTCTGGGCGCGCGCTGGTGGATCAGCGGGCGCTTCATGGTCGACACCGACAATGCCTACGTGCGGGCAGACGTGGTGATGCTTTCCTCCCGCGTCGCGGGGACCATCGCGGAGGTCGCGGTCACCGACAATCAGTGGGTGCATGCGGGCACGCTGCTGGCCCGCATCGACGACCGCGACTACCGCCTGAAGGTCGAGCAGGCTGAAGGCGCGGTCACCGCGGCCAGGGCCGGCATGATCGCCAGCCAGTCCCGCCTTGCCGGCCTCGATGCCCGCGCCGCGGAACAGCGCGACCTGGTCTCGGCCAGCGCCGCCGCGGTCACCGCCCGCGAAGCCGACGCCCGTTTCGCGGACCTCGTGTACCGGCGCCAGTCGGACCTGCAACGCCAGCATGTCACCAGCACTCAGGACCTGCAGTCCGCCGAGGCGGCCACCCATCGCAGCGCTGCCGAACTGGCGCAGGCGCGCGCCAGCCTGGCCGCCGCGCGCGCCCACCTGCCGGTGCTCGCCGCCGAACGCAGTACCACCGCCGCGCAGGCCGGCCAGGCCCGGGCTGTTCTGCGACAGGCCGAGGCCGCACTGGCCGCAGCGCACCTCGATCTGGAACGCACCGAGATCCGCGCTCCCGCCGACGGGTGCATCGGCCAGCGCAGCGTGCGCGCCGGGCAGTACGCCGACATCGGCCTGCCTTTGATGGCGCTGGTGCCCGCGCGGTTCTATGTGATCGCCAACTACAAGGAAACCCAGACCAGCCACATGCGCCCCGGTCAGCCAGCCAGGATCGTGGTCGACGCGCAGGACGGCACCGCGCTCACCGGGCAGGTGGAGAGCCTGGCGCCTGCGTCCGGCGCCGAATTCGCCCTGCTGCCGCCGGACAACGCCACCGGCAACTTCACCAAGATCGTGCAGCGCATCCCCGTTCGCATCCGTATCGATCCCGGCCAGCCGCGCGCCGCCGGCCTGCGCCCCGGCATGTCGGTCGAAACCACCATCGATACCCGGGGGGCACGGTGAGCGCCGCCGCCACCCCCGCGTCCGCGCCCATAGAGGTATCGCTGCGCACCTGGGTGGCGGTGCTGGGTGGCGTGACCGGCTGCTTCATGGCCGGCATGAACGTCCACGTCACCAATGCCTCGCTGCCCTATGTGCGTGGTTCCCTGGATGCCTCCTTCGAGGAGGGTTCGTGGATCACGACCGCCTACCTGGTGGCGGAAATCATCGTCATCCCGATTACCGGCTGGCTGGTGTCGGTGTGCTCCATGCGGCGGGTGCTGATGACCGGCGCGGGCGGCTTTGTCGCGTTCTCCATCGCCTGCTCTGTGGCGCCCGACATCAACACAATGATCATCGCGCGCGCCCTGCAGGGGGCCTTCGGCGGGGTGCTGATCCCGCTGTCCTTCCAGATCATCGCCACCGAACTGCCGCCATCCAGACACGCGTTCGGCATGGCGCTGTTCGCGGTCGCCAACAACGTGGCCCAGGCCGCGGGCCCTTCACTCGGCGGCTGGCTCACTGAAACCCAGGGCTGGCGCTGGATCTTCTACCTCCAGGTGCCGCCGGGACTGTTGCTGCTGGCGGCCATCGGCTGGGCGGCACCGCGCACCCCGGCGCGCCTGCGCGAACTGCGCCACGGTGACTGGGGCGGCATCATCGCCATGGCGGTGGGCTTGTCCGCGCTGCAGATCCTGCTGGAGGAAGGCGGACGCCGCGACTGGTTCGCCTCCTCCTACATTGTCAATGCAGCGGTCATCGCCGTCCTGGGGCTGGCTGCGTTCTGCGGCATCGAACTGCACCGGCAGCGTCCCTTCATCGACCTGCGCCTGCTCGGCCGCCGCAACTTCGGCCTGGCCAGCCTGATGCAGTTCACCTTCGGCGCGGTGGTGTTCGGGGTCGTGTTCCTGGTGCCGAATTACTTTGCCGAGACTCAGGGCTACAACGCCCGGCAGATCGGGCTGACCATGATTCCCTATGGCCTGGTCCAGTTCGTAATGTCTTTCGCCGCGCCGAAGCTCATGAAATGGAGCAGCGTGCGGGCTGTCATCCTGCTGGGCTTTGTCATCATGGCGGCCGGCTGCCTGATGAACATCCACCTGGACGATGAGGCCGCGGCCAATGTCATCGTGCCCTCGCTGGTGGTGCGCGGCATCGGCCAGTCCCTCATCGTGGTGGCGCTGAGCGTCATGGCCGTCGAGGGACTGGAAAAGTCCCAGCTGGGGTCGGCCTCGGGGCTGTTCTCGACCGTGCGCAACGTGGGTGGCGCCATCGGCATCGCGGCCGCCAGCCAGTTCGTGGTCGAACGGGAGAAGCTCCACGCCGCGCGCATCGGCGAGGCGGTCACGCCCTTCTCTCCCGTGTTCCAGGAACGCATGCTCGAGGGCGTACGGCTGCTGGAGCGGCTGCACCCCGGCCGGGATGTCGCGCTGCAGGGCGCGGCCACCGCCCCGGCCCGGGAGCAGGTGCTGGCGCTGATGAACCTCAGGGTCCATCACGAGGCGCTGTTGTCCTCTTACAGCGATGCCTTCCTGGTCGCGGGCCTGCTGCTGCTGGCCTGCATCGGCCTGGGCATGTTCCTGAAATCAGGCCCCGACCGGACCTGCAAATAAAAAGGCCGCGGAACCCACGCCCCGCGACCTTGCTCTTCGGCAGACAACCGGTGGTGAAGTGGCTGGTACGGTGCACCCGCCCCCGCGCGCGTCCGCGCGGGGAACCGGGGGCGCTGTGCCAGGCACGAGCCGGGGTCAGGCCCCGCCGGTATACCCGCCCTGGAAGGTCGAGTACACCTTGTCCTGCGTGGTGATGAACTCCAGCAGCGCCGGCCGGCCTTCCTTGGTGGCCTGGATGCCGCGCTTCAGGGCCGCGACGATCTCGCCCGGCTCCGTCACGCGCTCGCCGTAACCCCCCAGGGCCTTGGCGAACTCGCTGTAGTTGCCGGAGATGTCCGTGGAGCGGAACTTCTCCTTGGAGGTCTTCATCAGCTTGAATTCCATGGCCATCGAGAAGTTGTTGAACAGGATGGACAGGATCGGGATATCCGCGCGCACGCAGGTCTCGAAGTCCATGCCGGTCATGCCGATGGCCGCATCCCCCCAGAAGTTCACGCACACCTTGTCGGGGTTGGCGACCTTGGCACCCATGGCCAGCGCCAGGCCGTAGCCCAGGTGCGTGGACTTGCCCCAGCCGATGTAGGACAGCGGGGTCACGGACTTCCAGAACGGCGACAGCTCGTCGCGCGGGCTGCCGGCATCGTGGGTCACGATGGTGTTGGCGACGTCGGTGGTATGCAGGAAGTCCCAGATCACCCGGTAGGGCTGCATGGGCTTTTCGTTGCTGGTCAGGCGCGGCATCCACTCCTTCCACCACGGCTCGTTCAGTTCCTTGATGCGGGCAGCGACGCCCGCCGTCAGGTCCCGCGGCTTCTTCAGGCGGTCCTTCAGGGCCTCGTACAGCATGCCCAGCGCGAGCTTGGAATCACCCACCAGCGCATGGTCGGCCGGGATGTTCTTGTCGATATCCATCGGCTCATTGGTGTTGTGGATGAACGACTTGTTCCTGGTCGGGAACTTGATGCCGAAGCTGGTGGCCGAGAAGCTGGCGCCAGCGCCGAACACCAGGTCCGACTCGGCGACATAGGCCGCGACCGCGCGCGGCATGGCGACACCACCCGAACCCAGCGACAGCGCATGAGTCTCCGGGAACGAGCTCTTGCCCTCGAGACTGGTGGTCACCGGGGCTTCCAGCAGCTCCGCCACGGCCTTCAGTTCGTCCCAGGCCTTGGCATAATGCACGCCCTGGCCGGCATAGATCAGCGGCATCTTCGCCTTGATCAGCGCATCGGCCGCGGCCTCGATGGCCTGCGGGTCCGGCGCGCTCTTCGCCCGGCGGCTGGGCCGGTACTCGATCGGACCGGGAACCTCGAGTTCCCAGACGTCATGCGGAATCTCCAGCATCACCGGGCCCGGGCGGCCGTTGCGCGCGAAGGCAAAGGCGCGCCGCAGTGCCGGCACCAGCTGCTCCGGCGTGGTGACGGTCTCCACGTGCTTGGTCACATGCTGGAAGTTCAGCGAACAATTGAAGTTCGGCTTGACGAACAGGTTGCCGCGCGGATAACCACCGGGGATCACCACCATCGGCACGGCCTCGGAATAGGCCTGCGCCACGGCGCCGAAGGCGTTCTCGATGCCCGGGCCAAGCTGGCAGCAGAACACGCCGACCTTGTCGCCGGAGCTCATGCGGCTCATGCAATCCGCCATGTGCACGCCGACGCGCTCCTGGCGCACGACGATGGGGCGGATGTTGACGGCGGCGGCGGACTCCGTCAGCGGATTGAGCGGATAGGTCATCAGCACATCCACGCCTTCGCGCTTGAGGATCTCTGCGGTTACTTGGGCAACATTCATCGTTCGATACCTGACATACAAGAATTAAGATGAGATCGCGCCGCGAAACAGGCGCGGAGGCGCCGGCAAGCTTAGCACGCGGGGAACACCGGGGGTCCGGGCGGAAGCCGGCCCCGGGGGCTCAAGACTCTCGCCGCACAGGCAAAACAGGGACCGGTCCGGTCCCGCCTGAGGCGGGACCGGACCGGTGCTTCACCCCGGGCTTTTTTACTTTTTCTTCTGCTTGGAGATATCGTAGGTGCCCAGGCCGGGCTTGTAGGTCTTGTCGTCGAGGAACTGCTTCAGGCCCTCCTTGCGGCCCTCGGCATCGAAGGAATCCGCCGCCTCCTGGGCACGGATCAAGTAGTCCTCGGCGTTCTCATAGGTCATTTCCGTCACGCGGCGCACGGCGTCCTTGGCGGCCTTGATGGTGACCGGGTTCTTCTTCAGCAGCGTTTCGGCAACTTCGGTGACCCGGGCCCTGAGTTTTGCCAGCGGCACCGACTCATTGACCAGTTTCCACTCCGCGGCCTTCTGGCCGCTGATCGGCTCGCCGGTGATGGTGTGGTACATGGCATCGCGCCAGGCCATGGCATTGGTGGCCACCTTGGTGGCGCCGCCGCCGGGCAGGATGCCCCAGTTGATCTCGGACAGACCGAAGGTGGCCTCGTCCGCGCAGATCGCGAGATCGCAGGCGTTCAGCGGACCATAGGCGCCGCCGAAGCACCAGCCGTTCACCATGGCGATGGTGGGCTTCTGGTACCAGCGCAGCTTGCGCCACCAGGCATAGGCCTCGGCCTGCGCCTTGCGCGTGCCACCCAGGCCCTTGGCGGCGGTGTCACGGAAGTACTCCTGCAGGTCCATGCCGGCGCACCAGGATGTGCCCTCGCCGGTGAGCACCAGCACGCCGACGTCGTCGCGGAACTCCAGCTCCTCCAGCACCTCGAGCATACGGCGGTTCAGGGTCGGGCTCTGGGCATTGCGCTTGTCGGGGCGGTTGAATTTCACCCAGGCGATGCGGTTCTCAATGGAATAGACGACGACGTCTTTGGTGCTCATGGTCAATCCTCTGTCGGTAAATCGTGGCGAGCGCGTCCCGGGGCTCAACCTCTGGCGATCCGCGTGCGGCCGCGCAGGTACGGCTGCAGCACCGTCGGCACGCTGATCGAACCATCGGCGTTCTGGTAGTTCTCCAGCACCGCCACCAGCGTGCGGCCGACGGCAAGGCCCGAGCCGTTCAGGGTATGCACGGGCTCCGGCTTGCCGGTCGCCGGATTGCGCCAGCGCGCCTGCATGCGGCGGGCCTGGAAGGCCTCGAAATTGCTGCAGGAGGAAATCTCGCGGTACTTGCCCTGCGAGGGCAGCCAGACCTCCAGGTCATAGGTCTTGGCGCTGCCGAAACCGATGTCGCCGGCGCACAGCGCCATGGTGCGGTACGGCAGTTCCAGCTGCCGCAGCACCGTCTCGGCGTGCGCGGTCAGTTCCTCCAGGGCCTGGTAGGAGTCCGCGGGGCGCACGACCTGCACCAGCTCGACCTTGTCGAACTGGTGGTTGCGGATCATGCCGCGGGTGTCACGCCCGGCGGCGCCGGCCTCGGAACGGAAGCACGGGGTGTGGCACACCATGCGCAGCGGCAGTGCCGCCGCCTCCACGATCTGTTCGCGCACCAGGTTGGTGACCGGGACTTCCGCCGTGGGAATCAGGTAGAACGGCGCGTGGTCGCCGCGCACCGCGAACAGGTCCTGTTCGAACTTCGGCAGCTGCCCGGTGCCCACCAGCGCCTGCGCCTGCACCATGTAGGGAGCGTAGATCTCCGTGTAGCCATGCGCCGTGGTGTGCAGGTCCAGCATGAACTGCGCCAGCGCGCGGTGCAGCTGCGCCACCTGGCCGCGCATCACGGTGAAGCGCGCGCCCGAAATCTTCGCCGCGGCCTCGAAGTCCAGCCCCCCCAGGGCCTCGCCCAGCGCGACGTGGTCCTTGGGCTCGAAATCAAACAGCCGCGGCTGGCCCCAGCGGCGCACCTCGGTATTGCCGGTCTCATCCCGCCCCTCGGGCACCGATTCATGCAGCAGGTTGGGCAGGGTGAACAGCAGCGCATCCAGGTCGCGCTGCACGGCGGCCAGGGCCTCGTCGGTCTGCGTCAGTTCGCGGGTGAGTTCCTCACCCCGCGCCAGCAGCGGCGCGGCATCCTCCCCTTTGCCCTTGGCCAGGCCCACGGCCTTGGCATTGGCATTGCGCTCGGAGCGTACCCGGTCGGCATCCACCTGGGCCTGCTTGCGGCGCTCCTCGAGCTGCGCGATGCGGGCTTCGTCGAGCACGAATCCACGGCGCGCGAGATTGCGCACCACATTGGGCAGGTCTGCACGCAGCAGCTTCGGGTCGATCACGAAAGGCTCTTGGGGTCGGCGCCCCGGCGCGGGGCTACCCTCAATCTTAACACCGCCGACCACCTGCCGCCTGCAGCACCCGGCCCGCCAGCAACGGCCCGGGGAATGCCGCGATGCCCCCCGGGCAGGGTGTGACCTTCTTTCAAAGCCGGTGATCCCTTTCAGCTTTTGTCGGCAGCGCCGGCATCCAGGCCGCGCAGGAACGCCATCTTGTCCGCGATCCTGGCCTCCAGCCCCCGCGGCACCGGCTGGTACCAGCCGGGCTCCGCCAGACCCTCGGGCAGGTAGCGCTCCCCGGCCGCATACGCATGCGGTTCGTCGTGCGCGTAGCGATAGGCATGGCCGTGTCCCAGTTCCTTCATCAGCCTCGTGGGCGCGTTGCGCAGGTGCGCCGGCACCGGGCGCGAACGATCCTGCTTCACGAACGCCATGGCGGCGTTGAAGGCGCTGTAGCCGGCATTGCTCTTGGCGGCGCAGGCCAGGTATACCACGGCCTGTCCCAGGGCCAGTTCCCCTTCCGGTGAGCCCAGCCGTTCGAAGGTGGCCGCCGCGTCATTGGCGATGGTCAGCGCGCGCGGATCGGCCAGGCCGATGTCCTCCCAGGCCATGCGGATGATCCGGCGCGACAGGTACAGCGGATCGGCGCCGCCATCCAGCATGCGGCACAGCCAGTACAACGCCGCATCCGGATGCGAGCCGCGCACCGACTTGTGCAGCGCCGAGATCTGGTCGTAGAAGTTGTCGCCGCCCTTGTCGAAGCGGCGCGCGCCCCGGCTTGCGGCCTCGCCCACCAGCCTGGCATCGATCACGGCGGCCGGGTCGGCGCGCAACCCGGCGGCGACACGTACCTGTTCCAGCAGGTTCAGGAACCGCCGTGCATCCCCGTCCGCCCATTCCACCAGCAGGGTTACCGCCGCATCCTCCAACGCCGGATCAGCGGATGACTGTGCCCGCGCCAGCAGCTGCCGCAGTTCGGCGTCCCCGAGCGGCTGCAGCACGTGCACCTGGGCGCGCGACAGCAGCGCCGAATTGACCTCGAAGCTCGGGTTCTCGGTGGTGGCACCGATGAAGGTCACCAGCCCCGATTCCACGAAGGGCAGCAAGGCATCCTGTTGCGCCTTGTTGAAGCGGTGGATTTCGTCCACGAACAGGATGGTGTGACGGCCTGAGGACTCGAGGTGCCGGCGTGCCTGTTCCACCGCCTCGCGGATGTCCTTGACCCCGCCCAGCACGGCGGACAGCGCGATGAACTCGCAGTCGAACTGCGTCGCCGCCAGCCTGGCCAACGTGGTCTTGCCGACGCCGGGTGGCCCCCACAGGATCATCGAGTGCGGCCGATGCGACTCGAACGCCACCCGCAGCGGCCGGCCCGGCCCCAGCAGGTGCGACTGCCCGATCACCTGATCCAGCGTCGCGGGACGCAGCGCCTCCGCCAGCGGCGGCGCGGGCGCCGCGCTGAACAGGTCAGCCATGGGCGGTCCGGCGCGCCAGCAGGCGCTCCACCACGCTCATCCAGGAGCCCCGGGCGAAATACGCCACGGCGTACAGCCCCACCAGGGCCACGACCACCCCGTTGGTGTCGGCCACCCAGTCCCACAAATCCATGTCGCGGCCATCGCCCATCGTGCCCTGCGCCACCTCGATGCCGGCACCGAACAACGACATGGCGACGCCCAGCAGCCAGTACCGGCGCCGCGACATCAGGCCGCCGAACCAGAAGGTCATGCCGAAAAAGGCCGAGCCGTGTTCGAATTTGTCGTTGAGATCATTGAGGCCGGGAACGTACTTTGGCGGCGACAGCGTCGCGTACAGCACGAAGGCCACCATCGCCCAGCCGATGCCCCACCACAGGCGCGCAGCGCGCAGCCCATCCCAGGTATGCGGGGCCCGGCTCATTGGCGTCTTCCGGCAAAAAGCGGCCTGCGGCCCCTTTTTGCTCGCGCGCCGGGAAGCGTGGTTTTCATCGCACTGGTGCCGTGCCGATGACGTCCACCCCGGCGGGCGGCGTGAAACTCACCTCGGCGTCCGCAACCTGCGCATTGCGCTCGGCATGATCAAATACCAGCGTGGCCACCTGCCCCAGCTTGTCCGTCAGCACCATCTGCGACAGCTGGCCGTTGCCGAACCCCAGAAGCGCCTGGCGGAAATCGGCCTCGCTGCCCAGCGGCTTCACCTGCACCCAGGTCAGGCCATCATGCGTGCCTGCGGCGCTGATGTCGAAGGCCTTGCGCACGTCGGCACCGCCCGACAGCAGCATGACCGGCGTCGCCGACAGCGCGGCATCCATGGGTTTGACCGTCACCTGCATCAGGTCGCGGTCATAGAACCAGACGCTGCGGCCATCCGCCACCATCACCTGGCCGGAATCCGCGGCGGCGGTGCCTTCGTGCGACTCCCAGCGGAAGCGTCCGGGACGCAGCACCAGCAGCGTCCCGGCGCTGCGCTGCGTGACCTTGCCCTGCGCGTCCTTGACCGTCTGGGTGAAGCCGGTGCGCAGCGAGTGCAGGCCGTCGAGCCAGGCATCGAGCGCCGTGCGCCCGGCGGCGATCGCGCCCGTTGCAAGCGTCGCCGCCAGCAAGGCGGCAGCCAGCCGCACGGCCGCGGACCGCAACAGACGGCCAGGCCCGTGGGCGGGACGGGTGCCAACGCATGATCCCGGCATCTCTCAGCCCCCCGCCGGTGGCGGCGCGAGCACCTCGCGCGAGCCATTGGATTGCAGCGGACCCACGACACCGGCGGTTTCCATGGCCTCCAGCAGGCGGGCGGCGCGGTTGTAGCCGATCTTCAG
>Ga0153956_1003103_pt1 | contig 11154 bp, 10 predicted proteins | sample TSFL040MetaG_FD_104704 | JGI IMG/M metagenome (GOLD analysis project Ga0153956, IMG submission 104704) | Attine ant fungus gardens microbial communities from Florida, USA - TSFL040 MetaG | ecosystem: Host-associated > Fungi > Mycelium > Unclassified | place: USA: Florida, Wekiwa Springs...
AGCGCCACCAACAGCGGCAACGGCGACCGGAGCAGCAGCGGTGACCTCGAAGACCTCTTCGAACTGCTTCACGAACTCCGAGAGCTCCAGCAGGGTCATTTCCTTGAACGCGTCGAGCAGTTCGTCGGTGGACAGCTTGGCCATGTGAATGGTCCTTCCTTATTTCTTGCTTGGGGGTTTGGTTTTGGGTCAGGCAGCCTGTTCGGCGGCCTTCTTCTCTTGCAGCGCAGCAGCCAGACGGGCGACCTGAGAAGCGGGAGCGTTGAACAGCCCCGCAGCCTTGGCCATGTTGCCCTTCATTGCACCGGCCAGCTTGGCCAGCAGCACCTCGCGGGATTCCAGGTCGGCGATCTTCTCGACCTGCGCCACGGACAGCGCAGCGCCGTCCATGTAGCCGCCCTTGATGACGAGCTGCTTGTGATCCTTGGCGAACTTCTTGATCGCCTTGGCCGCGTCGACCGGCTCACCGGTGATGAACGCGATGGCGGTCGGACCTGCGAACAGGTCGTCGAGGCCCTCGATCCCGGCCTCCGAGGCGGCGCGCTTGACCAGGGTGTTCTTCGCGACCGTGTAGGTCGTGGAAGCGCCCAGGGAGCGACGCAGCTCGGCGAGATTGGCAACCGTCAGACCGCGGTACTCGGTCACGACAGTGGCCGTCGAGGCCTTGAACTGTTCGGCAATGTCAGCGACCGCAGTGGCTTTGTCAGCCTTGGCCATGCATGCCTCCTTGTGGTGTGTTCATTTGCCCACTGGAGACTGCCGATCTGGCCAGAAACGACAAACGCCCCGACGCAGACAGGTCGGGGCGCACAGAAAACTCTGAATACCTCGTCCTCCTGCGTGGGCCGCCAGGCTATGCCTGGACCTTCAACCTCTGCGCGCAAGCGCACATCGGTGACCGACGGTCTTCGGTGGAACTGGGTAAGAGTAGCCGATGGGTCGTCGATCAGCCAAAACGGCTTCGGCATCGGCGCCGAGTGGCCACTTATGGCACGTTTTTCGTGAAATGCGTGTAATAAGTGGCCGCTCGGCGCGACGCAGCTCAGGGCCGACACAACGCTGCGGCACCGACCAAGCCGGCGTCGACGCCGAGTGCCGCGGGTACCACCCGCAACCCACGCAGGAAGTCCAGCCCGGTGTAGTAACCCAACCGATCGCGCAACGGGCCGAACAGCACCTCGCCGGCACCCGCCACCCCGCCGCCGAGCACCACCAGGTCCAGATCGCATACCGCGGCGGTCGACGCGATGGCCGCCGCGATCGCATCCGCGCCGCGGGCGAAGGCCCGGATCGCCACCTCGTCACCGGCAATCGCGGCGGCAGCGAGCGCCTCGGCGTCGTGCCCGGCCCAGCCGTGACCACGGGCCCAACGCACCAGGCTCGGGCCGGATGCGATGGCCTCGACACAGCCGTGACCACCACACGCGCACGACGGTCCCCCGGCCTGCACCACGACATGGCCGATGTGCCCGGCGTTGCCGGTGCGGCCGAGGTACGGCGCGCCGTCGAACACCAGGCCACCGCCGACGCCGGTGGATACCACCATGCCGAGCACGAAGCGCGCGCCTTGCGCGGCTCCGCGCCAGTGCTCGCCCAGTGTCAGGCACACCACGTCGCCGGCCAGCCGGACCGGTAGGCCCGTGCGTGCGGCAACACGGTCGACGATCGGAAAACATTGCCACTCAGGGATATTGATCGGGCTGACCGTACCGGCGGGCAGGTCGATGGGGCCGGCGCTCGCGATGCCCACCCCGGTCACCACGGCCCCGTCGACCGCGGTCAACACGCTGCCGATCACGGTCTCGACGGTCGCCCAGATGGTTTCGGCGTCGGCGGGCGGGGTCGGGCGCTGCTCGCGGTGGATCAGTCGGCCGTCCGCGTCGACCAGCCCTGCCGCGATCTTGGTGCCCCCGATATCGAGGGCGAGGATCAATTCGGTCCCCGGCACGCCTGCACCTTACGTCGCGGGCGTCGCCGCGCCCAGGCGCTCGACGACGGCGGCCCTGAGTTCGGCGCCGAGCGTGCGTAGAGATCACGTATCCGCCGAAAACCGCGATCTCTGTGCACTCTCGACGAAGTTCCAACAATGCGCCACCCGACGAAGTACATCGGCAGCGTCGTGTCTCTTCACCACGCGTATCCGGGTCCACCGCAGTTCATCGAGATCCTCCGAGCGAAGAATGTCGTGCGCGAATTGGCCAGGATCCGTCCGGTGATGGTCACCGTCGTACTCGACCGCCAACTTGAGGTGCTCCCACCCCATGTCCAGGAAATACCGTCGACGACCATCGAGGCTGCGCACCGGGATCTGGGTGGCCGGTCGCGGGTAGCCGGCTCGAATCAACAACAGCCGAAGCCAAGTCTCTTTCGGCGATTCGGCGCCGCGGTCGTAGAGATCGAGTGCGTGAACCAGTTGCCGCAGCCCACGCGCGCCACGATGCTCACGCGCAAACCGCAGAATGCCGTCCACGGTGAAGCCGGTGGCGTTGCCCAACGCATCGAGTCGCGAGATCGCCTCGTCGAGCGAACCGGTCCGGCCGATATCGAATGCGGTCCGCTCGACCGAAGTGAACGGTAGACCGCCGCGCATGACGACGTCGGCGGCGGGCAGATTGCCTGTGTAGGTGATGATCCCGGCAGGTGGTCGACGGTTTGACCCATACATTTCGATAGGTCGAGCATCTTCTATGTACTTCGCGCCATGCAGTTTCGCTGCGGTGAGTCCGGCAAGAACTCCACCCCGATGCGACCACAACCACGCTGCCTCCGCACGATGGAAGAATGTCAGCGCACCGCCCCGCCGGTCGGTGTAGACGTCGGGATGCAGCGCAGTGAATCGGGTTCTCAAGCCGTACTTGCTGACCAGTCCCGCCGCGACCACCTCACTTCCGATGAACGGGGATCGCATACCGCCGAGCCTGCGGCACAGCGTCGTCGGGTGGAACTACGCACCACGCGAACTGAGGATAAATCGGCAACTGTGTACAACGCCTCGTCGTCGAGCGTGCACTCAGATCGCCGAATCACCGAAATTCATGATCTGGATGCACTCTCGGCGCCAACTCCTAGAGAAAACGCAGCGCGGCTTCGACGACCGCATCCAGGTCGGTACCCAGCGTTCCGGAGAGCCACTGCTGGGCAAGTTCGGCCATCGCACCGGTATACATCGCCGCGCCCACCCGGGCGGCGATCGGATCCGAACCCGGATGCAGGCGGCCGCCCTCGGTGAGAACCGCGTCCAACAGCAGACCCTGGGTGGCGGCACGCCGGGCGGCCAGCACCGGGTTCGCGCGCGCCTCGGTGAACAGCACCCGGCCACGTCGTGGATCGGCGGAACCGAAGCCGAGCACCGCGGCGATTCCGGCACGGGTGTGGTCGGCCACCGAATCGCCCGCGGCGGCCACCTCGGCCTCCACGGCCGCCCCCAGTTCGAGGGCGACCATGTCGTACACCGCGCCGAGCAGGTCGTCGGTGCTCGCGAAGCTCTCGTAGAAGTAGCGGGTGTTCAACCCGCACTCACGGCACACCGACCGCACCGATACCGCGGCCTCGCCACCGTCGCCGAACACCGCGAAGGCGGCGCCGACCAGCAGCTCGCGGCGTTCGGCACGCCGGTCGTGCAGCGGCACTCCGGCCCAGCGCGTCGGAGTCGACATCGGCCAATCGTAGATCTGGTCACAGGCGTAGCCAAACTGCTAGTTTGGCTACAGGCGTGACCAGAAAGGGATCGACGTGTACCTGCCACACCAGATCATCGAGCAACAGTTGCAACGCAAGTTCGACCAGGACATCCGCAAGAACTACTTCCGCGGTATGGAGTTCGCCCGCCCGGCGGGCGATCCCGGCTGGTTCGGCCCCGGCAGCGCGGTCTGGCACGTGCACTCGCACACCGAAGCGCTGGTGTTCGGCCTGCAGTGCGCGGCGTACATCGAACGCCTCGACCCGTCCATCTATTGGATGGGCATGCACCACTCGCGTCTGGTCAAACGCGACAAGAACGGCGAAGCCATCCCCGTCGTCGACCCCAAGGGGGCAGCGGTTCGGCTCGGGCATTCCATCGCCTTCTTCATCGGCACCGCATACGGCAACACCACCACCGCCGAACAGCTCGCCCGGACCGTGCGGGCCATGCATCACACCGTCAAGGGCACCCGCCCCGACGGCGCGATCTACGACGCCGACGACCCGGACTGGCTGCGCTGGAACTACGCCACCGTGGTGTGGGGCCTGGCCACCGCGCACGAGCTGTATCACCCGAATCCGTTGCGCGGCAAGAAACTCGACCGCTACTACGGCGAGTTCATCCGGGTCGGACATGCCCTGGGCGGTACCGACCTGCCCACCACCAAGGCCGAGACCCTGGACTGCTTGCACTCCTATCTCCCCAAACTGGCCCTCACCCACGGCGCCGCCATGGCCACCGGCTCGAATCTGCCGATGCCGCAGAGCGCGGTCGACTGGGCGATCCGCGACACCATGCCCAAATGGGCCAAACAACTGATCGGCCACACCGACCCCAACCCGATCGAGCGCGCCGCCCGCCGCTCGCTGGTCTGGTCGGTGATCAACGGGCTGCACACCGCGGCCGGGCCGATGCCGGAGTTCCGCCAGGCCCAAGCCCGGGTGGCCGGTGGTATCGACCCGGTGCTAGCACCGCACACCGAGCCGACGTACGTGCTCGGCACCGATCCGGTCCGCAGCCGAGGCGATATCGAGAGCAGCTTCGCGCCGGCGTGACGTGTGATCCACGGCACACCTTTTTGGTGGCAAACACGGCTTTGAGACACTGAGCCGATGAGCAAGACACCCCACCGCGAGGGAGCCAAGCTGGCCCGCGTGCCGTTGCCGGTCGAAGCGGCGCGCATCGGTGCCACCGGTTGGCAGGTCACCCGAACCGGCGCGCGCGTCGCCGTCAATCTCCTGGGCAAGGGTTCACTGCAGCAGAAGATCATCAAGCAGGTTCCGCAGACCTTCGCCGACCTCGGCCCCACCTACGTCAAACTCGGCCAGATCATCGCCTCCAGCCCGGGCGCATTCGGCGAACCGCTGTCCCGCGAATTCCGCAGCCTGCTCGACCGGGTGCCACCGGCCGATACCGATCGGGTGCACCAGTTGCTGCGCGAAGAACTCGGCAGCAACCCCGAGGAACTGTTCGGCTCATTCGACGAGAAGCCCTTCGCGTCCGCGTCGATCGCCCAGGTGCACCACGCCACCCTGCACGGCGGCGAACAGGTCGTGGTCAAGATCCAGCGACCGGGTATCCGCCGGCGGGTGGCCGCCGATCTGCAGATCCTCAAGCGCGGCGCCCAAGTGGCCGAGCTGGCCAAGCTGGGCAAGCGGTTGTCGGCTCAGGACGTCGTCGCCGACTTCGCGGACAACCTGGCCGAGGAACTCGACTTCCGCCTGGAAGCCCAATCGATGGATGCCTGGGTGGCGCATATGCATGCCTCCCCGCTGGGCCACAACATCCGGGTACCGCAGGTGTACTGGGATCTGACCAGCGAGCGTGTGCTGACCATGGAGCGGATCGAAGGCACCCGCATCGATGACGTCGCCGCCATCTGCAAGGCCGGCTTCGACGGCGAAGAACTGGTCAAATCGCTGCTGTTCAGCCTCTTCGAAGGTGGCCTGCGGCACGGCCTGTTCCACGGTGACCTGCATGCCGGCAACCTCAATGTCGATGCCGACGGCAACATCGTGTTCTTCGACTTCGGCATCATGGGCCGCATCGATCCGCGCACCCGGTGGCTGCTGCGCGAGTTGATCTTCGCGCTGCTGGTGAAAAAAGACCACGCCGCGGCCGGCAAGATCGTGGTGCTGATGGGCGCCGTCGGCACCGTCAAACCCGAGGGTCAGGCCGCCAAGGATCTGGAGTCCTTCACCACCCCGCTGACCATGACATCGCTGGGCGACATGTCCTACGCCGCGATCGGCCGCCAACTCTCCGCGCTGGCCGACGCCTATGACGTCAAGCTGCCCCGAGAGCTGGTGCTGATCGGCAAGCAGTTCCTGTACGTCGAGCGTTACATGAAGCTGCTGGCCCCCCGGTGGCAGATGATGAACGACCCCCAGCTGGCCGGCTACTTCGCCAACTTCATGGTGGACATCCGCCGTGAGCACTCCGACGATCTCGACGCGCAGCCGGGCACGGCACAGTGAACCAGGTGCGTACGGGTTTCGCCCGTTCCGGCGATGTCGACATCGCCTACGAGGACATGGGCAATCCCGGCGATCCGGCGGTCCTGCTCATCATGGGCCTGGGCGCGCAGCTGTTGCTGTGGCGAAAAGGCTTCTGCGACAACCTGGTTGCCCGAGGGTTCCGGGTCATCCGATTCGACAACCGCGATGTGGGCCTGTCCACCAAATTCGACGGTCGGCACAGCGGCGCCGGCCTGTACCGCAAGCTGCTGCGGCTGTACCTGGGCAAGACCAACGACGCCGTGTACAACCTGGAACACATGGCCGACGACGCCGCGGCGCTGCTGGATCACCTGCAGATCGACCGGGCACATATCGTCGGCGGGTCGATGGGCGGCATGATCGCGCAGGTGTTCGCCGCGCGGCACCAGCATCGCACCAAGACCCTGGGCGTGATCTTCTCCAGCAATAACCGCGCGCTGCTACCCCCGCCCGGACCCAAGCAGTTCCTGGCCATCACCACCCGGCCGCCGGACACCTCGCGCGACGGCGTCATCGCCAATTCGGTGCGGGTGGGCCGGATCATCGGCAGTCCCGGCTACCCCACACCCGATGACCAGGCCGAGGCCAATGCCGCCGAGAGCTACGACCGCTCGTACTACCCCGCCGGTGTCGCACGTCATCTCGGGGCGATCATGGGCAGCGGCAGCCTGTCGCACTACGACCGGGCGATCGCGGCGCCGACCGTCGTCATCCACGGCAGCGCCGACAAGTTGATGCGTCCCACCGGCGGGCGCGCAGTGGCCAAGGCGATCCCCCGGGCACGGTTCGTGTTGATCGACGGCATGGGCCACGATCTCCCGGAGCCACTATGGAACGAGATCGCCGATCAGCTGACGACGACGTTCGCCGAAATTTCCTGAATGAAAATCATGCGCGGCACCCATCTGATTCACAGCAGATTCGGATAGCCTCGTAGTGATGTCAAAACTGGAGCCCAAGTACGAAGAATTACAGTCGATCTACGACATTTCGAACGAGTTTTTCGAATTGTTCCTCGGCCCCACAATGGGCTACACATGTGGGTTCTACGAACACGAGAAGTCCACTTGTGATGAAGGACAGCTCGCGAAGTTCGACCTCGCGCTGGGGAAACTCGGGCTTGAACCCGGGATGACCCTGCTCGACATCGGCTGCGGTTGGGGCGGCTGTCTACAACGCGCGATCGAAAAATTCGATGTCAACGTGATCGGCTTGACCCTCAGCGAACAACAGCGGAACTACGCGGTGCAGCGATTGTCGAGGCTGTCGACCGATCGGCAATTCGAGGTGCGTTTGCAGGGTTGGGAAGAGTTCGACGGCAAAGTCGACCGCATCGTGTCGATCGGTGCATTCGAGCATTTCGGCCGTGACCGTTATCCGGCCTTTTTCCAGAGGACATACGACGCCCTTCCGGCCGGCGGCCGGATGCTGCTGCATACCATCACCACCATCAGTGGCTCTGAAGATGCACAGAGCAAGGGCATTCCACTGACCATGGACCTGGCCAAGTTCGTGCTGTTCATCATGAAGGAGATCTTCCCGGGCGGCCAGCTACCGTCGGCGTGGATGCCCCGTGAGTTCGCGATGAAGGCCGGATTCAAGGTCACTCGGGACGACGAGATCGGCCCCCACTACGTCCGAACCCTGCAGGATTGGGCGGCCGCGCTACAAGCCAACCGCGACCGGGCCGTCGCCGCGCAGTCCCAAGAGGTCTACGACCGCTACGACAAATACCTGAATGGTTGCGTCAAGCTGTTCGACGAGGGCTACACCAGCGTTCACCAGTACACCCTGCAGAAATAGCCACCGGCCACCAGCGGCTTAGAGTTCGCCATCGAGATAGCGCACCCGACATGCTCGCCGCGCCAACTTGCCGCTGGTGGTACGCGGGATCGCACCCGCTGCCACCAGCTTGATATCCGCCACCGCGAGACCATGCTGCCGGGACACCGCCGCCCGGATACTGTCGGCCACCGGACCCGAGTCGACCCGGCCGGCACCGGTGGCGCGCTCGGCGACGATCACCAACCGCTCCCCCACCTCGCCACCATCGGCGCCGGCCAGCAGACTCGCCGGTACGGCGAACGCCGAGACATAGCCGGCGCGCACCGCCGAGGATGCCTTGGCGGTGGTGGCCTCGATGTCCTGCGGGTAGTGATTGCGCCCGTCGACGATGATGAGGTCCTTGACCCGGCCGGTGATGTAGAGCTCTCCATCCAGATAGACGCCCAGATCACCGGTCCGCAGCCAGGTGGCCGACGACGGTGCCCGGTCGGCATGACTGCCGACCTGCAACCTGGACTGCAACTTGTTGCCGAAGACCTGCGCGCTCTCTTCCTCGCGAGCCCAATAGCCGATACCGACGTTGTCGCCGTGCAGCCAGATCTCGCCGACCTGGCCGTCGGCGACTTCGGCCGCAGCATCGGGATCGACGATGACGGCCCACTGACTGCGCGCGATCTGACCGCACGACACCTGCGGGACCGCGTTCGGCGCATCCGCCGCGACACGCACCGCGTAGCCCGCACCCAGCTGCTCGCGATCGAGATGAATGGCGGTCGCCTCGGCGTCCAGCCCGATGGTGGAGACGAACAGGGTGGCCTCGGCCATCCCGTAGGACGGCTTGACCGCGGTTTTCGGCAATCCATAGGGTGCGAACGCGGCGTTGAACTTCGCGATCGAGTTCAGGTTGACCGGCTCGGAACCATTGATCAGCGACACCACGTTGCGCAGGTCCAGTTCCTCGCCGTCCTTGGGCAACCCACGCTCGGCAGCCAGCTCGAACGCGAAATTCGGTGCCGCCGCGAAGGTACGGCCCTGTTGGGATTCGATGGCCAGCTGACGAATCCAGCGCTGTGGCCGTCGTACAAAGGCGATCGGCGACATGAGCGTGACCTGGGTACCGAAGATCGCGACGCAGACGATCATCAGCAGACCCATGTCGTGGTAGAGCGGCAGCCAACTGACGCTGCGGATATCCCAGTCGATACCGGTCGACGTGACCATTTGCAGCACGTTGGTCCCCACGGCCCGGTGCGTGATCTCCACGCCGACAGGCGTTCTGGTGGACCCCGAGGTGTACTGCAGGTAGGCGATATCGTCCGTGTCCATCTCGGCGGAGACGAAGGTCGCGCCCACGCTGTCGGGGATGTCGTCGATCGCGATGATCCTCGGGCGGCGGTCGCGCGGCAGTGTGCGGACGAAGTCACGCACCGAAGCGCTGACCGCGGCGGTGGTGAGCAGGACCGCCGGATGCGCATCGTTGACCACCGCCACCAGCCGCTCGGCGTGGCCGGCCAGTTCCGGTGCGAACAGCGGCACCGCGATGTTTCCGGCTTTGATCGCGGCGAAGAAGCCGACGACATAGTCGATGCCCTGCGGCGCGACGATCGCGACCCGGTCGCCCGCCGCGCACACCTGCTGCAGGCGGGCAGCGACTGCCCGCAGCCGCGTCCCCAGCTGCGGCCAGCTCAGATCGATGGCTTCGCCTTGCGTGTCGTGGTTGAAGTCGAGGTACCGGTAGGCGATCCGGTCACCGGCGGTGGCGATGTGGTGATCGAGAAATGTCACCATCGTGGCGCCCTCGGGCAACACGATATTGCCTTCGGCATCCAGGTAGTCGGCCAAATCCATCTGTACTTGTCGGTCGCCACCACCTAGGACGCAACTCATGCGTCGAGTCTAAAAGGCGAAGTCGCGATCCACGGCGGACAAACACGCAGTGCACGGCAAATAACGGGCGCAATCCGGTGTGAACAGCTGGTCAGTTGACCGGCACCGCAAGGATCGGCCGCGGCTCCTTGGCACCCGGACCGTCGAAATGCCACCATTCGCCGGAGTACACCGTCAGGCCCCCGGCCGTCATGGCTTGGCGCAATCGGGCCCGGTTCGCCTGCTGCGCAGCGGTGACCCCTTCGGTGGCGAAGGCCAGCGCACGGGGGCTGAAGTCGTCGAAGTCGGTGCCCATATCGACCCCGGCGATCGTCACGTCGACCGAGCGGCCCGACTCATGACTGCGCGCATAGTCGGTGGGCTTGGCCACCCAATTGGGGTTGGACACCACCTGGAACATCCGGACCTGCACCTCATGCGGGCGATAGCAGTCCCAGAACTTCAGCTGTTCGCCGCCGGCACGCAGGATCTGCGCGGCGGTGGTCAGACCCGGCACCATCGACTGATGCACCAGGCAGCGGGCGTCGGCCGGATACAGCGGCACACCGACGAAATTGTTGGCCGTGGCGTAACGCAGCTCGACGATCGCGTCGGGCACCACCGAACGGACGTCGACCAGTCCGGCCGCCTGTGCCTGCGGCGAGACCGGTAGCGGCGCCGCGGCCGCCGTACCGAAATCGGTGACGGCCAGCAGCGCTCCCAACAGAACCAATGCCCGGACAACCATCCGTCGAGCGTGCCACACGCTGGGCCCTCGCCCGTAATTGCGCACCGGCGCCGACGACAAAGGGTGCGGTCTCATCAGAGACCGCACCCTTTGTGGAAGTAACGCTTCGGCCTGCGGCCTACGCCTCCTCGGTAAAGTTCCGGGTGATCGACGGATCCACCGGGATACCCGGGCCCGTGGTGGTCGAGACGGTGATCTTCTTCAGGTACCGACCCTTGGACGACGACGGCTTGGCCCGCAGCACCTCGTCGAGCGCGGCACCGTAGTTCTCGGCCAGCTTGGCCTCGTCGAACGATGCCTTGCCGATGATGAAGTGCAGGTTGGCCTGCTTGTCGACGCGGAAGTTGATCTTGCCGCCCTTGATGTCGTTCACGGCCTTGGCCACGTCCGGGGTGACGGTACCGGTCTTGGGGTTCGGCATCAGGCCACGCGGGCCCAGCACGCGGGCGATCTTACCGACTTTGGCCATCTGGTCAGGCGTCGCGATGGCCGCATCGAAGTCGGTCCACCCACCCTGGATCTTCTCGATCAGATCGTCGCTACCGACGGCATCGGCGCCGGCGGCCGCAGCGGCC
>Ga0153956_1003104_pt1 | contig 11144 bp, 9 predicted proteins | sample TSFL040MetaG_FD_104704 | JGI IMG/M metagenome (GOLD analysis project Ga0153956, IMG submission 104704) | Attine ant fungus gardens microbial communities from Florida, USA - TSFL040 MetaG | ecosystem: Host-associated > Fungi > Mycelium > Unclassified | place: USA: Florida, Wekiwa Springs...
CGACCGGCGGGCGTTCCGATATCGTCGTGACCGGCTATCGGGAGAGCGTCCAGGCGGCGCGCAACGCCAAGCGCGACGCCACCAATGTCTCCGATTCGATCATCGCTGAAGACATCGCCGAGTTCCCCCAGAAGAATCTCTCGGAAGCCGTCCAGCGCATCTCCGGCGTTCAGATCACGCGCGATTATGCCGGCGGCGTCGGCAACGAGATCAGCATCCGCGGCCTGGGCCCGGACTATACCAAGGTCACCATCAATGGGCAGTCCGCGCCGACCAACGGCGATGGCCGGACCTTCAACTTCAACATCCTGCCCGCCGAGCTTTTCCAGAAGATCACGGTGGACAAGTCGCCCACCGCCGACATGGTCGAAGGCGGCGTCGGCGGCACGGTCGCGCTCGAGACGCTTCGCCCGCTTTCGCTGAAAAAGCGGCTGTTCACCGTCTCGGTCGGGGGAAACTATAACGAGATCACCGGCAAGCTCGACCCGGAAGTCTCCGCGGTCGCCGGCGGACAGATCACGTCCCGGCTCGGTGTGGTCGGCGCGATCACCGTGGGCAAGTTCTCGGCCGCCTCGGAGTCCTATGACTCGGTTCGCTGGGCCGCCACCAACATCGATGCCAATGGCGACAAGAAGGTCGATTATCCGGGCGCGCTCATCATGTATCCCCGGCTCATCCATGAGGAGCAGGACGTGCGCAGGATCGCCGCGACCGGCCGCGTCGAATGGAAGCCGACCGACCGGCTGACGATCCTCGCCGACGGCATCTATGCCGATTTCCGGCAGAATTATTGGCGCGACAGCCCGATCTGGAACTTCCCTGCGGGCAAGACGGTCCTCGATATCGACGTTGATCCGACCAACAACGCGGTCCGGTCCGTTTCCTTCGGATCGGTCACGCAACGGTCCGAGAACCATTACCTCACCAATCAGTCGACCGTGTACCGGGGCACGCTGACCGCCGAATACAAGTTCGGCGGGTGGAAGCTGAAGGCCTTCGCCTCGAAGAGCGAGAGCAAGCAGGATTCGGACGAATATGTCTATTTCGGCGATGCCACGGGGCCTGCCTCCTACGACACGACTGGCGACAATTTCCAATATTACAAGATCACATCGACCGATATCGCTGACCCCGGCAAGTTCACGACGTCGGAGGCGGACCGGAACCTGATCGACACGCGCGACCAGGACTTCTCCGCAGGCCTCGAGCTCAAGGGCACGATCCTCCCCCGTGTCGAGCTGAAGGTCGGCACGAAGTTCGAGGACGAGGAACGGACGCGGCAGCGCTACAGCGTCAAGAAGACGAAGATCAACGAGCCCTTCTCGCTGATCGGCTCGACCTATGACGGCTTCATGGACGGCTCCGGTTCCATGCATTCGTTCGCCATCGCCGACCAGGACAAGGCCTACGAACGATACGGCCAGTATCTCGACGTCTCGTCGGCCGAGGATCTCACAAATTATTTCGATGTCGAAGAGAAGACCTGGGCCGGCTACGGCATGACGACCTACAGGCAGGGTCGTTGGCTGGCCAATCTCGGTGTCCGGGTCGTCCACACCTCGCTAAACTCAACCGGCACCGAGTACGATCAGACCTCGAAGACCTATTCTTTCCGGGACGTCCAGTCCGACTATACGGACGTGCTGCCGAGCCTCAATCTGCGCTACCGGCTCGCGCGCGGCCTGTTCCTGCGCGCTGCGGCAGCCAAGGTGATGTCACGGCCGCCGCTCAGCAATCTCGCCGCCTATCGCGTGATCGACGACAATGCGAAGACCATCACCGCGAGCAATCCCGACCTCAAGCCCTTCCGTGCGAACCAGATCGACGTGTCCGCCGAATGGTATTTCGGCAAGGGCGGCCAGCTCTCGGCGGGATATTTCTACAAGGACATCAAGTCCTTCATCATGACCACCTCGACCGAGGTGACCTATCAAGGCGACACCTATGTGCTGAAGCAGCCGGTCAACGGCAACAATGCCTGGCTGCAGGGCGTCGAGGTGAGCTACCAGCAGCCGTTCACGTTCTTGCCTGGACCGCTCAGCCACCTTGGGATGGTCGCCAACTACACGTTCACCAACAGCAATTTCAGCCAGACCATCGATGGGACGAAGCTCACCTACGAACTCCAGAACAACTCGAGGAACACCGTCAACCTGATCGGCTATTACGAGGACGGCGATTTCAGCACCCGCGTCGCCTACAACTATCGCAGCAAATATCTCCGCTCCGCCCCCAATGTGACGGACGGGATCAAGTACCGGGCTGGCTATGGGCAGGTGGACTTTTCGGCCCGGTACAAGCTGCTCAAGGGCATCACGGCAACGGTCGATGTGCTCAACCTGCTCAACACGCGGCGCTACGAATGGGTCTATGATCCGAGCCTGACCGACGGCCTGTTCACCTCAGGCCGGACGGTCCAGTTCAGCTTGCGGGCGTCGTTCTGATGCGCTGGCGGGTCTGTCACGCGGCGCGGCTCCTGGCCGTGGCCTGTGCCACGCTCCTCGGCACCGGCATCGATGCGGCGGGCGCGCAGGACAGCGCGCTCGGCCATAACGAGCGGATGCTGCGCGATCCGGCGGTGCCGGGCGTCTTGGTCGCCGGGCATCGCGCCTGCTGGAAATCGGCGTCCGAGAACTCGCTCGACGGAATCCGCGCCTGCATCGCGCATGGCATCGACATGATCGAGATCGACGTCCGCGCGACGGCCGACGGCAAGCTGGTCCTGATGCACGATTCCACGGTGGACCGGATGACCAACGGCCATGGCAAGGTCTCGGCGCTGACCTTCGATCAAATCCGCGCGCTGCGGCTCAAGCCGGCGGGCGGCGGCCGTGATGTGACCGCGCTGACCGATCGCCCGGTGCCGACGCTCGAGGAGGCGCTGGACGCCGCCAAGGGGCGCATCCTCATCAACATGGATTCCAAGGATCCGGTGCAGGAGCGCGTGTTCGAGGCGGTCCGCAAAGCGGGCATGGTGGATCAGGTGGTCATGAAGATGCAGGCCGATCCGGATGCGCCGGAACTGGCCGGGAGCAGATTTGCCCGCCAGTCCCGGTTCATGCCGGTCATCTTCGCGTGCGACGCCAAGCTGCAGATCGGCACCTTCTGCACGCGTTCGCTCGGCGAGCTGCTGCCCCGCTATGCGCCCTATCATCCCGTCGGCTTCGAGCTGAACTTCGAGAACCCGGCGTTCCTGGCGCCGGAGGTTGTGGCCGAAGCGCGCAAGACCGCCCGCCTTTGGGTCAATTCGCTGAAGCCCGAACAGGCAGGGGGTGTTTCCGATGCGACCGCGCTCGAAGATCCGGACAGCGTCTGGGGCAAGCTGATCGCGCAGGGCTTTTCCGTCATCCTGACGGACCATCCCGAAGCACTGGTGGAATACCTGCGGCGCAGGGGCTTGCATCGATGACACACCATGACGTTGCGATGCGGCAACGAGTTTCAACGGCCCTGCGGCACGTCGATCAAGGTGGCGGTTAGCCGCTCATTGAATGGGAGTGCGTCTGATGAAGAAGAACCAGCGGAAGATTATATTCGGTCTCGCCGCGCTGCTGAGCGGACCCGGCTTGTCGACCGCGGCACTCGCGCAGGATCAAGCCTGGGACGCGAGCTACAATAAGGCATGCACGGCGGTTCAGACGTCCCTCGTGGAGAATATGCGTCAAATCACGGCTGACGGTCTGGGGCGGGTTTCGATCGCACACCGTGGTGCCTATTCACAGCCGCTTCCGGGGACGACCCTATACCCGGCGGAAAACACAATCCTCGCGTTTCAATATGCGCAATGCCAAGGCTTCGCCGGCGTCGAGGTTGATCTGAAAATGACCGCGGACAGTGTTCTGATCCTCGGTCACGACACGAACTTCATGCGCTTCACCAACTATGATTTCAACGGCGGCAATTTCAATCCGGAGGTTGGGGCGGAGATCCGGACCTTCGATCACGGGATAACGCGGCCGCCATCCGGAAATAAATCAGCGCTGATCGCGAACATGTCGTGGCCGGACATCGCCGCCAATACGCAATTCGTCAAAACCTATGACGAAAAAGGACAGAAGCGGGCCAACGCCGCCGTGACAAGCCCCAGTTCGATGAAACTGGAAGACGTCCTTGTGCGGGCGAAGACTGATCCGACGATCAACAAAGTGGTCTGGATATTGGATATTCAAACCCATCAGCAATTTGATGAGGTTTACGATATCGTTCAAAGAAACAATCTATGGGATCGCGTCATTTTCAAGATGTGGATGAACGCAGTGCCTTTGATCGGGGATGTTGCAGGAAACTACTACGTCGCGATCCCTCCGCAGAGTAGGGGGCACTATGTGTTTTCGGTTAGTCCCATCAACTCAAGGATGAATGGTGGTGTTCTGGAAACCAAGTATTACGATGACGATGCTCATTTCGAAGCTTGGATGAACAATGCCTCACTCATGAGCGGAGCGATAAAGGCGTTCGCGAATGGCTCTTTGAGTAATCCTTACGCGTTCGACGGTGTCGAACTATTTGTCACGGGATCCGGCGGGGAGCTGAACACGGCGATCACCTTCGTTCAGCAGATCGTCAACACCTACAACGCCCCCGGGCGCGAATGGGGCGTGATCCGCATCGCGGACTATGTCCGTGAGAACTGCAGTACGCCCGGCCCTGCGGGCGATTGTACGTCATTTCCGAACGGCGATTACTTCGGAAATGCGCAGGTCGATCCGGCCGATGCTACCAAGAGCTACGTGAGACTCTACAGTCTCCCCGCCAGCGATCTGGTGAACCGGCGGCAATATGCCGAAACGAGGGAGGTAGAGACGGAAGATGTGCGGTGGCCCGGCGGGCGATTAAGGGAGATCAACTCTCCTAACCAACGGACGACCTTCATTTCGTCTATAGGCACTATTTTTGAATACAACGGGAACAATTGAATAAATAAAGCGAATTGGAGCGCGGTTTATGATGACTGCAAAAGAAGCATGCCTTGGCCTTGCCGCTCTGGCGCTTTCCCTTGGATCTAGCTCGGCCCGCGCGGCAACGTGCGCCTCTCATGTTCGAATCCTAGAAGTTCGGCAAGATTCCAAGGATCCCGTTTCTATCTATCCAGGCAGTTACGAATTTTACGTCACCATCGTCACCAGCAGTGACAACGGATCTCGAGATGAGTTTCAAATAGAATATAGAGATGTAGTCGATCTATTTAATGAGGTGCATTACCCGGACCGGACCAGTCTCGTCATGATGGCTACGACCGCTCAGGCCCTGCAGGCGCCGGTTAATATTTTCAGTTCTTACGGATGTAGCGCCTCTGATGCACGGGGAAAGCGCATCACCGGAATTGAGATCATGGCCCAGTAGTAGGTCAAATCGCCAATTTATCAACTCTGCACCAAAACTATTGGAGGATCGTCATGGATTTTCGTTCGATCAAAATGGCTGCAATCGCTGTTGCCTGCATTTCCGTCACTTCCGAAGCAAATGCCCAGGAAAATTCCGTGCAGCAGTGCGCGACTAACGTCCGCATCATCAGCGTGTCGCAAGGACCGGACGCTATTACTAATCCGAGTGATATTGCTATCACAGTGAAGAGTACGGATGGGTCTACCCAGAAATTTGCGACGATTAACTACGGCAACACGGCATTGAATGCGCAGGTAAGAACGCTGCTTACGATGGCGTTGGCTGCTCTGTCGTCGCAAATGCCGGTAAATGTTTACGCAGAAAATTGCGGAAACACCGACGGGCCGTACGTCGAGAAGTGGAAAGGGTTAACGATCTCCGCGAATTGATGCGTGGGTCGGTCTCGGTTTCCGGCAGCGGGTGCTGCCGGGGCGTGAATCGCTTCAAGTGGCGGTGCCGGTTGTGGAAGCATGTCCGGACCAGGACACCTGTTTCGGGATTGAGCGCAGGCCCTCGGTTTGGCGGAGGATCGAGGGCCTTTCGCGCGGAATCGACGCGGCGCTTCATGCTCCGGTCACATCACGGTATTAGCCAGCCCGCTAGTACACTGGAGGGGGGCCTTCTCATCCTTGGTTGGGCAGATAGTTGGGCGGCGACCCTCACATACGGGATCGCGCATCTCGGCAAGAGTCTGTTCTGGTATACGAGCGAAATCCTCTTCGCGTTCTTCCTGACCGAGTTCGTCGGTTTGCCGATTGACCGCATGGGGGTCGTCCTTGCGATCGGTTTCGTCATCAGCGCCGCGATCGACCTGGGTGTCGGTGCGGGCCTGGCCGCGCGATTGACGACGGCACGGTCCGCCTCGCGAATCCAGTTCATCGGCTCGATCATTTGCTCGGCCAGCTTGATCGCCGTTTTTCTGGGCGCACGGATGCCGGTCGAGCTCCGATATGGCTATGCGATCATGACAGGCATCGCCTTTCGCCTAGGCTTCGCGGCCTATGACATTCCTCAGAATACGCTGATGGTTCTGGCGACGTCGGACGCTGCCAATCGGCGACGGATCGCGTCGGTCCGGATCTGGTTTAGCGGCACCGCGACGCTGATCGTCGCCGCGACCGTTGGCCCCCTGATCGCACGGCGTTATCAGGCGAATGGCGCCTCCTTCCTCCTCATGGTCGCCATCCTGTTCGCGATCCTGGCGATTGGCAGCGCGTGGCTGCTCGCGCGCCTTTTTCGTGATCCTCAGCTTGGTCATCCACCTAAGATCGCGGCTATTCGAATTCTGCCTCTGGGGCACGGCATCGCGGCGTTCTGGCTTCTTCTTCTGGTCATGGCGGCGACCTCAATCTTCACGCCCGCCTTCGCTAAGCTCGAGCCCTATTTTGCCACCTACACATTGCGCTCAGCCTGGTGGGGCGGGGCGGTCGTTACGCTGATGGCCGCGGGGATCGTGGTCGGACAGCCGATCTGGATCTACATGCTCGCTCGGATGTCCGCCGGCCTGGTGATGCTGCTCAATGCATTGCTCAAGCTCGCGGGACTGGGCGCCTTCTGGGTGGTTGGTCCGAGCTATCCCGTCGCCGCGGCCGCGGCCGCGTTCGTTTTCGGGCTCGGCAATGGCGGTGTCGGCGTGGTCCAATGGGCGTCGTTCAGCGAAGCCGTGGCGCGCTTCGATCCGAGCCGGACCGGGCTCAGCTACGGTCTGTTCGGCGCAACGGGCAAAGTCTCCCTTGCGATTGGGGGAATCCTTCTTGCGACAGCGCTTGACGGTGCGGATGGTGGAGATCTTACCCTGCTGATGGCGGTTATCCCCGCCATAGGCGCGCTCGTTTGCGCTCTGGCGGGTATCGGCCTCGTGGTCATCGAGGATGCGGACAAGAGGGCTATGCGCGTGTTGTTACGGTGAGCGCGAGAATCGGAGTTGTCATGTTCGAACGCGGCCTTCATCTTCAAAGCTGAAGGGGGAGGCGATGGCGAAGAAAAGGTAATTGCCCCTTATGAGACGTGGGCGCGGACTGTGGTGCTGTCGATGCTATAGTGGCCGCTGTTCGCCATGATCTCAGCCAGGGTCACCGCAACCGTTTCCCAGACGCCAGCCTCGCTCCACCGTCTGAACCGCCGATAGATTGTGTTCCAGCTACCATATTTGGGCGGCACGTCTCGCCACGGAGCGCCACACCGGAGCCGCCAGAGAATGCCGTTGATGATCGAGCGGTTCTGCTCGGGTGGCCTGCCTCGACCACGGTTCTTCGGCTCGATTGGCAGCAAGTCCTTCAAAACGCGCCACTCTGCTTCGGTTAAGTCGCCCCGGCTCAAGCCTGCCTCCAAAAAGCAGTCTTGAATCAAGGGAAGTGTGCCACGTCAATCGCCAAACCGTGCGGCAATCATTTGGCGAAAGCCCGGTTCCGTGCGAGCATGGTTACATGGAAGTGCTGACAATCCTCGTTATGATCGTCGCGGTGCTCTCGGCAGCCATGACAAACGCAATCGTGCAAAGGCGCTTGCTCGCTTCAGGGCGTGGATGGTTCCACAGCACAGTCGTTTCCGGATTTACAGGCTTTCTTGCAGCTATTGGAATCATCGCAACCTACTTCATCATAGGCAACCGATCTGGAAGTTGGCGCAGTAGCCAATTTGTCCACGCCGTCTAACCAGCTTTCTGGTTGCGTCTGGGATCATCGGGTTGATCTGGGCACCCCGTAACGAAGGCAAATCGCTCGAGGCCATCGGTCTGGCACGGCAGAACAAGCTTTAGACACAGGAAGGCGCTTCGCATGAACATGAAATCTCGGTCTCTCTTGTCACTTACGAGCGCGTCGCGGCGAGTCGCCGTGAGCACCCTACCGATCGGCCTGTGTGTGATGTTGGCGATGCCGGCGCCAGCGATTGCACAACATTGGGCGCGATCCTGGGCTGCTGCTCCCCAGGTGCCACTCGACGATCGACCGATCCCGGACCTTTCCAATTCGACGATTGAGCAGGTCGTTCGCCTGTCGAGGGGGGGGACACAGATCCGTCTCCGCATCAGCAACGAGATGTCGAAGTCTCCACTCCGCATCGACCGGGTAGATGTCGCACAATTGGATATTGCAGGGCTCGCCATACCTGGGTCGCGAAGAACGGTCCGTTTCTCCGCCCAGGAACAGCTTTGGCTTCCCGCCTATGCCCCCATGATAAGTGATCCTGTGCCGATTCCTGTTGGTCGGCTTAGTCGGCTCCTCATTCGGATTCATCTGCAGGACGGATCTGCCGAACCGACGGTCCATGTGAACGCAGCTGCAACGACACGAATCGTGCGCGATAGCAAGCCGGCTGAGCCGATTGCGATCGAGCAGCGACTGTTTCTGACGGGCGTTGATGTGTCCTCAGCGACCCCTCTGCGAACCATCGTCGCGTTTGGCGACTCCATAACCGACACGTCAAACACCAAGGATGCCGACACTCGCTGGCCAGATGCGCTGGCGAAGCGACTGACGGGAAAGAAAAGGCAGCAAGTCAGCATTGCTAATGAAGGCATCGCAGGCACAAGAGTTCTGACGAACCGCTTCAATGCGCTGGAGCGCTTTGACCGCGACGTGCTTTCGATTCCTGGGGTAAGTCACGTGATCCTACTGGAGGGCATCAACGATATCCGCGGCGCATGGCGTGAAAATCGGTCGGATCAGTTCAGTGCCGAGACTTTGATTGTCGGATACAAGCAAATCATCGCGCGGGCGCACGACAAAGGCATTCGCGTCATCCTGGGAACAATTCTTCCTTACAAGGGCGAGAGATACTGGAACGAGTGGGGTGAAAATGTGCGCCAGAATGTCAACACCTGGATCCGCACGACCCGAGAGACAGATGGCTTCATCGATTTCGACAAGACGCTTCGAGATCCGGCAGACCTCACACGTCTTGCCCCACGCTACGACAGTGGCGACAAACTCCATCCCAGCGACGCCGGTCTGGCCGCTATGGCGGCAGCTATCGATCTGAGGCTTCTGCAATGAAGATTGAGTGGAGGCATGCCATGATCCGTTCGCTGTGCCTCTCTTGCTGTGTAGTCGGATTCGGCAATGCCATCGCCGCCAAGCAGTCAATAAGCACGCTGCAATCGAATGGGAGTCCCTCGACAAGGATAAAGCTGAAACATTTGCGAGCGGCGCTTGATCGTTCCTCCCCCTCGCGGCGTCCAATCCGAATCGTCACGATCGGGAACTCCAAGACCGCTGGCAACACCGGAAAGCGCCGCGAAGCTTGGCCGGACGTTTTGGCCGAGCAGCTGAAGCTAGCAGGCATTCAAGCGGTCACGGACAGTTGGTGGGGCAACGCAAATTCTGGCGGAGGGCAGAATTTGCGCGGAACGACCCTTGCAAAATATCAGTCGTACGATCCGCGGTTGAGTTGGACGCCAAATACAGCCTGGCAAGCTGTTTCCGATCAAGTGGGCGGGCCGGGCGGCGCGCTTTTCCGATCGACTGCCGCGGGCGCTACCTTGAGTTTTCGCACTGAGCGGGACGTAGATCTGTGTGAGATCTGGTTGGCGACAGGTCCCAATGGCGGAAGCGCGTCAGCGAGCTTCGAGAGAGGCGGGGCAACCCGCGTCGATACGCGCAGTGCCAAGTCCGGCGTTCGAAAAATAGTGCTGCGCGCCAAGACTTTCGCGAAACAGATTGGGATACGTGCGACCACATCCGCGCCCGTTACCGTGATCGGGGCGGCCTGCCGCCAGTCCACTTCACTCCAAGTCGAAATCTACAACTGGGGTTGGGGCGCGAGTACCAGCGGCAATCATACCGATGCATCGAAACCTTGGACGCCGGTCAACATGCTTCGTGCCATTGCGCCCGATGTGACGATCATCGCGCTCGATACCAACGACTATACCCCGACCTATGGTCCAATCAGTCTCCCTGAATATCGCGCCAATCTGAGGCTATTGGCCGATACGGCTCGCTGGTCTGGCGACTGCATCATCATGAGCGAACCACCGTCCAGTTCGTCGCGCCAGTCCTATATTGTGCAAGACCAATACCATGTGGTCGAACGGGAGGTTGCGGCCGAGAAGCAATGCGAGTTCATTGACGTGGCGACGGAGTGGGGCGGGACGTATGAAGTGATGGCAGCCAAGGGCTGGTATCTGGATACGACGCATGGAACCGCCGACGCGTATCGTCATGAGGGCGAGTTCGTCTCCAAAGCTGTCCTAGCGGCGCTTGGCCGCCGGTAGTTAAACTCCCCGACGAATCGACTGCCCTGCCTCTTTGGCACGGCGACCTTGAACGTAGGCGTACGGACTCGACCGTTCGCAGAGGATCAAGCTCTGGTCAGGCCAATTTCGCTACAGTAACAAGGTGTTGAACCACCTTGCCCTCAACGGGGTGCCAATTTTCTATGCGCGATCAATGCCCTAGATGTTTGGTCCCGGGGATTGATGGTGCGGGTTTGCTGTGAAGCGCTGGGGTTCCTTTGTCCAGCATTTGCAGATGGACTCGTAAGGCGTGAGGCCCTGGAGGGTCTTCAGCCGCTTGGCGAAGTTGTAGGCGGCGACGAAGTTGGCGAGGTGTTCGCGCAGTTGGTCGTGCGTCTCGTAGTAGAACCGCTTGACGGTCGCCTCCTTGATGGTGCGGTTCATCCGTTCGACCTGGCCATTATCCGGCATGAAGGCGGCGGCGCTTCAAGACTCGGCCGATCATTGGATCGGCGCTATGGTGAGACCATCCGGGTTTTGGGGCGCTGGAAGCACGCGAGTGCGGGCAGGCCGACTTAAGACC
>Ga0153956_1003105_pt1 | contig 11143 bp, 10 predicted proteins | sample TSFL040MetaG_FD_104704 | JGI IMG/M metagenome (GOLD analysis project Ga0153956, IMG submission 104704) | Attine ant fungus gardens microbial communities from Florida, USA - TSFL040 MetaG | ecosystem: Host-associated > Fungi > Mycelium > Unclassified | place: USA: Florida, Wekiwa Springs...
ACTGCGCCCATTGCCCTTGTCAGGCATTCCCGGCTGGCATGAAGGCAATGCCGACGAGGCGTTCTATGCGAAAGCGCCATGTTTTCGTGCGCGCCGGGAAGGGCGCGGCTATCCGTCGCCCTTGGCATTGCATTGATTCCGCGGCTGCGAAATTCACGTGCCGCCGGGAGGCTCGTAGCCGATCTTGATCACGATGAAGCGTTTGCCGCCGGCGGGCAGCGGCGCTTCGAATTCATCGTCGACGCGTTTTTTCAGTGCAGCGCGCGCGAGCGGCGAGTCGATGCTGATCCAGCCGGCCGCGGCGTCGGTCTCGTCGGGTCCGACGATGCGGTATTCGTGCTCGATACCTCGTTCGTCCTCGATGCGGAACCAGGCGCCGAAGAAGATCGCCGCCGGATCGGTCGGCTGCGCGTCGAGCACACGCAATTCGGGCAGGCGCTTGCTGAGGTAGCGCACTCGCCTGTCGATCTCGCCAAGCTGCTTCTTGCGATAGGTGTACTCCGCATTTTCCGAGCGATCGCCTTCGGCGGCCGCGGCGGCCAGGGCACGCACGACTTCCGGCCGGCGCACGCGCCAGAGCTCGTCGAGCTCTTCCTTGAGGCGGCGATGGCCGCCGGGCGTGATGACTGCGGTCGATGCAGCGGCGGCGGGGCGCCAACGGCTCATGCGGGAATCTCGTGCGGTGGGGTCGCCGGCACGCTAGCGACGCCTCCGCGGATCGTCAATCGCGGGCCGGATCGGGGCGATCCGCGCGCGGTCGTGCCGGAAGCGTCGCGTCGACGGCCGCCGCTGCCACGCGCGACACAACTGCTGACAGTCCGGCGCGCGTTCGCGCGATCCGCCGTGCCCGCGCGGGCATATGCTGTCGTCGGCCGCGCGAGGAGCGCTGCGGCCATGTCCTGCGGGACGGTCCGGCGGCGCGGCGGCCCGTCGATCCCGCCCGTCGCGCCATCGACGCGTGGAAGGAAGATCATCATGTGCAGAGCATGGCTTCGCATGTCCGCAACGCTCGTCGCGGCGATCGCGATGCAGGGGGCGCTTGCCGTAGGTCCGGCGACGCCTCCGGCGCGGGTTTCCGCCGCTTCGCCGGCGCCGTCGGCCTCGACGACCACGGTTTCCGCCCCGGAAACCGGGTTGGCCGCCGTCTACAGCGATCGCCTGAACGGCCATCGCACCGCGAGCGGCAAGCGCTACGACCGCAACGCGCTGACGACGGCGCACAAGACCCTGCCGTTCGGCACCCGCGTGCGCGTGACCAATACGCACAACCGCAAGAGCGTCGAACTCGTCGTCAACGATCGCGGCCCGAGGCAGGCCGGTCGCGTCCTCGATATCTCGCCGGTCGCCGCGAAGAAGCTCGGCATCCATCGGCGCGGCATGGCCGAGGTCACGGTCGAGGTAGTCGGACAGTCCTAGGGGGTATCCCGGCCCGCCGCCGTCCCATGCGGCCGGAGTTGCCCCTCGGCGAGCGGTTCGAGGCGCCTCGAAGGCGGGTGCGCGCATCCGGCGGGCGGCAAGTAGAATCGCCGCTCGGGCCCGGGGAGCGCCGCGTCGTGTTGATCATTCCGTTGCATCGCGCGCCGACGTGGGCGAATTTCCCGTGGGTGACGCTCGCGCTGGTCCTCGCAAACGTTTTCGTGTTCGCGTTCCTGCAGTCAGGCGACGAACGCGTGATGGCGCGTGCGCTCGACTACTACGCGCGGCAGGATCTGGCGCAGTGGGAATATCCGGCGTACCGCGCGTGGCTGGCGGGGCGAACGGACGAGGCGCGGCGGAGCGCCGCGTTCGAACCGTTCGCCGAGGAAGGCGAGAACGCCATCGCGACGCAGATCCTGCAATCGGACGCCGCGTTCCTTGCCGACCTGCGCGCGGGCAAGGTGATCGCGCAGGACGTCGCAGGCCATGCCGATTGGCGCGAGCGTCGTGACGAATTCGATCGGCTCTGGGACGCCGCGTTCACGGAACGCTGGATGATCCGCTTCTCCGAGTTCGATCCCGCGCGCATGTTCGGCGCGATGTTCCTGCACGGCGGCGCCGGCCACCTGGTCGGCAACATGCTGTTCCTCGCCTTGCTCGGTCTGCTCGTCGAGGGTGCGCTCGGCCACGGCCTGTTCCTCGCGGTCTACCTGATGGGCGGCTTCGGCAGCGCGTTGCTGAGCATGCTCTGGCGCTGGGGCGAGACCGGCGGCGCGTTGGGCGCGTCCGGCGCGATCGCGGCCCTGATGGGCGCGTACTGCGTGCTGTGGGGCACCCGCAAGGTACGCTTCTTCTGGTGGTTCTTCGTCGTCTTCGACTACGTCAAGGCGCCAGCCCTCGTGCTGTTGCCGTTCTGGCTCGGCTGGGAACTCGTCAATCTCGCCTGGAACAAGGGCGCGCACGTGGGCTTCGATGCGCATGCCGGCGGCATCGTTGCCGGTGCGCTGCTCGCGCTCTGCGTGCGCGCACTGCGCCTGGAGAAGCACGGTTTCCTCGACGAGGACGCGATCGCCGATGCGCGAGCGGATCGCGCTGCCGCGCTCGAGAAGGCGAAGGAACACATCGGCCATCTGCGGATTCCGGCTGCGCGCGCATTGCTGGAACCGCTGGTCGAAGCGCGGCCGGACGATTTCGAGGCATGCGCGGCGTTGTATCGCTGCGCGCGTTGCGAACCACGGATGCCGCGCCTTGCCGAGGCCGCGCGCGCGGTGCTGGCGCTAGCGCCGCACAACGCGAGCGAGATGCGCGAGCAGCACGCGATCCACGAAGATTGCCTGAAGGTCGCGGCGGGCATGCCCTTGCTGGCGCCCGCGCAGACGATCGTACTGGTGCGGCGCTGGCCGATGATCGGCGCGGGCGCCGATGCCGCGAACGCGCTGGCCGCGCTGGTCGACCGCGCGCCGGCGACGCCGGGCCTCGACGCGGCCTGCCTCGGCGTCGCGCGCGACCTGCGCGCGCGCGGCGACACCGCACCTGCGAAGCGCCTGCTCGAAAAGGTCGTCGTCGCGTATCCGCGCAGCGGCGAGGCCGGCAAGGCGCGCGTGCTGCTCGCGGACTTCGCATGAAGCGAGTCAGCGTGCCGGACTTGCCGCCGGCGCGAGCTTGTCGAGGAAGCCCCGGTACGCCGCGATATCCTTCGCGAGCGGGTGTTCCGGGTACGCCTTGATCAGTTGGTCGAGCAGCACGCGCGCTTCTGCATCCTTGCCCATGCGTTCGGCCAGCAGTTTCGCCGCGAGCAGGTAGTTCTGCGGGATGTCGCGGTGCTTCGGATGGCGCTTGTGGAATCCGGAGACGAGTTTCAGCGCGACCTGGGTATTGCCCGAGTCGACCGCCTTCTGCGCGACGCGCGCGACCTGGTCCGGTTCGGCGAGCTGGAATTGCGGATCGAGGTCGAGGCACTCGCGCGCGATGTCGACCGCGCGCCGGTCCTTGTCCTGCGCGAGCAACTGGCTGATCCATTCGCGACCGTGGCGAAGCTGTTCGTCGCGCTTGCCGAGCAGGCCGAGCAGCTTGCGGTATTGCGCGTGCATCACTTCCGAGCCGCCGCGCGAATGCAGTTGTCCGCCGAGCAGTTCGCAAGCGGCTTCCGGCCGGCCCTCGCGGACGTGCGCGGCGGCTTCGTCGATCAGGTCCTGGTCGGGATCGCGCACGCGCGACAGCGGCTGCGCCTGCGCTTTCGGCTCGTAGCCGATCTCGTCGTGGTATTGCCAGATCAGGTAGCCCATCAGGTGGAACGTCGCGACGATCGCGTAGTTGGTGATGAAGTAGAACGCGATCGTCGAGACGACCGGCGGCAGGAACGGCAGCACCAGCGCCTGCGCGTAGTGCTGGCTGAGGTTGAAGACGAAATACAGCGCGGCGACCGCGACGTAGGGCCAGCCGAAGCGGCCCATGATCGCGAGCCAGGTCACCGGGTTCAGCGCATGGCCGAGGTTCTCGTCCATCGCCAGCGACATGATCGCGCCGGGCAGCGCCAGCGCGAGGAAGATCGCGACCAGCGCACCGCCGGCCGGGCCGAGCAGCAGGAAGCCGGCGAGGTTCAGCACGAAGAACGCGACCTGCAGCCAGATCTGCGACCAGCCCAGGCTGTCCTCGACCGACGCGGCCACTTCGGGCGGCTCCATGCGCCCGTCCGCCGTCGCGCGCAGGCATTCGAACGCGTATTTGTAGAGTGCGACCCAGACCAGCATCCAGAACAGCCCGCCGACGATGCCGAGCGGAAGGAATCCCACGAGTTGGCACAGCGCGAGCACGATGATCGTGGTCAGCGCGCCGCCGCGGGCCGGATACAGCGAGATCTCGCGCAGGCGGTTCCAGAACGGAACGATCGGTTGGCTGCTCATGGAATCCCCTGGAATGGAGCATGCGGCTCGTGCGGCGCGGCCGGTCGCCGTCGCGCCGCAAGCGACGGTTGTCGAAGCCGGTTTCAGCGCTTGCTCATTGAACCGAGCACGCCGCGCAGGATCGAGCGGCCGAGCTGGCCGCCGACGTTGCGCATCGCCGACTTCGCGAACGCCTCGATCATGCCTTGGCGACGGCCGGTGCCGAGCATCATGTCCTTCGCCGCGTCCATCCATCCGTTGCCCTGGGTGGCGCCACCGGGTGCGGCCCCGGGCTTGGCCGGTTCGGTGGCGGCCTGCTGCTTGCGCGCCGCCAGCAGCTCGAACGCCGATTCGCGGTCGACTGGCGTGTCGTACTTGCCGCCGACCGGCGATCGCGAGCGCGCCGCGGCGCGTTCCTCGTCGGTGATCGTGCCGATGCGGCAGCCGGGCGAGGCGATCATCGCGCGCTCGACCGGCAGCGGCACGCCGCCTTCTTGCAAGGTCGACACCAGCGCCTCGCCGACGCCCAGCCGGGTGATCGCGTCGACGACGTCGACCTTGGGATTCGGCGCGAAGGTTTCCGCCGCCGCCTTGACGGCCTTCTGGTCGCGCGGCGTGAACGCGCGCAGCGCGTGCTGGATGCGGTTGCCCATCTGGCCGAGGATCACGTCGGGCAGGTCGTCCGGATTCTGCGAGCAGAAATACACGCCGACGCCCTTCGAGCGGATCAGGCGCACGACCTGTTCGACGCGCTGGCGCAGTGCCGGCGGCGCGTCGTCGAACAGCAGGTGCGCCTCGTCGAAGAAGAACACGAGCCTGGGTTTGTCGAGGTCGCCGACCTCGGGCAGGGTCTCGAACAGTTCCGACAGCATCCACAGCAGGAAGGTCGTGTACAGCTTCGGTTTCAGGATCAACTGGTCGGCGGCGAGGATGTTGACGATGCCGCGACCGGACAGGTCCTGGCGCATGAAGTCGGCCAGTTCCAGCGCCGGTTCGCCGAAGAACGCGTCGCCGCCGGCTTGTTCCAGCGACAGCAGCGCGCGCTGGATCGCGGCGATCGAGGTCGGCGAGACCAAGCCGTAGTGTTGCGAGATGTCCTTGGCGTGCTCGCTGGCGAAGACGAGCATCGAGCGCAGGTCCTTCAGGTCGATCAGCAGCAGGCCTTCGTCGTCGGCGGTCTTGAACACGATCTCGAGCACGCCGGCCTGCGTGTCGTTGAGTTCGAGCAGGCGCGCGAGCAGGTTCGGCCCCATTTCCGACACCGTGGCGCGCACCGGGTGGCCGCCCTTGCCGTAGATGTCCCAGAACACCACCGGATTCGCGCCCGCGGCCCAGTCGAAGCCGAGCTTGTCGATGCGCGCTTTCAGCTTGTCGTTCATCACGCCGGCCTGCGACAGGCCGGCGAGATCGCCCTTGACGTCGGCGAGGAACACCGGCACGCCGAGCTTCGAGAAACCCTCGGCGAGCAGCATCAGCGACACCGATTTCCCGGTGCCGGTCGCGCCGGCGACCATGCCGTGGCGGTTCGCGTATTTGGGCAGCAGGAAAACCTCGCTGTCGCCCTTGCCGATCAGGATGTCGTTCATGTGCGGGTTTCCGTGTGGGTTCGCGTGGCTGGCCTGCTCCGGATGATAGCCCGCGCATCGTCGCCGCATGGAGACGGCGACGTGCGCGGCCGGCCCGGGTTGCCGCATGCCGGGCATGCCGGTAACGTGCGTCGCCATTTCGGAGCAAACGAAGCATGTCGCCATTCCACCGCGTTCCCGTCGTCGCCTGCGTCCTGTTGCTGGCCGCCTGCGCAGGAACCTCGACCCGCGCGCCGCGCGGCACGTCCGCGGCCGGCGCCTCCGTCGCCAAGGTCGATGACGCCGCGAGCGCGTTGTACGCGCGGCTCGACGCCGACAGCAAGCGCTACGCCAATGGCCTCGCGCTCGCGCGTGCCGGCGAGACGGAGCAGGCGCAAGCCGAGATCAAGGCGGCCCTGGACGACCTGCGCGCCAGCGCGAGCCGCTGCGCGACGACGCCGACCTGCGACCAGCAGCGCTTCGTCGCGGGTTTCGACAACCTGCTGCGCGAAGGCATCGGCGGTGCCGGCGCGAGCGCCGGCGCCGATGCGGCGGCGACGCCCGAAGCCACCACCGAGGCGGGCGAAGCGTCGCCGGTGATCGCTACCCTGCCCGAACTCGGCCGCTCGGTGACCCTGCTGAAGGGTCGCGAGCTGGGCGAGATCATCACCCTGAACGGCCCGGTCAAGGCGGCCCTGGAAACCTGGCTGACGCAGTACCGACCGAACCTGATGGACGCCTACGAGAACTACCAGTACATGCGCTCCCGCATGTGGCCGGAGTACGAGAAGGCGGGCCTGCCCGAGGCGCTGCTGTTCGGCATGCTGGCGAAGGAGTCCGGCGGCAAGGTGCATGCGGTGTCGCGCTCGGGCGCGTCCGGGCCGCTGCAGTTCATGTACGCGACCGGCCTGCGCTTCGGCTTGAGCACCGTCGACGGTTTCGACCAGCGCTTCGATCCGCAGCTGGCGGCGCGCGCGAACGCGGCCTACGTCAACGAGCAACTGGCGATCTTCAACAACAACCTCGAGCTGGTGATCGGCGCCTACAACGGTGGCGAGGGCGCCATGCAGCGCCGCGCCGGTCGCGGCGAGGGCGCGCTCAGCTTCTGGGACCCTCAGGTGTATTTCGGCGTGTCGCAGGAAACGCGCGAATACGTGCCGATGGTGCTCGCGGCGGCGTGGCTGTTCCTGCACCCGGAGCGGTACAACCTCGATTTCCCGAAGATCGCGGCCCGGCCCGGCAGCATCACGCTGAAGCGCCCGGCCTCGATTTCCGAACTGACCGTCTGCCTCGGCCAGGACGGCAACATGCACGACGGCTGGTTCCGCACCTTGCGCAACCTCAACCCGCAACTCGATCCGCAGCGGCAGGAACCGGTCGGCGCGAAGCTGGCGGTGCCGCAGCAACTGGAGAAGGTCTACCAGCGCGATTGCGCGTCGGGACGCTGGCCGGACCTGGCCGCCGAGCTTCATGCCGCGGCGATTCCGCCGCCGCCGCCGGTCGCGCTGGCGCAGCAGTCGCAGGTCAAGCCGAAGGCGCCGAAGACGCGCACCTACATCGTGCGCAAGGGCGATACGCTGGCGTCGATCGCGCGCAAGAGCGGTTGCGGCGCGAACGTCAAGGACATTGCCGCGGCGAACGGGCTGCGCGCGCCGCACTACACGCTCAAGCCGGGGCAGTCGCTGAAGTTGCCGGGCTGCTGAGCCCGCGCCGGATCCGGATGGGGATATCAGGCGGCGGCTTCGGTCTCGTCGAGCATCCAACGGTTGAGATCGGCCGCCGGGATCGCTTCCTTCAGCGTGCGCAGCAGGCGCATGACCTGCCGGTGAAGGTCCTGCTGTTCGCCGAACGGCGAATCCTTGGTTTCGTGGTAGACCACGGCCAACCACAGCGCGATGCCGCGCAGGCGTACCTGCAGGTTGTCCGAGCGCATGCGCTCCAGGCCGATGTCGGCGCCGCTGCCCCAGGCGCGGTACTTCTCCTCGGGCGGCGTCGCGTACAGGTGCGGGAACTCGCTCTTGGAGGCGCTGGCGAACTCGCGCAGCGAAATCGCGGCGAGCTGGCGCCGCACGTTCGGAGCGAGCTGTTCGATCGACTTGTTGATCTCGCGGAACTGGCGGCGCAACTGCACGGCGCGACTCAAAGCGATCAAGCGTGTGACGAACTGCATGAAATCCTCCCGAGCCATCCCCGGCTGTCAGCGATCAGGCTCCCAATAGCGGAACTTTAACCGCCTTGCTGAATGGAGTCCGTCCATCGCGTCACAACTTGTCCAATTGCGTCACATATTGACTCATCTTTACGTGGCCGACCAGCTCCCCGACGCGGACGTCCTGCTCGGAGCGCAATTCCGGATCGAACCGGCCGACATCCGCCGGCAGCAGCACGATGACGGTGGAGCCCATGTTGAAGCGGCCCATTTCGGCGCCGCGATCGAGACGAATGCCGCGCCCGCGATAGTCGTGGCGCGAAATGTTCGCGGCATACGGCGGCACTTCGACGCCATCCCAGACCGACTCGATGCCCGACACCAGCATCGCGCCGACCAGCACGACGACGAACGGCCCGCGCTCGTTGCGGAAATGGCAGACGAGGCGCTCGTTGCGCGCGAACAGGCGCGGGATCGCCTGCACCGCGAACGGCGCGACGCTGAAGATGCGCCCCGGCACGTGGACCGTTTCGACCAGCTCGCCGGCCAGCGGCATGTGTACGCGGTGGTAGTCGCGCGGCGAGAGATAGACGTTGAGGAAGCTGCCGTCGGCATACGCCGCGGCCGCGCCGGTATCGGCGAGCAGCTCGGCGACCGTATAGTCGTGTCCCTTGGCCTGCACGATGCGTCCGCCGCGGATCGCGCCCGACTGGCTGATCCTGCCGTCGGCCGGGCAGGCGATCGCCGCCGCGTCGGCCGGCTGCGGCCGCGCGCCGGGTTTGAGCGCACGCGTGAAGAACGCATTGAAATGCGCGTACGACGCGAAATCGGCGTCGGCCGCCTCGTCGAGGTCGACGCGGTAGCTCCTGACGATGCGCCCGATCAGGAAATCCTTCCACGGCGCGAACGTCCAGCGCGTGCCCCACATGACCAGGCGCGACAGGAAACGGTGCGGCAACAGGTATTGCAGCAGGACCGCCGGGCGCATCAGGGACCGTCCGCGAGCGTCTTGAGGTCGGCGGCGATCTTCGCGGCCTCGAACGGCGGCCGGAACAGGCCGACCTGGCGGCCCTGCGGATCGACGATGACGGCCGACGCGCTGTGGTCGACCGAATACGTGCCGTCGACCGGTTCGCCGCGCGAATAGATCAAGCCGAGCGCGCGCGTCAGGCGGGTCAGTTCCTCGTCGCTGCCGGTCGCGGCGACGAAGTCCTTGCTGAAATAGCCGACGTAGCGCGCGAGCTGTTCGGGCGTGTCGCGCGCCGGATCGACCGAGATGAAGTCGAAGCGCAGTTTCGCCGCGGTCGCCGCATCGAGCGTCTTCCAGACCTGCTTGAACGTGGTCAGCGTGGTCGGGCAGACGTCCGGGCAGTTCGTGAAACCGAAGAACACGACGGTCCAGCGGCCCTTCCAGTCGGCGAGCGTCAAAGCCTGGCCGTCGCTGCGGCTCAGGCGGAATTCCGGCAACGCGCGCGGTGCCGGGTAGAACACGGCGGCGGAAAGGTCCGCGCGCGGCGGTGCGCCGAACTGGCGGGTGCCGAACCACAGCCCGAGGGCGGCTGCGAGGGCGGCGATGAGGATCAGCCAGGTCGCGGAGACGCGGCCGGCGGTGCGTAGTCGGGTCATCGCGACAGTATAGAGGCTGCGCCGCGCCGGCCGATCGTCGTGCACGCCGGAACCGTGCCGCATCGCGCCGTATACTGTGCGGCCCCGTCTTCGGATGAACGCCCGCGTGACCCAGGAACTCGCCACGATCGTCGACTTCATCCGCTACGGCGCGAGCCGCTTCGGCGCGGCCGGCTTGACGTTCGGCCACAGCTACGACAACGCGCTCGACGAAGCCACGCACCTCGTCCTGCACGCGCTGCACCTGCCGCACGACCTCGCACCGACCTATGGCCACGCGCGACTGACCGCGGCTGAAAGGCAGGCCGTGCTCGCGTTGATCGAACGGCGCATCGACGAACACCGGCCGGTCGCCTACCTGACCGGCGAAGCCTGGTTCGCCGGCCTCAAGTTCAAGTCCGACACGCGCGCGCTGGTACCGCGCTCGCCGATCGCCGAACTGATCCAGGCCGGCTTCTCGCCGTGGCTGGACGAGCGCCCGGTCGAACGCGCGCTGGACCTGTGCACGGGCTCCGGCTGCATCGGCATCGCGATGGCCGCGCACAATCCGGACTGGCAGGTCGACCTCGCCGACATCAGCGACGACGCGCTCGCGCTGGCCCGCGAGAACGTCGAGTTCCAGGACGTCGGCGGGCGCGTGCGCGTGATCGCGTCCGACCTGTTCGCCGGCCTCGCCGGCGAACGCTACGACCTGATCGTCAGCAATCCGCCGTACGTGACCGAACAGGAATTCGCCGCACTGCCGCCCGAATACAGCCACGAGCCGAAACTAGGCTTGACCGCCGGCGACGACGGCCTCGACTTCGCGTTGCGCATCCTCGTCGCCGCGCCGGATCACCTGACCGACGACGGCGTGCTGATCGTCGAGGTCGGCGAAAGCGAACGCGCGCTGGTCGAATTGCTGCCGCAGGTGCCGTTCAACTGGATCGAGTTCGACGTCGGCCAGATGGGCGTGTTCCTGCTCGACCGGCGCGATCTGGTCGAGCATGCGGAGGCTATTCACGCGGCGGCGAAGGGACGCGTCTGAGAGTTTTTGTGCCGTCATTCCGGCCTGCGCCGGAATGACGAATTTCCCGGCCGCTCCACGATCTTCGATCCATGAGCAACTCGTTCGGCAAACTCCTCACCGTCACGACCTTCGGCGAAAGCCACGGCCCGGCGATCGGCTGTGTCGTCGACGGCTGCCCGCCGGGCCTCGCGATCGCGCCGGAGGAATTCCGCAGCGATCTCGACCGCCGCGCCACCGGTCGCAGCCGCTACACCTCGCAGCGGCATGAAGCCGACGACGTGGAGATCCTGTCCGGCGTGTACGAAGGCCGCACGACCGGCACGCCGATCGCGCTCCTGATCCGCAACGTCGACCAGCGCTCGAAGGACTACGGCAACATCGTCGACACGTTTCGCCCCGGCCACGCCGACTACACCTACTGGCAGAAGTACGGCATCCGCGATCCGCGCGGCGGCGGGCGCTCGTCCGCGCGCGAGACGACGATGCGCGTCGCCGC
>Ga0153956_1003106_pt1 | contig 11139 bp, 8 predicted proteins | sample TSFL040MetaG_FD_104704 | JGI IMG/M metagenome (GOLD analysis project Ga0153956, IMG submission 104704) | Attine ant fungus gardens microbial communities from Florida, USA - TSFL040 MetaG | ecosystem: Host-associated > Fungi > Mycelium > Unclassified | place: USA: Florida, Wekiwa Springs...
CGCGCGGGACATGATGCGGTCCTGCTGGCGTCGGCGACACGGGTTCGGCCCGGCCAGCATGTCGTGGAGTTCGGCGCGGGCGTCGGCGCGGCGGGACTGAGCGTGGCGCATCGTGTCCCGGGTATCGATCTGACCCTTGTCGAAATCGATGCGGCGCTCGCTGCGCTGGCGCGCGCAAATGCCGCAGCCAGCGGCATCGATGCGCAGGTCATCGCTTTGGATGTCACTGCGGGCGCGGACGTGTTCGCGGCGTCCGGTCTGGGTCCCGACAGCACCGATGTCGTTCTGATGAATCCGCCGTTCCATGATGCCGGACGGCACAGGGCGTCACCCGATCCGGCGCGGCGAACCGCGCATCTGGCATCCGACGACACACTGACAGCATGGATTCACGCCGCGCGCCGCGTGCTGAAAAGCGGTGGTTCCCTGACGTTGATCTGGCGGGCCGACGGACTGGCCGAGGTGCTGGCCGCGCTCGATCGCGGGTTCGGAAGTCTCGCGGTTCTGCCCGTTCACCCTGCTGCGGACGCGGTCGCGATCCGGATTCTGGTCCGCGCCGTAAAGGGCGGGCGGGCACCGCTGGTGCTGCATCCCGGTTTCGCCCTGCAGGATGCGGGCGGGAACGTTCCCGAGAAGGTTCAGGCCGTCCTCGGCGGGACGGCGGTCCTGCCGCTGGCAGATTCATAAAATGGCAACGGCTGCCCGGAGGACGGGCAGGGTGCTTACTGCGATACCGGCTTGGAGCCCGTATCGGGAGTCTGTGTGAAGTGAATTGCGGTCAGAAGAGCGCTCATCAGCAGGATCAGGAGGTAGATCTTCATGTTTGCACCTTCGGGGCTGCGCCATGGCAGCCGTCTTGGTTGCTGCAATGCAAAGGGCGTTCCAGTTTTCTTGTCGCGCGATCCCGCGAAGAACCGGGCGTTGAGAAGAAATCGCGCCAGATCAGTCGTTTAAACGGTATTTGGGCACAAACGCCGTGCTAAACGCTTGTCAAACGCGCTTCGCTTCCTGATGTCAGTTAGCGAATAATAAACCGTGAAGATGAAGGACGTTTCATGACCCAGAATGACAGCGGCAGTCACTTTGGCGAGAGGTTGAAGCGGCTGTTGCCTGCGCGCTGGCGCGGCGGAGCCGTGGTGCCCGTGGTGCGCCTGTCCGGCGTGATCGGAGCGGTGACGCCGCTGCGGCCCGGGATGTCGCTCGCCGGTGTATCGCGGCTGCTGGAGAAGGCGTTCGCCACCAAGGGCGCGAAGGCGGTGGCGCTGGTGATCAACTCGCCGGGCGGCTCGCCGGTGCAGTCGCGGCAGATCTACCAGCGCATCCGCCAGCTGGCCGCCGAGAAAAGGGTGCGCGTGCTGGTGTTCGTCGAGGATGTCGCGGCATCCGGCGGCTACATGATCGCCTGCGCGGGCGACGAGATTTTCTGCGATCCGTCTTCCATCGTCGGTTCGATCGGCGTGGTCGGCAGCACCTTCGGCTTTGTCGATCTGATCAAGAAGTTCGGCATCGAGCGCAGGGTCTATACGTCCGGTGAGAACAAGTCGCAGCTCGATCCGTTTCTGCCGGAAAATCCCGAGGACGTGGCGCGGCTGAAGACGATCCAGCGCGAGATCCACGACACCTTCATCGCGCTGGTGAAGGACAGCCGCGGCGGACGGCTGAAGGGCGAGGAGGGTTATCTGTTCACGGGCGAATACTGGGCCGGCGAGCGCGCGGTGAAACTCGGCCTTGTCGACGCGATCGGCGATCTGCGCACGGTGCTGCGCGCGCGCTATGGCGACAAGGTGCAGACGCCGGTGATCGCGCCGCCGACGGGGCTGCTGTCAAATCTTGCCGGACGCAAACCGGGCGCGGGCGCGGCGCTGCCGGGCTTTATCGGCTTTTCGGAAGACCTGATTTCGTCGCTGGAAGAACGCGCGATCTGGGCGCGCTACGGATTGTAACGCGGGAGACCGACCATGCCGCCGCTGATCCTGATCGCTGCCGGACTTGCAGGAGGCGCCGCGCTGGTGCGCCTCGCCGTGCGCGAGGGCCGGCGCATCAACCGCGAGCTTGATGACGCCCGCAAGGTCGAGCCTGCCGAGCAGGAACGTATGCCCAAACTGCGGCGCGATCCCGAGACGGGGACCTATCGGCCGGGATGAGGCGTAGAATGTTTCAGTTCGTCATGCCCGGGCTTGTCCGGGGCATCCACGTCTTCAAACGATGGCGGCGAAAAGACGTGGATGGCCGGGACAAGCCCGGTCATGACGGTGAAGAGATCTCTGCACGCATGCCAGGCGTGACGTGCGCTTCGGACAATTTAGCCGTGCCCGCACACGTCGTTGATGGTCATGACGCAAAGCGCGGCCATGATCAGCGCCGCCACCAGAACCTGAAATGCAATCATTGTCGCCCTTGCCGGATGCACCGCCGGTTGGTCCGGCCGTTGGTTGCAATCCGGCCTTGCTACCGGCCAGTTCCTAACAAACGGAAAGACCTGCATCCCGCGCGCCGCCGATCTTCGGCCGCGGTTAAACCGGCCTTCCGCCGTCCGCTAAAATTCAGCCGAATCCGGCAAGAATCGAGGCTCATCGCCCGGCCTTGCCTTGATTCCGGAAGGCCGCGCCGATACGGTCCGCGCGCATCCTGCCCCTCGAATCCTTGAAAATATCCAATGGAATCCTTGCCTCCGCACATGCGTCCCGAACGTTCGTTTCAGGGTCTGATCCTGACCCTGCAACGGTACTGGGCCGACCATGGCTGCGTCATCCTGCAGCCCTACGACATGGAGGTGGGCGCGGGCACGTTCCATCCGGCGACAACGCTGCGCGCGCTCGGCCCGAAGCGCTGGAATGCCGCTTATGTGCAGCCGTCGCGCCGTCCGAAGGACGGCCGCTATGGCGAGAATCCGAACCGCCTGCAGCATTACTATCAGTTTCAGGTGATCCTGAAGCCGTCGCCGCCGGACATTCAGGACCTCTACCTGAATTCGCTGAAGGCCATCGGCGTCGACGCCGCGCTGCATGACATCCGCTTTGTCGAGGACGACTGGGAAAGCCCGACACTCGGCGCGTGGGGCCTCGGCTGGGAGTGCTGGTGCGACGGCATGGAAGTGTCGCAGTTCACTTACTTCCAGCAGGTCGCGGGCGTCGAATGCGCGCCGGTCGCGGGCGAACTCACCTACGGCCTCGAGCGCCTCGCGATGTATGTGCAGGGCGTCGACCGCGTCTACGATCTCAACTTCAACGGCCGCGAGGGCGCCGACAAGGTGACCTATGGCGACGTGTTCCTGCAGGCCGAGCAGGAATATTCGCGGCACAATTTCGAGCATTCCGACACCGCGATGCTGTTCGAGCAGTTCAAGATGGCCGAAAGCGCCTGCAGGAAATATCTTGAAGCCGGTTGGAAAGATGGCAAGCGCGAGGCGCATCTGATGGCGCTGCCGGCCTACGACCAGTGCATCAAGGCCAGCCATGTGTTCAACCTGCTCGATGCGCGCGGCGTGATCTCGGTCACCGAGCGGCAGAGCTACATCCTGCGCGTGCGCGAGCTTGCGAAAGCCTGCGGCGAAGCCTGGGTCCGCACCGAAGCGGGAAGGGCGGCGTAAGATGCCTGATCTTCTCCTCGAACTGTTCTCCGAAGAAATTCCCGCGCGCATGCAGGCGAAGGCGGCGGATGACCTGCGCAAGATGGTCACCGACAAGCTGGTGGCCGAAGGCCTCGTCTATGAAGGCGCGAAGGCGTTCGTCACGCCGCGCCGTCTCGCGCTCACCGTGCACGGCATTCCGCAGCGCCAGCCGGACCTCAAGCAGGAGCGCAAGGGCCCGAAGGTCGGCGCGCCGGATGCCGCCGTGCAGGGCTTTTTGAAAGCCGCGGGTCTTGCCTCGCTCGATGAAGCCAAGATCCAGCGCGACCCGAAGGGCGATTTCTACATCGCGCTTCTGGAGAAAGAGGGCCGCCCCGCCATCGACGTGATCGCGGAGATCATTCCGCTCATCATCCGCACCTTCCCGTGGCCGAAGCAGATGCGCTGGGGCGAACGCTCCGCGAAAAGCGGCGCGCTGACATGGGTGCGTCCGCTGCATTCGATCATCGCGACCTTCGGTCCGGAAACCGAAGAGCCGGAGATCGTCAAGTTCGATGTCGCTGGCATTGAAGCCGGACAGACCACGCGCGGCCATCGCTTCATGGCGCCCGCCGAATTCAGCGTGCGCCGCTTTGAGGATTATGTCGCAAAGCTGGAAGCCGCCAAGGTCGTGCTCGATCCCGAGCGCCGCAAGGACATCATCCTCACCGAAGCGAAGAATCTCGCCTTCGCGCAGGGCTTCGAACTGGTCGAGGATCAGGTGCTGCTCGATGAAGTCGCCGGCCTGGTCGAATGGCCGGTGGTGCTGATGGGCTCGTTCGATGCGGAGTTCCTGTCGATTCCGGGCGAGGTGATCCGTGCCACCATCCGCAACAACCAGAAATGCTTCGTGGTCCGCACCTCTTCTCTCCCTCCCCCCTTGCGGGGGAGGGTTGGGGAGGGGGAAAAGCTCGCCAACAAATTCATCCTCATCTCGAACATCGAAGCCACGGACGGCGGCAAGGCGATCGTCGCGGGCAACGAGCGCGTGATCCGCGCGCGCCTGTCGGATGCGAAATTCTTCTACGAGACCGACCTCAAGACGAAGCTGGAAGACCGGCTGCCGAAATTCGAGAACATCGTGTTTCACGAAAAGCTCGGCACGCAGGCGGAGCGCATCGCGCGCATCGAGCGGCTCGCGGCCGAGATCGCGCCGCTGGTCGGCGCCGATGTTGCGAAGACGAAACGCGCGGCGCGGCTTGCGAAGGCCGATCTGCTCACCGAGGTGGTCGGCGAATTCCCTGAAGTGCAGGGCCTGATGGGCCGGTACTACGCGCTGGCACAGGGCGAAGACGCGTCCGTCGCGGCTGCCATTGAGGATCACTACAAGCCGCAGGGCCCTGCGGACCGCGTGCCGACCGATCCGGTCGCGATTGCGGTGGCGCTTGCGGACAAGATCGATATTCTCACCGGCTTCTGGGCGATTAATGAAAAGCCCACCGGATCGAAAGATCCGTTCGCGCTGCGTCGTGCGGCGTTAGGCGTCATCCGTCTTGTCAGCGACAATGGCATTCGTCTGCCGTTGCTCGCCACTTTCGCCAAGGCGGCCAAGCCGCATGACGGCAAGGATTTGCTCTCCTTCTTCGCCGACCGCCTGAAGGTCCAGCTTCGCGATCAGGGCGCGCGGCACGATCTCGTTGACGCGGTTTTTGCTCTTGAAGGACAGGACGATCTGCTGATGGTCGTGCGCCGCGTCGAGGCGCTGGGCAAATTCCTCGACAGCGACGACGGCAAGAACCTGCTGGCCGGCACCAAGCGTGCGTCGAACATTCTCGCCATCGAGGAGAAGAAGGACAAGCGCACCTTCGACGGCGCGCCGAATGCGGCGCTCTTTAAAACGGAATTTGAAACCGACGTCGCCCTCATCATCGATCTCATGAAAAAGGAGGTCGGTCCTGCCATCGCCCGCGAGGACTTTGCCGGTGCAATGAGCGCCGTCGCCCGGCTGCGTCCGGCGGTCGATGCTTTTTTTGCCAATGTGAAGGTCAACGACGACGACAAGGCCGTGCGCGAAAACCGCCTCAAGCTGCTGAACGAGATCCGCGAGGCGACGCGCGCCGTGGCGGATTTCTCGAAGATTCAGGATTGATGTTTGCTTGGTCGTCCCGGCGAAGGCCGGGACCCATAACCACTGGCCATTGCGTTCTGCGATGAGCGGAGTGGTGTGTTTTTTGAAAACGTTGCGGCAGGGAGTCTGGGTCCCGGCCTTCGCCGGGACGACTTCATCGCCGTTAACTCCTCATTAACCATCTTCTGTAACGTTCCGGTAACTTCCGTTAACAGCCGTTAGCGAATGGCGGGCCGGATATGACCTCGATCGGCAGTACCAACCCTTACGCCCAGTACGGCGCGGCCTATGCCCGCGCGGCGGCGACGCAGCCCTCGCTGGCGGATGCGCTGAACGCGGCGGAGACCGGCGGCAGCTCCACCGATCCCAACGCTGCGACCAATCTCACGTTGTCGGATGCGGCGAAGGCGAAGCTCGCCAGCGATGCGGCCCTGCCGGATTTCACCACCGTCACCAGTGACGCGCGCGCCGCGCTCGACAAGCTCTACGCCGCGTCGAACGTCACCGGCCCGCTGGCGACCGACGGCAGCACGACTATCGATCTGTCCTCGTTCGACCGCCGCGCGCTGTTCGCGATCTCCACCAACAACGGCGGCACGTTCACGCCCGACGAGCAGAACGTCGCGGCCACGGAACTGAGCAATCGCTTCAACGCCGCGCTCAAGCCCGCAGCGGCCGCCACCTCGATGACCAAGAATTACACCGTGGTCTACAAGGCGGCGCTGGACTATCTCGACGGCGCGAGCGCTGAAGAAAAGGCCACGTCGTCATGGGCCGCGCAGCGCGCCGCGGTGCTGAAAGGCTTTCAGGCCGCGCAGCAGAAGCCGGACACCGCGCCGTCCGGCATTTCAGGCGATCCGGTCGCGGCCTACTTCGTCAAATATCCGGACGGCTCGGGGCCGACCACATCGACCGAAAGCTTCAGCGATGTCGCGACCGGCGCGCGCGCGGCGCTCGATGCGCAGGCCGCCGACGCCGCGTCGAAGAACAAGGAACTGGTGTTCGATCCCGGCCGCAAGACCGGACAGCTTGTCGATTTCTCGGGGATCGACAATCGCTCGCTGTCCGCCATCGCGCTCAATCAGGACCAGAAGTTCTCCAATCTGGAGAGTTACGCGGCGAAGAAGGAACTGGATTCGCGCACCCGCGCCAGCATCCTCAGTTCGCTTCAGCAAAGCCAGCAGAGCGGCGATCCCTCGCAGCTTAGCCTCGGCATCCTGCAGAGCTATTCGGCCATGAGCGATGAGGAGCGCCAGGCGTCGGGCTGGACCACGGCGTTCCGCGACAGCATGGTGCAGAGCTACAAGGCCACCAGCAACATCCTCTCGATCCTGCAGGGATCGTAGCTCTGGATGTCCGATAATTTCAGACCGTCATAAAGGTCCGTCATCCTGAGGTGCGAGCACTTGCGAGCCTCGAAGGATGACGAGATGCGGTCACCCTTCGCGGCCTTCGCTACGCTACGGCACCTCAGGGTGACGATTTATATCAGAAAGCCCCGCCCGGCGATCCGGGCGGGGCTCTTCGCTTGCGCTCGGAGCGGTGAGGGGGAAGAACCGCTTCGCGCAAACGAAGGGTTTATTTCCGGTCATTCCCGCGCAAGCGGGAATCCAGCTTTAAGAAGTCTGGGTCCCGCTTGCGCGGGGACGAGCGGCGTCATTGCTGACGCCTTAGTCGATCACCTGCATCACGCGGCGCGTGCGCGGCTCGACCAGGATCGGCCGGTCGTTGACCACGGTGTAGCGATAGCTGGTGGCGCCGTATTGCTGCGGCACGTCGTAATAGGTCACGCCGCTTTCCGGCAGCACCGTGCCGACGCGGACCGGCGCGTCGATGCTGTAGGACGGAACGCGTTCCTCGACGATGTACTGGCGGAAGCGTGGACGTTCGTCATCGCTGATGATGCCGACGCCCGGCCCGGCAAGACCTGTGGTCACGCCTTCTTCCACGATGACACGTTGCTGGGCGTGCGCCGCGAGCGGCATTGCGACGGCCGTCGACAGCAGCGCGGCCGCGAGGATGGGGTTACGCATGGCTTTCTCCTTGATGAACGCGATCATGATCAGTGCCGTGCATCGATCACGATCAGGAAACCGGCGATTGCCGATCGACCAGTCCTGACAATTCATCGCGCTGCGGGTCGTTCCTGCACCATGCGTGGTTTCATTGCGGCATTTTCATGCGCGGGTGGAACCGGAGAGCGGCGTGCGCCGTTGCTATCGTCGCGTATCCGATGGCGATACAATTCCCGCGAATCGTAATCGTTCTTTGTCCCGTTGCTTTCATCCCTGCCGGAGAAACCAGATGACTCTCAGCACCCACCTTCAGCCGATCGTCGCCCTCATTGCCGGCGTGCTGATTCTCATCATGCCGCGGCTGCTGAACTTCATCGTGGCGATCTATCTGATCCTCGTGGGCATCATCGGGCTCGGGATTATTAAGTAACGGAATGTATCCGATTGTTACAGATTCGGCGCTCCGTCGGCGAAATTGCCGTAAACTGTAACAATCTGACATGGTTCGTGACCAAAAACGCGAGTATCGGCGGGACGGCGCTTGCGTGCCGCAGCGCAACCGTGGTGTAACGCCGCTGCTCTTTTTCCTCTTGCAGCGTCTGGAAGCCCATGGCCAAAGCCTCATCGAAGAAATCCGCCGCGAAGAAACCCGCCACCAAGAAAGTGGTGGCGAAGTCCGCCCCCAAGTCAGCCAAATTCAAGCCGGCCGCGAAAGCGAAGCCGGCTGTTTTGTCTGCGGCGCGCAAGCCGCCGGTGAAGGCGGTGGCGAAGAAGACCTCGCCCGCCAAAGCCGCCGTCATCAAGGCCGGCAAGTGGGTCTATACGTTCGGTGACGGACGCGCCGAAGGTCAGGCGGACATGCGCAACCTGCTCGGCGGCAAGGGCGCGAACCTCGCGGAAATGGCGAACCTCGGCCTGCCGGTGCCTCCGGGCTTCACGATCCCGACCTCGGTCTGCACTTATTTCTACGCCAACGAGAAGACCTATCCGAAGGAATTGAAGGCGCAGGTCGAGAAGGCGCTCGACAGCGTCGGAAAGATCGCGGGCAAAACATTCGGCGATTCGAAGAATCCGCTGCTGGTGTCCGTGCGCTCCGGCGGCCGCGCGTCGATGCCCGGCATGATGGACACCGTCCTCAATCTCGGCCTCAACGACACGACGGTGGAAGCGCTGGCGAAGCTCTCGGGCGACCGCCGGTTCGCCTATGACAGCTACCGCCGTTTCATCACCATGTATTCGGACGTGGTGCTCGGCTTCGAGCATCATCACTTCGAGGACATTCTCGATACCTACAAGGACAGCAAGGGCTACTCGCTCGACACCGAACTCAACGCCGACGACTGGGTCGATCTGGTCGGCCGCTACAAGGAAGCCGTCGCGCGCGAAACCGGCAAGGACTTTCCGCAGGACCCGCACGAGCAGCTCTGGGGCGCCATCGGCGCGGTGTTCTCGTCGTGGATGAACGCGCGCGCGGTGACCTATCGCCGCCTGCACGACATTCCCGAATCCTGGGGCACCGCCGTGAACATCCAGTCCATGGTGTTCGGCAACATGGGCGAGACCTCGGCCACCGGCGTCGCCTTCACGCGCAATCCGTCCACCGGCGAGAAGCGGCTGTACGGCGAATTCCTGATCAACGCGCAGGGCGAGGACGTGGTGGCGGGCATCCGCACGCCGCAGGACATCACCGAGCATGCGCGCAAGGAATCCGGCTCCGACAAGGCGTCGATGGAAGTCGCGATGCCGGATGCGTTCAAGGAACTGACGCGCATCTACACGCTGCTCGAAAAGCACTACCGCGACATGCAGGACATGGAGTTCACGGTGGAGCAGGGCAAACTGTGGATGCTGCAGACCCGCAACGGCAAGCGCACGGCGAAGGCCGCGCTGCGCATCGCGGTCGAACTGGCCAACGAAGGTCTCATCAGCAGGAAGGATGCGATCACCCGCATCGATCCGGCGTCGCTGGATCAACTGCTGCATCCGACCATCGATCCGGTCGCCAAGCGCGACGTGATCGCCACCGGCCTGCCGGCATCGCCGGGCGCGGCCGCGGGTGAAATCGTGTTCTCGTCCGATGAAGCGGCGAAGCTGCAGGCCGACGGCCATAAGGTCATTCTGGTCCGCGTCGAAACCTCGCCGGAAGACATTCACGGCATGCACGCCGCCGAAGGCATTCTCACCACGCGCGGCGGCATGACGTCCCACGCAGCGGTGGTCGCGCGCGGCATGGGCAAGCCCTGCGTCTCCGGCTGCGGCACCATCCGCGTCGATTACAGCCGCGGCCTGATGACCATCGGCAACCGCACCTTCAAGGCGGGCGACGTCATCACCATCGACGGCTCCATGGGCCAGGTGCTCGCGGGCCGCATGCCGATGATCGAGCCGGAACTGTCGGGCGACTTCAACACGCTGATGGGCTGGGCCGATCAGATCCGCAAGCTCAAGGTGCGCACCAACGCCGACACCCCGGCGGATGCGCGCACCGCGCTGAAGTTCGGCACCGAAGGCATCGGTCTGTGCCGCACCGAGCATATGTTCTTCGAGGAAACGCGCATCCGCACGGTGCGCGAGATGATCCTCGCGGAAGACGAGGGTGCGCGCCGCGCGGCGCTCGCCAAGCTTCTGCCGATGCAGCGCGCCGATTTCGTCGATCTGTTCGAGATCATGAAGGGCCTGCCGGTCACCATCCGCCTGCTCGATCCGCCGCTGCATGAATTCCTGCCGCACACGCAGGGCGAGATCGAGGAAGTGGCGCGGGCCATGAATGCCGATCCGCGCAGGCTCGCGGACCGCGTGCGCGAACTGTCGGAGTTCAATCCGATGCTCGGCTTCCGCGGCTGCCGTCTGGCGATCGCCTATCCGGAAATCGCCGAGATGCAGGCGCGCGCGATCTTCGAGGCCGCCGTCGAAGCGGGCAAGCGCACCGGCAAGCCGGTCGGGCTCGAGGTGATGGTGCCGCTGATCGCGACCAAGGCGGAGTTCGATATCGTCAAGGCGCGGATCGATGCCATGGCGCAGTCGGTGATGAAGGATACCGGCGCGAAGCTGGTCTATCAGACCGGCACCATGATCGAACTGCCGCGCGCCTGCCTGATGGCCGGCGAGATCGCGCAGACCGCCGAATTCTTCTCGTTCGGCACCAACGACCTGACGCAGACCACCTACGGCATCAGCCGCGACGATGCCGCGAGCTTCCTCGGCACCTATGTGGCGCGCGGGATCCTCGAGATCGATCCGTTCATTTCGGTCGATCGCGACGGCGTCGGCGAACTGGTGAAGATCGGCGTGCAGCGCGGCCGCAAGACCCGCGCCAATCTCAAGATGGGCATCTGCGGCGAACACGGCGGCGACCCCGCATCGGTCGCGTTCTGTCACGATGTGGGTCTCGATTATGTGTCGTGCTCGCCCTATCGCGTGCCGATCGCGCGCCTTGCCGCGGCGCAGGC
>Ga0153956_1003107_pt1 | contig 11113 bp, 9 predicted proteins | sample TSFL040MetaG_FD_104704 | JGI IMG/M metagenome (GOLD analysis project Ga0153956, IMG submission 104704) | Attine ant fungus gardens microbial communities from Florida, USA - TSFL040 MetaG | ecosystem: Host-associated > Fungi > Mycelium > Unclassified | place: USA: Florida, Wekiwa Springs...
CCGCACCCAGCGCCTGCTCGACGGCCGGATCATCCGTGAGATCACGCCGATCTTCGACACCCGCGCGCTCGGCTACGACTCGATGCTGGTCGCCGCCAAAGTCGACTCCGAGAACCCGCAGCGCGCAGCGCGCATGGTCAACGCCCACCCGGGCGTGTCCCACAACTACCTGCGCACGCACGACTTCAACCTCTGGTTCACGATCGCCACGCCGCCCGACTCGAAGCTCGGGCTGAAGGGTTCGATCGAGGCGCTGATGGAGGAGACCGGCGCCGAGTCGATGCGCGAACTGCCGACCCTCACCCTCTTCAAGATCAACATGAACCTGGAGATGGAGAAGGGCACCGACGCGCTCGCCGCCGCGGTTGAGGCCGCGCCGCCGCGCGAGCTGGAACCGCAGCCCTACGACGAGAAGGACATCGCGATCATCAAGGCCCTGCAGGGGCCGATGAAAGCGGTCGAGCGCCCCTACGACGAGGCGGCGGCGGAGGTCGGGATGTCCACCGACGACTTCCTCGACCACCTCCGCGGCATGGTCGACCGCAAGATCCTCCGCCGCGTCGCCGCGATCCTTTACCACCGTCGCGCAGGCTTCTCGGCGAACGGGATGGGGGTCTGGAAGGTCCCGGAGGACCAGATCCTCGAGGTCGGCGGGATCATGGCCGCCACCCGCGGGATCAGCCACTGCTACCAGCGGCCGACCTACGACGACTGGCCCTACAGCGTCTTCACCATGGCCCACGGCCGCTCCAAGGAGGAGTGCGACGCGGTGCTCGACTCGATCGCGGAGAAATGCGAAATGGGTCCCGACGACCGTTCCACGCTCTACTCCTCGACCGAGTACAAGAAGATCCGCCTTCACTACTTCACCGCGGATTACGCCGAGTGGGAGGCGGCGCACTCCTGACGGTCTACGACCGCGCCCTGCACGTGTTGCCGGGCGGGGTGAACTCGCCGGTCCGGGCCATGCGCCAGATCGGCCGCGAGCCGATCTTCATCGAGCGCGGCGAAGGCGCCGAGCTGGTCGACGTCGAGGGCCACCGCTACATCGACTGGGTCTGCTCCTGGGGCCCGCTGATCCTGGGCCACGCCGACCCGGCCGTCGTCTCGGCGGTGATCGAGGCGGCCAAGCGGGGCACGAGCTACGGCGCCGCGACGGCGATCGAGGTGCGGCTGGCCGAAGAGGTCGCCTCGCGCTTCCCCTCCGTGGAGATGGTGCGGATGACCAGCTCCGGCACCGAGGCGGCGATGAGCGCGGTGCGCCTGGCGCGGGCGATCACCGGCCGCGAGGTGGTGGTGAAGTTCGCCGGCGCCTACCACGGCCACTCCGACGGGCTGCTCGCCGAGGGCGGCTCGGGGATGGCGACGCTGTCGGTGCCCGGCAGCCCCGGCGTGCCGCCGGCGATGGCGGCGCTGACCGTGGTGGTGCCGTGGAACGACCGCGCGGCGGTCGAGGAAGCGCTCGCCGAGCACGAGGTCGCGGCGCTCCTGGTCGAGCCGGTCGCGGCGAACATGGGCGTCGTCCCGGCCGCGGAGGGCTACCTCGAGTTCCTCCGCGAGGCGACCCGCGCGGCGGGGACGCAGCTGATCTTCGACGAGGTGATCACCGGCTTCCGGGTCGCCCGTGGCGGCGCGCAGGAGCTCTTCGGCGTGGAACCGGACCTGACCGTGATGGGCAAGATCATCGGCGGCGGCCTGCCCGCGGCGGCGTTCGCCGGGCCGGCGGCGTCGATGGAACGCATCGCGCCGGCGGGCGACGTCTACCAGGCCGGGACCCTGTCCGGGAACCCGCTCGCCGCGGCCGCCGGGCTGGCGACGCTGGACGGGCTCGATGCCGCCGCCTACGAGCGGCTCGGCGTCCTGACCGACCGGCTCGCGGAGGGGTTCGAGACATTGGCGGACGGACGGCCGCTCCAGGTGGCGAAGGCTCCGGGCCTCGTGACCCTGTTCTTCAGCGAGGTGCCGGTGCGGAACTTCGCCGACGCGACCGCCTGCGACACCGACGCCCACGCGCACTTCTGCCGGGAGCTCCTGGACCGCGGCGTGTACCCGCCGCCCGCCCAGTTCGAGGCCTGGTTCGTCTCCTTGGCGCACAACGAGGTGAGCGTCGACCGCACGCTCGAAGCGGCGGGCGAGGCCCTGGACGAGGTGCTGGGGTGAGCGCGCTCCAGGAGCTGGCCGCGCAGCTCCGCGCGGAGGACACGCCGATCGCCGGGCACGTGATGGACGCGCCGGGGGACGGTCCCTCCGGCGAGTACGCGCTAGTGATGGAGGCGGTGCGCGAGGGCTACCTGCTCCACTACGGCGAGTCGCGGCTGATCGCCGGGCACGATCAGGACCTGGCGCTGCTCGCGGGCGACTACCTCTACGCCCTCGGCCTGGACCGCCTGGCAACACTCGGGGACACCGAGGCGGTGGCGGTGCTCTCCGAGCTCATCGCTCGGTGCGCGCAGTTCCACGCGGAAGGACGAGGCGACGAGGTCGATCCGCTTTGGACCGACGCCGCCCAGCGCCTCGGCGTCACCGGCTCCTGACCTGACGAAGGACCCCGGTCACTTCGTCGGCCGCGTGCGCGATCTGCCAGTGCGTGAAGCGCAGGACGCGGAAGCCGGCCGCGACGTGCTTCTGATCCCGCTTCGCTGCTCGGGCTTGTTGCGCGGCCGTGCGGTGATAGCGCAGCCCGTCGGTCTCGACGATGAGGTCATGGTCGGGGAAGAAGAAATCGGTCTCGAAGCCAAGGACCCAGTGTTTGGTGAGGGGGAGCGGGAGGCCCGCGGCGATGGCGAGGGGCCGGAAGAGAATCTCCAGGTCCGAATCGGAGAGCCGGAAGGTGTGCCGGTCCAGCATCGTCCGCAGCGTCTTCACGCCCGCCATCCCGACGTAGCCGTCGAGCGCCTCGCGCAGCGTCTCCGGGTCGACGAGGTCGAGCTTGTCCGCCTCGTTGACCGCCCGCTCGAGCCGCATGATCTTCAGTTCCGTCGCGAGGTCGATCAGCGTCTGCACCGGATGCGTGACCGGGATCCCGAAGCGGACGGCGAGGGACTTGGCACCGAGGGAGGGCCGGGCGTGGACCGTGATCCCGCGCCGCGCGAGGCCGCTTCGTCGCTGGATCGTCACGTGGATCCGCCCTTCGTCCTCGTGGCCGATACCCCAGAGCTCCGCCGCGCTGCGGTGGCTGAGCACTGCCCCGTCCCCGCACGCGAGGGTCGCCGCCATCCACCGTCCATTCGGACTGAGCTCCGGCCGTCCCACCGCGTAGATGCCACGGGCGATCGGGTGCAGGCGCCCGGTCTGGATCCGGTGCTTGATGCCCTTCGCGCTGAACCCGAGCCCGACCAGGTCGTCGTGCGTCAGAACCCCGTGCTGGGCGCGGGCCCGCTCCCAGGTCGCCGAGCTTCGCGCTGCGCGAGTTAGGTCCCTCATAGGGGACCCAAGTCGTGCAGCGTGTAATTCTCTCCCCCCTCGCCGCCGGGGGAACGCGGGTTATGCGGACTTTGCCAGGGGGCGCAGGCGGGTTTTTTCGACCTTCGCCAGCTTCTTTTTGAGGCGGAGGAATTCGCGCTCTTGGACCGGGGTGCGTTCGTAGGAATCGAAAGCGAGGTTGACTTCCTCGTAGGGGTCCGCCTTGAGGTCGTACATCTCCCACTGGGGAGGTTTGGGACCTGGGGACTCGGTGATCGCGCCGGTCCGTTTGTTGACGGTGGTCTTGATATCCGAGTACTTGGCGAGCTTCCAGCGTTTCTCGCGGATGCTGGTCACGTGGTTCGGCTCTTTGGGGTAGGGACCGCTGGCCTGGCCGGACTGGAAGTCGTCGTAGGTGAAGGCGACGTAGTCCTGCGGTGACTTCCCTCGGTGCGGGTTGAGCACGATGTCCGAGTAGTCGACGCCCTGCCAGTTGCGACGCGCCGTCTTCGGCGCCCCCGCCAGCGAGGCGAGGGTGGGGAGGAGGTCGACGTGGGAGACCAGCGCGTCGGAGGTGACCGAGCGGGGGAACATCTTCGGGTTCGAGTAGACGAGCGGGACTTTCAGCGTCTCCTCGTAGAAGTTGAAGTTCTTCTGTCGGAGGCCGCCGTGGGCGAGGCCCATCTCCCCGTGGTCGGAGGTGCGGATGATCAGGGTGTGATCGATCAGGTCGTGTTTTTCGAGCTTGTCGAGGACTTCCACGACGTAGTTGTCGGAGGAGCGCATCAGGTTGCCGTAGAAGTTCAGGTAGGCGCGCCTTTCGGTGTCGCTTTCCGGCTTCCCGGTGAGGTTGAAGATCCGCAGGAAGTCTTCCTGCACGCTCGGCTTGGTGCTGAGGTCTTCTTCGTTCGTCCGCGGCAGTTCGATGTCACCGGCCAGCCAGGAGTCGTCGTAACCCGATTCTTCGAACGTCCGGCTCGGGTAGAAGAGGACGTCGTGCGGATTCACCAGTGAGATGACCATGAAGAAAGGCTTCTGCCCTTTGCCCGCGAGCGTGTCGAGGTACTGCAGCGCGCCTTCGGTGGCTTCCTGCGCGTTGCCCTCCGATTCCATGATCCGGCCGTCGTTGTTGGTGACGCCGCCGCCGGCCTCGGGGACGGTCTGGTTGGCGCCCGCGTCCGGCGGGTCCCAACGGTTGAAGCCGTACTTTTCGAGGTCCGAGGGCTCCGCCGTTTCGCCGGCCGGTTTCGAGCAGTGCCACTTGCCCTTGTAGACGACGTCGTAGCCCGCCGCCCCCATCACCGTGGCGAGGTTCGGCAGGTCCGTCGGCAGGTCCACCTGCGGGTACTTCGTCGCTTCCATGTTCGACTCGAGCGTGTACTTCACGCCGTGCTGGGCCGGGAAGTAACCGGTCATCAGGCTGGAGCGCGACGGCGAGCACATACAGGCCGCGGCGCAGGCGGTTTCGAAGCTGAGCCCGTTGCGCTTCAGCCGCCGCAGCCCCGGCAGGTTCTCCCGCATCCAGTTGGGCGGGAAGTGCTGGATCTCCCGCTCCTGGTCGGTGAGGAAGAGGATCACGTTTTTCCCGCCGAGCCCGTTGCTCTCGGGATTGCTCGCGGCGAAGGCCTTGTTCAGTCCTAGGGCCGGGGACAGCATCGCCGCCGCGGCGGCCCCCGCCCCGGTGCCGAGCAGCTGTTTACGGGTCAGGCCGCCCTCGCGGCGCTCCTCGGTCATTTGATCCTCCTGAAGACGTCGACCGCGCTGCTGAACTGCGAGGTCGAATAGACGTTCCTGCCATCGGGGCTGACGACGATCGAGCCGGCCCCGCCGAGCGCCCGCCCGGGCGAGCACCCGCGGACCTTGGCCGGCGCGAGGCACCCGCGTTCACCCGACTTCTGGGTGACGACGCCGGTTTCGGGGTCGCGGTCGAAGACGTCGATCGCGCCGGTCTGGAAGGCGGCGACGTAGACGCTGGTGCCGCCGGGGGAGACGTCGAGCCCCTCCGGCGCCTGGATCGCGCGGCCGAAGCCGCAGCCGGGCGAGCGCAGGAAGACGACGCAACCGTCCGGGCTGGGCGTCCCTTCCGCCGCCGCCACCGTTTCCTTGCCCGGGCCATGCTTTTTCGGCACCTGGCGGTTGGGACCGGGCGGCTGGCTGATGCCGACGCCGCCGAGCAGCGAGTGGAAGGTGGTGAGGCTGTTGCTGGTCAGCGACGTCGCGTAGGCGTCGGAGCCGTCGGGCGAGAACGCCATCGCGTTGACGCCGCCGAACTCGTACCCGAGCGCGCACCCCGTCACCGCTTCGTTGGTGACGCAGCCGGTCTGGGTCAGCGCGCCGGTGGAGGCGTCGCGGGCGAGGAAGCCGATCGCGCTCGCGAAGGCGGCCTCGGGGTAGACCGCGGTGCCGCTCGGGTTGATCGCCAGGCCCTCGACGTGGTTCAGCTCGACGCCCTTGGCGCAGCCTTCGGCGCCCGCTTCGGTGATGCAGCCGGCCGTGCCGGAGAGCTGGGTCAGCGCCCCCGCGGCCCCCGCCCGCGAGAACGAGATCACGCCGGAGCCCGCGAAGTCGCCGACGTAGACGTTCTTGCCGTCAGGGGAGACGACCACCACGTCGGGCCATTTCAGCGCCCGACCCGCGGTGCAGCCGGGGATCGGCAGGCCGGAGATGCAGCCGGACGCGGCGGGCGGCAGCTGGCGCAGCTGCCCGGTGAGCCGGTTGCGGTGGAAGGTGACGACGGAGGCACCGTCGCGAGAGGTTGCGTAGACGTTCTTGCCGTCGGGGCTGACCGCGACCGAGTTCGGCGCGTCGAGCCCGATCGCGAGGCCGCAACCGCGCCCCCCTTTCGCCTGCCCGATGACCGAGGCGACGCAGCCCGCTTTGCCCTTCGGCTGGGTCAGCGCGCCGGTCGCGCGGCTGCGGTCGAAGACCGCGATCGCGTCGGCCCCGGAGGCGGCGACGTAGACGTTGCGCCCGTCGGGGCTGATCGCGATCGCCCGCGAGCCGACGCCCGGGCCGGCGCCTTTCAACGCCCGCGCCTTGCCGCAGAGTTTGGTCGAGGCTTTGCCGTCCGCGAGGCAGCCGAGCCGCCCCGGCAGCTGTTCGAGGCTGCCTTCGCTGGTTTCGGCCGGCGGCTGGACGTGTTCGGTTTCGGATTCACCGCCTTTTTTCGACGGTTTCGCCGAGGCGCTCGCCACGAGGGCGAGCGCCAGGAGCGCGACGAGACCGAGGACGAGGACGGAGACGCGAGGTCGGCTCATGGTGGCGAGATTCTTCACTTACCGCCGGACCCTTCGCCGATCACACCGATCCGGAAGCCGAGCCAGGGGTACGTTTCGCGGAAGAAGGTGTTCTTCTGCGGCTGCGGGCCGATCGCCGAGAGCCACAACTGGTAGACGGGCGCGTTGGGGACGCCGCCGTGGAGGCGCCGCCAGACCCGGTGGCCTTTCACCCCGAACGGGGGCTTGGTGATGGTGTCGGTCCACTCGACCGCGTTGCCGCCCTGTTCGAGCGTGCCCCAGGGCCCGTAGGTCCCCGCCTGTCCGACCGTGTTGAGGCTGCCCTGGTAGGCCTTTTCGTACGCCTTCGCCGGCATGTGGATCGGGTTGACCTTCTTGCATGCTTCTTCGGTCTGGTTCGACGGACACCAGTACGCGGCGGGCTTGCCTTCGGCGTGGAAGTTGGCCAGCGGCTGGACGTTCGCGTTGGTGACGTCGCCGGTGGCCGGATCGAGCGTCACCGGGTTGGGCGCGGTTTCTTCGGGGTTTTCGCTCGGGATGCTGGGGCCGGTCGGGTACCACCAGTAGGAGTTGGTGCCGAAGCCTTCGCGGTTGTAGTACGCGGCCTTGATCCACTCATTCTGGCTGGGGATGACGAAGCCGGTGCCGCTGGTCCGCACCGGAGCGCGTTTGTGCATGTCGTACATCCCGGTCCCGGTCTTCCGTGACAGCTGCACCTTGTAGGTGACGTACCTGAATTCCTCCTCGCCGGAACCGACCGTCGATTCCGTCTTCGACAGCACCTTGCCGTTGGCGACGGAGTTGTCGAAGCGGGCGGCGCGGAGGAAGTCGGCGAAGCCGTAGGGCTTGTCGTTCCATTCCGGCGCGGCGGCGGTGTAGTGCTTACCCGGCCCGCTCAGCGCCGAGTAGTCGATCTGCCCGAAGCGCGGCCAGGCGGCGCCGCTCTCGTCCGGCGAGTAGAGGTCCATCTGGTTGCGACCGAACGGATCGACGGTGTTGAGGAAGGCGACGTACTGTTCGACCGTCACTTCGACCTCGCCGATCCCGTATTCGTAGGGGACGCTGCCGACTTCCTGGCAGGGGTCGGGCAGCTTGGTCCCGGGGAGCGTCGGTTCCGCCGGCGTTTCCGCGCAGCTCTTGTAGAGGCCCGGGGTGAAGGGGATGATCCCCACCGCCGCGTTGCCCGGCTTGCCGACCTTCGCCACCGTGAAGGTGAGGACCGCCGGCTTCGGCACCTTGAAGTGCGGGCGGGCGCCGGCGAGCGCCGGAAGTGCCAGCGCGACCAGCGCGGTGACGGCGACGGCGAGGCCGACGAGGCGGCGGGTGGGCAGGGACCGTGGAACCGCGCCGGGATTCGTCATGGCGCCTTCTATCGCCAGGCGCCAAGGAATCCTTTAGGGGTACTCGCGACTACCCCAATATTCAGTCCCCCACCCGGCAGGTGCGGACGAGGGTGTCCGAGACGGTCTTCTCGCCCTCGAAGCCGTAGGAGGTGCGGGCCAGGGGGAAGGTGACGCTGGGGAAGCCTTCCGGGGCGGGGCAGCCGGCGCTGAGGTAGCTGCGGCGTTCGCCGTCGACCGTGTAGGTGCGGTGCAGGCGCAAGGTGAACGAGGTGATGTGGGCGGTGCGCCGGGTCTTCAGCGGGACGGTGGCGACGAGGCGGGTGCCGAAGGTGCCGTGGGCGCGGCCGATCGCGAAGGCGAGGACGAAGGTCAGCGGCGCGGGCCGCGAGGTGTAGAGGTGGGCGAGGATCCCCGGGCGCCCGTCGGGGAGCGTGCCGTTGAAGGCGACGACCCGGCCGCCGAACGGCGTCGGGACCTGTTCGGGGAGGACGAGGACGCCGCTCACCCGGCCTTCGCCGACCATCGCGCCGCGGCACGCCTCGAGCGCCGATTCGGTGCTGGACGCGCGCAGCCGTCGCAAGGGGCAGGCGGGGAGGCCCCGGTGGTCGAGCACGCCGAGCCGGTTGACTTCGATCGCGATCCGTCGCAGGGACGGTGGCGGCGCGGGGGTGAGGGCGCGGACGTGGCCGCGGATCGTCACCGCGATCGGGGTCGTCCCGACCCGCGGGAGGAGGCGCGGCGCGACCGAGCCGCCGAAGGACACCTGCAAGCTTCCTTGCCGGACGGTCTCGCCGCGGGCCCCGGGGACCACCAGGGCGGCGCAGCAGCAAAGCCCCGCGAGCAGGACAATTGCACAGGTCGTCCCGAACGTCACAAATGGTCTCCCGAGCGGCATCCTCGGCCTTCCCCCTTTTGAATAGACTGCGCGACCGAGCGGCAGCAACCTGAACGTGTCAGAAGAAGCGGACAAGATCAACCAGCCCTATCGGGCTCCCGAGAACGTGCGGACGGAACCGCCTCCCCCCGGCTATTTCGAGGGCGAGTCGATGACCCGCCGCAAGGTCTTCACGATCGCCTCCCAGGCCCTCGGCGGCCTGGCCGGTGCCGCGATCATCCTGCCCGCCGTCGGTTTCGCCGTCGCGCCGATCTTCCACCGCGGCAAGGAGCGCTGGGAGAAGATCGGCAAGACCGGCGACTTCACCGAAGACACCTATCGCCAGGTGGTCTTCACCGAAACCCCGGGCATCGGCGACGCGGGCAAGACGCTCGCCTACGTGCGCCAGAGCTCGAAGGAACTCGGCGAAGAAGCGGGCCAGATCGTCGCGATCTCCAACCGCTGCGCCCACCTGGGCTGCCCGGTGCGCTTCGTCCAGGCCGCGGGCAACTTCATCTGCCCGTGCCACGGCGGTGTCTACGACTTCCAGGGCAAGCGGATCGGCGGCCCGCCGGTGCGCCCGCTCGACCGCTTCCAGACCCGCATCACCAAGGGCGAGGTCGAAGTCGGCCCGCGCTACAGCGTCACCTCGCAGCTGAAGCCGGTCCGCGCCCGCGACCCCGGAGAGTTCACCGGCGGCGTCTGGGAATACCTTTACCCGCCGCGCCCCTCGACCTTCCCACCCCCGTGATCTAGGTAGATGCCGAAGCTTTCCGACCTACTCGTTCCCGCGCCGCTGCGCAAAACGCCGAAGCCCGGCGAAGCCGGCATGCCGAAAACCCCGGCGCCGCAGGACCTCAAGGAGAACCCGCCGGAGCGTCCCTCCGACCTCGGGCGGTTCGGCGAACAGGCGCTGGAAGCGCCGGTCGAGGCGGTCGCCTGGATCGACCAGCGGATGGCGGCGAGCGGCTTCCTCACCGGGATGCTCTTCCGCAAGGTGCCGAAAGGGACCAACTGGTTCTACACGCTCGGCTCCGCGACCCTCTTCGCCTTCATCGTGCAGGCGGTGACCGGGGTGTTCCTGGCGATGTTCTACACGCCGTCGACCACCCAGGCCTACAGCTCGATCGCTCACATCAACAACGACGTCTTCCTCGGCCAGTTCGTGCACGGCATGCACAAGTGGGGCGCCAGCGTGATGGTGATCCTGGTCTTCCTCCACATGGGCCGGACCTTCTTCTTCGGTGCCTACAAGTACCCGCGGGAGCTCAACTGGGTGATCGGCGTGGTGCTGTTGATCCTGACGATGACGATGGCCTTCACCGGCTACCTGCTGCCGTTCGACCAGCGCTCCTACTGGGCCTCGATCGTCGGCATCAACATCAACGGCACCGGCCCGATCGTCGGCCCGTACCTGAGTGACTTCCTGCGGGCCGGCCCCGAGCTCGGGGCGACGACGCTCTCGCGCTTCTATGCGATCCACATGCTGCTCGTGCCCGGGGCGATCATCGCCCTGATCGGCGCCCACCTCTACCTGGTGGTGAAGCTCGGCACGACCGCCCCGCCCTGGACCAAAACCGGGAAACCGCGGGTCGCCGAGCCGACCACGAACCTCGACGCCGGCGTCGCCACCAACGGCTTCAGCCCGAACGGCGCCGGCTCGACCGTCGCCGGCGTGCAGGTCGACGGCCACAACGGCGGGGGGGCGCCTGCCTGATGAAGCCGAGCGAGAAGCAGGCATACCTCGAGGAATACGAGCTCCTCAAGAAGAAGGGGAAGCCGTTCTTCCCCTACGCCGTCCTGAAGGACTCGGCGATGGCGCTGATCGTCGTCGGCGTGATCATCGTGATGTCGCTGCTGCTGGGCGCCGAGCAGGGTCCGAAGGCCGACCCGACGACGACCACCTACGTGCCGCGCCCCGAGTGGTACTTCTTCTTCCTCTTCGAGGTCCTGCGCGTGATCAAACCGCCGGAGCTCGTGCCGGTGGCGACGATCGGGATCCCGACCATCTGCATGGTCCTGCTCCTGCTGCTGCCGTTCTACGACAAAGGCCCGGAGCGCCGGCCGGAGCGCCGCCCGCTGGCGACCACCGCCGGGATCCTGACCATCCTCGCGATGGGGTACCTGACCTACGCCGGTGCCACCTCCGGCTCGCCGACCGAGATCGACATGAAGGTGCCGCCCCAGTACAAGGCGGGCGCGGAGATCGTGGCCGGTTCCGGCTGCCTCGCCTGCCACAAACTGGGCGAGAACGGCAA
>Ga0153956_1003108_pt1 | contig 11110 bp, 16 predicted proteins | sample TSFL040MetaG_FD_104704 | JGI IMG/M metagenome (GOLD analysis project Ga0153956, IMG submission 104704) | Attine ant fungus gardens microbial communities from Florida, USA - TSFL040 MetaG | ecosystem: Host-associated > Fungi > Mycelium > Unclassified | place: USA: Florida, Wekiwa Springs...
CGTAAGAACACTGCCTCGCGTTTTATGTTCCGGACGAAAATATTTCGTTCCGTGACGTCATCATCATCGATCCGGATACGCGCGAGATCGTGACCGTGATTCATTATGTATGACGGGGAGAAAGAGAAGCCGGTGGAAGCGCCGGCCTTTTCGCGGCGTCATTTCGGATAAATCCGAAAGCTCATGCTGCCGGTCGCCGTCATGCCGTCATGCTGCGGGTAGGAGCGCTGGCGGTTCACATTTACGCTGACATTTTCGAGCCGGCATTCGCTTGCGATCGTCGCTTGCAGCAGTTCGCATTCGCGGCCGGCCATGTCGTAGATCTTCTTGTGCGCATCCTCGGCGGTTTTCATCGCCTGCTCGCTGTCGTCGGAGCCTCCGGGAACGAAGAAGCTCGCGGTGACCTGCACCCGGATCGGATTGCTGATGCGTGCCGCGGAGGAGGCGGGGGTCTGGGCCGGGGCGGAAGAAACCGTAACGAAAAGAGCAAGCACGGCGAGACAGGGAAGAATATGTTTTTGCATGAATGTCTCCTTCGGAGACGGGTATTGCTAGCGAAAGAGCCTTGCCGCGACGCTACCCGGCTCGCGGAAATTTCCGGCCCGCCGTTGAGATTCCGGAAAGGATAGAATTTAGGCCATGCGCTTCCGTCCGGTCCAGCGCTGGAGCAGCCAGAGCAGCAGCACATTCAGCCCGAGCGGGATCAGGCCGAGCGCGGCGAAGATCGCGAGGGCAGGTTCCTTCCCGGTGATGAGCGCCAGCATCCCGAAGCTCCAGGGAAAACCGGCGAACAGAACGGGAAGCGCCGATTGCGGATCGGGCTTCATTTCATGCGGCGCGAACAGCACCAGCGCGCCGACGAAAAGAAGAACGATCGCAAGCAGGAGGTAGAGGAAAAATACGGTGCGGGCGATCCGGTGCGGCATGGCGCGATTTCACTTGCGCAGGAGAGGCGCTTCGGCGTCCTCGACGAGGAACTTGCCGCGCACCCAGCCTTCCATCTCGCGATAGCGGATATGGCACCAGCGCCTGCCGGCGGCGGCGCGACGCGCGGCACCGTGCATCTTCAGCCAGTCGGCGAAGGAAGCGCTGCCTGTGCAGCCGAGATTCCGCAGCCCGCGCCCGTCGGAGGGGATATTGCCGACGAGGCGGGCATTCGCCTTGGGCGCGGCGTGGACGCCGAGTCTCGCATTCTGGCGCAAGCCGGAAACTGCCCAGTAATCGGGCCCGTCCGCTTCCGCCCCCGCGCGCAGCGGGAGCAGGGCGATCAGCAGGAGGCTGGCGGCGATCCGTCGCATCCAACGCTTATATCACCCTTCCCGCGGCGAGCCGCACAAATGCCGCGAATCCGTGACGGTCATCACACGTGGAACCGGCGGGCGGGCTTATTCGTTCAACATGGCTGCCGCGTTTCGCGGCGGGATTCGCCCTCGAGGAGGGAAACATGAGAAAAGCGGAAAGCGCCGTTCTCCATCTCGCTCTCAACCTCGCGCTGGTCGCGGCGCTGATCGCCATCTCCATTCCGGTCGCCGCCGCGCAGTTGTTCTTCGCGCCGAAAATTTTCAAGGCCGGCACGGTGACGACAGGCGAGGGATTTCCCTACTCGTTTTGATTCAAATTCAGCGCTTGTGCATGCAGGAAGCGGCCCGGCGAACCGGGCCGCTTCCCGTCTTTTAGACGGCGCTTAGTAGTTGTTCAGTTCGCGCTCGTCGCCGGCCTGCGGCGTGGCCCACAGATGGATTTCGCTCTGCTCGCGATAGACGGGGTCGTTGTTGAAGCCGGAACCGCTCCCGCTGTAGTAGGAAGACCCGCCCATCAGGCCGGAACTCCAGTTACGCGTCGGGTTGTCATAGGCGCTGCGGCCGGTGTTTTGGGCGGAAGCCGCGGAAATGCCAGAGGCCAACATCGCACCGATCAGAGCTGCTTTGTAAACTGCTTTCACGTTCATACTCCTTGCTTCGCCGCCCCGCGCTGCCATAACGCGCCCGCCTGCGAATTCGTTCAAGGCAAATGGAATTGAGGTCCGCGTGAGAAGTTCTGCGAACCGCGCAATTCCGCCGCCGGCCCCGCGCGGGAATCATGTCTCGCATGCAAGCCGTGAAGTTTCACGCAAGCGTGAATGCGGCAAATCATGCTTCGCCGCTATACGGCTTCACCATCGCGAAGCCGATGAACTTTCCGATGTTCCGGCGCGTCGACGGTTCGTACAGCGTCTCTTCGAGAAGCTCCTCGGGCTCGGTCTGGAGCGAATCGCGCAACAAACGCAGCGCGCGCCTTTCGGCGGCGACTTCTTCGGCGTCGTCGAATGTAGGCTGCCGGCCGGAATGATCCCCGGTGTGTTTTTGTCCCAGCATCGGTCCACTCGTCTTGTTGTCCCGCACAGAGCCAATGCGCGGTAATTTCGACTTGTTCCTGAAAAGGACAGGGAACCCGCGGATATCGCTAAAATTTTATGAAAATCGGGATGCGCGCCGTTATTTCGCGTCCGGCGGCGGTTTGATCACCGGCATCCTGCCGCCGCTGTCGGGCGGCGGAACCGTGCCGGAATCCTGCGTCGGGGGCGGGCAGATCACGCCTTTCGAATCGGAGAGCCGCTCGTTCAGCGGCTTGCCGGATTTATCCATGCCGCTTTGGCCGGGCGGCGCGCAGGATTGCGAGGGAGGAGAAGCAGGCGTTTTCGTCTGCGCGAGCGCGGCTCCGTTCGTCAGCAGGAGAAACGAAACGAAAAACGAAAGAAGGGCCGCGGCTCGTCTCACGAATGCTCCCTAGCAACTCCCCGGTCTTCCCGGCGTGACGCTCGGATTGATGCCGCGGATCGAACCGGACGAAGGCTGATTGTTCGCGGCGGGAAGCCCGTTGGGCGTCGTGCCAGCCGCGGCGGTTCCAACGCCGGCATTTCCCGGCACCGAGCCGAACGAAGCGCTGCTGCCGCTGCATGGCGCGCCGGATCCTGCCAGGCCCGAACTCGGCAGAAGCGGGGAGGAAACCGCGGGCGAGATGATCGTGCTTTGTCCGACCGGCGGGCCCGCCGGAACCGTGGGCGTCTGCGGCGTGGTCAGCGTGCCTTGCGCGGCCGCGGCCGATGCGGCGACGGTCAGAAACGCGGTGAAGGTGAGGGTGGCGTATTTCATTTTCAGTCTCCCGCCGCTTTCGGTTCAACGCGTGTGCGGCTTTGCGGGTTCCGGCGCGATTATTTCGCCGCCAGCAAGTCCTGGAATTCCGGATGTTTCTCGATATAGCCCGCGACGAACTCGCAACGGGGAATCACTTTCAAGCCGCGCGCGCGGGCGGATTCCAGTTCGCCCCGCACCAGGATCGAGCCGATGCCCTTGCCGCGAAATTCGGAAGGCACTTCCGTGTGAATGAAGGAGATGACGCCGTTTTCGATCTTGTAGGTGGTGAAGGCGGTCTTGCCGTCGACGGAAATTTCGTAACGATGCTTTTCGGCATTATCGATGACTTCGCTCATTTTTTGTCCTGCTCCACTTCCTTTTGATCGATCTCGCGGTACTTCACTTCGATCGCGTCATCCTGAAAACCGCGCGCTCCGGTTCGACCCCCGAACAGGTAGGCGATCGCGGCGGCGACAGCCGCGACCGGCAATACCAGAAGAAACACGCCGGCGGCGAGGATAAAGAGCGCGAACAGAAGCGCCAAAACCAGAACCGCCGCGAGCGCGAGTTTCCAGCCCGAAATTTGAACGACGCGGAATTGAGCGAAGGGCAAAGCGAGCCTCAAAGGTTGCGGACCGAGTATAGCAAGGAAATAGGGAGCTTCGGCCGTTTTCGTATCCGACCAATGTCGAGTGTGCAGCTCTATTTTGGCGTGAAGTTGCAACAATTTGGCCCTCTCTCTGAACCGGGGAAAACAGCGATTTCAGGAACGGTTCAGCCCGCCGGGCGTTTTCTATGCAGGAAGTTTCCCACTCCTTGCGTCCTGTGTCGGCGTTGCCGAGAGGCGCAAACAGAAAGGATCCAGTCATGCGTAAGCTGAGCACACTCTTCGCGGCCGGTGTCGCGGCGGCGTCCATGCTTGCCGGTACAGCGACCGCTTCGTTCGCGCTACCCGTGGCCGGCGGCAACCATGCCGTCAGTGCATCCGCGCCGGCCATGACGACGAATGTCCGCTGGTATGGCCGATACGGCCATTACGGTCATTACGGCCGTTGGCGTGGCTGGGGTTGGGGCGCGGGTGCCGCGGCCGTCGGCCTCGGCATCGCCGCGGCGAGCGCACCGTATTATTACGGTTATGGTCCCGGCTATTACGGATATTACGATCCGTACTACGGCGGCTGCTGGCGCGATCGCTGGGGCCGGGTCTGGTGCCGTTAGCGACACGCGCCGTTATTTAGCGCATAAGTATTGCCGTCGAGGTTCGCCTCGGCGGTTTTATTTTGATCCGGTAGGAATATGCTCATGAGCATCCCGTCTTCCGTTTTCCCGACTTACTCTTTTCGTCCCCGCCTGGTTGGCGGCGAGTTCACGTTTCGGCTCACGGACGATGCGATCGAATGGGAAGCGGGAAGCCGGAAAAAGAGAATCCCTTTTCGCCAGATTTCACATTTGCGTTTGAGCTATCGTCCGGGGAACGTCGCGTTTCGCCGCTTCCTCACCGAGATTTGGTCGCGAGAGAACGGGAAACTCTCGATTGCATCGGTGTCGGCACAAGGGCCGTTCAATTATGAAGATCGTGGGGAAGATTATTCGTCTTTTGTCGTAGAACTGGTTCGCCGATTGGGAGAGGCACAACCTGGTTTTCGTTTCGACGCCGGGATGTCCGCCTGGCGATGGTGGTTCGCGATGGCATTCGCAACTGCAACACTCGCTGCCGTTCTGTATGTGGTATTGCAGGGATTCAAGCAGCAGGGAAATAATCTTGCGATCCTTATGATCGTATTTGGCGCACTTTTTGTTTGGCAGATGGGTACAATGCTGCTGCGCAATCGCCCTCGCAGTTGCGAAGGAGAAGTCGTCCCTCAAGCGGTATTGCCCTGATTGTCGTTTCCGGACGTTGCGGATTTATTCCGTCGCCCTTTTTTTTCCGTGCGATTTTTTTGTTTTTGCCGCCGGGCTGTAATTCCAAATTTTAGCGCGGCGCACCTTGTCGTCCGTCCTATCCTGTCTTTAGGATGCGCGCGGGCTGGGGATGCAATAACCGCATGCCGTTTTGGCCCCCAAAAAATAAACAAAGTCATTCCGGAGGAAACGCATGAACTCGAACACCAAAACGACTCGACGTCAGCTTTTGAAAGTGGGCGCGGGCGTCGCGGCGAGCACTGCAGTAGCGGCGCCTTATATTCGTAATGCTGAAGCTGCGCAGACGACGACCTGGAAAATCCAGACGTCATGGCCCGCCGGTGTGGGTCTCAACACCTTCAAGACCTGGGCAGGCAGCATCAAGGAAAAGACCGGCGGCGAACTCGAGATCAAGCCGTTCGCGGCAAAAGAAATCGTCGGCGACTTCGAGCTGCTCGATGGCGTGAAGAACGGCGTGCTGGAAGGCATGAATTCGTTCTGCGTTTACTGGGTCGGCAAGATTCCGGCGACCGCCTTCATGTCTTCCTACCTCATGGGCCTTCGCTATCCGCACGAGTGGGACATCTTCTTCTTCTCGAAGGACGGCGTGAAAATGGTTCGCGAGATCTACGCGAAGCAGGGCCTGTTCTGGGTCGGCCGCGTGCATCACGGTCCGAACATCATCCACTCCAAGAAGCCGATCCGTTCGATCGAGGACTTCAAGGACCTCAAGCTGCGCGTGCCGGGCGGCATGATCGCCGAAGGTTTCGCGGCGGCAGGCGCCCGCACCACGCTGCTTCCGGGCGGCGAAGTATTCTCGGCGCTCGAGAAGGGAACGGTCGACGCGGCCGACTACACCGGCCCGGCGGTCAACTGGGATCTCGGCTTCCAGCAGGTGACGAAATACATCTGGACCGGTCCTGCCGGTCTCGAGTCGATCTATCAGCCGGTCGACCTGATGGACATCGTCATCAACATGAATGTCTGGAACAAGCTCTCGCCGCAGATGAAGCTATGGTTCGAGAACGAAGTGCAGGCATATTCCGCCCTTCACTTCGGCGCGATCCAGAAGGCGGACATGGAAGCGTGGCCGAAATTCGAGAAAGCGGGCGTACAAGTGCTGCGCATGCCTTCCGAAGACCTCGACAAGTGGCAACGCATCGCGACGCCGATCTGGTTCAAGTGGGCAAACAAGGACAAGGACGCGGCGCGCCTGTTCAAGGCCCAGCTCGAGATCATGGAATCGCCGACAGTGGGTTATGTCACGCCGGACATGTACAAGGGTCAGAAGATCGATCTCTGATCGCGCCGTCTCGATATCTTAAAACGCGGCGGGGACAGTGCTCTCAAGCGCTGTCTCCGCCGTGATTTCTAATTTGGGGGTCGCTTCGTCATGCCTCATCTCAATTTCATACTGCCTCACTGGCTTTACTGGGGGGCGCTTTTGTTCTTTCCGCTGATCGCGATGTATCTCGTGAAACGGCAGAAACAGAACGGCGTTCCGCGCGGGCCGTCGCTCTTCATTGCCTACATGTTCCTCGTTTGCTCCGGCTTCATGGGGCTCCACCGTTTGTATCTGCGTAACTGGTGGGGCCTTGCTTATATCCCCGTATTTCTTCTTGCCCTGCATGTCGGCGATACCATTCGCGATCACCGCGAAGACGTATCCAGAACGCATGCGGCCTACGAGGCGGCGATCATCCAGCGTAACCGGGCGAAGATTCCCGGCGGGATCGAGGCGACGCCGGCGATGACGGAGCGGTTGAAGAAGGCCGAAGCCGAAGAAATCAAAACCAAGAAAGAAGCCGACGTAGAACTTCAAGAAATGGGCCGCTGGCAAGGCTATTCGCATTGGATCGCCATTCTGCTCGGTGTCATGGTTCTGGCTGACGCGATCTTGCTGCCGGGCATGGTGCGGCGCGAGCGGGCGCGCGAGGCAGCGGCGCGTGCCGGAATTCCGGAGCAAGCCGCTCCGCCGGAAGTTGCGCCGGTCGGAACGGCGGAAGATCCGACGATGCACATGCATACGCGTCTTACCGACAAGCTGGAGTGGATCAACATCCGCATCGGCGAGTTCGTCGCCTATTGGGCGGTGATTTCCGTATTCGTCTACTATTACGAAGTGATCGCGCGCTATGTTTTCAACTCGCCCACGAACTGGGTGCACGAAAGCATGTTTCTCATGTACGGCATGCAATACATGCTGTGCGGGGCGTATGCGTACCGCGAAGACCAGCACGTTCGCGTGGACGTGTTCTATTCGAAATTTTCGCCGCGCGGCAAGGCGATCGCGGACATCGTCACCTCGGTGTTCTTCTTCATCTTCATCGGCACGATGTTGTGGACGGGCACGCGTTTTGCGATGGACGCGATCAACAATCGCGAAGTCTCGTTCACCGAATGGGGCATCCAGTATTGGCCGGTGAAACTCGCGCTGCCGGTCGGTGCCGCACTCATGCTGCTGCAAGGGCTCTCGAAGCTCATCAAAGATATCGTGTTTGTCGCATCGAGAGGGAGAGCATAAGCCATGGGTCTTAGTATCGATATTGCATGGCTCTCCGTACTGCTGTTCGGGTCCCTGGCTATTCTTCTCGCGCTCGGCCTGCCGATGGCGTTCTGCACCGGCAGTCTCGCCGTCATATTCCTGTTCGTCTTCGGGAATCCGGCCATCCTGAACATGATGCCGTCGCGCATCTTCCCGTTCATGACGGACTACCAGCTCTCCGCGGTGCCGCTCTTTATCTTCATGGCGGCGATGCTGGAGAAAGCCGGTATCATCGAAGAGCTGTTCGACGCGGTTTACAAGTGGCTCGGCTCGGTGAAGGGCGGTCTTGCCGCGGCGACGGTTCTGGCTTGCACGGCGCTTGCGGCGATGGTCGGCGTTGTCGGCGCCACCGAAGTCACGATGGGCATGATCGCGCTGCCGGCCATGCTGAAGCGCGGTTACGACCAGAAGATCGCGTGCGGCGCCCTGCTTTCGGGAGGCACGCTCGGCATCCTTATTCCGCCATCGGTGATGGCGATCGTGTACGCGGTCGTTGCCCAGCAGTCGCTGGGCGAGTTGCTGGTCGGCTCGATATTCCCCGGCTTGCTGCTTTCGGGCCTGTATGTCGGGTATATTCTGGTGCGCTGTTACATCAATCCGGCGCTCGGCCCCGCATTGCCGATGGAGGAGCGCGTCAGCGGCCGCGAGAAATTGCGGCTCCTGAGGAATACCATCGCTCCGATCTTCCTCATCGTTCTGGTGCTCGGCGTGATCTTCCTCGGCATCGCGACGCCGGTCGAAGCGGCCGGCATCGGGACCTTCGGCGCGCTCTTCATCTCCGCGCTGCACCGCCGCTTGAATTGGCCGGCGGTCGAGGAAGCCGCGATCGCGACGCTCAAGGCGACCGCCATGGTGATGTGGATCTTCTTCGGCGCGACAATGTTCGTCGGCTTCTTCATCGTGAAGGGCGGACAGGAATTCGTGGCGAGCTCAATTCTTGGTACGGGACTACCACCTTACGGCATTCTGCTGCTGATGATGCTCATCCTGTTCGTGCTCGGCATGTTCCTGGATTGGGTTGGTATCCTGTTGCTGACGGTGCCGATCTTCCTGCCGATCATGAAAGGACTTCCGTGGGACGGCCTGTTCGGCCTGCCGGGTGTGAAGGCAGATGATGTACCCCTGTGGTACGGCGTCATCTTCATGGTCAACATGCAGATGGCGTTCCTGAGTCCGCCGTTCGGTTATTCGCTGTTCTATTTGAAGAGTGTGGCGCCGCCGGAAATCTCGATGGCGACAATCTTTCGCGCCGCCGTAAATTTCATGGCGCTGCAATGGATTGGGGTAGGGTTGTGCATCGTTTTCCCAGCCATCATAGTGTGGTTGCCGAGTATTCTTTACACACACTAGAATTGTAAGACTTCGACAGCGCCGGGGCGAGAGTTCCGGCGCTGTTCGCTTTATTGCTGTGGAGACTGTCTTTCCCCCTCTTGGTTTGCGCGGGCGGCAGGCCGACAAACGCTGCCTATTTGTAATTTAGGGGGACGACTCAACATGTGGAATCAACATTACGATCCGTTGAATAGCCAGGTGCTGTCGACGATCGCAGCGGCGCTGCCCGTTGTGACGCTACTCGTATTGATCGCATCGAATAAAGTGAAAGCGCATATCGCCGCGATCATCGCGCTGATCGTGGCCAATCTCGTTGCGATCTTCATCTTCACCATGCCCGCGGGCATGTCGATCCGCGCCTCGATCCTCGGCGTCGTGACCGGCTTCTTCCCGATCGGCTGGATCGTGCTGAACGTCATCTATCTCTATCGCCTTACGGTGGAGAAGGGCGTGTTCGAGACGTTGCAGAACACGATCGGCGGCGTCACCAACGACCGCCGCCTGCAACTCCTTCTGATCGCATTCTCGTTCGGCGCGTTCTTCGAGGGCGCGTCGGGCTTCGGCACGCCGGTCGCCGTGACGGGCGCGATCCTGATCGGCCTCGGCTTCTCGCCGCTCGCCGCCTCGGGCCTGTCGCTGATCGCGAACACGGCGCCGGTCGCCTACGGCGCGCTCGGTACGCCGATCGCGGGCCTCGCCAGCGTCACGGGGCTCGACCCGTTCGCGCTCGGCGCGATGGTCGGCCGTCAGCTTCCGTTCTTCTCGCTGATCGTGCCGTTCTGGGTGATCTGGGCCTTCGCCGGCTGGAGAGGCATGAAGGAAGTGTGGCCCGCCATTCTGGTGACGGGCGTTTCGTTTGCCGTTCCGCAGTTCCTGATCTCGAACTTCATCAATCCGTGGATCGTCGATATCGGCGCGTCGCTGATCTCGATGGCGGCGCTCATCCTGTTCCTGAAGGTCTGGCAGCCGAAGGAAATCTGGACGTCGGCCGCGCTTCGCGTGCATGACGATTCCGCCAAGGGCCGCGCGCCGGCGAAAGCCACCAAGAAGCCCACGACAGGCGAGGTGTGGTACTCGCTGATGCCGTGGATCATCGTCTGCATCATCCTCCTCATCTGGGGCACGGATGCGTTCAAGAAGTCGGTGAATGCCTGGGCGACCTGGAACTACGCGGTTCCGGACCTGCACAACATGATCTTCAAGGTGCCGCCGATCGCCGCGAAACCGACGCCGGAAGGCGCCGTCTTCAGCTTCACCTGGCTCTCCTACACGGGCTCGGGCATGCTGATCGCCGCGATCATCTCCGGCTTCCTGATGGGATTCTCGCCGATCGGACTGATCAGGTCCTACGCGAACACCATCCGGATCTGCGCCTACTCGCTGCTCACCATCTCCGCGATGCTGGCGATCGGCACGCTCACCCGTCTCTCCGGCATCGACGCGACCCTCGGTCTCGCCTTCGCCGCGACGGGCGTGCTGTACCCGTTCTTCGGAACGCTGCTCGGCTGGCTGGGCGTCGCGCTCACCGGGTCCGACACGGCGTCGAACATCCTGTTCGGCAACCTGCAGCGGATCACCTCGGAGCAGCTCGGCATTTCGCCGATCCTGATGAGCGCCGCGAACTCTTCCGGCGGCGTCATGGGCAAGATGATCGACGCGCAGTCGATCGTCGTGGCTTCGACCGCGACCAACTGGTTCGGTCACGAAGGCACGATCCTGCGCTTCGTGTTCAAGCACTCGATTACGCTCGCGTGCCTGGTCGGCATCCTGGTGATGCTGCAGGCTTACGTCTTCCCGTGGATGATCATTCCGATGAAGTAATCGGATATCCGCGCAAGAATGAAACCCCGCGAGGAAACTCGCGGGGTTTTTTATTTTCCGAGATGCGCGGGCGTGACGAAACGCTTGAGCCGGCCTTCTTCCGGAACGACATCCTTCCAGTCGTCCGCCTCGAAATGGATGACGGCCAGCGCCGAGGTCGGGAACTTCTCCTTCATCTCATGCAGGGCGCGTTTTTCGCCGCTGCCGGAAAGAACGAGGGCGAGCCGCTCGAGCCCCGGATTGTGGCCCACCAGCAAAGCCGATTTGTATTTCGCTGGCAGGGCGTGAATCACCGAGAGCAGGGTGGCCTCCGAGGCGCCATAGAGCCTCGGGTCGAATACGGCCTTGCAGGAAGCCTTGCATTCCTCGGCCAGGATTTCCCACGTTTCCACCGTCC
>Ga0153956_1003110_pt1 | contig 11109 bp, 13 predicted proteins | sample TSFL040MetaG_FD_104704 | JGI IMG/M metagenome (GOLD analysis project Ga0153956, IMG submission 104704) | Attine ant fungus gardens microbial communities from Florida, USA - TSFL040 MetaG | ecosystem: Host-associated > Fungi > Mycelium > Unclassified | place: USA: Florida, Wekiwa Springs...
AAGGAGATGTTCCTGAACCATCTCTATGGCGGCATGGACGAGCCGGAACTGAAGATCATCGACGTCTTCATCTGCAAGCTGCGCAAGAAGCTGGCCGCCGCCACCGAAGGCGCCAATTACATCGAGACCGTGTGGGGCCGCGGCTATGTGCTGCGCGACCCGAACGGCGAAGAGATCGTCCAGGTCGCGTAAGCGCCGGACGGATAGATAAAAGGGCGCCCATCGTGGCGCCCTTTTTTATTTGCGCGATTGTCATTCAGCGCATGTTGCAGTCCAGCAGTTTCTTGTCCTGCGCGGAGCCGATCAGCAGGTGGGCGCCTTCCACCGCCACCGCGCCGGCGCCGGCGATCTCCGCGCCCGCATTGCCGTAAACCTGCGCCACCGCGCCCGGCCGGCCGTTGGCGATGGCGACACGCAGCACCTGCGAACTGGCCCTGGTCCCCGGCGCACCGCTCATCGCCCGCCAGGACAGGAGATTGGCATGGCCCGCCACCCACAACTGTCCCTGCGCGTCCAGCGCCAGCCGTTCCGGCCCGGCGCGCAGCACTTCGACCTGGTCTTCGGTCAGGTTGCCGGTGAGGCTTTCGCGCGTGAAGCTGGTGACCGAACGGCTCAGCAGCCCGCCCGCGATCACATGGCCGCCATCGCGGGTCATCACCAGGCTGCGGGTGCCGTAAAGGCCGTCCGCCACTGCGCGGAAGCTCATGCCGTTGAAATAGAGGATATCGCCGCCCGGGATCACGCCGTAATGCTGCAAGGGCCGCAGCACCGGATATTTCCCCGCCGTGCCGTTGGCGACATAGAAGGTGCCGGGGCCGCTGGCGGCCACGTCCTGCGGATTCTTCAGAAGGCCGCCCTCGATCATGCCTTCCGGCGCCAGCCGGGGGACGGTGGCAAGATCGGCGACCTCGAAACTGTCGATGCTGAAGCGGCCGTTGCCGTGGCGGTTCACCGCGAACAGGAACAGGCCCTTGCCGTCGTAAGTGCGCCACAGGCCGATGCCGCGCGGGTGGAAATCCCTGGGCGCGCCCGCCAGCTTCTTCGCCGCGCCGCCGTTCAGCGGCAGGGCATAGATGCCGTCTTCCGCCCTGGGTCCGGCGGCATCGGCCACCGACAGGTAAGCCACGCCGCCCGCGATCTCGATGTCCTGCACCGGCAGGACCGCCGCGACCTTGCACTGACCGGAAAAGCCCGGCGTCACGGACGAAAACACGCCATTGGCCCACAGGCCACGACCCAGGGCGCTGACCAGGCCGACCACGATCAGCAGCACCAGCGCCCGCAGCGGGCGGCGGGGACGGGAAAATCTCATGGCGGCGCATCCGAGAATTGCAGCGCGGCCAGCCTGGCATACAGCCCGCCGCCCGCCATCAGTTCGGCGTGGTTGCCCTGCGCCACCACCTGGCCGTCTTCCATCACCACGATGCGCTTCAGCCGCTGGATGGTCGAGAAGCGATGGGCGATCACCAGCGTGGTGCGTCCCACCATCAGGTTGGCCAGCGCCGTCTGCACCAGCCGCTCATTCTCCGCATCCAGCGCGCTGGTGGCCTCGTCCAGCAGCAGCAGCGGCGCATCGCGCAGGATGGCGCGGGCGATGGCCAGCCGCTGGCGCTGGCCACCCGACAGGGTCACGCCGCGCTCGCCCACCAGGGTATCGAAGCCGTTGGGCAGTTTCTCGATGAATTCCAGCGCCGCGGCGGCTTCCGCGGCGGCGCGGATCTGCCCGGGCGTCGCGTCCTCGCGGCCATAGGCGATGTTGGCGGCGATGCTGCCGGAGAAGATCACCGGCTCCTGCGCCACCACCGCGATCTTGCGGCGAAGGGCGACCGGATCGAGCCGGGTGATGTCCAGCCCGTCAAAAGTGATGCGCCCGCCCTGCGCTTCATAGAAGCGCAGCATCAACTGGAAGACGGTGGACTTGCCCGCGCCGCTGGGCCCCACCAGCGCCACCGCCTCGCCGCGCGCCACCGCCAGCGAAAAGCCGTTCAGCGCCTTGAAGTCCGGCCTTGTGGGATAGCGGAAGGTGACGGCGTCGAACGTCACCGCGCCGCCCGGCTTTTCGGGCAAGACCAGCGGCCGCGCCGGAGCGGCGATGGCCGACTTCTCGTGCAGCAGTTCCATCAGCCGCTCGGTGGCGCCGGCGGCGCGTTGCAGGTCGCCCCACACTTCCGACAGCGAACCGACCCCGCCGCCCACCAGCACGCCATAAAAAATGAAGGCGACAAGCTGGCCGCCGCTGATGCGCCCGCCGATCACGTCATGCAGCCCGACCAGCGCCACGGTGGCCAGGCTGGCGAAGGCGGTGAAGATCGCCACCGCCGTCAGGATGGCGCGGGCCTTGGTGCGCTGCCGCGCGAAGCTGAAGGCGCGTTCCACCGCGCCGCCGAATTCCCGGCGCTCATAATTTTCCTGGGTGAAGGCCTGCACCGTCGGCACCGCGTTCAGGGTCTCGGTGCCGCGCGCCGCCGTCTCGGCGATGGAATCCTGGCTCTGGCGCGACAGCTTGCGCACCCAGCGGCCGAACAGCAGCATCGGCAGCAGCACCAGCACCACCGCGCCGATCACCAGCGCCGCCAGGCGGAAGCTGGTGACGAACATCAGGATCAGCCCGCCGGTCAGGTTGACCAGGTTGCGCATGGCGACCGAGGCCGAGGACCCGATCACGGTCTGGATCAGGGTGGTGTCGGCGGTCATGCGCGACAGCACCTCGCCGGTGCGCGTCACCTCGAAGAATTGCGGCGACAGGCCCAGCACATTGTCGAACACCGCCTTGCGGATATCGGCCACCACCCGCTCGCCCAGCCAGGTGACGGCATAGAAGCGGGTGGCGGTGGCCAGGCCCAGCACGGCGGCCGCCGCGACGAAGGCGGCATAGAAGCCGGTCAGGGCATGGGCATGGGCGGCGCTCAGCCCCCGGGCATCGACCAGCCCGGCGGCGAACTGGGGCAGGACCAGGGTGGAGGCCGAGGAAGCCGCCAGCGCCAGCAGGGCCACCACGATCCGGCCCCGATAGGGCCGCAGGAAGGGCAGGACCGCCCGCAACGGGGTCAGCGAGCGGGCCTTGGGCCGGCCCGCCGCCACCCGGGCGGTCTCGCTGGTGAAACTGGTGTCGCCCCTGGCCAAAAGCGTGCCTCGTTAACAGGTTGGGGCTGTATATAGGCCGGAACCGCCGGGATAAATGGGCCTATTGCCTCGCCCTTGCGTCACCGGGGGCCCCTCCCGTATAAGCCCGGCCTCCCGGGTGCCCGTCGGAATGGGCGCATCGGCCACGGAAAGGCAGCGCGTCATGAAAAAGGGCATCCACCCCGACTATCACTTTGTCGACATTCAGCTGAATGACGGCACCACCTACAGGACGCGCACCACCTACGGCACGGCGGGCCAGAAGGTCACCCTGGACATCGACCCCTCGACCCACCCGGCCTGGACCGGCGGCCAGCAGCAGCTGATGGACCGCGGCGGCCGCCTGACCCGCTTCAACAAGAAGTTCGCCGGGTTCGTGAAGGAGAGCTGAGCGCTCTTTCCACCAGATACGGGAACGCCGCCGGGACCACCGGCGGCGTTTTCATTTGCGGCCGGCGCTACTGCCCGAATGCCTGCTGCAGCGCGTCCAGTTGGCCGCGCGCGCCCACCGGCGCCGGTTCGCCCTCGCCGGACAGGATATCGTCCAGCCGGGCGATGCGGCGATAGAGGCTGTCGCTGCGGTCCAGCAGGTCATTCAGTTCCGTCGGCAGAAGGCCGGTATCCTCGGCGCAGGCGCCCAGGCAGATCTCGCGGCTGCCCAGGCGGTAGCGCTCATGCCGGGCATCGTCCTTTTCCATGTCGCCGTCGCGCACCGCGCGCTGCACCAGGAGCCAGCTTGCCGCCTGCATCAGGCGGGTGGTGACGCGCATGGATTCCCCGGCATAGAGCATCGCCGCCTTGCGCGGCAGCACGCGCGCTTCCTCGCGGCCCTTGCCGTCGAGATAGCGCGCGGTTTCCTCGACCAGCGCCATGCCTTCGTCGAAAGTCCTGTCGAACATCGCGCCATCGGTGAATTCGGTATCGGTCATGCGGTCTCCACGAATGACGGCGACGCTAGCAAGCTGGCGGGATAGCGCAAGACCCGTGCCTTGGTAAACGCCGTGAAATATGGGGTTTGACGCCGGGCCGCCACATTCCTGCTGTGCGTATTAATCTTGATCCCTCGCCGGTTCACTTCTTGAAGAAGCTTTCCGCCGCCGATTTGGTGGCATGACGCGCCGCGATCGCCTCGCGGCAGCGCGCGATTTCCTCTTCCAGCCGGGCGATGCGCTTTTCCAGTTCATGCGCCGACCAGGCGGAGATGTCCTCGCCCAGCAGGATCTCGGGCGGTTTCTTGCGCGGCTCGTCCAGGTCCATCGCCAAAGCCTCCGGTTCGGCGTTAGTCTGGCAAGCCATGAAAGCCGTCGCAATTGAAAATCCCGGCCCGGATTACCGGCTGGCCCTGGTGGAAATGCCGGAACCGAAGCCCGGCCCCGGCCAGGTGCTGATCAAGGTCGCCGCCGCGGGGCTGAACAATGCCGACCTGTTGCAGGCGCGGGGAAAATATCCGCCGCCGCCCGGCACGGCCCAGACTTTGGGCATGGAAGTATCGGGCACATTGGAAACCGGCGAGAAGGTCTCAGCCCTGATCCCCGGCGGGGGCTATGCCGAATATGCCGTGGCGGATGCCGGCAGCGTGCTGCCGGTGCCCGAGGGCGTCGACCTGATGGAAGCGGCGGGATTGCCCGAAGCCGCTTTCACCGCCTGGACCAACATCGTCGATACCGGGCGCCTGCGGCCGGGCGAGACGTTGCTGATCCATGGCGGCACCAGCGGCATCGGTTCGCTGGCGATCCAGATCTTCGCGGCGCGCGGCCATACCGTCTTCACCACGGCAGGCGACGGCGCGAAGTGCGAGGCCGCGCGCAAGCTGGGGGCGGCGCGGGCGGTCAACTACAGGACTGAGGATTTCGTCGCCGCGGTCAAAGCCGAAACCGGCGGCAAGGGCGTCGATGTGATCCTGGACATGGTCGGCGGCGATTATATCCAGCGCAACATCGCCGCCGCCGCCGTCTGGGGCCGGATCGTCAACATCGCCTACCAGAACGGCGCCCGTGCCGAGGTCGATTTCGCGCCGGTCCTGACCAAGCGGCTGACCCTGGCCGCCACCACCCTGCGCGGCCGCCCGCCGGCCGAAAAACGGGCGATCCGGGATGTGCTGCTGCGCGAGGTCTGGCCCCTGCTGGGGACCCGCCTCCATCCGGTGATCGACCGGGTTTTTCCGCTGGAAAAGGCCCAGGAAGCCCACGAAACCATGGCCGCCGGGGGCCATACCGGCAAGATTCTGCTTTCCCTGGGGGCCGGCGGGGGCTAAAACCCGGCCATTCCTGAAAGCTCAAGCCTTCAAGGATCGGCGGGACCGGTGAACGGTTCCCCGGCAAAGGAGAAGATCATGGCCGTCGAACAGAAACCCCTGATGCCCAAGGCCACCGCCGTCTGGCTGGTGGACAATACCGCGCTGTCCTTCGAGCAGATCGCGGACTTCTGCGGCCTGCACCCGCTGGAAGTGAAGGGCATCGCCGACGAGGATGTCGCCAAGGGCATCAAGGGCCAGGACCCGGTGGCCACCGGCCAGTTGACCCGCGAGCAGATCGCCGATGCCGAGAAGGATCCCAAGAAGCGCCTCAAGATGGCCGCGCCCAAGCACAAGATGCCGTCGGTTCGCCAGAAGCGCGCGCCGCGCTATACCCCGGTCAGCAAGCGCCAGGACAAGCCCGATGCGGTCTATTGGCTGATCAAGAACCATCCGGAATTCACCGACAGCGAGATCATCAAGCTGATCGGCACCACCAAGGCGACCATCGCCAAGATCCGCGAGCGCTCGCACTGGAACGCGGCCAACATCAAGGCGGTCGATCCCGTCACCCTGGGCCTGACCTCGCAGCTGGAACTGGACCTGGCGGTGAGCCGCGCCGGGGCGCGCGTGGAACGCGCCGAGAAACGCGCCGCCCGCGCCGCGCGCCGCGGCGAGCGCCTCAAATCCATTTCGGAAACCACGGGCGACCCGCTGGCGATGCCGGAGGTCGTGCCGCAGCCGGGCGAAGGCGCGCCGGCGCCGGACGACTACAACCTGTCGAGCGAACTCGAACAGGATTGAGTTTCCGGCCTACAGGTATTTCAACGCGACGAAGCCCAGGACCAGCACGGCCAGGAACAGGATCAATGCGAGTTCGAGATACTTCTCGAGCAGTTCCTGCGCCTTCTCGCCGAAGAAATGGACCAGCACCGCCTCGATCACCAGGTAGCGGATCGAACGCGTCACCGCCGAATAGAGCATGAACAGCGGGAAGGCCACGCCCGCCAGCCCGCTGGCGATGGTGACCAGCTTGTAGGGAATCGGGGTGGCGCCCTGCACCATGATCAGATGGGCGTTGTTGCTGTATTTGACGCGCAGATTCTCCACCTGCTCCATCGGCAGGTGCAGCGCGTGCACCAGCCAGACCCCCGCCGTCTCCCAGAACAGATGGCCGATGGCATAGCCCAGCATGCCGCCCATCACCGACCAGAAGGCCACCCAGGCGCCAAGCCGGAAGACGCGCTTGCGGTCGGCGATCATCATGGGCAGCACCATGATGTCGGCGGGAATGGGGAAGAAGCTGGCCTCGGCGAAGGCGAAGGCCGCCACCGCCGCCCAGGCATGGCGGCCGCGCGCATTGGCCAGCATCCAGGCGTAAATGGCGCGCAGGCCGCGCGGCTTCTTTTCAGGCCGGTCGATGAAGGTCATGCGGGCTTCTAACATCACGGCGGCATCCATCCAACCTTGCCGCCAATTGCGGCTTTCCTTAGCGTCGCGGCCAGGCCGCCTGCAGGAAAACCGTCACATTCGGGGGCCGCGGCGCGTCATGACCGGAAGACCGCGGGGAAACCGCACGAAACCCCATGACCAGCCGCCAAGCGCTCGCCTTCATCTTCATCACCTTCATGCTCGACACCATCGGACTGGGCATCATCATTCCGGTGCAGCCCGGCCTGATCGCCGAACTGACCCGCGAGCCCATCAGCGCCGCGGCCGCCTGGGGCGGCTGGTTGTTCTTCGTCTATGCCCTGATGCAGTTTCTCTGCGCGCCGCTGATCGGCAACCTGTCCGACCGGTTCGGGCGGCGGCCGGTGCTGATCGGTTCGCTGTTGATGATGGGGGTGGCGATTATATCGTCACCGGGCTTTCCCCCACCATCGCCTGGCTGTTCATCGGCCCTGGGGACGGTGGGCGGCCCGACCCTGAACGCCATCCTGTCGCACAAGGTGCCGCGCCGGGCGCGGCCTGCGAACTGGGCGCATTGCTGCTGTTCGCCCTGTCACAGGCGCGACCGGCGCGGCATCTTGGAGATGGGGGCGGGCGCTTAGTTGACCGCGCCGCGCAATCGCTCCAGTTCGTCCTTGATTCGGAGTTTCTGCTTTTTCAGCGCGGCGATGCGCAGTTCGTCCCAGTCGGGATTGGCCAATTCGGCCTCGATGATGTGTTCGATTTTCTTTTTCTGGTTGGACAGGTGATTGATATGTCCCTGCAGCGCCATATGCACCTCATCTCTGGGATTTCGGTTCGGCTGGCGCGACTAGGCTTCGCGCCCGGCCCAAAAATCTAAGCACCAATAGGCCAAACTGTCATCCCCAAAAGACGCCGGAACCAGAACTCTTTGCGCTTGACTTAAGAAGTGCTAACGCAAGGCCATGAAGGCGCGCGGGAACCCGAAAAGCGAAACGGAACGGCTGGTTATCGGCCTTTCGGGCGCGTCGGGCGTGACCTATGGCATCCGGCTGCTGGAAGCGTGCCGGGAGTTGGGCTTAGAATCCCACCTGGTGATGACCAAGCCGGCTGAAATGACCATCGGCTACGAAACCGCGCTCACCCCCAGGCAGGTCGCCGCCAAGGCGGATTACGCCTATGCGGTGAACGACATCGCCGCCCCCATCGCCAGCGGCAGTTTCCGCACCAAAGGCATGATCGTGGCGCCGTGCAGCGTGCGCACCATGAGCGAGATCGCCACCGGCGTCACCACCAACTGCCTGACCCGCGCCGCCGATGTGATGCTGAAGGAGCGCCGCCCGCTGGTGCTGATGGTGCGCGAGACGCCGCTGCATCTGGGCCATCTGCGCGCCATGACGGCGCTGGCGGAGATGGGCGCGATCATCCTGCCGCCGGTACCGGCTTTTTATGCGGAGCCCAAGACCCTGCGCGACCTGGTGGACCAGATGGTGGGACGGGCGCTGGACCTGTTCGGGTATGACTGGCCCGATGTGAAGCGCTGGGGCGAGGACATGGCGAAAAGCCGGCGGAAGAAAAAATCATGACCGGCGTGGTCGGCCCCGATGAAGTCGCCGCCCGCGCCAAGCTGGCGCAACTGACCCAGGAGCATCGCGACCTGGATGCGGCGATCGAGGCGATGGTGCGGGCCGGCAATCCTGACCTGCTGGCGCTGTCGCGGCTGAAGAAGCGCAAGCTTCAGTTGAAGGACGAGATCACCGAGATCAACAACGGGCTGCTGCCCGATATTATCGCATGAAGGCCAAGATCGGATTGATCACGCTGGGCGTGCGCGATCTGGCGCGGTCGCTCGCGTTCTACCGTGACGGCCTGGGCTGGCCGACCCACGGTTACAAGCCTGGCGCCGGTGTCGTGTTCTTCGCGCTGGAAGGTAGCTGGCTTTCGCTTTATCCGCGCGACAAGCTGGCGGAAGACGCGGTGCAAGCCGACGGGGCTTGCGGCTTTTCCGGCATCACGCTGGCGCATAACGAGCCTTCCGCAGAAGCGGTGGATACGGCTTACGCCCAGGCAATCGCGGCGGGCGCGCGCGCCGTAAAGCAGCCGCAAAAGGTCTTTTGGGGCGGCTATTCCGGCTATTTCGCCGATCCCGACGGCCATCTCTGGGAGATCGCCTTCAACCCGTTCATGGATCTGACCTAGGCCGGCGTCACTTCGCCCAGCGTCTTGCGGATCGCATCCAGCGCCGTCTTCGGATTGCCGTTGTCCGGCCCGCCTGCCTGCGCCATGTCGGGGCGGCCGCCGCCGCCCTTGCCGCCCAGCGCTTCCGCCGCCACCCGCACCAGATCGACCGCGCTGATGCGCGCCGTCAGGTCGTCGGTGACGCCGGCCACGATGGAGGCCTTGCCGTCCGCCGCCGCCACGAAGGCGACCACGCCGGAGCCGATCTGCTGCTTGGCGCCATCGGCCAGCGATTTGAGGTCCCTGGGGCTGACCCCTTCCACCACCCGCAGCACGGTCTTCAGGCCCGCGATGGTTTCACTTTCCTCGCCGCCCGATTTGGGCCCGCCGGACAAAGCCAACTGCTTCTTGGCTTCCGCCAGTTCGCGTTCCAGCTTGCGGCGCTCTTCCGACAGCGCGGTGACGCGGGCCGGCAATTCGCCGATGGGAGTCTTGATGGCCGACGCCGCCTCGCGCGCGATCTCGGCCTGGCCGGAGAGATAGCGGCGGGCATGCTCGCTGGTCAGCGCCTCGATGCGGCGCACGCCCGCGGCCACCGCCGATTCCGCGACGATGGTGAAGAGGCCGATATCGCCCAGGCGATGGACATGGGTGCCGCCGCACAGTTCGACCGAATAGGCATTGCCGGCGCCGGGATCGGCGCCCATCGACAGCACCCGCACCTCGTCACCGTATTTTTCGCCGAACAGGGCTTCGGCGCCCGCCGCGATGGCCTGGTCGGTCGCCATCAGCCGGGTGGTGGTGTCGCTGTTCTGGCGGATCACGGCATTGACCTGGACCTCGATGGCCTGCAATTCGTCCATCGTCGCCGGCTTGGGATGGGAGAAGTCGAAGCGCAGGCGCTCCGCATTCACCAGCGAGCCCTTCTGGCTGACATGGCCGCCCAGCACCCGTTTCAGCGCGGCATGCAGCAGATGGGTGGCGGAATGGTTGGCGCGGGTGGCGCGGCGGCGCTCGCCGTCCACCTTCAAATCCACCGCGTCGCCGGGCGCGAAACTGCCTTCTGTGACGCGGACGTGATGGATATGCAGCGCGCCCAGCGCCTTCTGGGTGTCGGTGACCTGGCCCCTGGCCTTGGCCGCGGTGATGGTGCCCCGGTCGCCGGCCTGGCCGCCGCTTTCGGCATAGAAAGGCGTCTGGTTGGTGAGGATCGCCACAGCCTCGCCGGCATCGGCCTGCATCACCCGGCCGCCATCCTTGAAGATCGCCAGCACCTGGCCTTCGGCTTCCTCGGTGTCATAGCCCAGGAATTCGGTGCGGCCGACTTCGTCCAGCACCGCGAACCATTGCGCTTCGCTGGCGGCCTCGCCCGAGCCGGACCAGGAGGCGCGGGCTTCCGCCTTCTGCTTTTCCATCGCGGCGCTGAAGCCGGCGGTGTCCACGGCGATGCCGCGGGCGCGCAGGGATTCTTCCGTCAGGTCGAGCGGGAAGCCATAGGTGTCATAGAGCTTGAAGGCGACATCGCCCTGGAGCCGGTCGCCCTTCTTGAGACCGGTCGAGGCTTCGTCCAGCAGCTTCAGCCCGCGCGCCAGGGTTTCGCGGAAGCGGATTTCCTCAAGCTTGAGCGTCTCGGCGATCAGAGGCTCGTTGCGGCCCAGTTCGGGATAGGCCGAGCCCATCTCGGCCACCAGCGCCGGGACCAGCCGGTGCATCAGCGGTTCCCTGGCGCCCAGCAGGTGGGCGTGGCGCATGGCCCGGCGCATGATCCGGCGCAGCACATAGCCGCGGCCTTCGTTGGAGGGCAGCACGCCGTCGGCGATCAGGAAGGAGGTGGCGCGCAGATGGTCGGCGATGATGCGGTGGCTGAACACCGCCTCGCCTTCCGCGCTCACGCCGCTGGCGGATTCGGATGCCGCGATCAGATGGCGGAACAGGTCGACGTCGTAATTGTTGGTGACGCCCTGCAGGATGGCGGCGATGCGCTCCAGCCCCATGCCGGTGTCGATCGAGGGCTTGGGCAGGTCCAGCCGGGTGTTCTCGTCCACCTGCTCGAACTGCATGAAGACCAGGTTCCAGAATTCCAGGAAACGGTCGCCGTCTTCCTCCGGGCTGCCGGGGGGGCCGCCGGCCACGGATGGGCCCTGGTCGTAGAAGATTTCCGAGCA
>Ga0153956_1003111_pt1 | contig 11105 bp, 13 predicted proteins | sample TSFL040MetaG_FD_104704 | JGI IMG/M metagenome (GOLD analysis project Ga0153956, IMG submission 104704) | Attine ant fungus gardens microbial communities from Florida, USA - TSFL040 MetaG | ecosystem: Host-associated > Fungi > Mycelium > Unclassified | place: USA: Florida, Wekiwa Springs...
AGATCGCGGCGCTCTCGGTGATGACCGCATCCTTGTGCCTGAGCGCCGGCACCTTGCCGAGCGGATTGATCGCGAGATAGTCCGGCTTCAACTGGTCGCCCTGCTGCAGGTCGAGCCGGTGAATGTCGTAGGGCTCGCCGATCTCCTCCAGCATCCAGAGCGCGACCGCCGAGCGCGACGGCGTGGCGTGATAGAGCGTGAGATCGGCCATGAGATCCTCCGTGTCTGCAGGCGTTCTAGTCGCGGCGCATGGCGGAAGCGTGACGCGCCTTGCCGCTCATTCGCCGATCAGGTGCAGCACGATTTCCCGCCGGTGCGGCGCGCTTCTGTGCTCGAACAGGAAGATGCCCTGCCACGTGCCGAGCGCAAGAGTGCCTTTCGCGACGGGGATCGACAGCGACGTGTGCGTGAGCGCGGTGCGGATATGCGCGGGCATGTCGTCGGGGCCTTCCGTGTCGTGAATGTAATCGCGCGATTCCGGCGCGATGTCTTCGAAGAAATTCTTCAAGTCCTTCTGCACGTCGGGATCGGCATTCTCCTGAACGAGGAGCGACGCCGAAGTGTGGCGGCAATAGAGCGTGAGCAGGCCGATGGCGATCCCCTGCCCGTCGAGCCACGCATTCACGTCGCGCGTGATCTCGTACAGTCCCTTGCCGCGACTTTCGACAATCAATGTGTGCTGCGATTGGCGCATGGCACGATTTTGTCCGACCGGTGGATACATCGCAATTGCCTGCGTTAACGATCAACCAACCGTGTTTTTCGCCCTCTTTACGCCCCGCGAAAACGGGAGGATGATTCCGGATTGCCTGCGGATTCCGGCAGGAACCAAATCCGCGCGGCAGCGTCAGTGAAGCAACGGGCATTGCGGTTCGCGCTCGCGGCACCGACAACGGCTATACCGGCCGCGACACGGCCCTCAATCCCGGCATTGAGGAGGAACCGTCATGGCCCAATTTCACGTCGTCACGGGCGAGAGCGCCCGTCCCGCGCATCCCGCGATCCGCATCGTCGGCATCGGGGATATCCGATATGCGCTCCGCAAGGGCTGGGAAGACTTCATGGCCTGCCCGACGCAGCTTTTCTTCCTTTGCCTCATCTATCCCGTCGTCGGCCTCGCGCTCGGCCGGCTTGCCTTCGGCGCGGCCGTGCTGCCGCTCCTGTTTCCGCTGATGGCGGGCTTCGCGCTGATCGGCCCCATCGCGGCCGTCGGGCTGTACGAAATCAGCCGCCGCCGCGAGGCGGGGCTGGACGCGAGCTGGCGCAACGCCTTCGACGTGCGGAAATCGCCGTCGATCGGCGCCATCGCGGGGCTCGGCATCGTGTTGATGGTTCTCTTCCTCGCCTGGCTCTACACCGCGCAGGCGATCTATCAATCGCTGTTCGGATGGAACGCGCCGGACGACATCCGCGCTTTCCTGCACCAGGTGTTCACGACCGGTGCCGGCTGGAAGCTCATCGTCTACGGCAATCTCGCGGGCTTCCTGTTCGCGCTCGCAAGCTTCCTGATCGGCGCGGTGTCGTTTCCGATGCTGCTCGACCGCGACGTGGGCGCGGCCGTGGCGGTCGAAACCTCCATACGTGCGGCAATCGCGAATCCCGTCCCGATGGCGATCTGGGGCCTCGTGATCGCGGCGCTCCTCGCGATCGGCTCGCTGCCGTTCTTCGTGGGGCTGGCGGTCGTCATGCCGGTGCTCGGCCATGCGACCTGGCATTTCTACCGCCGGATCGTCGCGCGCGATATCTGAAACGAAACCGGAAACGAAAAACGGCGCGCCCGAAAGCGCGCCGTTTCCCGAATCGCCGGAGAATTTACTTCTTCATCAGATCGGCGCTCGCCTTGCCGTTGTTCTTGGCGAGACGCTCCATCACCTGCTTGTGCAGCCAGATGTTCATCGACGCCGAATCGTTGGTGTCGCCCGTGTAGTTGAGATCGTGCGCAAGCTGCTTGCGGTTGGCGAGGCTCGAGTCGAGATCGATCGCCTTCATCAGGTCGACGATGGAGTTGCGCCAGTCGAGCTTCTCGCCCTTCGCCGCCACGGCCTTGTCGAGAACCGCCGCCACGTCGACGTTTTGAACGACTTCGCCCTGCTCGGCCGCCTGGGCCTGGGTGCCGAAAATCGCGCCCATGATTTTTCCGAAAATGCTCATCGTAACGCTCCTCTCTTTTTTGACTTGCGTTTCTTACGAGAAACCACCCGGAGGCGATTTTTCTGAAAACGGGTGCATAAGGAACGCAAGGTTGCCCGCCCGGCATATATTGCGTCAAGCGGCTTGAAGCGTCGCAAAATCATCTAAAAACGCGCTCTCCGCGGGCGTTTTTCATCCGCGCGTCATAAGCGCCGTCTAGGCGCCGAGCTTGTCCGCGATTTCCTCCAGCGAGTTGCCCGCGACGTCGACCGGCACCTTGGGCGATTTCTCCCCCTTTCCGGGCCCGGCTTCGTTCGGCCGCGCGACGTGACCCGTCCTCAGCCCGAGCTCCGACGCCGCTTTCAGGTCGTAGGAATGCGCCGCGACCATCATGCATTGCGCCGGCTTCAGGCTGAACGCCTCGCAGGAAGCGAGATAGACGCGCGGCTTCGGCTTGTAGTCGCCCGCGACCTCCGCGCCGAGAATCGCGTCCCACGGCAGATTGTTTTTTCGCGCGAGATCGACCATCAGCGAGATATTGCCGTTCGAGACCGGCGCGAGCCAGAACTTCTTCTTCAGGCGCGCGAACGCGGGCGGAACGTCCGGCCATGCGTCGATCCGGTGCCAGGCGAGATTCAAGTCGGCGAGCGTTTCCTCGTCCGCCTTGATGTCGAAGCGCGGGAGGATGCGATCCAGATTATGCCGGTGCAGGACATCGAGACGCGAGAACGGAATGCGTCCCGCGCGCACCTCTTCCATGCCGGGTTGATATTCGCCGCGCCACGCGTCCGCGAAAGCAAGCCAGTCGAGCTTGTATCCCTTCGGCGCAAGTATCTTTTCGGATTCGCGCGCGACGCCGTTGCGCCAGTCGATCAAAGTCCCGAACACATCGAAGAACAGCGCCTTCACCGAATTCATGGCTTCTTCCCTTGCTGTAATGACCGCAGATAAAGCTCGTCGCCCGCCTTGCGGAAAGCGGGCTGAACCATTTTCTTCTCGTCGTCGGAAACATAGGCGGCGCTGTAGTCGTCCGTCGCGGGCAGCCGGGTGCCGGGGTCCCGCCGGTATTCCTGCACGAAGCGGCGCGTGCTGACGAAACGAAGGATTTCCCGCCTCGATCGCTTCTGCCGGGCCAGATCGTCGATGCTGACCGGACCGTTGCGCGTCCGAACCACGTCGCCCGCGAACGGAGCGATCTCCGCCGAATTCGGATCGAGCCCGACTTCCGCGAGATATTCCCTTGCCTCCGGCGAGAGACCGGCGCGCGCGGGCAGGATCGAAAAAGCGGCCGCGAATGCCAGGATAAGGAAAAAGCGCATGTGGACCGCCATGAAAGAGCGTCAAAATACGCGATCTTTCCGCGCAAGTTCAACCGCAGGCGATACGGCCGAACCGCCGCGCATTTCCACGCCGGGGCTCGATTCCGCCGCACGCGCTGCGTGCCGGCCGGCCTCCGGTTCTCGTGCGAGCGCCTGCCGGCAGGAACATCGCCGCGGGTATGCGCGTTATGTCCGGTGACGAACGGACGCAACCCGAACTGTCAATTATGAAACCCGCCGGTCCATCGCACGCGGCGTGAGGGAGAGTTGTTCGCTTGCTTCCTGCTCCGCTCGCCTCTTCCGCGCGATGACCCCGGGGGAAGGACGGTCATTCGTGCAAGTAAATCAGCCGGTCCAAAACGGCGGACAAGAACGCAATCGCATTCTCTCCGTTCTCGGAACTGGCGAACTTTCGATCGTCCAGCCGCATCTCAAGGAGATTCAGTTTGCGCAAGGCACGATCCTGCAAGAGCAGGGAGAACCGATCGAACAGGTCTATTTTCCCCATAGCGGGATGATTTCGCTCGTCGCGGTGATGAACGACGGAGAGCAGAGCATCGAGACCGCGACCGTCGGGCGCGAGGGCACCGTGGGCGCGATGTCGGGACTCGGCCCGCGCCATGCTTTCAATCGCGCGGTCGTGCAGATCGCCGGCACCATGGCCCGCATTCCGACGGTGAAATTACAGGCCGCCGTCAACGCAAGCCCCGTGTTGCGCGACGCCATCGTCAAATACAACGAAGTGCTGCTCGCGCAAATTCAGCAGGGCGCGGCGTGCAACGCCTTCCACGAGGCGGAGGAGCGGCTTTGCCGCTGGCTGCTGCAGACGCGCGACCGCATCGACGCCGATATCATTCCCCTCACCCAGGAATTCCTCTCGCAAATGCTCGGCGTGCGCCGCACCACCGTGACCCTGATCGCGCGCAGCCTTCAGAAGCGCGGGCTCGTGCACTATCGCCGCGGCAAGATCAAAATCGTCGATCGCGCGGGCCTCGAGAAATGCGCCTGCGAGTGCTACGGCACGGTGCGGCGGCAGATCGAGGAATACTTCCCGCTGGCAAACGGCTAGGCGGTTTCCTGATCGAACGTGCTGGTTAGCGTGCCGACGCCTTCGATCACGACCTCCACGACGTTCTTCGGATCCTTCATCGTGCCGGCGCCGAGCGACGTGCCGCAGGCGACGAGGTCGCCCGGTTCGAGCGTCACGTCCTTCGAGAGCGCCGCCACGAGCCTGTGCGGCGGAAAGAACATGTCGGAAACCGGATAGTTCTGCCGCTCCGCGCCGTTCAGGATCGTCCGGATCGAAAGCTTCATCGGATCGAGCCCGGTCGCGATCGCGGGTCCGAAGACGCCGAACGTATCGAAGCTCTTCGCGCGCGACCACTGGTCGAAGGACTTGTCCTTCTTCAGGAGATCGACGGCGGTGACGTCGTTCACGCAGGTGTAGCCGAAGATGTAGTTCCCCGCTTCGGCCTCGGCGATGTTGCTGCACCTCCTGCCGATGACGATGCCGAGCTCGCCTTCGTAAATGATCTTGCCGCTGTAGCTTTTCGGGCGCCGGATCGGCTGGTCGGCGGGCCAATAGGCGTTCGCGGTCTTCACGAGCCAGAGCGGCTCTTCGGGCTGCGCGAAATCGTTCTTCGCCGCGAGCTGGTGAAAATTGTTCCAGAGGCAGATCATCTTCGACGGATCGCAGGGCGTCGCCACGCGCACGTCGGAAAGTTTTACCGTCTCGCCGTTCGGCTTCGCGTCCCCGAACATGTCGCCGTCGTGCACGGCGACGGTATCCCCTTCCAGCTTTCCGAAGCCGCGCTTGCCGTTCCGCTCGAAGCGTATCCAGTGTGCCATGGCGTTCCCATCCCGGTTATCGTTCCTGCCGTCCTACAGCACGCAAGTTGCGTTGCAAAACGTAAAAGTATGGCGAGGCGATTTTTCTTCGCCTAGCATCGGCGTGCTGCCAGCTTCCGGAAAATAAAAGACGGAGGATTCAAGTGACGAAACTTCTGGCTCTCGCTTTCCTGTCGGCCGCTCTGATTTTCCCGTCGAAAAACGCGATCTCGCAAACGGCGCATCCCGGCGCGCCGAAATTCGAGCCGCAGCCATTCTGGCCGAAGCCGCTGCCGGACAAATGGATCCTGGGACAGGTCGCGGGCGTTGCCGTCGGCAAGGACGACCGCATCTGGATCGTTCACCGTCCTTCGACCGTCGAGAAAGATGAACTCGGCGCCGCCATGAATCCTCCGGCTGCGAAATGCTGCATCCCCGCGCCGCCCGTCCTCGAATTCGACCGCGAAGGAAACCTCCTGCGCTCCTGGGGCGGCCCCGGCCAGGGCTACGACTGGCCGAAATCCGAGCACGGCATCTTCATCGACAAGGACGGCAATGTCTGGCTCGCCGGCAACGGCAAGGAAGACAACCAGATCCTGAAATTCACGCCGGACGGAAAATTCCTGATGCAGATCGGGAAAGCCGGTCCGAGCGAAGGCTCGGGCTCGCATACGCAGCTCGGGCGGCCCGCGCATATGATGATCGACGAGCCCGCAGGCGAGCTTTACGTCGCCGACGGCTACGGCAATCACCGCATCATCGTGTTCGACGCCAAGAGCGGCGCGTTCAAGCGGATGTGGGGCGCCTATGGCGGCGCGCCAAGCGACGAGAAGCTGGCGGCCTACGCGCCGAAGACGCCCTTCTCCAAGCAGTTCGCGAACCCCGTGCATTGCGTGCGTATCGCCGATGACGGACTCGTTTATGTCTGCGACCGCGCGAACGACCGCATCCAGGTCTTCCGCAAGGACGGGAAGTTCGTGAAGGAGATTCACGTCAATCCCGAAACGCTCGCGGGCGGCTCGGTATGGGATCTCGTGCTGAGCACCGACAAGGAGCAGAAATACATCTTCGTCGCCGACGGCACCGACGGCGAGATCGTCACGCTCCTGCGCGATACGGGCGAGCAGATCGGCGCCTTCGGCACGCTCGGGCGGCTGCCGGGGCAGTTCAAGTGGGTGCACAACATGGCGATCGACAGCCAGGGCAACCTCTATACGACGGAGGTCGGCAGCGGCCGCCGCGCGCAGATGTTCAAACGGGTGAACTGAGGCGGGCCGGAACTCTTTGTCTGCGCCTTCGTTTCCGGAGAGCGGGGGCGCAGACAAGGAACCCGACATGTCACTCAAGGGAAAGAAGGTCGCGATTTTGGCGACCAACGGTTTCGAGCAATCGGAGCTGGAAGTGCCGCGCGACCGTTTGAAGGCGGCAGGCCTGCAGGTCGATATCGTCTCGCCCGAAAGCGGCGAGATCACCGGCTGGAACAAGAAGGACTGGGGCACGGCGGTGAAGGTCGACGTGCCGCTCGACAAGGCGTCGGCCAATGATTACGACGCGATCGTGCTGCCCGGCGGGCAGATCAATCCGGACCTTCTACGCGTCAACCAGAAGGCGCTGAATTTCATCAGGGCCTTTTACGACCAGAAGAAGGTCGTCGCGGCGGCCTGCCACGCGCCATGGCTCCTGATCGAGACGGGCATCATCGAGGGACGCAAGGCGACATCCTACAAGTCGATCAAGACCGACATGACGAATGCCGGCGCGAAATGGGAGGACTCCGAAGTCGTCACCGACCAGGGCATCGTCACCTCGCGCAATCCGGGCGATCTCGAAGCGTTCTCCCGCAAGATCATGGAAGAGATCGAAGAAGGAAAGCACACGCAGCGGGCGGCGTAGCCTTCGCCAGCGGCCGGCCATGGCCGGGACTTGAACGCGAGGGCGATGTTTCGCGTCTTTTGCCCGGCCGCGATTTCCCGTTCACGCCGAGGAGAGCAGGATCACGCCTCCGATCAGGATGGCGCAACCGGCAAGCCGCCACGGCCCGACCTTCTCGTGCAGGACCACCATTCCCATCAGCGCGCCGGCCATCATCGACATCTCGCGCATCGGCGCGACGACGCTGAGCGGCGCGCCGAGATCGAGCGCGGCCAGCACGAGGATGTAGGAAAGCGGCGACAACAGGCCCACGCCGAGCGCGAGCAGCCAGAAGCCCCGCATCCTTTCGCGCGCCCGTTTCGGATTGGCGATCACGAGCGGCGCGAGCAGGAAGAACCGCAACAGGTTCGCGAACCAGTCGAGCACGACCGGCGCGATGCCGACCTGCTTCACGCTGTAGGCGTCCACCACCGTGTAGGCGGCGATCAAACCGCCGGTGGCCGCGCCCCAGCGGACGCCGGTCTGGCTGCCCGGCTTGCGAAACGCGGCGAGGTTGCCCTGCGTCGCGATCAAGCCGATCCCGCCGACCACGGCCAGAAGGCCGAGCAGCGCCTGGCCGTTGGGCGCTTCGCCCAGCACAAGAACCGCGCCCACGGTCGAGAGCATCGGCCCGGTGCCGCGCGCGACCGGATAGACCACGGAAAATTCCGCCCGCTGGTAGCCGCGCTGAAGGCACAGGCTGTAAGCGAGATGGATCAGCGCGCTGAGCACGATCCAGCCGGCCGCCAGCCAGCTCCAGGCGACGGCGCCCTTGGCGATCAGGTAAATCACCCACGGCGCATAGGCGATGCAGGCGACGGCGTTATAGGCCATCACGAAGATCGGGCCGACCGACGAGGCCTGCTTCGCCAGAAGATTCCAGGTGGCGTGAATGAGAGAAGCAAGAATAACGAGAAGCAAAGAGGTGAAAGCCATTGAGACCTCCGTTGGCACCTTTCGGTGCTGGTTGTCTCGACTTCTCCTCCCCTGGGCTTTTGTCCCTTGGGTGCAGCCGCGAAACGCCCGCGGTTTCTGCAACGCTCGGTCCAGCAGCGTGATCGCCCGGAACCCTAGTTGCCACTCGGTCGATGGTCCCAGAGTAGCAGCGCGCCCCATGAGCAAGCAAGATGAGCAGGCAGGTTGCTCACGGGACGCGCCGTTATGGATTTGAAACGATCAGACGACCTTGATCGCGAGATCCGGGAAGCCCTTGATCTTCGCGACCATCGTATCGCCCTTCTTGACCGCGCCGACATTCTCCGGCGTGCCGCTGAGAATGATGTCGCCCGCCTTCAGCTCGAAAGCCTCCGATAGCTTCTCGATCTGCTCGGCGACGCTCCAGATCATCTGCGAAAGATCCGCCTTCTGCTTCACTTCGCCGTTGACGGAAAGCGAGATCTCGCCCTTCGACGGATGACCGACCCTGGAGACGGGGAAGATCGGGCCGAGCGGCGCGCCGTTGTCGAACGCCTTGCCGATTTCCCACGGCTTCTTCTGGTCCTTCATGTGGCCCTGAAGATCCCGCCGCGTCATGTCGATGCCGACGCCGTAGCCGTAGACGTGCTTCAGCGCATCCTTCGCCTTGATGTTCTTGCCGCCCGACTTCAGCGCCGCGACCATCTCGACTTCGTAGTGATAGTTCTTCGTCAGCGTCGGATACGGATGCTTGCCGACCGTCTTCGGCGCGACGTACTGCACGGCATCGGCCGGCTTCTGGAAGAAGAACGGCGGCTCGCGCGTCGGGTCCGAACCCATCTCGATCGCATGCGCCGCGTAGTTGCGGCCGATGCAGTAGATGCGGCGGACGGGAAAGGTCTGGTCGCTGCCCGCGATCGGAATCGTGACCTGCGGCAGATTGAAAATGGTCTTCGCCGCCGTCTTCGGCGCGGCCTTCTTCGCCGCGGCTTTCGCCTTCGGCTTCGATTTCTGCTTGGATTGTTTCGCTTTTTTCTTCGGCTTCGCCATCGTCGTCCCCATAAGCGCGTCGACGGAAAAGACCGGCGATCCGCGTGTTTGAATCGGGGCTTTTTAGCGGCCTTCCTGGTGCAATGCGAGTGTCATCATTGACGCGCTAAGTCCTTACGAGAAAGCTAATATTTCAGCCCCTCCCCATGCATTTACCGCATTGCAGCAATACCGCTGCCCATCTAACCGGCAGCCCGTGCCTCCGATACATACAGCCCAGAAACCGAACGTGACTCGGGCCATCCGGGCCCGAGAGATTCAGGAGATGAACATGTTGCTTTGGGGAACCCTCGCCCGCCTCTACAAGCGCTGGCGCGCGTATGAGCGCACCTATGAAGAGCTGATGCGCCTCGACGACCGCGAACTCGCGGACATCAATGTCCGTCGCAGCGATATCGACAGCATCGCTCGTCAGTCGGCTGCCGCCGTCTGCTAATCGCGAACCTCTCGCGAGAAATGCTGCAAGGGCCCCGAACAGGGGCCCTGTTGCGTCAAGGGCCCCTCGCGGGGCCCTTTGTGCTTCCACGGAGCGCTTTACGGGCGGCGCTCGACCGGCTCCAGCCCGTGCGGTTGCAGGAGCTTCGCCGCCCCCGGACCGGCCAGCAGCGCCAGAAACGCCCGCGCGGCCGCCTTCTCGCGCGCCTGGGTGCCGATGCCGCCGGAATAGACGGTGATCCTCTGAATTTCCTTCGGCAGCGGCCCGGCATAGACCGTCCCCGGCACGTTGACGATCTCGCTCGCCTGCTGGATCGCGAGTTCCGCCTCGCCGCGGGCCACGAGATCGGCTGACGAGCCGCCGCGCACGAGCGTCGTCTTCGGCTTCACCTGATCGGCGATACCGAGCTTCCCGAACAGCTGCGCGAGATAGATGCCGCTCGTCGCGCCCGCCGCCGGGTCGGTATGCGCGATGGATTTCGCCGCGAGCACCGTGCGCTTGAACGCCTCGACCGTGGAAAGATCGGGCAGCGGCGCGCCCGCCTTTACCGCGACCCCGACGCCGACCCCCGCCAGATCGATGCGGCTCGCGCTCTCGACCCTGCCCGCGCCGCTCAGGCGATCCAGAACGCTGCGCGGAACGGCGACGAGATCGAACGCTTCTCCGTCTTCGATCCGTTTCGCGAGCGTCCCCGCCGGCGCGACATCGACCGTGACCTTGTTCCCGCTCTCCTTCTCGTATTCGGAGCGAAGCGCGAGGACGACATCCTTCATCACGCCCGCGCTCAGGACTTTCACCTCCGCTGCACAAGCCGGTGAAAAGAACGCGGCGCTCGAAAGCAGGCAAAGAAACCAAAGGAACGATGGCCGGATTGCGCGCATGAAAACTCCCTTGCGAAGCACGCATGCTACATCAAACCGGTGGCAGGCGTTGCCCTCTCCGGTTGCCCCGTCCGGTTGCCCTGGCTTGCCCGCGCGTCTAGTTTCCCGGCCATGAAATCCGTCATGAAATCCGTCATGGAACCCGTTCACATCGTCGGCGGCGGCCTCGCCGGCTCCGAAGCCGCCTATCAGCTCGCAGAGCGCGGCGTGCCGGTCGTGCTGCACGAGATGCGGCCCGTGCAGGGCACGCCCGCGCACAAGACAGAAAAGCTGGCCGAACTCGTCTGCTCCAATTCTTTCCGCTCGGACGATTCCGACATGAATGCCGTGGGCCTGCTGCATCACGAGTTGCGGCGGATGAATTCGCTCATCATGCGTTCCGCCGACGCCAATCAGGTACCGGCGGGCGGCGCGCTCGCGGTCGACCGCGAGGGATTTTCCGCCGCCGTGACGGCGGCCATCGAGAGCCATCCGAACATTCGGATCAGCCGCGAGGAAATCGCGGTCCCGCCCGAGGAATGGGACAGCGCGATCGTCGCGACCGGGCCGCTCACCTCGGCGGCGCTCGCCGACGAGATTTGCCGCCTCACCGGCGAGGCGGCGCCCGCCTTTTTCGACGCGATCGCGCCCACCGTG
>Ga0153956_1003112_pt1 | contig 11102 bp, 11 predicted proteins | sample TSFL040MetaG_FD_104704 | JGI IMG/M metagenome (GOLD analysis project Ga0153956, IMG submission 104704) | Attine ant fungus gardens microbial communities from Florida, USA - TSFL040 MetaG | ecosystem: Host-associated > Fungi > Mycelium > Unclassified | place: USA: Florida, Wekiwa Springs...
CCTCGCCCGCGTCATTGGTGACCGCACCGGTCAGTTCGCCTTCCCAGACCGGGCCGGTGTAATAGTCCAAGCCGCGCACCACGCCGGTATCGAACATCACCCGGTCGGGGCCATAACCGCAGGCCGACAGCAGCGTGACGATCTGTTCCAGCTCGTTCAGCCCCGCCGCGCCCACGGCACTGGTGGAGATCAGTGTGCCGATCTGCTGCAGGTGTTCTTCCTCGTCCTTCGCATCCGGCGCGACGAAAGCCAGGATGCGGTGCGCCTGGTCCGGCGTCAGGCCCGCGCCCCTGGTGAAGTCGCCGCTGTCGTCCTTGCGGCCCTCGCCCAGCAGCGCCGAAACGCCTTCCACGCCCAGCCGGTCCATCTTGTCGATCGCGCGCAGCACGATGCCGCGCCGGGCGCGGTCGTCCAGCGCGATGCCGGCGGCTTCCAGCACGCCGTCCAGCAGCTTGCGGTTGTTGAGCTTGACGATGTAGTCGCCGCGCGCCAGCCCCAGCGCCTCCAGCGTGTCGGCCAGCATCATCAGCAGTTCGGCGTCGGCGGCGGGCGAGGCGCTGCCCACCGTGTCGGCATCGAATTGCGTGAACTCGCGGTAGCGCCCCGGCCCCGGCTTTTCGTTGCGCCACACGCTGCCGGTCTGGTAGCGGCGGAACGGCTTGGCCAAATGCTGGAAATTGGCCGCGACATGGCGGGCGAGCGGCGCGGTCAGGTCGTAGCGCAGGCTCATCCACTGCCCGTCATCGTCCTTGAGCGAGAACACGCCTGCGTTGGGGCGGTCCACGTCCGGCAGGAACTTGCCCAGGGCGTCGGTATATTCGAAGGCCGGGGTTTCCAGCGGCTCGAAGCCGTAGCGTTCATAGACGGCGCGGATCGCCGCCAGCATGGTCTGCTCGGCCATGATCTCGCCCGGGCCGCGGTCGCGGAAGCCGCGCGGCAGCCGGGCCTTGGGTCGGGATTGCTTGGGCGAAGACATGGTCGGGGAATCCGGGCGGGCAGGCGCGGGTTGTACCGGCCCCGGCGCGGGGCGGCAAGGAACCGGAACAAATTATTGCGGATCAGGGGCTTACCGGCGCGGCCGCGTGCCCCTTGCACTCGCCATGTTGCAATGCAAAGTAACCGAAACCGGGAGGCACAGGTGGCGGCAGGCAAGGTCTATTCCGACGCGGCTTCGGCGCTGAAGGGCCTGACTTTCGAGGGCATGACCGTGATGGCGGGCGGCTTCGGCCTGTCGGGCAATCCGGAAAACCTGATCGCGGCGCTGCACGACGACGGCGTGCGCGGCATCACCGTCATCGCCAACAATTGCGGCGCCGACGGGCGCGGGCTGTGGGTGCTGCTGAACAACGGCCAGATCAAAAAGATGATCTCGTCCTATGTCGGCGAGAACAAGCTGTTCGAGGACCTGTACCTGTCGGGCAAGCTGGAACTGGAACTGAACCCGCAGGGCACCCTGGCGGAGCGCATCCGGGCGGGCGGCGCGGGCATCCCCGCCTTCTACACCCGCACCGGCGTCGGCACCGTGGTGGCCGAGGGCAAGCCGACCGAGGACTTCGACGGGCTGACCTATGTGCGCGAGCGCTGGCTGCGCGCCGACCTGGCCATCGTCAAGGCGTGGAAGGGCGATACCGAAGGCAATCTGGTCTATCGCAAGACCGCGCGCAATTTCAATCCGATGATGGCGACGGCGGGCAAGGTCACCGTCGCGGAGGTGGAGGAACTGGTGCGGCCGGGCGAACTCGATCCCGACAAGATCCACACGCCGGGAATCTTCGTGCAGCGGATCTTCCAGGGCAAGGACTACCGGAAGCTGATCGAGAACCTGACCACCCGGCCGCGTCCCGGCGAGGAGAAAGCCTGATGGCCTGGACTCGCCAGGAGATGGCCGCCCGCGCCGCCCGCGAATTGCAGGACGGCTTCTATGTCAATCTGGGCATCGGCATCCCAACCCTGGTCGCCAACCATATTCCCGCAGGCATGAAGGTGACGCTGCAAAGCGAGAACGGCATGCTGGGCATGGGTCCTTTTCCCTATCCGGGCGAGGAGGACCCCGACCTGATCAATGCCGGCAAGCAGACCATCACCGAACTGCCGATCACCAGCTATTTCTCGTCCGCCGACAGTTTCGGCATGATCCGGGGCGGCCATATCGACCTGTCGGTGCTGGGCGCGATGGAGGTGTCGGAAAATGGCGACATCGCCAACTGGATGATCCCCGGCAAGATGGTCAAGGGCATGGGCGGGGCGATGGACCTGGTCGCCGGGGTCAAGAAGATCGTGGTGGTGATGGAACACACCAACAAGGCCGGCGAGTCGAAGGTGCTGAAATCCTGCACCCTGCCGCTGACCGGAACATGCTGCGTCGACATGATCGTCAGCGACCTCTGCGTCTTCACCCTGGAGCGCGGCAAGACCGGCCTCACGCTGGTCGAACTCGCGCCCGGCGTCAGCCTTGAAGACGTCACGAAAAAGACGCAAGCCGCCTTCACCGCCGCGCTCTGAAGCAACAGGCCGTCATATTTCGTACGATGGGAAACCCTTTTCCGCGCCGGGGCTTGCCTTCCCCGCGACCATGGAGAAGAAACACGGCCGTTACCACCACCGCAACCACTGGCGCCATCACCGCGCGCGGCGTCATCACGGCCGGCATTGCTGGTAACAGTCCGTATACGGAAAACCCGGCCGCCGCGCCGGGTTCTTCCTCAGTGCAGCACGTCCAGCCGCGCCCCGGACGGCGGCGGCACCGCCGTCGCCGGCGGCAGCACCACCCCGCATTCCAGCAACGTCGCCGCCAGGTAGCGGGCGCTGCGTTCCACCGTGTCGCGATGCTGTCCACGCACCAGCCAGGCGAGATGCGCCGCCAGCAATTCGCCGTCCTCCGCCTGCGCCGCCGCGATCAGCCGCAGCATCTGCGCCTCGTCGCCGGTGATGCCGGCGCAGCGCGGTTGGCCCACCGCCAGCAGCCGGCGGCTGCCCGCGCCCAGCGCCTGCAGGAAGACACCGAAGGCTTCCAGCAGTTCCAGCCCCCGCCCCCCGGCGAAAGCCATGTATTCCTTGGCCAGCAGCGGACACTCCACCTCGCCCGCCACCAGCTTGCGCCAGGTCCAGACCAGCAGGTGACCGGCGCAGAGGTGGCCGTCATAGCGGTTTTCCGGTGTTTCGGCGGGTTTGCGGCGGGGCTTGGACACAGACTTGGACATGGCGGGGGCGTCTCCTGCCCGGCCAGTCTAATTGCGAATAATTCGCACTTGCAAGTGAAAACTAGCCGGTGATCAGGGCGGCGTTGAAGGCGATGCAGATGCGTTCGCCTTCGCCCCGGAAAGGCGGCACCGAATGTTCCAGCCAGCTCGGGAACAGCACCAGGTCGCCCGGCACCGGCGCCGTGCTCTGGCGGGTGATCTGGCGCGGCAACTGGTTCATGTTGGCGCGCGGCCGGGGATCGTGGAAACAGATGCGCCCCGCTTCCGACGCGCCGTCCAGCAGCGCGGGCGGCGCCTCGACATAATAGACGCCGCTGATATTGGCATAGGGATGGACATGGATGCCCTGCCCGTTTCCGGCGCGCAGGATCACCGCCCAGCCCCACAGGCCGAACTCCATCCGGGCGGGCTTCACCGAACATTCCTGCGCCACCAGCGTCTGGGCATAGCTTTGCACCGCGGCGCGGACATGGCCCTTCAGCGCGTTCAGCGCCGGATGGTCGCGCTTGAACAATTCGGGCGCGGTCTGGAAGCCGCCCTCGGTGGTGGTGCCGGCGGTGAAGTTGGGATCGCTTCTCTCCATCTCGCGGACCAGCGCCGCGAGTTGCCGGTTGGCCTCCTCCATCCCCGGCAGCGAGCGGTGCAGCACCGTGGTGGGATAGAAATTGCTGAGGCGGTCGGACACGCCGATGGCCTTACGGCACGCCGCCGACCGTGGCGGCGCCTTCGCCGCCGCATCCCAGCGCGCCGCGGCGCAGGAATTTCTGGATGCGTTTGCCGGTGTCCACTTCCGCGGTGTAGATGTTGCCCCTGCTGTCCAGGCTCACCTGGTGCAGCCAGTGGAACTGGCCGGGCATGCGGCCCGCCGTGCCCAGCCGCCCCAGTTCGGTGAGGTCGCCGCGGTTCAGGATATAGACGGTCTGGTTGGTGTTGTCGCCGACATAGAGGCAGCTCTGCGCCTTGTCGGTCGAGAAGCTCATCGAGACGGCGGTGCCCGGCATCACCGGCAGGGTCTCGGTGTGGGCGCTGATCCACTGTTCGCCGACAAAGCCGCACTTGCCGGGCTCCCCGCCGGGATTGCTGCAAGGCTTGCCCAGGTCCGGGCTGTTCTTGTCGAACACCTGGATGCGGTCGTTGCCGCGGTCGCAGACATAGATCTTGCCGTCGTCCGCGATCTTCACGCAATGCACCGGGTTGCGGAAGAACATCGGATGGTTGCGCCCCGCCGCCAGGTCGTCGGGCCAGCGGCCCGCCGCCTTGGCGGCGGCGTCGTCCACCGGATTGCCGCCATAGGCGCCGAAATGGCCGATATATTTGCCGGTCGTGGCGTCGAGGATGACGATGCGCCGGTTGCCATAGCCGTCCGCGACATAGAGCCGGTTGGTCGCGGGGTCCACCACGATATCGGCGGGCTGGTAGAAGACCGGGGTGCCGCCCAGGCCGCCATCCTTGTCGTTGCTGTCGAACGCCTTGGGCGTGCCGCCGATGCGCATCTTGAAATCGCCGTCCATGTCGAACTTCAGGATGAAGCCGTCGGCGCCGGACTTGTTGGTGGCCCAGGGGGCGCGCGGGCCGGTGCCGGCGGCCTCGGCGCCGCCTTCCTCCGGCGGCTTGCCGCCATAGGCGGTGTTGCCGCCGATCCAGACATTGTCGTTGGCGTCCACATAGATGCCATGCTCGTTGCCGGGCCAGATGCAGCCGTCGGCGGCCTTGCAGTGTTTCTCGATCCAGCCGGCGTCGGAGGGGCCGCCCCAGGCGCGCAGCAGCTTGCCCGCCGCGTCGAATTCCAGCACCGAGGGCGCCGCCAGGCAGCAATCCGCGCCCGCGCCGTGCGGCCGCTCGAAGCCCAGCCCGTTGACCGGCACCTTGGCGGCGGTCATGGCGCCCTTCACCGGCGGCTCCAGCCCGGTTTCGTCATTGGTCAGGCTGCGGGGGCGGTTGAGCACCCAGACATGGTCGTGCCGGTCCACGAACAGGCCGCCGACCTGGCCCAGCAGCCAGTGATGCGGCAAGGGCTGCGGCCAGGACGGGTCCACCGCGAAGTCCGGCGTCGTGGTCCCCTTGGCCCTGTTCCACACGCCGGTATCGGCCTGAAGCCGCGCCAGGATGGCGCGGCTTTCCGCGCCGCCCTTCTTCGCCGTGTCGGCGGCCAGGGCCGCGCCCGAAACGGCGAGCGCCGCCAGCACCAGAATCATTTTCCGCATGAACCGCCAACTCCCCGAACTTTTCCTCCTTGTAGCGGAAGCGGGGAGCGGCGGCTACTTGCGGCCCCGACGGGACTTTTTCCAGCCGCCCCGGCGCGGGCGGCGGAGAATCACCAGGCAAAAGGCCGGGGGACTTTCATCCCCAGGCCCGGTTGCGGGCGTCGCGCCGGTCCTCAGAGCCCGCAGGGTTGCCCGCCACGAAGATGGTCGAGGCATGGGCGACATATTCCTGCTGCGGCGACGGGGCGCGGAAGCCCGACGCCACCGCGCCGCGCAGGGCGAAATGCCCGTCGAAGTCGTAGCGCGCGGCGATCTTGCCGTTCACCGTGGCGCCGGTATGTCCGAATCGTTGACTCGTGCGAAAAATCACCAGTTTTACAGTTCCGTCACAATTACGGCGGCAAGTTCCATGGCATCGCACAAAAATGTTACAGGTTCCGGGGCGGCGCAAAGGCGCGGGGTGGAAATACAACTTGAAGTTTCATGCCCATAGGCGCGCCGGCGTCCGGCGCGGCCGCGCCGCGCGGACCGGGCCCGCCGCACCTTCCTGACAAGCGGGAGGGCCGAACACCTTGCTTTCAGAGACTTACGCTCATAGAACGCCGGTCCCCGCGGTGATCCGCGGGCGCGATGTGCAGTTGTAGCTCAGTTGGTTAGAGCGCCGGATTGTGGATCCGGAGGTCGGTGGTTCAAGCCCACCCAACTGTACCAGTCGCCCGCGCCCGGCGGCCTCGGCATCCAGCCCTTTGCCGGCATGGGGGTCGGCGCCGCCTATAGCGACACCAATCTTTACGGCGGCGGCAACACCTATAGCCGCCAGAACCGCTGGGACCTGGCCTATTCCTTCATGGGCGGGCTCAACCTGCCGCTGACGGAAGGTTCGCGCCTCAGCGCCATGTACCGCTGGATGCGGCTGCGCGACGCCGGCCACAAATGCGCCGCCGGCGGCACGGTGCAGTCGGTCTGCCTGGACAACAGCATCTCCAGTTCGGCGGTCGATCCCGGCCTGGAAATGGACCTGTAGTTTTCCGGCGCGCGTCCCGGCTAGTCTGCCGGCATGACGCGCCGCCTGTTGCTTGCCCTCGCCGTCCTGCTGACCGCGCTGGTCGCCGCGCTGTGGTGGCTTTCCCGCCCCCCGCCCATCCTCACCGTCACCACCTGGGCGGGTCCCTATGGCCGCGCCCAGGCGTCGGCCATGCTGCGCCCCTATGGCGCGGAAAAATCGGTGGATGTGCGCATCGCCCAATGGGACGGCGACCTGGGCGAGATCGAGCAGGCCGTCCGCAGCCGCAGATACAAAGGCGACGTGATCGACTTCGAACTGCCCCGGGCGGTGGAAGCCTGCCGCAAGGGCCTTCTGGAAAAGATCGACCCCGCCTTGCTGCCCGACGGCGCCGACGGCAAGCCCGCCAGGGCGGATTTCGTGCCCGGCGCCATCGGCCCCTGCTGGGTCGCCTCGGTCGCCTATGCCCAGGTGATGGTGGCCTCGCCCAGGCTGAAGCGCGCGCCGCGGACGCTGGCCGATTTCTTCGACACGCGGAATTTCCCCGGCCGCCGGGCGCTGCCGGGCGGCGGCGCCAAATACAATCTGGAAATGGCGCTGCTGGCCGACGGCGTGCCGCCGGGCGATGTCTACAGGACGCTCGCCACGCCGGAGGGGCTGGACCGCGCCTTCGCCAGGCTGGCGGCGCTGCACCCGGTCTGGGCGCATGACGGCGCCGATGCGCTGCGCCGGGTCAGGAACGGCCAGGCGGTGATGGCCACGGCGCTGAACGGCGAGGTCCATGACATGGCGCAGAAGGATGACCGCGTCCGCATCGTCTGGGACCATGCGCTTTATGAATTCGATGTCTTCGCCGTCCCCGGCGGCGACCCGAAGAAGAAGCGCGCGCTGGATTTCATCGCCTGGGCGACCGGATCGAAACCGCTGGCGGGCGTGGCGGGCTGGGTGCCGTACGGACCGGCGCGGCGCTCCGCGCTGGCGCTGGTCAGGCCCAATCCCGAAACCGGCGCGGCGATGCGGCCCTGGCTGCCCACCGCGCCGGAGCATTTCTCCCGCGCCTTCGCGGTCGATGCCGGCTGGTGGCTGGACCACCAGGCCGCCATCCGGGACCGCTGGCAGGCTTTCGTGACGCGGCGCTAGCGGACGCGCTTGACCTTGTACCGGGTCTGGTCGCCATCCACCGTCAGGTTGAAGGTGTGCATGGCGCCCTGGGCGACGGTGACGCGCATGCGATCGGTGGGGCCGTTCCAGGACAACGCCTTGCCGCCGTCGGCCGGCGTCTGCTGCCAGACCTGGCCGTCCGCCAGGGTGATGACAAAGCCGTCGCGGCTGTTCTGGACGCTGCGCACCGGGGCGCTGTGCACCACCGTGTCGCCGCCGAACATGTCGAGCAGTCCGGCGCGCTTGGGCATGGGCGGCGGCCCGCTGGGCGGGCTGGCGACGGGCGCGGCATAGGCGGCGGGCGCGACGCGGGTGGGGATGCTGGAGAGCTGGGGGGCGCGCAGCACCGGCATGTTGGCCTGGGGCGCGGGGCTGAGGCCCAGTTCGCCGCGCAGCGGCTGGGCGGCGCCGTAATAGCAATCCAGCCATTGCCGGTCGTCGTTCAGCACGGCGCAGCGCGCCAGCTGGTTGACCACGTCCTGCCGGGCATCGGCCCGCGCCAGGCCCGGCGCCAGCACCGCCGCCGCCAGCATCCCCGCCAAAGCAATCCCGCGCATCGGTTCCCCCTCGCGGGCGGTTCCCCGCCCTGTCGCGGCGATGGTAGAAGGTCCGCCGGCCCATGGGCAAGCCGGCCCGGACGGCTGGAAATAGGGCCGGAAATGCGGCAAAGGTTCCTTCCAGTGACCCCATAGCTCAGCAGGATAGAGCGGCGGTTTCCTAAACCGTAGGCCGGAAGTTCGAGTCTTCCTGGGGTCGCCACTGACATCCGGTCATGGAATTCAGTCTCCATCTGGGGAGACAAAGGACGCTTCGTCCGTTTCCGGATGCGAAGGGGCGCGACGGCGGGACAGGTTCGCGTCCGCCCAGGAGAGTCACATGAAGATCATGCTCGCTTCCGCGCTGCTGTGCGGCGCCCTCATCGCCGCTCCCGCGATGGCGCAGAACAATTCCAATCCCAATGCGGTGGGCAATGCCGGCGGCCAGTTCCAGGGCGGCCAGGCCGGCGCGCCCAACGCCAACCTGTCCTCGACCGCGGCGATGAACACCACCGCCAGCCCCTCCTCGACCAACGAGGCCGCGACCGCGGCGCTGCCCTCGACCGAGCGGCGGCACCACAGGCGCCATCGCGACAGCGGCTACTGAACCGTACGGACGCGGAATCGGGCCGGGCGGAACCTCCATCCGTCCGGCCCGTTTTCTTCCAGGGGGTATCATCACCATTCGGGAACCGGGCTTCCCCGCGGCGGGTGTCGGCGTTGGCGCGGGCGTCTCGACCAGCGGCGACATCAACACCGCGAGCGCCGGCAACAATGCGGCCGGCGTGAACGGTTCGACCCAGACCCGGCCGGCGCGATGACCCGCAAGGCACGGGATACCGCCAACTCGGCCCTCACCGAATCCACCGGCACGGTCAATGGCGCGGTCCGCCAGGACCGTCCGGTGAAAGGCGCGAAAGGCCCGGCCCGCGCCGGGCCTTTTCGCATCCGCACAGTCGCCAAGCGGCGCGCGATGGGCAAGAATTGGCCTTTCCCAATACGGATTCTGCCCATGCCCATCTATCGCGCGCCGGTCGAAGATTTTCGCTTCCTGTTCCATGACGTGCTGGAGCTGGAGAAGCACCGCGACCTGCCGCAATTCGCCGACCTGTCGGCGGAATTGATCGACGACATCCTGACCAATGCGGGCAAATTCCACGAAGAGGTCTTCCAGCCGCTCAACCAGTCCGGCGACGCGGAAGGCTGCCGTTTCGAGAATGGCGTGGTGACCACGCCCAAGGGCTTCAAGGAAGCCTACAAGGCGTACTGCGAGGCGGGCTGGGGCGGGCTGGGCGCGCCGCAGGACGCCGGCGGTGCCGACCTGCCGCCCATCGTCACCATGGCGGTGAGCGAGATGGGCATGTCCTCCAACCAGTCGCTGGCGATGTATCCCATGCTGACGGCGGGCGCCTATGGCGCGCTGTTCGCCACCGGCGCGGCGTGGATGAAGAAGAACATCGCGCCGAAGATGGTGTCGGGCGAATGGGCCGGGACCATGTGCCTGACCGAGCCGGGCTGCGGCACCGACCTGCGGCTGATGAAGACCAGGGCGGTGGAGCAGCCGGACGGCACCTACCGCATGAACGGCACCAAGATCTTCATTTCGGGCGGCGACCAGGACCTCACCGGCAACATCATCCATATGGTGATCGCCAAGATCCCCGACCCGGACGGCCAGATCCATGACGACCTCTCGACCGTCAATTTCTTCATGGTGCCGAAATTCCTGGTGGCGGAAGACGGCACGATGGGCGCCAGGAACGGCGTCAATACCGGCGGCATCGAGCACAAGATGGGGATCAAGGGCCAGGCCACCTGCGTGCTGAACTTCGACGACGCCGTGGCCTGGCGGCTGGGTCCCAAGCCGGTGCCGCCCAAGCCGGGCGAGAAGCGGTCCTCCTCGGCGGGGATGGCCGGGATGTTCGGCATCATGAACGCCGCGCGGCTGGGCGTCGGCATCCAGGGCATCGGCATCGGCGAGGTCGCCTGGCAGAACGGCTATGCCTATGCCCATGAGCGCCGGGTGGGCCGAGCCCTGACCGGACCCAAGGAGCCGGACAAGCCCGCCGACCTGGAGATCGTGCATCCCGACGTGAAGAAGATGCTGCTGCAGGCGCGCAGCTTCGTCGAAGGCATGCGGGCGCTGGCAAGCTGGACGACGCTGCAGATGAGCATCGCGCAGTCCAAGCGCCCCGACGCGGCGCAGGCGCACCTGCTGGCCGACCTGATGACGCCGATCCTGAAAGCCTTCGGCACCGACGGCGGTTTCGAGGCGGCCAACCTGGCCATGCAGTGTTATGGCGGCCACGGCTATATCCGCGACAATGGCGTGGAGCAGTTCGTGCGCGACGCCCGCATCAACCAGATCTATGAGGGCGCCAATGCGGTACAGGCGATGGACCTGGTGGGCCGCAAGCTGGGCCGCCAGGGCGGCGCCGCGCCGATGGCGCTGTTCGCGCTGCTGACCGGCTGGATCGCGGAGCATGAGAAGGACGAGGCTATGAAGCCGTTCGTGGCGGGCGTGAAGCGCGGCACGGACGCGCTTCAGGCTTCCACCCTGTGGCTGGCGGCCAATGCGGTGAAGAACCCCAACGATGCCGGCGCCGGGGCCACCGAATATCTGCGCATCATGGGGATCACCATGGTGGCGCTGATGTGGGGCATGATGGCCAAGGTGTCGCTGGGCAAGGACGGGCGGTTTTACAAGGACAAGCTGACATGCGCCCGCTACTGGATGGAGCGCATGGTGCCGGAAGTCTCGCTGATGCAGGAACGATTGCAGGCCGGCAGCGCGGTCGTCATGGAGCTGGAATAGTGTCCGCGCGCTGCCTTTGCGCGGCGATGCTGCTCGTGGCCGCGCCGGCCTGGGCGCAGTCGGAAGTCCATCTGCAACAGGGCAATTATGCCGGCATCACCGACCGCGGCGCCGATGCCTATCTGGGCGTTCCGTTCGGCGCACCGGCAAGCGGCGCCAACCGCTGGAAGGCGCCGCAGCCGC
>Ga0153956_1003113_pt1 | contig 11101 bp, 11 predicted proteins | sample TSFL040MetaG_FD_104704 | JGI IMG/M metagenome (GOLD analysis project Ga0153956, IMG submission 104704) | Attine ant fungus gardens microbial communities from Florida, USA - TSFL040 MetaG | ecosystem: Host-associated > Fungi > Mycelium > Unclassified | place: USA: Florida, Wekiwa Springs...
GCATGTCGCCTTGGCCGAAGACCCGGCGCCGCAGAACGACGCCGCAAAGTCCGAAACCACCGCACAGCATTGGTACGACGGCTTCACCGGCACGAAGTTCACATCCGTCGAAGGCTCAACGGTGCAGCTTTCGCAGAATGACGACGGCCTGCTGCTCGCTGTGACGGCACCGAACGGCAACGAAACCGGCAAGCAGTTCCGCTACCTCAACGACAATCTGGGCGGCATCTTCGATGCGGCGGACACCAATACCGCGATCGGCGTCTTCCGCCAGTCGGCGAAGGGCATCGAGGCGGAATATGCCGACGGGCACAACGAAGTGCTGTCGGCCAATGCCGGCGGAGGTCTCACCATCGCGCTCACCGCGCCGGACGCGCGGATGATGTGCATGAAGTGGTATCCGCAAGGCCATGTGTTTGCGGAAAGCGAGCGCAAGGAAGCGCTGGCCGCTTACGCCAGCAAGCTGGGCCTGGCATCGGACCAGAAGGACACGCCGGCCGCGAGTTGCGCGGATGCAGCCGCCAAGGTGGCCTCCGCCATGACGCCGGCAGCGGCGCCGGCGAAACCGCTCAAGCTCGTATCGTCGCGCACATCCAAAATGCTGGCCGCGCCGAAAGCCGTGCTCGTCCGCGCATCGGACGTGCATGTGATCGATGCCGATGCGATGCCGAAGGGCGTCGCTCCCGTGCCGCCGGAAATCGCGGCCGGCGCGCTCGCGACGGCACCCGCGGCAGCAGCGCATGCGATCCCGGCGACGGCAAAGGAAACGGTGCCGAGCAGCCGCGGCGCATCCGATTGCCTGCACGTGGATTCCGACGGCCAGAACTGGGGCTTCCGCAATTCCTGCGACAACAGCGTGCAGTTCGCCTACTGCCTGCAGAACGGCAAGGACGCATCGACCGCCTGCGGTTCGGGCACGGCCGTTGGTGGCGTGGCGAAGAACGGCTTCTTCGCACTGATCGCCTCCAGCGCCATCATCGACGACAACCATCAGTTCCGCTGGGTCGCCTGCTCGGGCGACGCCGGCACCGTGTCGCCGCATCTCGACCGCAGCGATCCGCCCGCAGGCCGCTGCGTGCGTTCGCAAGATTCTTGATTGGGAAAACGAAGGGAGCCAGGGACATGCGCAAAAAGACGAAAGTGATCGCAGGCGTGCTCGCGAGCGTGGCGATGACGACACAAGCCTTCGCGGGCGGCATCTGCAGCCGCGCCGAGGAAACCGCCGGCGTCAAGGCGGAGATCCTGCAGCAGCAGTTGATGGTCGCAGCCTATAGCTGCCATCTGGAAGGCCAATACAACGCCTTCGTGGTGAACTATCGGCCCGATCTGATCGCTGCCGACGGTGCGGCGCAATCGCTGTTCCAGCGCGCGAGCGCAAAGGGGGCGGACGAGTACCAGACGTTCAAGACGCAGATGGCGAACGACTTCTCAATGGACTACCAGAACCAGGACGGCTTCTGCGACAACGCCCAATCCATGTTCGAGCAGGCCGCCGAGCATCGCGGGCAATCACTGAACGATCTGATGGATGCGCTGAACTTCGACGGCGCCACGCCGTTCGAGCAATGCTCAGTGCGCGAAGCCGCAACATCGCGCGATGCGGATGACGGCATGGTCGAAGGCGGAACGTCCGGGGCGGTGAGCCGCACCGCGCGTTAACAGGGAGCCTGCGCGCGCGGAAGAGTGATCCGCACGCGCAGGCCGCCACCCGGCCTGTCTTCGAGAAGAAGCGTTCCGTCGAGATAGCGGACAATATCCGACACGATCGCGAGGCCGAGGCCAAATCCGCGCTGGTCCAGATTGCGCGACGCATCCATGCGATAAAACGGCTCCAGAACCGCCGCGCGTTGCTCGGCGGGAATACCGGGGCCGCGATCGTCCACCAATATCTCCACGCCTTGCCCGTTCTGCCGAAGACTCACTTCGCAAGAGCCGCCATATTTGATCGCATTGGCAACCAGATTGTCGAAGACCCGCGCAATCGCCGTCGGACGGCCCAATACAAAGATGGACGCCGCTTCGGCTTTGAACTGCACTTCCGATCCGGCATCGCGCGTACGCGACACCGTGCGCTGCGCTATCGTCACGACATCGACAGACTCCTGCGGTTCCGCGTCCTGGTCCAGCTTTGCGAGCGCCAGCGTATCCGCCATCAGCGCATTCATGTCCTCGATATCGCGGATCGCGCGTGCGCGCTGGTCATCGTCGGAAATGTAGTCCGCGCGCAAGCGCAGCCGCGTCAGATATGTGCCAAGGTCGTGGCCGATGGCTGCCGTCATCCGCGTGCGTTGCGCGATCAGCGAGACGATCTGGGACTGCATCTCGTTGAACGCCGTCACCAGCTGACGAAGCTCCTGCGCGCCGCGCACCGGTAGCAGCGAGACCTTGCGGCGCTGGGCGAAACCCTGAACCGCGCGGGAAAGCTCTTCGACCGGGCGTATCTGGTTGCGCAGGATGATGACGACGCCGGCGCACAGGACCAGCGCAGCAAGAAGCGCGAACAGGGATATGCGCAAACCCGTGACTTGCTCCACCAGGGAATCGCGGGTTTCGATCACAAGGCTGCGCCCGTCGCGCAGGCCGACCACAAGAACCACCGGATAAGGCCGCGCGATGCGCAGCCGCGGCCAGCGCTGCAGGAACGGCTGCCGCACCTTGGACACTTCCAGCCACGCGGTCGCGGAGCGGCCGCCCAAAGCCGATAGATATCGCCTCATCAGCAGGGAGATCCCCGGCTTGGGCACGTCATCTGTTGCGGGTTGCGGGCCATGCTTCAGAACGCGAACGGAAAGATCCGGCGCATTGAGTGCGGAAAGCGTGGCTTCCAACTCTTCTTGCGGCGTGTTCTCGACCAGCTGCGTGATCGCCACCACGCGCTGAGGCAAGGGGAGCTGGGCACCATTGTCCACGTCACGCCGGTTCGCCGCGGCAAAGGCAAGAACAAGCAGCAGCACGATCACGAACGTGCCGATCATCAGAAGCGTGATGCGCGATGCCAGGCTTCGCACGGCTCACACCTTGCTGACGGATGCGGTGAACATGTAGCCGGCGTTGCGCACGGTCTTGATCAGAACCGGTTGCGACGGATCGGGCTCGACTTTGCGACGGAGCCTCGAGAGGGCTACGTCGATCGAGCGGTCGAAAGCTTCCCAGCTCCGGCCCTTGGTGAGATCCATGAGCTGATCGCGCGACAACACCCGCTGCGGATTGTGCACGAGCACATAGAGCAGATCGTAATCGCCGGTGGACAGCTCGATCTCGCGATCGCCTTCGAACAGCCGGCGGGAATCGACATCGAGCACCAGCCGGTCGAAACGCAATCTCGTGCCGGAGCCGCCGGCGTCGGTGATAGCCGGCACGCTCCGGCGCAGCACGGCGCGGATGCGCGCGATGAGCTCCCGCGGATTGAAGGGTTTGGCGACATAATCGTCCGCGCCCAGCTCGAGCCCGATGATACGGTCGATATCGTCCCCGCGCGCGGTCAGCATCACGATCGGCAGATTGCCCGCCGCGCGCATGCGCCGGCAGATCGAAAAACCGTCTTCGCCGGGCATCATCACGTCGAGCAGCATGAGATCGGCCGGCTTGTCCGCAAGCGCAGAATCCATCTCGCTCCCGGAGCACGCCACGCGTACACCGTAACCTTCGCGTTCAAGCAGCGTCTTCAGGAGCGCGCCGATCTCGCGATCGTCTTCGACGACGAGAATGCAGATTGCACCGTTCATGAACGGCGTTTTGCGCCAATCCTCAGCGCATCGCAAGGCGCGTAACCCGTTGTTACACGCCGTTACAAACGCGACATGCCTCTCTTACGGCAGCCGATCAGATTGCCCGTCGGCAGGGGCCAATTGTTGGAGAGGAACGACATGAAGAAGACAGGCAAAGCGATGCTTCTGAGCATTACAATCGCCGTTTGCGTGGTTGCGCTCAAGGGCGTGGCGATGGCGCAGGCGAACGGACTCCGTGAACTGGACGCGAACGGCGACGGCGTCATCACCAAAGCCGAAGTGCAATCCGGACTCGCGGCGCAGTTCCAGATGATGGATGCCGATCACAATGGCGTGCTGAGCAAGGACGAATTTGTCAACGCGCGGACGGTCGCTATCGAACGTCTCGATGCCGACGGCGATGGGCAGATCACGCGTTCCGAGCTTCGCAGCGCCATCATGTCCCGCAGGGGGCGCTGAAAGCGCCCATTCCGATCCAACGCATTCAGCAAGGAGTACCAATCATGAAGTCACATCTTGTTTCGGCAACCGCCCTCACCTTCCTCGCCGCAATCGCCATGGTGGCGACGACGGACGCAGCGTCCGCCCGCGGCTGGCACAGCTCCCGCACATTCTATGGCGCTCATCGCTCCGTGAACGTGTCGCGCGGCTATGAACATGGCGGCGGCCAGGCCTCGGGCTATCGCGACGTGCAGGGTTCGCGCGGTCACGGTTATAGCGCGAGCTTCAACCGCAGCTGCTCGAACGGCACATGCTCGCGCAGCGGGTCCATCGAGACCAACTCCGGAAAAAGCGTCAGCCGCTCCGGCAGCATCACCAACAACCATGACGGCTCGGTTTCCTACGATCGCATGACGACGGGACCGAACGGCAATGAAGTTACGCGTTCCGGGACCGTGAGCTACGACCCGCACTAGCGCGTGATGGACCGGGAAGCCCTTCTCCCCCGGAACCTTCCCGGTCCCCCTTCTTTCGGAAACGACGATGCAACACCAACATCTTCTTTCTCTTCTCGGGCACGGCCATCACGGGCGCGGCTTTCTGTTGCTGGCCATCGCACTGATCGCGATCGAGTATGGCTGGCATCGTTTGCGCGGTACCGATGGCTATGACCTGAAGGAGAGCGCTTCATCGCTCCTTGTGGCGGGCGGACGCATCGTCACGCGCGGGATATCCGGACTGGTGCAGGCGCCGGTGTTCCTCTGGGCGCATGATCATCGCCTTTTCACCATTGCGACCGGCGGTGCCTTCGCGATCGGAACGCTCTTTCTGCTGAGCGAATTCCTCTATTACTGGTTTCATCGTGCGAGCCACATGGTGCGGTGGATGTGGGCGTCGCATTGCGTGCATCACTCACCGACGCACCTCAACCTGTCGGCGGCATATCGCCTGGGATGGACGGACCTGATCTCCGGCAACTGGCTTTTCTTTCTGCCGGCGGTGCTTCTCGGCTTCGATCCGGTGGTGGTGCTGGGGATGATGGGCGCGAATCTCTCCTATCAGTTCTTCCTGCACACCGAAGCGGTGCGCTCGCTGGGGCCACTGGAGTGGATATTGAACACACCCGCGCATCATCGCGTTCATCACGCCAGCAACGCGCAATGCCTGGACAAGAACTTCGGCGGCGTTCTGATTATCTATGACCGGATGTTCGGCACGTTCGCGAAAGCGCCGGCGGACGAGCCGTTGCACTATGGGCTGTTGTCGAAAGAGCCAAGCTACAACCCGATCACGATCCTGTTTCGCGAATGGCTGGATATCGCGCGCGATATACTCCGTGCGCGCAGCCCGTCCGCTGCGTGGCGCGCGGTATCCGGCCGCCCGTGATGTTGCTTAGACCGGATGCAGCCGCACCGGCATGCGGTCGTAGCCCTTCACGAAGGACGAGAACACGCGGCTGACCTCGCCGGTGATCTCCACCGTGTGGAAGCGCTTCAGGATCTCTTCCCAGATGATCTTGAGCTGCAGCTCCGCCAGGCGGTTGCCGACGCAGCGGTGGATGCCGAAGCCGAAGGACAGATGCTGGCGCGCACGGGCGCGATCGATCAAGTAAGCGTTCGGGTTTTCGATCACGGTCTCGTCGCGGTTGCCCGAGACGTACCACATCACCACCTTCTCGCCCTTCTTGATCGTCTTGCCGCCCAGCTCGATGTCGCGCGTGGCGTTGCGGCGCATGTGCGCGAGCGGCGTCTGCCAACGGATCGTCTCCGACACCATGTTCGGAATGAGATCGTGGTTCTGGCGCAGCTTCTCGTACTGCTCCGGGTTTTCGTTCAGCGCCAGGATGGAGCCCGAGATCGTGTTGCGCGTGGTGTCGTTGCCGCCCACGATGAGCAGGATCAGGTTTCCGAGATATTCCATGCGGTCCATGTTGCGGGTCGATGGGCCGTGCGCGAGCAGCGAGATCAGATCGTTCGCCGGTGGCGCGTTCACGCGCTCGTTCCACAACCGCATGAAGTAATCCACGCACTCATAGAGTTCGGCGCGGCGTTCTTCTTCCGCGGTTTCCTCGCTCTTGAAGAGACCGGAGTTCTTGCCCGCCGTGGCGACGTCCGACCAGCGCGTCAGCTTGCGGCGATCCTCCCACGGGAAGTCGAACAGCGTCGCCAGCGTCATCGTCGTCAGCTCGATGGACACCTTGTCCACCCAGTCGAACTCTTCGCCGACGGGCAGCGAATCCAGGATCTTCGCCGCGCGCTCGCGGATGATGGGCTCCAGATTCGCCAGGTTCGTGGGCGACACCGCGGGATTCACTGTCTTGCGCTGGATGTCGTGCTTGGGCGGATCCATCGCGATGAACATCGGCAGCCGGAAATCGTCTTTCGGATCGGCGATGGTGATGGACGGCTCGGACGAGAACGCTTCGTGGTTGGTGTCCACCGCCATGATGTCGTTGTACTTGGTCACCGACCAATACGGCCCGAACTCATGCTCGGCGGTGTAATGCACCGGGTCTTCTTTGCGCAGGCGCTCGAAATAGGGCCACATCGTATTGGTGCGGAAAAGCTCCGGATCGGCGGGGCTGATCTCGGCGAGCGGCATGGAATAGGCGCGCTCGCGGGCAGCCTTTTGCAGATCGTCATGCAGATCGCGCGGGGAGACGTTCATGGCGGACCTCCGGATATTGTTTTCCGGAGCCTACGCTCAAAATGACGCCTGCGCCACTTTCAAAATCCCACCCTCCCCTTGAGGGAGGGTCGATAAAATTCAAGCGAAGCGCAGAATTTTTCGGGGAGGGGTCATGGCGCCGGCGCTTCGCGCACCCCTCCCCGGATCGCTTCGCTCTCCGACCCTCCCTCAAGGGGAGGGTGGAAAGTTACGCTGGCGCTATCTCATGCGTCTTGCCGCAGAACTCGCACCTTGCGCGGATCACGCCGTCGGGGTCGGCGAGTTTGGCGCGGTCCTCCGGCGCGTAACCCTTCAGCACGCCCTCGATCCGGTCCGCCGAGCAATCGCAGCGGAAGGCGATGCGCTCGAACGGCAGCACGCGCACTTCGTCTTCGTGGAAGAGACGCCACAACAGGTCTTCGGCTTTCAGCGACGTATCGACCAGCTCGAAATCCTCGACGGTCGCGATGAACATCTTCAGCCGCTCCCAATCGTCGTCGCGCTGCGCGTTCTCCGCGGTGCGCTGCAGGATGATGCCGCCCGCGCGCCACACCACCGGCTTGCCCGGCTCGAACACCGGCGCGGCCGCCAGGCGGATCGCCGTCGGCAATTGCTCGGACTGTTCGAAATAGGTTTGCGCGGAGGCGGCGATGCCGTCGGGCGAAAGCTCCACGATGCCCTGATAGGATTGCCCGCCAAGCTTCGGCTCGATGGTGATGCCGAGCGAACCTTTGCCCGCGAGCGCCGCGAAGTTCGGCGCCTTGCCGAGCGGTGCGAGGCGTTCTTCATCGGCGCGCGCATAGCCGCGCACGCCGGCGGGCCGTCCTTCTTCGGCGCCATAATAATCGGAGACGATGAGATCGAGCGCGCCATCGCTCTTGGTCTGCACCGTGAGGCGTCCATCGAGCTTGAGCGCGGAGCCGAGCAGCGCCGACAAGGTCAGCGTCTCCGCCGCCACGCGCGCGGCGGGTTCGGGAAGCTTGTGCGCCGTCAGCGCCTCCGCCGACACGCCGGACAGCCGCACCAACCGCCCGCGCACGCCCAGCGGCGCAAGGTCAAACGGCAACACAAAATCCGCCGCAGGGGCGGGGGAGTATTGGGATGGAGAGGTCATGAGGGAGGGTATATGGGGAGCGGAGCCATGATATCAACCGCCTCTGCCCGCCGCCGCAAAACCCTTTAGACTGGCCTTATGAGCGGCAACTGGGATTTTTACTTTTGCACAGTGGACGACAAGGTCGCATCGATTTTCGTCGATCTCGACCTGATCCAGCGTGCGCCCGTCGCTGGGCTGGATGCGATGGTATATCTGCGCCTTTATCTCAGGTTCCCACGAGAAGACGGCCTGTCTTCGCAACAGGAATACGAGGCGCTCGCCGGCCTCGAAGACGAGGTCACACAACGCGCAGTCATGGCGGGCGCTCTTTATGTGGGACGCAACACGACAGACGGCTTTCGCGATTTCGTTTTCTACTGCGCCGACAGCGACAAATGCGTGGCGACGCTTCGCGAAACCATGCGCGCATATTCCGACTACAAATTCGATTGCGATGCACGCCCCGATCCGCAGTGGTCTGTGTATCGCGAATTTCTGTATCCCGCCCCTCGCGCACGCCAGACGATCGAAAACAGAAGAGTCTATGCCGCGCTTGAACAAAACGGCGATGCGCTCACGCAACCGCGCGAAATCGATCATTGGATTTATTTCGCGGATGCCTATAGTCGCGGCGTCTTTGTCGAAGATTGCCGTGCGCTTGGGTTCGCCCTCAGAGCGATGCGGGAACCTGATAGCGGCAACGCGCAATTTGGCGTGCAAATTTTCCGCGTCGATGTGCCCAATGCCAATTCATTCGATGGCGTAGTGACTCAGTTGTTCGATCTCGCCAAACAAACAGGCGGCGAATATGACGGCTGGGAAACGAAGGTGATCTAGACCCGCCCGCGCACGCCCAGCGGCGCAAGATCGAACGGCAGCACAAAATCCGCGGCGGGCGCGGGGGTGTAGGAGGTCTGGGAGGTCATGGAGAGGGGTATATGGGGAGTGCGTCGTGAAATTCAACCAAAGGCTCAGAACGTCAACTAAGAAGCAAACTTGATATCATTACCCTGAGAAGAGCCTAATATATCAAAAACCCGTCGCAACTGCGCGCTTCCGCTCGCACGGCTTCTAAGAAGCGGTGTAGCTCCTTCCGAGATTAATTGCTGATTACCTTCTCTTCCCCCATTCATCTCGTTGTAAATCGCTACGAAGAGAGGCTTGCTCATTTTAAGCGCGGTAAACCCTGCGTTCAGCGTGCCGCCTCGCTCCCGCGCTTCGATTACAATGACCGCGCTGCTCAACGCCACAATTGCTTTATTTCTATCCATAGCGCGATCAGCCCGCCAAATTGCATTTGGAGGGAAATAGCTGATCACTAAAACTCGATCCCAGTCCCAAAGCGGCTTAATTGATCTCTTAATCCGGAAATGCCCCATGCCCTCTGGCAGAACGATGATTGTTCTGCCACCACTGCTAAGAGCCGCTTCGTGCGACGCCATATCAACGCCGGGCGCGTAGCCCGACACCACAACAACGCCCTGCTCACTTAGCTGCCGAGAACAATCGGCAGCGGTCGAAATTCCATTCTCAGTGGCATCGCGCGATCCGCAAAAGCCAACCGCTTTTTCCTCAAAGAGCGACAGATTTCCGAGATACCAAATGTCAGGAGCTGCCAAATCTCCAAAGAGGTCCTTCAGGGCTTTTGGATAGCCTTTTTGGAGCGAGGATAGCTTTTGCGCCTCTGTTACGTTCATCTATTATCCGTGTCTCGCCAAGTTTTTACGCAAAAGAGTCCATTCACTTCCGCCGCACCTGCCTCATAAAGTTTCGAAGCGATAAATTGTGCAGTAGTGCCGGACTGGTACTTGTCATCCACCAGAACGATTTTGCGCCCCTTCACGTTCCGCTGCACTTCTAGCCCCCCCGCCTGAAGCGCGGCCCATTTTTGAGCCAATGTGAGTGATTTTACGCTTTCCTTTTCCTGTGTGAATACAACTCGGTCGGATATGTCCGTCTGCCCCGTCTTTTCGGCGATTCGCCCAACGATTTCTGTGGGCAAGTCCCATTCCTTGTTCGGCGAAGGCGGAACAGCGCAAATCATCGAACTGTCACTATAAAAGGGCACACGCCTGATCGTTTGGATGCATTTCGACGACAGAGTTCTGATAGCATTTGCGCTACGAGAAGTTTTTGCGTCGTGCTCGGCTTGACCAACTTCGGTATACACACCGGCTGATGCGAAATTGAAATCTACGGCGATCGAAAAATCGAGATTATCGCGAAGAAAGATGAGGTCTTCGAATTCATCCTGCCATTCGAGTGCGGTCTCTATCTCGTCTTCGTCACTCAAATAGCAAAAGGGGCCATACGGACCGTCCCGCAATTCGATTTCTGTCTCTGCCTCAAACAGGCGCCGCACAGTGTCGAACTTCGGACTGACGATATATCGGCCATTAGCACGTTCTGCGACCACAGGCTGATCTGAGAAACGACATCTCTTCGGAGCGAGTGCTCGTACTCGTTCCACATCAGCGAGACGAATCTTGCCCAAGAATCCCCCAGCGAATCGCCCTCAAGCGGCGTCAGAACTTTAAGGAGGATCACGGATTGCAGAAAAGTGCAAATAAACCCAAGTATTCGGGGAAAATCACCCCAAACACCACTTCAATATCGCCTTCTGCGCGTGCAGGCGGTTCTCCGCTTCGTCGAAGACGACGCTTTGCGGGCCGTCGATCACGTCGTCCGTCACCTCTTGTCCGCGATGGGCGGGGAGGCAGTGCATGAAGAGCGCGTCTTTGCCGGCGCGGGCCATCATGCGGTCGTTGACCTGGTAGGCCTTCAATAGATTGTGGCGCTTGGTCGTGTCCTCGTCGCCCATCGACACCCAGGTGTCGGTGACGACGCAATCCACATTCTTCACCGCGCCGTCCGGGTCGTCGCTGAAGCGTACCTGCGCGCCGGCCCCTTGCGCCCATTCGCGCACGTCTTCGTGCACGGCAAGGTCCTTGGGCGAGGCGACATTGAGCTTGAAGCCGAACCGCGCCGCCGCGTGGATCCACGAGGTCAGCACATTGTTGCCGTCGCCCAGCCACGCCACCGTCGCGCCCTTGATGGGGCCACGCTTCTCTTCGAACGTCATCACGTCCGCCATCACCTGGCAGGGATGCGAATGCTTGGTGAGGCCGTTGATCACCGGAATGGTGGCGTGTTTGGCCAGATCCAGCAC
>Ga0153956_1003114_pt1 | contig 11100 bp, 11 predicted proteins | sample TSFL040MetaG_FD_104704 | JGI IMG/M metagenome (GOLD analysis project Ga0153956, IMG submission 104704) | Attine ant fungus gardens microbial communities from Florida, USA - TSFL040 MetaG | ecosystem: Host-associated > Fungi > Mycelium > Unclassified | place: USA: Florida, Wekiwa Springs...
CGGCGCGGTCGGAGTAACCTGGCGCTGCCTCGATCATGTCGAGCGTCACCCGCTTGGCGGGATCGGCAGCCGCTTCGGTGGCGAGCGCCGCGGCGATCTCGTTGCCGATGCCGGCACGCCGGCGCTCCTCTTCGGGCGACGTTTCGGGCCGCGCTGCGATCTCGGCGCGCTTCTTGAGCAAGGGCTTGATCACGAAGAGGAAGGTCAGCAGCGCGACGATGACGCCGCCGATGTTCTTGCCGGCGAAGGCCAGCCACGGCGATTCGTACCATTTGGGTGCGTCGATCGGCGTCGGATCGGCGAAGGCACGCGACGACAAGGCGAACTGGTCGCCACGGGCCTGGTCGAAGCCGACCGCACCCTTCACCAGCTGTTCGAGCTGGGCGAGTTCCGCAACGCTGCGCGGCTTGGCGCCCTGCTTGAGTGCGACCGCGACCGATAGCCGCTTGAGCGAGCCCACCGAATTGCGCGTCACCGACACTTCGTGACCGAGCTGGAAGGTCCGGTCATAGCTTTCGGACGTCTTGCCCTGGGCCGCGGCGGCGGTGGTGCCGGGCTGCGGCGCGCCGGGCGTGACCGAAGCGGGCGGTGTCGCCGAAACCTGGGCGGCAGTCGGCGGCTGGTTGGACAGCGCGCCGGGGATGCCACCGGCTGTCGGGTTCGCGGCGTCATTGTGCCAATCGCCCTTCTCCGCGGCGATCACCGCGGTGTCCTTCGGATAGGAATCGCGGGTCGCCTGGACTTCGGAGAAATCGAGGTCGGCATGGACCTCGGCGGTGAAGCCGTCGGCGCCGACCAGCGGCGTCAGCAGCTTCGCGATCGCGTCGAGATAGCGCTGTTCGACCTTGTTCTGCGTGTCCACCTGGCGATCGCTGGTCGCATCGCCATTGTGGCTCAACAGCTTGCCGCTCTGGTCGACGACCGAGACATTGTCGGCGGCAAGGCCGGGCACCGACGACGCGACGAGATTGACGATCGCCTGGGCCTGGCCCGGGCTCAGCTCACGACCGCGGCGCAGGCGGAGCATGACCGAGGCCGAAGCCGGCGACGTGTCGCGGACGAACACGCTCTGCTGTTCGGCGGCGAGATGGACGCGGGCATTCTCGACCGCGTCGATCGCCTCGATGGTGCGGGCGAGATCGGCTTCGCGGGCGGCGCGAAGCCGCTCGCCCTCGACCGCACGGCTCGCGCCCATCGGCAGCGACGCGATCATCGAATCGGCATCGGGCGCGGCCTTGGGCAGGCCTGCCTGGGCCAGCAGCATCTTGGCGCGATAATAATCGCTGTCGCCGACGGTGATCGCACCGGTCGAGCGATCGAGCGTGTATTTGACCCCCGCGCTGGTCAGCGTGTCGACCACTGCCGCCTTGTCGGCGTCGGGCAGGCCGGCGAACAGGTCGCGTTGCGGTCCGCGCGCAAAGCTCATCCAGGCGAATGCGGCCATGGCGATCGCCAGCGCGATGCCGGCGAGCGGCAGGCTCTTGGCGACGATGGGCTGCGCGACGAAGCCGCGCAGCCGCTCGAGGGTCGGACCGCCGCTCAGGCTGACGGGGACGGGGAGGGCATTCTCGCTCATATCAGACCGGCATGCTCATGATGTCCTTGTACGCGGACAGAAGTTTGTTCCTGACCTGCAGGGTCGCCTGGAAGCCGACCGAGGCCTGTTCGCGCGCCAGCATGACCGACGCGATGTCCGTTGTTTCGCCACGCTCGTAAGCGGCGCTCGCCGTCTCGGCGTTCGACTGCAGGGCGTTGACCTGGCCGAGCGCGCTCTGCATCGCGCCGGCGAAGCCCGTCGCCGGCTGGCCGGCGCCCACGCCCGCGATTGGCTTGGCGGCATCGGCCGCGGCCTTCTGCAGCGCGCTGTTCTGCTGGAGGATGGCATTCCGCATTGCCAGCAAGGATGCGGGTGTGACGCTGGTCATGACCTAGCTCCTCACGCTGCCGCACGCATTTCGGCGAGGCGATAGCGAAGCGTGCGCTCGCTGATGCCGAGCCGAGCGGCGGCCTGGAGACGATGGCCGCCGGTGGCGGCGAGCGCTTCCTCGATCGCTTCCGCCTCGGAGCTGCGCGCGGCATCGGCAAGACGGACGGGGCGCGGTGCCGAACGGACGCTGGCGGCGGCGGCGAGCGTGCCTGCCTCGATCGTCAGGTCGTTGGCGTCGATACGGTCACCGAGCCGCAACAGCATCGCGCGCTGCAGGACGTTGTCGAGCTCGCGGACGTTGCCCGGCCAGCCGTGGGTCAGCAGCCGGTCGAGCGCCGCCTGGGTCGGCCAGGGAAAAGCCTCGGTCGGACCGAGGTGGCGCAGCAACAGCGCAGCGGTGATCGCGCGCACGTCGAGACGGCGCTCGGCCAGCGGCTTCAGGAGCAACGGCATGACGTTGAGACGCCAGTAAAGGTCGGCGCGGAACCGGCCTTCGGCGACTTCGGTTGCGAGATCGCGGTTGGCGGCGGCGACGACGCGGACGTTGATCGGCACCGCCTTGGTCGCGCCGACCGGCAGGACCTCGCGTTCCTGCAGCGCGCGGAGCAGCTTGGCCTGGAGCGCGAGAGGAAGCTCGGCAATCTCGTCGAGGAGAAGCGTGCCGCCCTCGGCCGCGCGGAACAGGCCGTCGGACGCGCCAGCAGCGCCGGTGAAGGCGCCCTTCTGGTGGCCGAACAGCATCGCTTCGAGCATGGTTTCCGGCAGAGCGGCGCAGTTGACGGGAACGAAGGGCCCTTCACGGCGCGACGAGCTTTCGTGGATGAAGCGGGCGACGCCTTCCTTGCCGGTGCCCGTCTCGCCGAGGACGAGGACGGTGGCATCCGATGCCGCGATCCGCGCGGCGAGCGCCAGGAATGCCGCGCTCTCGGGCTCGCCGCAGGCCGGGCGGAATTCCGGGCGAACCAGTTCGGCGACCAAAGCGAGGCCGAACGTCATGTCGTCGTAGCCGAACGCAACCTCGGCCGGGAAGCCGCGCGCTGCCTGCTGGTAGCTGGGCGTGCCCTCGCGGAACGCGACCAGGATGTCGCGATGGCGGGCGTGCGGCTTTTCGGAAAGATCGAGGATGCGGACTGCATCACGGGCGGCAGGCGCGTCGGCGGCGATACGCGTCGTCGCGATCCCCACGCCCTTGAGCCAGGCTTCGAGCGCGGGATTGGCTTCCGCCGCCTGCGCACTCAGACCGATTACCACCATGCGATCCTCCGGTCGGGCCCACAAAAATTTCGGGGCCGCTTCCTCGGCGGTGGAGTTACTGCACAATTAACTACGAAATACTTAATAGAACGGGTGCGCCCGCGATCGGGCGCGCAGGCGTCGCGCTCGCGTAAAGACCAGCCCAGGCCGCCGGGCCGCCTTTCCAGCCGCTTCCGAAAATTTTCGCGTTAAAGCTCCGCCGGCCCCGGTCGTTATCCCTGATCGAGGCGGGAACGGAGTGTGCCGGACTGCCTGGTTTGAGCGGGAAAGGAACCCACCAGTGACTGTCATCAACACCAACGTCAGCGCGCTCCGTGCCCAGAACGGCAGCCGCATGGCCGACGCCCAGTTGCAGACCGCGATGGAGCGTCTGTCGAGCGGCAAGCGCATCAACGGTTCGAAGGACGACGCCGCCGGCCTCGCCATCGCTTCGTCGATGGCCTCGCAGATCCGCGGCATGACCCAGGCGGTCCGCAATGCCAACGACGGTATCTCGATGGCCCAGACCGCCGACGGCGCGCTGGACGAAGTGACCAACATGCTGCAGCGCATCCGCGAACTGGCGGTCCAGGCGTCGAGCGGCACCTATCAGACGAGCGACAAGACCAACCTGCAGACCGAAGTCACGCAGCTGGCCTCGCAGATCACGGCGATCACCTCGAACACCAAGTTCAACGGCGTCGCTCTCTTCTCGGGTACGGCGGGCTCTTCGGGCACGGTGACGATCCAGACCGGTTCGGCCACCACCGATACGGTTGCGGTCGACTTCACGCAGCTCGACCTGTCTGCGGTCAGCTCGATCGACCTCAGCACCAATGCCAGCGGCGCGATGACCTCGGTCGACACGCTTCTGACCACGGTTGCGACCAAGCGCGCCAAGTTCGGTGCCGCTGAAAATCGCCTGACCTCGGTCGTCAACAACCTGCAGTCGAACGTGACCAACCTGACCGACGCGCGGAGCCGGATCGAGGACGCCGACTTCGGCGCCGAGACCAGCAACCTCGCCAAGGCGCAGATCCTGGCCCAGGCGTCGACGGCGATGCTCGCCCAGGCCAACCAGAGCAGCCAGTACGTCCTGTCCCTGCTCAAGTAAGCCCACGGCGGATTACCTGACATAACAGGGCCTCAAGCCCCCGGCGCATCCACCCCTTGGCGCCGGGGGCTTTTCTTTGCGTTTCTGACGTGCGCGCGCCCGCGTGAAGCTGTAGCGGGCAACGCGATGCCGCAGCACGAATCCCATCACCACGACCATGGCCACCCGCATAGTCATGGACACAGCCATAGCCACGGGCACAGCCACGGTCATGGCCACCACGATCACGCTGCTGGGGCCCATCCGCGCGCGCTGACTATCGCGCTCTGCCTCAGCGCCGCCGTGCTCCTTGCCGAGCTTGCCGGCGCCTTCCTGTTCAACAGCCTGGCCTTGCTGTCCGACGCGGCGCACATGCTGACCGACGTCGCCGCGTTGCTGATCGCTTTGCTGGCCGTGCGCATCGCACGCAAGGAAGCCGACGACCGCCGTACCTTCGGCTACAAAAGGCTCGAGATATTGGCGGCGACGTTCAACGCGCTGATGCTGTTCGTCGCCGCGGCCTATATCCTTGTGGTGGCGATCGGCCGGTTCCGCGAGCCCGAGCCGATTGCGTCGACCGGTATGCTGGCGATCGCCACGCTCGGTCTGATCGTCAACCTCGTCGCGATGCGCGTACTCGCCGCCGGCCGCGGCGAGAATATCGCGGTGAAAGGCGCCTATCTCGAGGTGTGGGCCGACGCGATCGGCTCGCTCGGCGTGATCGTCGCCGCGATCCTCATCCGCTTCACCGGCGCGGTATGGATCGATCCGGCGGTGGCGATCGCGATCGCCTTATGGGTATTGCCGCGCACCTGGTCGTTGCTGCGCGATACGACCAACGTCCTGCTCGAAGGTGTGCCGCGGGGCATCGATCTCGACGAGGTGCGCGGCGCCATCGCCGGTCAGGCCGGCGTCTGCGATGTCCACGATCTCCATGTCTGGTCGATGTCGACCAGCGATATCAGCGCGACCGTCCACGTCGCGATCGATGAAACCGCCGATCATGATACGCTGCGTCGCGCGGTGGCGCATCTCCTCGAGCACCGCTTCGCGATCGGCCACGCGACGATCCAGGTCGAACGCGAAGCCTGCGCCCCCGACGCGCGGGCGCATCGATAACAAGATAGATGGCCTGGTTGCGACTTAGTCGTCGCTGAGTGCGGTGCGCAGCTTGTCGAGCGCGGCCTTCTTGATCTGGCAGACGCGCGCCGCGCCGACGCCGAGCACCGCGCCGATCTCGTCGAGATTGAGTTCCTCGACGAAATAGAGCTGGAGGACCGTCGCTTCGCGCTCGGGCAGTTCCGAAATATGCTGGGTGAGCGCACGGCCAAGCTGCTCGCGTTCGAGCATGTCGTCGGCGCGCTCCTCGACGTCGGCGAACCACATCGACTGATCCGAATAGACCTCGTCGAGTGATTCCTGGCGGATCGACTGGGAAGCGTCGGCCATCTCGCGGAACTGGGCCGGCTCGATGCCCATCGCGCGGGCGAGTTCGGCTTCGCTCGGCGGACGGCCGTACATGCCTTCGAAGCGCGCGGTCGCTTCGTTGATCTCGCGCCGTTTCGCCATGGCCGACCGGCAGAGCGTCGCGTGCCGGCGAAGGTGATCGATCATGCTGCCGCGGATGCGCATCGACGCATAGGTCGAGAAAGCGTGGCCGCGATCCTCATACCCATTCGCCGCTTCGATCAGGGCAATCATGCCGATCTGGACGAGATCCTCGATCTCGACCGCGGACGACACGCGGCCATGGACGTGCCAGGCGATCTTGCGGACCAGCCCCATATGCGCCCGGGCGAGTTGCTCGGGATCGGCGCGGGTCGGGCGCCGCTGATAGGTCTGCGGCTCGATGGCCGCCTGTTGCGCGAAACTCACAGCGCGAACTCCGGACTACGGTCAGGGATCTGGGCATTCGCCCCGTTATTGCCGCCGACGATGGCGACGACCTCGACCGGCTTGCCGTCGGGGATCTCGAGGAATGAGAGGATGGGCGTTTCGGGCAGGTGCGGGCGCAGCAACCGCGCCACTGCCCGGCGGGCAAGCGGCGAGGTGACGAGCGCGAAGCGTGTCGCGGTGGCGACCAGCGGCGCCGACGCCTCGGTCACCGCGGCGATGATCCGCTGGGCGAGCGCGGGCTCGAACGGATGCTGTGCGTTGGGGCCGACGCGGATCGCCTGGGCGAGCAGGCCTTCCAGCTCGGCATCGAAGGTGACCACCGGCAGGGGCATGCGCACGGGCACGATCGTCTGGACGATCAGCGCGCCGATCCGGGTGCGGACGGCTTCGACCAGCGGGGCCGTATCGACCGTCTCGCGCGAGGCGTCGACCAGGGCTTCGGCGATCCGGCGGAAATCCTTGAGCGGCACGCCTTCGGCTAGCAGCGCGCGTGCCGCAGCCGCGAGCTGGGCCAGGCTGAGCGGCGCGGGGGTGAGCCCCTGGACGAGCTGCGGGGCGCTTTCCTTGAGCGCGTCGAGCAATTTCTGCATCTCGTCCATGCCGAACAGGTCGGCGGCGGACTGGATGATGAGCTGGTTGAGGTGGGTGGCGATGACCGTAGCGCCATCGACCACGGTATAGCCGGCGACGACCGCATCGCCGCGCTGCTCCGGCCGGATCCAGACGGCATCGAGGCCAAAGGTTGGATCCTTGGCTGCGCGGCCTTCGACCGTGTTGATCAGTTCGCCCGAATCGAGCGCCAGCAGGTCGTCGGGCCAGCATTCGTCCTCACCCATCACCACGCCGGCGATGGTGATGCGATAGGAGTTCGGGCCGAGCGCGAGATTGTCGCGCACGCGCACCAGCGGCACGACGAAGCCCAGCTCGCGGCTGAGCTGGCGGCGGATGCCGGTGATCCGCGCCATCAGCGGCGCGCCCTTGCGCTCGTCGACCAGGCCGACCAGGCCATAGCCGAGTTCCAAGCCCAAGGCGGCGCCGTCCGAAACTTCGTCCCAGCCGATCGTCGTCGGATTGGCTGTCTTTTCCGCGACCTCCGCTTCGGCCGGGGCCGCGGCGGCCGCGGCCTGCGCCTGCTTCAGCTTCCAGGCGAGGCTGCCGGCAAGCAGCGCCGCGGGCAGGATGACGAGATGCGGCATGCCGGGCAGAATGCCGAGAAAGCCGAGGATGCCGGCGACCGGGGTCCATGCCTTGGCCGATCCGAACTGGGTGGTGATCTGGTTGGAAAGATCGAGCGGCGATGAAACGCGTGTGACGATGGCGGCGGCGGCGATCGACAGGAGGAGCGCCGGAATCTGCGCAACCAGCGCATCGCCGATCGCGAGCTGGATATAGGTCGAGGCCGCCTCGCCGATCGACAGCTTGTGGTTGACCACGCCGAGGACGAGACCGCCGAGGATGTTGATCACCAGGATCAGGACGCCGGCGACGGCATCGCCCTTCACGAATTTGGAGGCACCGTCCATCGAGCCGTAGAAATCGGCCTCGGTCGCGACCTCCTGGCGGCGCGTCTTGGCTTCGTCGGGCGTGATCAGGCCGGCGTTGAGATCGGCGTCGATCGCCATCTGCTTGCCGGGGAGGGCGTCGAGGGTGAAGCGCGCCGACACTTCGGAGACGCGGCCGGCGCCCTTGGTGATCACCACGAGGTTGATGATCATCAGGATGCCGAAGACGAACAGGCCGACGGCATAATCGCCGCCGATCAGGAAGTGGCCGAACGCCTCGATCACGTAGCCGGCGGCATTGGCGCCGGTATGGCCGTCGACCAGCACGACGCGTGTCGAGGCGACATTGAGCGCGAGACGCAGCAGGGTCGTGAACAGCAAAACGGTCGGGAAAGAGGAAAAGTCGAGCGGCTTGGCGGCGTTGAGCGCCACCATCAGCACCGTCAGGCTGATCATGATGTTGGTGATGAAACCGATGTCGAGCATGAAGCTCGGCACCGGCACGATCATCAGTCCGACGAGCATCAGCGTCGCCAAGGGCAGGATGGCTCCCTTCGCCGAACCGATCCAGAGCTTACGATTGATCGCCTGTGTCGACATTCTATTCCCCGTGATCACGAGGCTGAAAGCAGCAAGAGGCGTGCCAGAGTGGTTGCGAGGGGGTTAACGCGCTGCTCGCCCGAAATCGGGGGGCGCAATGCCACGACGCGTCCCGTCCTTCCGACGAACGCCGGGATCCAGGATCGAAAGTTCCGGAGGTCGCGTTTGGCGCCATCCCTGGTTTCCGGCGTCGGCCGAAAGGGTGGCGAAGACGGTCAGCCCAGGCGGCCGTTACGGCCGTAGGCCTGGGCGCGGGGCAGGCCGGTCGCATTGGCGAGCCGGTCGAGGCGGCGGGCGGTGACGTCGGTCAGCCAGTTGACGCGCGCGCGCGCGGCATCGGCCCGTTTGCGTGCATCTATGAGGAGAGGGCGGAGATCGGGACGGGCGCGCCAGCCACCAACCGCGCGCACTTCGTCGATTGCGGCGCGCAGCACGGCCGTCGCGGATTCGAGCGCGTCGATATCGCCGGCGTCGAGCGCCGCGATGTGCGCCGCCTGAGCGGCAGCCAGCGTATCGAGCGCGGCTTCGCTCATGACTTTTTCGGCAGGTCCAGCTTGATCATCGCGTCGGCGATGCGCTGCGGATCGATCGGATAGCGCCCTTCGGCAATCGCCTGGCGCAGGCTCGCCACCTTGGCCGTGTCGATCGGCGCGCCGGCCGCGACGAGCTGGGCGGCAGGATTCGCCAGCGCGGTATCGCCGGCCTTGGGAGCCGTCGAACCCTGCGCCGCGGTGCCGCGCACCGCTGCGTCGCCGCGCAGCAGATCGATCGCGCGGGTAAGCCCGCTTGCTCCGACCGCCGTCACCATTCCCGCTTCCTTTCGCATCTCGCCTGTCCAGCAACGAGGTTACCCGACAGGTATAACGGCCAAATCCGCAATTACTTAAATCCTGGTAAGCGCACGCGCCCGGCGTCGATCACCTCGGCGAAAATAGGCTGGCCTTTTCCTTCGGTTAGAACGCGAATGCGGTTCCCCGGAATGCCATCTTCCTGTGCCGTGGCCGAAACCGAAACGCTGAAGCCGTCCGAATCCGCGACCAGATCGACCGGATCGCCCCGCCGGATCACCGGCGCGGCCCGCGCAGTCATCGCCACCGGCGCGGCGAGCCGCGCCAAAGGCACGCGAATCCGCCAATTGAGCGCCGGGCAGCGGAGCGCGACGGCCCCCATTACCGGCGGATCGATCGTGACGTTGGTCGGGCAGCGCTGCAGCATCAGGCGGCGGTCGATCGGTGCCGACGGGCCGCCCGGCTCGCCAACACCCGCGCCGAGCGCGGCGACGAGCCGGTTCTCGAGCGCGGCGACGTCCTGGAACGGCGCGGCGGCCGCGGGTGCGGCAAGCAGGGCAGCGGCAAGGGAGAAGCGAATGATCATGCCCTCATGAAAGCAAGGGGCGTGCCAGACGCGGTTCAGGGGATGAACCACGTGGGCAAAGCATTCAGCGGACGGTGACGGCGATGACCTGGCCGGTGGCGTCGCCGGGCGCCAGGTCGATGGCGACGCGATCCTGGGGAACGCCGCCTTCACCGATCGCCCGGGCGGTCGCGGCAGCACGCGCGGCGGCAAGTTCCCATGCGTCGAAGCGCTGCGTACCCGGGTCGGTGCCGCGACTGACCAGGGTGATGCTGACGTCTTTGCCGGCCAGCGCGCGGAGCGCGGCGCGCGCCGAGGGACGCAGGATCGCCTCGCCCGGCTCGAACATGGCGCCGGCGGGTTGCTCATAGGCGGTGCCAGCCTGTTTCACGAAGGCGGCCCGCAGCCCTGCCGACAGGCGCCGGCCGTCGGGTCGCGCCTGGAGGAGGACGAAGAAACCGAGCAGCAGAAGACAGAGGTCGGCAAAGCTCAGCGCCCAGCGCTGGCGGCCGCCAGGCGATGCCTTCACGAAGCGAGCCTCTGGTGGAGAACGTGCTGGACGCCGCGCGCATGGTCTCGCTCGATGCGGGCGAGCGCCGCGAAATGGTCGAGCACGCGGCGCTGCCAGGCGAGCTCGGCGTCGGACAGGCGTGCGAGCCGGTCGGCGACCGGGCCGGCCAGCAGGTTCGCAACGACAATGCCCCACAAAGTGGCGATCAACGCGGTCGCCATCGGCGCGCCGATCTTCGACGGATCATCCATTCCGGCGAACATGCGCACGAGGCCGAGCACGGTGGCGATCATGCCCATCGCCGGCGCGGCGTCGGCCATGTCCTGCCAGAAAGCGGCGACGGCCGCGTGGCGGCGCCCGCGCGCGTCGAGAGCCTCGCCGGCCCAGCGCGCGAAGACGTCGCCGCTGCCGGCGTCGGCCAGGCGCCGGATCGCCTCGCGCAGGAAGCGTCCGGTGGTAGCGACGCGATCGGCGCAGACGATGCCCTTTGCCTCGGCGATCGCCTCGACACGGCCGATGGCGACGGTCGCGGCAAGCGCGTCCGCTTCCGGGTCGGCGGCAAAAACGATTCGCAGGGAGGCAAAGGCCTGTCCGAGGACGGACCAACCGCCGCGCAGCAGGGCGGCGAGCAGCGATCCGCCAAAGACGAGGGCAAGCGCGAGGGGATCGAAAAAGCGGGCCAGATCGGGAATCGCGCTCACATCACCCCCACCGGCAAAAACTTGCCGCCACCGGCAAAAACTTGCCGCCCGGCCCGGGCCAGCCTTTGGAATGCGCTAAATCGACGCGGTCCGCGCCAATTGGCACACCCCTTGCAAGACTGCCTCTGACGCCACTCGCTCATGCCCTTTAACGGCGCGGGGGAGGGCAACTTTAGCAGGGGAATGAAGATGGCCGGAAACGATCCGCTCTTCGGCATTCATGGGGACGCCTTGGCGCTGCGCTCGCGGCGGATGGCCCTGCTTGCCTCGAACATCGCCAATGC